>SKEY01000595.1_pt1 | contig 56597 bp, 51 predicted proteins | sample 4843871 | NCBI WGS metagenome assembly SKEY01 (sample SAMN11008797, study PRJNA524170) | human gut metagenome | biome: Human fecal sample; material: Feces; isolation source: fecal sample from pouch patient p36 | host: Homo sapiens | place: Israel: Tel-Aviv | collected 2016-12-04
GGGATTGTCCCAACTGCGGGACCCGCCTAGATCGCGATATCAATGCAGCTCAAGTAATTCTGAAAAAGGGGTTAGCTACCCAATAATTAAGCTATTTAGGCCTGGGACGGGCCTTGGTCAATAGTCGTAACCTCTGCTCGAAAGTTCACTTAGAACCGGTAGAGTAAGTATGCGATGTTCCCAGAATCTCCCACTTCAAGCGTCAAGCCGTAGGCTTAGCTAAGTGGGAGTAGTTCAATTCTATGCTGCAGTACTGATAACGTGCTCACCAATCACAGGCCTACTGGCTAAGTCTGACCACAGAACACCGCGTGCCGCGCTAACCTGTGGCCTATCCTTAGCCCACGGCCTGTTTGATAGATTGGGTTGCACTTCCGATAACGTACTCACCAACCACGGGCCTAGTGGCTAAGTACGGGTGAAGAACGATGCGTGCCGCATCAACCTTCACCCGATCTTACATACGGCCCGTCGAGAAGGTTGGTTCGCACTCACTTCTACTTCGTCATCTTCAAGCGAATCGTGAAGTAGAGGGTTGGGTTCTTGTAGCGGGCGCTAATCTTGCCCTTAAAGGCGTGAACCAGGGTTTGGGCCATCGACAGGCCAATCCCGTAGCCCCTCTTCTTAGAATTGTGGGAGGTGTCATCGCGGTAGAAACGGTTGAAGAACTTGGTGTAATCAATCGCTTTGCCCTCCGCGTAGGTGTTGCCGACCTCTAGGGTAACGGCACGGGTGGTTTTATTTTCCCGTAGTAAGACCGAGACCTTCCCCCCGTCGTCGCAGTACTTATCGGCGTTGTCGAGCAAGATGTTACACAGCTCGTAGAAGTAGTTTTCGTCGGCGCGGACCTTAACGCCTGGGGCGATGTTGGTGGAAAAGCCCTTCCCTTCGTGGGTTATCATCGCCTCGAAGCTGTCGGCGGCCCGTTGAACGGCAGCCGAGGCATCGATGGTGGCGATCGTCATTTCCGGTTGCTCATCGAAGCGGGCTAAGGAGATCAGGTTGTTGATTAACCGGGTCAACCGGGCCACCTGCTGCTTATTGCTAGTCGTCCACTCGGTTTCACCGCTGATCATTTCGGATAACTCGGTGTTGGTTTCGATGATCGCCAGCGGGGTCTTTAATTCGTGGCCGGCATTGGTGATGAATTCCTTTTGCCGTTTTTCGGCCTCAATGATCGGTTGGATCGCCCGGTTGGAAAAGGCGATCAAGACCAGGGTGAAGAGGAGCAGGCTGACAATCCCCATGGCGGCGGCGATCTTCATCAACTCATTGGCTGACGCCATGATGACCGATTCATCCAAGAAGATGATCGAAACCTTACCGTTAGACTTTTTGGTTAGCTTGTAGGCGTAGGTGGTACCGCCGTAATCGGTATGGCCACGGGCTTTCTTTTGCTTGTAAGCCCAGTGCGCCATGTCGGTGATGGCGTCTTGGTCGACCGTGGCGATGTGGCCGCTATCGATCTTGGTGATGTCACCGGACTTGTCAAAGAAAACCGAGAAGTAGCGGTACTGAAAGAGGCTTTCCTTACTGGTATCGGGGCCAAAGCGTTTTTGGACGGTGACCTGGGTGACGCTATCCTTATCGATTTGGCCGTCGTGGCTAGCGAGGACATTTAAAACGTTGGTGACCTGTTGGGAAGCCTTGTAATAAGAGACCCCCAGCATGCCCCCCAGGATGGTTAAGAGGACCACGAAGAGGGCGCAGGTAGAAATGGCGATGAAGCGGCGCCGGAATTTTTGAATCATCGTCGCCACCCCCTAAGCTAGCTGGCTAAGGGTAAAGGGACCGCCCTTTTCACCGACGATCGTCACGTGGGCGTTGACGGCCTGGAGTTTTTGACGTAGGTAGGAAATGTAGATCCAAAGGTCGGTTTCGTCGGCTTCGTCGTCTTTATCCCAACCCTGGTCAATAAGAATTGAACTTTCGATGGCCTTCCCGGGGTTTTTCATCAGGTAGGCCAAGAGCTTGGTCTCCTTGCCTGATAAGGAAATCGAGTTGTGGCTTTCCAAGCGCTGTTCGTCGTTATCCAAGGTAATGTCGGCGAAGTTTAAGACGTCTTCTTGATAATCCTCGCTGCGCCGTTCCAGGGATCGTAAGCGGGCTAGGAGTTCCTTTAAGGAGAAGGGTTTGGTCAGATAGTCATCGGCCCCGGCGTCTAGGCCAGTCACCTTATCGTCAATTTCGGCCATCGCCGTTAACATGATCACGTAGGTTTTGTTACCGGTTTGGCGAAGCTGCTTTAGGGCCTCGATCCCGTTTAACTTGGGCATCATGATGTCTAAGATGATCACGTCGTAGGCCCGTTGCCCGGCTAAGTCGACGGCTTCTTGACCGTTATAAGCCGGGTCGACGTGGTAGCCGGTCGCCTGCATGGCCGCCACTAGGGCGCGCGATAGCTGCTTTTCGTCTTCCGCAAGCAGGATGTTCATGGGCGGTTCCTCCTTAATTACTTTCGTTGATCAGCTGGCGGATCGTTTGCATTTGCACGTCACAAGAGGCCAGCTGGTCGGCACAACGGCGGAGTTCTTTTTCAATCCGTTCCGGGGCGTTGACGTGGTGTTTATATTTCATTTCGTGTTCTAATGACGCCCACGAATCCATTGCAATCGTGCGCAACTGGATTTCGACGAAGTAGTGGCTCGGGGCGTGGCCCGTGTAGTCAGGGAGGTCGGTGGGCACGTCTAAAATTAAGTGGTAGGACCGGTAACCGTTGGGCTTGGCGTTTTCGATGTAGTCTTTTTCTTCGACGACCATGCACCAGTCGGCGGCCTTGATCCGGTCAATTGAACGGTAAACGTCGTCGATAAAGTTGCAGACGACCCGAATCCCAATCGCGTCTTTACACTTCGTCAGGGCCGATTCCGGCGTGACCGGGTAGCCCTTGCGGCGGCATTTTTCTTCCATACTAGCCTGGGCCTTGACTCGCCCGATCAGGTGCTCGTACAGCTTGGGCCGGTCGGCGGCGACCTCCTTGTTGGAGAGGTCGCGCACCCGGTCCATCACAAAATCGAGCAGCTGGGGCAGGTAAGGAGTGGCCGTCCCGTAAATATCCATTATTGATCATTCCTTTAGTAAATTAACTCTCATTATAGCAAGCTATTAGAAAGGATTCAGGTATCAACTAATTGTAGCGATTTAACCGGGGAGGGGCGAGAAATCCCCCCAACTTTATCCAAAAAGTTAGCCTTCCTTAAGAAAGGATAAAAGGAAAGAAGTGCGCCCCAACCTCCTTGGCAGGCCGTATGGCTAGGGAGCACTTCGTTAATTTGCCAAAGAATCCGCAAAACCGGCCCTTCACCATTGACCCACCCGGGTGAAACCCGTACAATGGTTAGGACGTTTGAAGATAATATAAAGGAGTGGAAAATTTGGCAAACATTAATCTTGACGCCTTCGACAAGATCATAGTGCTTGACTTCGGGAGTCAATACAACCAATTGATCACCCGCCGGATTCGTGATTTTGGGATTTATTCCGAACTTTTATCCCACAAGATCACGGCCGAAGAAATCAAGCAGATCAACCCTAAGGGGATCATTTTCTCCGGGGGGCCGAACAGTGTGTACGACGAAGGGGCCTTCACGGTGGACCCGGCAATCTACAAGCTCGGGATTCCGATTTTGGGGATCTGCTACGGGATGCAGTTGATGGCTCACGACCTTGGCGGGAAGGTGGAAGCCGCCGATGATTCCGAATACGGACGTGCCGACATTGAAGTGACTAAAGATGACGCCGTAATTTTTGCGGGCTTACCAAAGAAGGAATACGTTTGGATGAGCCATGGGGACCGGGTCACCGCCGTACCAGCCGGCTTTGACGTGGTCGCCACCAGCAAGAACTGCCCGATTTCAGCGATGGCTAACAACGCCGAAAAGCTGTATGGGCTCCAATTCCACACCGAAGTGCGTAACACCGAATACGGGCTGGACATCTTAAAGAAGTTCGCCTTTGACGTGTGTGGCGCCAAGGCCAACTGGTCAATGGACGACTTCATCGACATGCAAGTCGACGAGATTCGCCAAACCGTTGGTGACAAGAAGGTCATCCTGGGCCTTTCCGGTGGGGTGGATTCTTCCGTAACCGCCGTTTTGATCCACAAGGCGATCGGCGACCAACTGACTTGTATCTTCGTTGACCACGGTCTGTTGCGTAAGAACGAAGCTGACTCCGTGATGAAGGCCTTAAGCGCAGACCTCGGGGTTAACATTATCAAGGTTGACGCCGCCGACCGCTTCTTGGGCAAGCTCAAGGGGATCAGCGACCCTGAACAAAAGCGCAAGACGATCGGTAAGGAATTTGTGGCCGTCTTTGACGAAGAAGCCAAGAAGATGAAGGACGCCGACTTCTTAGCCCAGGGGACCTTGTACACCGACGTGATCGAATCCGGGACCGACACCGCCCAGACGATCAAGTCGCACCACAACGTTGGGGGGTTGCCGGAAAAGATGGGCTTCAAGCTGATCGAACCACTCCGCTCCCTATTCAAGGATGAAACCCGTCAACTGGGTGAAAAGCTGGGGATTCCGCACGACCTGGTTTGGCGGCAACCATTCCCGGGCCCGGGCCTGGGAATCCGGGTGTTGGGTGAAGTCACTCCCGAAAAGCTAGAAATCGTCCGGGAAAGTGACGCCATCTTACGCGAAGAAATCAAGAAGGCTGGCCTGCAAGAAAGCATCTGGCAATACTTCACCGTCCTGCCGGGCATCCGCTCCGTTGGCGTGATGGGTGACGGCCGGACCTACGACGAAGCGGTCGGCATTCGGGCCGTTACTTCAATCGACGGGATGACCGCCGACTTCGCCCAAATTCCGTGGGATGTCTTGCAAAAGATCTCGGTGCGGATTGTCAATGAGGTGGATCACGTTAACCGGATCCTCTACGATGTGACCTCCAAGCCGCCTTCCACGATTGAGTGGGAATAGGGAGTGGGACAGAAATTTCTAATTTCGTCGTCCCACCCCCGCAAGCACCAATAGGGTTTCAGGAATGCTTACCTTGGTAAGCGACTGAAACCCATTGGTGTACTGCGCCGGAGTGTGGAACAACCACTAGACCCGTGGTTGGGGAGCACGTTATCTGAGTAACATTGCAAAATTAAAAGCGAGCCAGGATTTGATTCCTGACTCGCTTTTTTAATTACGCCCATTTAGAGCTAAGACACAGGACAAATATTTAGATTTGCGCAAAACGGAAGTGCGACCCAATCGATCAAACAGGCCGTATTTAGCGAATCGGCGTCTATTGCGTCAAATTTTAGATTTGTCGGGTGTGGTTTTCTGGAAGTGGAAAGTAAAGTCGTTGACAAATAGTGTGTGACCCAAAATTCGTCCCCATAGTTATAGCCTAATTAAAAAGCGTCTCGCACTCTTATAAAGGTGCGGGGCGCTTTTTATTACCGTGGTTAAGTAAGAAGGAACGAAAATTGTCGGACGTAACTTTATTGATTGTTATCAAGTTATGGAGTAATAAGACAAAACTAAAATTGAGGAATATCAAAATATTCCAAAATTAGTTGACAGGCCGTCACACTTTAGCTAATCTTAAGTAAATTAATATTGATTTATTTTTAGGGAGGAAGCGAGATGCAAGATCAATATCGGCGGCTGTCGCGAACGTTAATCGTGACGCTAGTGGTCGTCTTTTCCATCTTAATTGCTGGGGGCTTGCTCATTTTTAAAAATGAGGCACCCCGTCCAGCAAAGATTGTGACCGAAGCGGGAACCACGCTGGTTTCCAAACAGCAGCTAATCTCTGGTCAGGCGACCTACGAAAAGTACCAGTTGGCTGACTACGGGACCTACCTGGGAAACGGGGCTTACTTGGGACCGGATTACACGGCCCAGGCGCTACACGTTTACTTGCAAGGGATGTACCGTTACTACGCCAAAGCCCTGTACGACAAGTCCTTTAATAAGTTGACAACCCTGCAACAAGAGGGAATTAAGGGGAAGGTTAAAGAGGAAATCCGGGTTAACCGCTATAACGCTAAGGATAAGGAATTAACCTTAACCAAGGCCCAGACGGCCGGGTACCAGTACCTGCTTAAGTACTACCGTAAGGCCTTTATCAACAATCCTAAGCAAGTCGGCTTGCCGGATAACATGATCAAGAACCGCACCAACGAATACATGGTCAAGGGGAACAAGGTCGACCAACTGACCGCCTTCTTCTTCTGGGGGGCTTGGTTGTCATCCACCAACCGGCCGGGACGTTCCTACTCATACACCAATAACTGGCCGTATGACCTTGAAGCCGGCAACGTCATGACGCCAAAGGCAATGACTTGGACGGGGATCTCCGTGGCCCTCTTGGTAATGGGGGTGGCGATCGCCATCTGGGTTCAAAAGAAGTACAACTTCGAATCCAAGGCCCAGTACCAAAAGGATGTCCCGATCATTGAACCGGATACCTTACCAATCACCACCAGTCAGCGGAAGACGGCTAAGTACTTCGCCCTGGTAATGGTGCTCTTCTTGGTCCAAATCCTGTTAGGTGAATTGATGGCCCACTACTACGTCGAAAATACCTTCTTTGGGATTGCGCTCCAAAACATCTGGCCGTTTAACCTGGCCCACTCTTGGCACCTCCAGTTGGTCATCTTCTGGGTGGCCACCACCTGGCTAGGGGCCGGAATCTATATCGTGCCCCGGGTCCTGCGCCGGGAACCGGTTCGTCAAGGGATCTTAGTCGACGTCCTCTTTTGGGCGCTCATCTTTGTGGTGGGCGGCAGCATGTTCGGGGAATGGTTGACCGACCTGGGCGTCTTAAACAAGAACTGGTGGCTCTTTGGTAACGGGGGCTGGGAGTACCTGGAACTCGGGAAGTTCTGGCAGTACCTGCTGATCGCCGCCATGGTCCTGTGGATCGTTATGTTAATGCGGGGCTTTATCCCAGCGATGCGGCGCAAGGATAACCAAAGCCGCACCCGCCTGGTCACGATGCTCTTCTTAGGGGCGATCGCCGTGCCGGCCTTTTACTGCGCGTCGATTTTCATCATGCCCGATTCACACGTCACCTTCGCCGATTACTGGCGCTGGTGGATCGTCCACCTCTGGGTAGAAGGAATCTTTGAAGCCTTTGCCGTTATTTTAACGGGTTGGCTGTTAGTCGATATGAAGCTGACCACGATTAAGTCAACGATTCGGGCCCTGTACTTCCAATTGATCCTGCTGCTTGGTTCCGGGGTGGTCGGAACCGGTCACCACTACTTCTGGATGGGGGACCATTCCCTATGGTTGGCCCTCGGGGCATCTTTTTCTGCCCTTGAAATCGTGCCACTGTCCCTGTTAGTGTGGGAAGCCTACACCCACTACCGGGTTTACCAGGACACGTACCACAACTTCCCGTATAAGACGACCTTCATCTTCTTGATGTGGACGGGGATCTGGAACACCCTGGGGGCCGGGGCGCTAGGCTTTTTGATCAACGCACCGGCCATCAACTACTATGAACACGGGACCCAGTGGACGGCCGCCCACGCGCACGGTTCCATGGCCGGGGTTTACGGGATGTTCTCGATCGCCATTATCCTGTACGTGTTACGCAACGTGACAGTCAAGGAATTCTGGACGGCTAAAATGGAAAAGGCGATTCGCTGGTCCGCCTGGTTGCTGAACATTGGCTTAGCCGGGATGGTCTTTGCCACCCTGATGCCGGTCGGGCAACTCCAGTTAGCCGACGCCCTGAAGTACGGCTACTGGCACGCCCGGCAAATGTCCTTTTACCACGAAAAGCTGATTTCTTTAATCTTATGGGGACGGATGCCATGGGACCTGATCTTCACGGCCGGGGTCATCATCCTGCTCGTAGTCTGCTGGAAGGCCCTCTTCCACTTGAAGAAGGCTGACAACCAGGCCACGGCCGCTGAGTACGAACGCTTCGCCGCTGCCGAAACGAAGAGTCAGGCAAATGAAATTGATGAATAAGATTTAAATAACGGCTCCCGCCAGGTGGTGGGGGCTGTTTTTGATTGGAACGCCCCGAAAAAGGATTGGCCAATTATTATCGCCAACGTCCCGGGGATTGTCTTTGCCATTGTTACGGCGGTGACGTGCTTGTAATTTAAAATCGGGTCCCGTAACGGAGCCCGGCTGGTGACGCTGCTTAGAATGCGTGCTATAATTTATGTATAAGGCAAGGCCACTTTAAAGGCGGTGGCCTTGCTATGGTTTAATCAAAAAAATCGTCCCATAACCGGCTCAAAGTTAAGCGGGGCGATTTTTTGATCTACTTCTTTTTCCGTAACTCGGACCAGATGGTAACGAGCAGGCTTGCAAGCCCCAAGAGAAGGGACAATGCTTGAAAAGTGGTCAAGGTGCCGTATCCTTTCATGAGATTCTTCCATAGTGAAGACCTCCTTTCGGGTTGACGGCCGTCGCCCATAAAACTTCCTTGCAAAATCATTATACCAAACGTTTGTGCGCAAATGAATGGTTGAAATGATGGGGATACCAAGGGGACCGCGATAACGGCGGTGGTCCAGTTACAAAAAAATCGTCTCCTACCTTTCAAGGGTACGAGACGATTTTTTGTTTCCATAGAATTAGTGGTGGCAAATCAACCATTTGCGCCCTTCGTCAAGCAGGATCAGGGGCAGCGGGATGCACAGTAAGAAAAGCCACTGAGCGGGCCCTAGTGGCACCGTGCCAAAGACGTCTTGTAACACCGGGACGTAGGTTAGGCATAACAAGAGGACGACTTCAAAGATGATCCCGAGAAAGATCATTGAGTTGTCGAAGAAGTGGCGGTTGAAGACCGATTGGGTTTCGTAGCGGATGTTTAAGACGGCCGCGATCTGGCAGAAGATGATCACCGCTAAGGTCATCGTGGTGGCCTGATGGTAGTCAAAGCCGCTGGTGGCCAGGGCCGGGAAGGCGTGACCGTTAATGGCGTTGGCAAAGAAGAAGCCGGCCACGCACAGGAGCGAACTCAACAGCCCGTACCAGGTGAAGGCCTTGAGCAAGAGGTTCTTGGTGATCAAATGCTCTTGTTTGGAGCGGAGCGGCCGGTCCATAACGCTGGCCTCGGCGACCTCCTTCCCCAGCCCGAGGGCCGGAATCAGGTCGGTTCCCAGGTCAATCGATAGGATCTGCATGACGGTCAAAGCGAGCGGGATCGTCCCGCCGGACAGCAGGAAGAGTAGCGACGGAACGGCTTCGGGGGTGTTGGAGTTGAGGATGTACAACAAGAACTTGTGGATGTCTTGGTACACCCCGCGCCCCTCCTTAATCGCCGCCACGATCGAAGCGAAGTTGTCGTCGGTTAAAATCATGTCGGTAGCTTGCTTGGCCACATCGGTCCCGGTTAAACCCATGGCGACCCCGATGTCGGCCTTCTTGAGGGCCGGGGCATCGTTGACCCCATCCCCGGTGACGGCGACGACCTCGCCCATCTCCTGCAGGGTGGTGACGACGTTGTACTTTTGTTCCGGAGCCATCCGGGCGAAGATTACCTGGCCGGCGAGCGCTTGTTTGAGGTCGGCCTTGGCCATTGTTTTGAGCTGGTCGCCGGTGATGACCGTGACTGGTTGGTCGGGGAGGACGATCCCGATTTGGCGGGCGATGCTCTCGGCGGTCAGGCTGTAGTCACCGGTCATCATGATGATCTTTATGTGGGCGCGGTGGCAAAGTTGGGCGGTCGCGGCGACTTCCTTTCTGGGCGGGTCCAACATGACGGAGAGGCCGATGAAGGTCAGCCCGTTTCAACGTTAGCGATCGTGGCGTCACCCAGGTCCCCCTGATAGGTGCGGGCCGCCACCGCCAGGCCCCGCAGCCCCCGGCGGGCGTAACCATCGTTAGCGGCGTCGATTTGTTGGCTAACTTCGTCGGTGAGCGCCAGGACCTGGCCGTGGTTAAGGTAGCTGGTGCAGTGCTTGAGGACCTGGTTGGGCGCCCCCTTGGTGTAGGTGTTAAAGGGGTGGGTGGGGTCCGCTTTGACGATCACGGTCATCATCTTGCGTTCGGAATCAAAGGGGAGCTCCCGTTGCCGGGGGCTGACTTGGCGTTCGTCGTGGGCGTTTAGGCCGGCCTTTTTGGCGACCACTTCCAGGCAGGCCTCGGTCGGGTCGCCCAAGACGGTGTAGCGGGGGTGGTGGTCATCGGGCGGAACGAGCCGGGCGTTATCGGCCAACAAACCGCCGCGCAGGAGCTCGTACAAATCGGCGTCGGTCTCTTCGTTGACCTGGCGGGGCCCATCGACGACCTTGCCCTTGGCCTCGTAGCCCTCGCCGGTCACCTGGTAGTGCTTGGCGACCGGCCACAGGCTCGACACCGTCATTTGGTTTTGGGTTAAGGTCCCGGTTTTATCCGAACAGATCACCGAAGCGGCGCCCAAAGTTTCAACGCTGGCCAGCTTTTTGACCAGGGCGTTTTGCCGCGCCATCCGCTTGACCGCCCCAGCTAAGGAGAGGGTCACGGTGGGCGACAGTCCCTCGGGGATAAAGGCGACAATCATCCCGAGGGCGAAGATAAAGGATTTGACCAGCGGGTAGTGGACGAAGAGGGTCGCCACCAAAAAGAAGATCAGGCCGATCGAAACCGCCAGCACGGAGAGTTGCTTGGTCAGGGTGTTGAGCTCTTTTTGCAGGGGACTGATGTCTTCCTTGACCTGCTGGGTCAGTTCGGCGATCTTACCGAAGTCGGTGGCCATCCCGATTTTGACCACCACTCCCACCAGGTTCCCCTTGACCAGCGAGGTGCCGGAAAAGACGATGTCGCCGAACTCAAAGTGGTTCTTGCCGGTTGGGTCAATGGCCTGGGCTCCCTTGTTGGCTGGGTTGACTTCGCCAGTCAAGGCCGACTGGTCGACTTGGACCTGGGTGGCCGCAAGGAGCCGGATGTCGGCGGCCACGTTATCGCCCTCCTCGAGCTTGACGATGTCGCTAACGACCAGGTCGCTGGTGAGTACCCTTTGGTCGTGGCCGTCGCGCACGACCCTTGAATAGGAAGGAAGCATCTTGGACAGGGCGTCGGTTTCCTTGCCGGCTTGGTATTCTTGCCAAAAGGAAAAGAGCCCGTTGATGATGTTGACGAGCCAGATGGCAATCCCCAGTTCCTCGAGTTGGGCGACAAAGGCAATCGCCCCGGCGACCCAGAGCAGGATCGCCATCATCGAGGTGAAGTTTTGGGTGAATTTGGTTAACCAGGAGGCGCCCTTAATTTGTTTGAGGACGTTGGGGCCGTCTTGGGCCTGGCGGCGGGTAACTTCGTCCTTGGTCAGGCCGGTGCGACTGGTTGTAGTTGGGTCAGGAGGCGGGTTTGATCGTCTTCTTGGGCAATTTCTTCTAGCGTTAACGATTTAGTTGGCATCTTCAATCCCCCCTTTGACTTAATTGTAGGAGCAATTAGCAAATTTTAAAGCGGTTTTAATAATATTTTTAATTAACCAAGCGACGCCGTTCTGATTAGTGGTTCTGATCAGCCGGGGTCCTTGTTCGTGCATAATATTAGTCAAAGGTAAAGAAAAACTAAAGCCAACTGGGCGGGCGCCGGGAGGGCAAAATGCTATGTCAACCGTTTGCATTAGCGGTTTGTGCCATTAAAAGGCTTGATAAAAATAGAAATTTAGTTTGAGAATTCTTCATAAATGATTCATAATTATCTCCTGTAAAGATCATCAATTAGGGGAGTAAACAAATGAAGAAAGTACGGATCGGTGCCAGGCAGTTAGCCCTGACCATTCTCTCGGCCGGGTGCGGCGGCAACTCTACGGCCAAGCAGGCCAGCCAGTCGTCTTCGAGCACCAGTCAAAAGGTTTCGAGTAGCCACAAGCAAACTACGCCCTGGAACAGCCAAAAAGACGACCAGCTGGAAAGCTTCATTAACCAGTGGGCGCCGACAATGAGCCGGGCCTACACCAAGTACAACGGCAAAACCGCTTTAAAGACTAAGTTGGACGTCAAGTACCCGAAGAACTTTGCCCAGGCCAAGGTTAACGGCAGCACCAGCGCTTCGATTGGCTGGGCGCCAAGCGGTAAGGGCAAGTACGATTACAACGTGGTCGCCATCTACAACGATGACGACTTCGCCGGCGCCAAGCACATCACCTACGCCTTTGCCTTCCACGACGGCCAGCCGGTCGCCCTGGTTGACCAAGCAACTAACGGCAGTCCGGACTTTTATCCGACCCAAAACGCCAGCGTCCGCGACGCCTTCGACCGGATTGCCAACGGGACGAGTGCCACCTCTGGTAGTACGTCAACTAGCGCCAACTCCAGTAGCAGTGCCTCCAGTAGCGCGACCAGCGACCTGACTTCCGATGGGCGTAACGGTTACTTTGCGACGCCAAGCGCCACTCGAGGGACTTGGTACTTCGTCAACGACAACCAGTCCGTCACCAAGGTCACAATTACCGACCACGAGCTAACCACGACGATTGAGGACGGTTCCTCCAGCACCACGGTCCTTTACAATCGTCAGTCCGACTACCAAATCCCGCAAAACCCGAGCCAGGACCTGCAGTTTAAGTCGATGGATTGGTCGGAGGGGAACGCCTTTACCCATAACGGTATCCAGTACTTTAGCGTTCGTTCTTGGTTGCAAGAAACCGCACCCCACAACTACTACGGCGTGACGACCGAAAAGGTGAACGGCCAAGACACCCGGGTGCTGTTGCTAGCCGAAGGGGGCCACGTTCAGGTACAAGAAGTCGGTTACCCGACCGAACAGCTGGCCAAGGATAACGTCGACACCAAGTTTGATAACCTAGATTACCAATAACCACGAATTAAGAAGAGAGCGAGAGAGGCGATCGGAATGAAGAAGAGATGGCTGGGCCTAGGGGGCTTTACCCTGGCCGTGGTGGCCCTCTTGGCATTATGGGCATTCTTGCCAAGCGGGCCGAAGTACCACCCAGAAATGGAGTCGGGGAGCAGCAACAACCAAATTAAAACGGTGACGCAAAGTTCAACCACCAATTCGTCAACGACGGTCCGCTGGAACCAGGGCAAGGATAACCAACTGGCGGCCTTCATGGCTAAGTGGGGGGCAGCGGACAAGAAAACCTACGCCAAGTACAACGGTAACAGCGACCTGGTAACCGCCTCGGGAACCAGTTACCCGACCGGCTTTAGCGCCGCCTTCGTGGGGATGCGTAGCGTCTCAATGGGGTGGACGGACACCGGGAGCGGTAATTACGATTACAACGTGGTCGCCGTCTACAATTACAACCAGCCCAAGGACCTGGGGCGGACCACTTACGCCTTTGCCTTTCACGAGGGCAAGCCGGTGGTCTTGATCAACCAGACCATGGAGGGGCCGGATAACTGGACGGTCGCTAAGGACACGACGCTCAAGAGCCGGTTCGTGGAGATCGTTAACGGAAAGTGAGCGGTGGGGAATCGACAGATCGATAAAAGCCGATCTATAATCAGACCATGGAAATAAATGAAAAGCTCTTTAAGGCCCTGGCCAACCAAACCCGCCTCGATATCTTGCGCTGGTTAAAAGACCCGCTTACCCATATCGACGTCGTAACCTGTGAGACGGTTCAATACGAACTCGACCACTTCGGCGGCATCTGCGTGGGCGACATCGTCCGTAAGGCTGGCCTGGCCCAATCAACGATTTCGTCGTACTTAGCCATGCTAGAAGAGGTGGGGTTACTCACCTCCAGCCGGCATGGCAAGTGGACCTACTACCGGCGTAATGAAGCCCAGGTGCAAGCACTAGGGCGGCTAATTGAGGAATCACTGTAAGGGTGGTTCCTTAATTTTCGCCTCATTAGATCGTTAATTAGCGATATGTAAATTTAAGGAGGAAACCAATGTCATCCGTTACCGAACTTTTGCACACCAAGTACCCGCTCGTCCAGGCCCCGATGAACTGGGCGACCGACGCCCGGTTCGTGGCCGCCGTCGCCAACGCCGGTGCCCTCGGGGTGTTGGGCCCCAACGCCGGCCTGAGCGAAATGGTGCATGGCTCAGCGGCCCACGAGCGCCAGTTGCAAGCCCAGTTGGACCAAGTGCGCACCCTGACGGACCAGCCAATCGGCATCAACGTGGTGTTGGAACCGGACCCGGCGCCCCACATGAACAGCACGCTTGAGGTGGCCTTTGCCAACGGTGACGATCCCGACGATCCCGGTTGCCGACGTTAATGATCCTGAGGTGTTGGAGCGCCAACACGGCATCGATGCCTACCAAGCCTTGCAAGGTCAACTAACGGCGGTCCAGGGAGTCTTAGCCACCAAGCAACCGGACAAGGTTTTGATGGTGGGGGGCGACTGCGCCGTCAGCCTGGCCCCCTTTGATTATTTGAGTGGGCGTTACAGTCGGGGCCTGGGGGTCGTTTGGCTGGATACCCACCCCGACATCTCCACGACCGAGGAGTCCCACCACCTCCACGAAATGGTGGTCAGCTCCCTGCTGGGCAAGGGGGCGCCGGGCTTTAACGCCCACCACCCCCTTGCAAGCGACCAGGTCATCTTGGCGGGGTTGATTGAAGAGGACCTGCGGCCGATGGACCACAACGTTTTCGATTACCAGGTCCAACGGATGACGCCAAAGCAGCTGCGCGAAGCTCCGAACGCCCTTAGTGATTGGGTCCGCGGCCACGGCTTCAAGCAGGTGGCCGTTCACTTTGACCTCGACGCCTTGTCGCCCACGGCTTTTCGCTCAATTTACCCGGCCGAACCAGGGACCGACCCGGCGGACTTCCCGGCCGCCGTGGGCCAATTAACCTTGCCAGAAGTGGCGAACCTGTTGACCCAGCTCGATCAAAACGCCGAACTGGTCGGCTTGACGGTGGCCGAGCACATGGCCTGGGACGCGCTCAATTTACGCCAGTCTTTAAGTGGGTTGTCCTTGTTGGAGTAAAGCAGCAGCGCCCCTACCATTAAGTTGGTAATTATGCGATAATTAAGGTAATAACCGTAGCCAACCCACCAAAGGAGGAATCACCATGCTAGTGACAACGACCGAACGGATTCCGGGCCAAGAATACGAAGTGTTGGGCGAGTGCTTTGGGGTGACCACCCAAAGCCGGGACATCATTAGTAATTTCGGCGCCGGACTTAAGAACCTGGTCGGCGGCGAGATCAAGGGTTACACCAAGATGCTGACCACCTCGCGCCAGGAGGCGATTGACCGTTTGAAAGAAGAGGCGGCGATGGGCGCCGACGCCGTGGTGATGATGCGGTTTGACTCCGGTTCGATCGCTTCGGACATGCAGTCGGTGGTGGCCTACGGGACCGCCGTTAAATTTATCGAAAAAAATTAGGGTGCGCCCCTTGACCTAAAGTCAGCTTTAAGTAGAATGCTATGACCATTCCAAACCAAAGGAGTGGTCTTTTTGTTACTCGAACAAATTCATTCGTCAAAAGACGTTAAGCAACTCACTAATGACCAACTGCACACCCTAGTTGATGAGGCCCGGGCGGCGCTCTTGCAAAAGTTGAGCGTTCACGGTGGCCACAACGGCCCGAACCTCGGGGTCGTAGAAATGACGGTCGCCCTGCACGCCGTCTTTGATTCACCAACTGACAAGATTATCTATGACGTTTCCCACCAGTCCTACGTCCACAAGATGTTGACCGGGCGGGCCCAGGCTTTCTTGGACCCGGCCCACTACGATGACGTGTAACCCCAAGGAAAGTGACGACGACTTCTTCTCGATCGGTCACACCTCGACGTCCCTGGCCCTGGCCAGCGGCTTTATCAAGGCCTGCGACGTCTTGGGTAACCACGAAAACATCGTCGCCGTGATTGGGGATGGTTCCCTTTCCGGGGGCCTGGCCTACGAAGGCTTGAACAATATGGTGACCGAAAACTCCAACGCGATCGTGATCGTCAACGACAACGACCAATCGATCGCCAAGAACCCGGCCGGCGGGGGATCTACACTGCCCTGCGCAAGCTGCGGGAAAGCAACGGCCAGGCCGAAGACAACTTCTTCACCGCCCTGGGGTATGAGTACCACTACTTAGCCGATGGGAACGACCTCGACCAGCTGATCGCCCTCTTTAAGAGCGTCAAGGATACCGATCACCCGGTTCTCTTGCACGTTCAAACCGAAAAGGGGCACGGTTTTGCCCCGGCCGAAGCTAACCACGAAAAGTTCCACGCCGGCGGCCCAATCGACCTCAAGACCGGTGACTACAAGGGGGGTGGCCAACCGGCGGGGGAAACTTACGACGCCGTCTTGTCCGACCTAGTCTTCAACAAGCTGAAGCAAGACCGGTCCGTGATCGCGCTGTCCTCGGGGATGCCGATGATCATCTTTAACCAGGAACAACACCAAGCGGCCGGCGCTCAGTTCATGGACGTGGGGATTACCGAAGGACAGGCCACCACGATGTCGGCCGCCCTGGCCAAGTACGGCGCCAAGCCAGTTTACCCGGTTTACGCCACCTTCTTACGACGGGCGTACGACGAACTGTCGCATGACGTGGCCCTAAACAACGACCCGGCGACCCTCCTGGTGTACCTGGCCGGCGCCTACGGGATGAACGACGAAAGCCACCTCGGCCTCTACGACATCCCGTTCTTGAGCCACATCCCGAACTTCGTTTACTTGGCCCCAACCAACAAGGAAGAGCTGGTCGCAATGACTAACTGGGCGATTGATCAACCAGACCACCCGGTTGCCATTCGGGTTCCGGCCGTGGCGTTGGAAACAACCGGCCAAGCTGACACCACCGATTACGGCGACTTGAACAAGAACCAGGTGGTTCACCAAGGTTCCAAAGTCGCCATCTTCGGGGTCGGCAACCTGCTCGGCTTAGCTAAGCAAGCCGCCGATAAGTTGGCCGAAGAAGGCGTCGACGCCACGGTTATCAATCCCCGTTACCTGACCGGGTTGGACACCGAATTGCTCGACCAACTCCAGGCCGATCACCAAGTGGTGGTGACCCTAGAAGACGGGATCCTAGAGGGTGGTTACGGTCAAACGATCGCCTCCTACCTCGGTGACAGCGCCGTGCGGGTGCAAAACTACGGCCTACAAAGGGCTTACCCGGACCGCTACGACGTCAACGAACTGTTGGCCCAAAACGGCTTGACGGCTGACAACATTGCCCAACAAGCATTAAAAGTACTTAACTAAACTAAAAAGAGCCTCAGAGAAGCTACTTCTCCGAGACTCTTTTTTTGCTGTTACACAGATCGCGCACTAACCTTCGTCCTAGCTTAGCCATACGACTCGTCGAGAAGGTCATTTCCCACTTACTGATAACGTGCTCCCCAGCCGCAGGCCTAGTGGCTAAGCCTGGCCACAGAACACCGCGTGCCGCGCTAACCTGTGGCCTATCCTTAGCCCACGGCCTGCTTTACGGCTGGTCCGCACTCACTGATAACGTGCTCCCCAACCGCAGACCTAGTGGCTAAGTCCAGCCATAGAACACCGCTGACGCGCTAACCTATGTCTAGGCCTTAGCCCACGGCCTGCCAGTTGGTTGGGTCGCACTCACTGCTTACTTCCCCGTCAGCCCATACAAAAGGACGTTAACGATCCCTTCGGCTTGCTTAGGGTCGGGTTCGTGGCCGTTGGCATCGCCATAATAAACCAGCGAGGTTAGGATGGTGATGATCGCTTCATCGCTGGCCGGGGTGGTGATGAAACCATCACGGCGCCCAATCTGAATGAAGGTGGTAAACAGAGCATCCAGCTTGGCCCGGACGTGGGCCCGCAATTTCGGGGTAGTCTCGATGGTCTTAGAAAGCTCTTCGTAGGAAGCCTGACTGGTGATGGCGCCGAGCGAGGAGGTGTTGGGAATCGCCTGCAGACGTTGCAAAAAGGGCTGGCTGGAGTTTTTGATCGTCGCCTGGGCGTCTGCAAAGGACGTGTCGATCAGGCCGGTTAAAACTTCTTGGACCAGGGCCTCCTTGTCGGCAAAGTACTTATACATGGTGACGTAAGAGATCCCTGACTCCTGGCTAATCTGGCGGACGCTGGTTTTTTGGATCCCCTGGGCTAAAAAGAGCCGCTTGGCCGCTTCGATGATCTGGGTTCTGTTTTGTTCCTTGAGTTCTTCGCGCTTCACGAGTTCACCCCCACTTGTTGAATCTAGAATCCCATTATACCCGAAAAACTTAAATTTAAAAGTTAAATATTTAACTAAGATGTTAAACTTTATTGACATACCCCGCAAAACGGGTACAATATGACACATGCTTAAATCTTAACGCCAAATGTTTAAGTTTTACTTTGAGAGAATGGAGTGTTTCAATGGCCTACTTAGAATTAAAAGACATTCGTAAGTCTTACTTCCTCGGCAAGGAAGAATTCCCGGTCCTAAAGGGAATCAACTTGCAGTTTGAGTTAGGGGAATTCGTCTCGATCCTCGGGGAATCCGGGGGTGGGAAGTCGACCTTGATGAACATCATCGGAGGGCTGGACCGCAAGTTTGACGGTGAAGTGATCATCAATGGTAACAAGCTTGATCACAGCCAAGAACAACGCATGGATCGTTACCGGCGCGACGAGATTGGTTACATTTACCAGTCTTACAACTTGATCAACCACTTAACGGTGACCGAAAACGTCCGCTTGTCCTTAGACATGACGACTCTGAGCGCCAAGGAAGCCACCGACCGGACGATGGACCTCTTGAAGCGGGTTGGCTTAAGTGAACACGCTAAGAAGTACCCGAGCCAATTGTCCGGGGGGCAAAAGCAGCGGGTGGCCATCGCCCGGGCCTTGGCCAGTGACCCGAAGATCATCATCGCCGACGAACCGACCGGGGCCCTGGACGCCGAAAACACCGAAGACGTCTTGAAGATCCTAGATGAGATCGCCGCCGAAGGACGCCTGGTGATCGCCGTTACCCACTCCCAGCACGTGGCCGATTCCGGGACCCGGATCGTCCACCTGGCCGAGGGGCAAATCGACGGTGACGAGCGCCTGCGCCCGGCCTACCCGGTCGACAAAAACAAGGGGCGCCTGACCTCAAAGCCCCTGTCCTTTAAGACCTCGCTTTCGACGGCCTACAAGCACTTCAAGTTCCACTTCGCCCGTAACCTCTTGATCGTGGCCGGCACGGCGATCGGCCTCTTTGCCGTGATCCTCTTCTCCGGGTTAGGTAACGGGGTTCAGGGCTACGTTAACAAGCAGGTTAACGACATGGTCAACCCCCGTTCGGTAATCGTCACCCAGTACGTGAAGGGAAGCGATGCATCCGGGGGTAGCGATTCTGGCGCCAGCCAGCAGTCGATGATGGCCGAACTCAGTAAGGGCGCTGCCACCTTTAAACAGTCCGACGTCCAAAAGATCAAGGACTTAAGTGACGTGACCGCCGTTCAAAAGATCTACACGGCCGCCAACGTCACGATCGCCGCGGGCAAGAAGAGCACCGTCGCCCAAACTTTAACCAACTGGAACAACTCCAGCACCAATTCTTCCATTAAGTACGGCCACAAGCCGGGCGCCGGCGAAGTGGTTCTGGATCAAAACACGGTCGCCAAAAAGCTGCAAAAGGGCAGTGGTAAGAGCCTGATCGGCAAGACGGTCACCCTTTCTTACACCGCCCAAAACAGCCAGGGCCAACAGGTAACGGTTAAGTTTACCGCCAAGGTCGCCGGAATCTCCAGCAGCTCGGTGGGGGCAACTTACGTCAACACCAAGACCTTGACCAAGGCAATGGAAGACCAAAGCGTTAGGCCAAACGCCAGCTCGCTGGCCGTGACGGCGAACACGATGGAAAACTCCAAGTCCGTCGCCAAGCAGATCAACCAGATCAAGACCAACCACAAGCGCGTCTTCACCGCCAACGCCGTTTCCTCAATGATCTCGCGGATTGAAACCTACATCAGCTTGATCACCAACATCTTGGCCGGGGTGGCCGGGATCTCACTGTTGGTTTCCGCTTTGATGATCATCGTAACCATGTACATGTCAGTGGCCGACCGGACCAAGGAAATTGGGATCCTGCGGGCGCTGGGGGAAAGCAAGAAGGACATTCGCCGGATGTTCATCGCCGAATCCTTGATCATCGGGATCTTCTCGGCGATCGTCGCCACCGTGATTGCCTTCGTGGCCCAGACCGGGTTCAACGCCGCCCTGTCTAAGATCGCCACCTACGCCTTTATCCAAATCACCTTTGGCAACGTGGTCACGGTCTTCGTGATCGCCCTGATCATCTCCTTGTTAGCGGCTTGGCTGCCGGCCCGGCACGCCGCCGCCCTCAACCCAATTGACGCTCTGGCGGTCGATTAATAAATCCTTAACTAATCTAAGTCCCTTAAATTGGCTCTTGAGCCGGTTTACGGGGCTATTTTGGTTCTATCAGACAAAAGAGCGTGGAATGCGTAACAAACTGGAAAATAAGTGGGCACAATTCTACCCGTCGGCGTCATAGTTTCTCCCTTAATCTAGTTTAAAATGGTTCTTACCAAGTTAAGATAAAACAATTTAAAACTCGAGGTGACAACCATGTTTAAGAAATTTTTGATTACAATCGTTTCAATTGCAGCGTCAGTAGCGGTTCTAATCGACGGTTACTTAATGTTCTTCAAGCATGACCAAAGCCAGGAAACGGCTCAAAGTCAAGCCACCGCAGCGAGTGATACCGAATCGGAGAGCTCCACCACTACTTCATCATCATCAACTAGTAGTTCCAACTCGACCATGAAAGACGGGACCTACACCGGGAAGTCGACCAGCACCGAATGGGGCGACGTCCAGGTCAAAATCACCGTGGCCAGCGGCAAGATCACCCAGATCACGGTCTTGAAGCACCCGACTGGCGGGAAGTCTGACGAAATCAACTCCCGTTCCTTACCGACCTACAAGCAAGAAGCCCTGGCCGCCCAAAGCGCCAATATCAACCAAGTTTCCGGGGCGACCGAAACTTACAAGGGCTTCACTGGTTCCCTGCAAAGCGCCATTAATCAAGCGGAGGAATAAATCATGAAAACCATCATTAAAGCAAACGTCGTGGAAGCGATGACGGTCCCCTTTACGATCAGCGTGGCTGCCACCGACGAAAAGTTAATTGCCGATTACCTGGGCAGCGTTACGCCACTAATTGAAGCCAATTTGAAAAGGGTCGACGCCCGTTTTTCCACCTTTAAAGCCGACTCCTTGGTGAGCCGCTTCCAACGGGGCGAAGACAGTTTGCTCGCCCTCGACCGCGAGTTTCAGCAGGTGTACGGCGCCGTGTCAGTCGCCAAGGACCAAACGGAGGGGCTCTTTAACCCCTATTACGGCGGCAAGTACGACCCGACTGGTTACGTCAAGGGCTGGAGCATCCAGACCGCCTTTGAAAAGCACCTGGCCCCGCTCTTAGAGGACCCGCGCGTCGTCGGGGTCTGCTTAAACGGGGGCGGCGACATGCAGTTTGCCAGCCAGCACGACTTTACCTGGAACATTGGGCTTGAAGACCCGCGCGACCTGCAGAGTTACTTGGCCGCTTACCAACTCACTAACGGAGCGGTGGCGACGTCGGGCTACTCCAAGCGGGGCCACCACATTCAAGCAGTAAAAAAAGACGACCTCCTACAAGTAACGGTGGTCGACGATCAACTAAGCTTTGCTGACGTGTGGGCAACGGCCGGGATGGCAGCGGGACAAGCAGAGTTTGATGCGCTGATTGCCAAGTACCGGTTGAGTGGGCTTTACCTCACCCAAGCCGGTCAACTGGTGGTCTTTAACCGGGGGACGATTAATAATGTTAACGCGGCGTAAATACCTACTCGGCCTGGCCTGGGTAGTGGCGATCTTCGTTATCCCACTCCCCTTTATCCAGACCTTAAGCGCGGGCCTGCCCGCCATCTACAGCAGCGAAAAAATGGCGATCATCTTTGGTTCGATTGCCTACTCTTGGATGCTATTAGCCATCTACATCGGTACCAAACCCAAGTGGCTCGACCGCTTGATTGGCCTGCCCAGCGCCTACATGCTCCACGGGATCTTGAGCATCGCGGCGATTGTCTTGGCCTACCTGCACAAGATTGGCTCGCCGTCCGGAGGTTTGATCAAACTAACCGGTGACTGGGCCTTTGACCTCTTCGTCGGGCTGGCGATCTACTCTTTGGTCTTCATGGCCGGGTGGTTAACCAGCCGGGTCAAGCCGTTGGCGATGCTCAAAAAGCAGCTCAGCAAAAAGATCTTTAAGCACGAGGTTTCGGTGTGGATCCACAAACTGAACTTAGTGGCGACCGTCTTGGTCTTCATCCACGTGATGTTAATCTCCTACATCCGGGCGATCGCACCGTTTATGTTTGCCTTCTACTTGTACAGTGCCTTCGTCTTAATTGCTTATTTAATCAGCGTGCGCCCTGACCGGGGCGTGGGGGCGGTCCTGGCCAACAACGTGGAGATTAGCCCCCGGGTGCAAGAATTAAGCTTGCAACTAACTAAGCCGATTGACACCAAGGCCGGCGACTTCGTTTTCCTCTCCTTCCCCAAGATCGCCAAGATGAAAGAACCCCACCCATTCTCGGTGGTGAGTGCGCCCAACCGAGATAAGGAAATGGTCCTCGTTATCCGCGGCGACGGTGACTTCACCAAGAACCTGGCCACGATTGAGCCGGGGGCCGAAGCGCTGGTCAACGGGGGGTACGGCCTGTACCAAACCACGATTGACAATGTCAAACCTACCCACATGATCATCATTGCCGGTGGGATCGGGGTGGTGCCAATGCTTTCGATCGTTGACGCCAACCCGGACATCGACACGACCTTCTTCTACAACGCCCACGCCAAAAACAACCTCTTGTACCCGGAAAAGTTCGCCCGGTGGGAACAACGGGACAACTTCACTGATTACCAGCAGGTTGGCCGCTTCGATGACGAGACGATTCTCAACACCGTGCCGCGCGACCTCAGCAAGCTGGTGGCCCTGATTGGGGGCCCGGCGCCGATGGGACGCCACTGGGTCAAGCTCTTCTCCCAGTTAGGGTTGAACAGCGGCCAGATCTACTATGAGGAGTTTTCGTGGTAGTAAGGAAGTGCGACCCAACGAAGTAGCAGACCGTATGACTAAGCTAGAGCGGAGGTTATCGCGGAACGCGGTGTTCTTCGCTCGTACTTAGGCACTAGGTCTGCAGTTGGGAGCACGTTATCTCAGTGAGTGCGATCCAACCTTCTCGACGGGTCGTATGGCTAAGCTGGGATGAAGGTTATCGCGGAACGCACCGTTCTTTATCCTGCTTAGCCAATAGCCTCACCAACACAAAAAGCCCAGTCACGCATGTTGCGTGGCCGGGCTTTTTTGGCGTTAAAGAGCTAAGGCCTGGACCTGGTAGCCCTGGGCTTCGATAAATTTCTGGAGGTCTGCGGCGCTCAAAAAGATCGTGTGGGTGTTGACGTTGGGGTGGAAGGTGAGCGGAATTTGTTCGTCTAACATGTCCTGGTCAAAGTAGACCCCAACCACGTCTTGGGGGTGCTTAGCCAGGCCAAAGGGGGAGATGATCCCGGGGACCAGACCGAGCTGGGCCGTGGTGTCCGCGTCTTTGGCCATCGAGACCCGCTTGGCGCCGGTCAGCTCCTGGAACTCCTTAAAGTCGAGGCGCTTGTTGTCGTCCATTACTAACACGTAGAAACGCTTGTGCTTGTCCTTTAAAAACATGGTCTTGGTGGCGACCCCACTCTTGCCGGAGATGTAGGCATCGGCCTCTTCGATCGTATCGGCGGCCGGGTGGTCAACCATTTGGTAGGAGATGTTCAGGTCATCTAATTGTTTTAGCAGTGCCTGGCACGCTTCTTCTGAGCCCATCAGCATCATGGCGTTCCCCCTTTAATTAATTGAGTTAATTATAACATCAATCGAGGTGCGCGATGGTGGTGGCAACTAGGGCGGCCCGGTCAAACATGGACGACACCAGGCCGTACTCGTGGGTGGTGTGGGCGCCGCCGCCCATGATCCCCAGGCCGCAGAGGGTCGGGACGTTGTGGGCGGTTAGGACCCCGGCGTCCGAGGCGCCGCCGGTCTGCTTGCCGTGGGGAACCGGTTGGTGGAGGAGCCGGGCGCTGGCTTGGAGCTTTTCTAAGAGGGCCGCGGTCCCCGGCAGGGTGTCCATGCTGTCGATCTTGGTGGCGACCTTCATCTCCACCGTAGTCCCGGCGACGGTGGGGTGGGCGGCCTGTTCCTGTAGGGCCGCAAGTAACTCGTCGCCCTGTTGTTTGGTGGTGAAGCGGACGGCGATTCCGGTGTGGGCGTGGTCGGGGATGATGTTTTCGCTGGTGCCGCCGCTGATTAAACCGCAGTTGACTAGCTTGCCGGCGGCTTGGTCGGTCATGGCTTCGGCCTTGATGATTTGGTGGGCCAGTTCTAAAACGGCGGAGCGCCCCTTCTCTGGTTCCTTGCCGGAGTGGGCGGCGATCCCGGTCACGGTCAGGTCAACGATGGCGCCCCCCTTGCGGCCGGTGACGACGCTGTTATCGGGGTCGGCGGACTCGAAGTTAAAGCCGGCCACCGCGCCCTTACTTAAAAGGGCGATCGTTTCCTTGGTCGGGGCGTTTTTGTGGAGGATTTCCTCGTCGGTAACCAAGATCAGGCGGACCGGGTGGGCCTGGTAGTCAGCCTCCTTGAGCGCGAGGAGGGTGGCGATGGCCATCACGGCGCCGGGCTTCATGTCGTTGCTACCGGGGCCGGTGAGGCGCTCGCCGTCAATGATACCGGGGCGCTGCTTGGCGGTCCCGACCGGGAATACGGTGTCCAAGTGGCCCAATAAGATCAGTGGGGCGCTCGGCGCCGTTTCGTTTAGGTCGGCGACCAGGACGGGATTAGCGGTGGTGGACTGTTCACGAACGGCGGTGAGGCCGTGGCTGGTCAAGAAGTCTTCAACCAGGGTGAGGGTGGCGTCGACTGGGATCTCCAACAAGGGTGACTTACCAGATGGCACGACTTACACTTGGAAGGACACGCCAGACACGACCACGCCAGGTGACAAGTCCGCTACGGTGGTTGTCACCTACCCAGACGGCACGACCGATGAAGTACCGGTAACGGTTCACGTTAACAGCCAAGCTGATCAAAACGATCCGAAGGGCCAAGACATCGATGTCAACAAGGGTGAAACGCCGAACCCAGCCGACGGGATCTCCAACAAGGGTGACTTGCCAGACGGCACCACCTACACTTGTAAGGATGGCCAAACGCCAGACACCACTACGCCGGGTAACAAGGACGCCACGGTTGTCGTTACCTACCCAGATGGCTCGACTGACGAAGTGCCGGTAACGGTTCACGTTACTGACCCAACCAACCCATCCACGGATGCGGACAAGAACACGCCGCAACCGCAACCGATCACCGTTAAGGAAGGCGAAACGCCAAATGCCGAAGACGGAATTGCCAATAAGGGTGACCTTCCGGACGGCACCAAGTACGAATGGAAGGACGGCAAGACGCCAGATACTTCCAAGCCAGGTGATACCAGTGGTACGGTAGTCGTCACCTACCCAGACGGTTCTAAGGACGAAGTCACGGTACCAGTTCACGTACCGAGTCAAGCGGACGAAAACGAACCGAAGACCCAACCAATCAACACCGACAAGGGTAAGGTTTCGAACCCAGCCGATGGTATCTCCAACAAGGGCGATCTTCCGGACGGCACCAAGTACGAATGGAGGGACGGCCAAGCACCAGACACCACTACGCCGGGCGACACGAGCGGTACGGTAGTTGTCACTTACCCAGACGGTTCTAAGGATGAAGTCACGGTACCAGTTCACGTCAACAGCGATGCTGACAACAACGAACCGAGCGGTCAAACGACCATCACGACGGCAACGACGAACGGTAACGGTGGTAACACCACCCAAGCAGCAACTGGTGCAAAGCAAGCACCGGCTAAGACCTTGCCACAAACTGGTAACGAGGACACGACGAACATGTCCGTCCTTGGCCTCACCTTTGCTAACCTGTTCGGTGCCCTGGGCGCCCTGGGCTTACGCAAGAAGAAGGAAGACAAGTAGTTAAGCACCCCGCTGAATCATCCCCTCCCCTGACAACTAGCGAGAAAACAGCCTCCCGGCACTGGCCGGGAGGCTGTTTGCGTCTGTTGTGGTTAATCGACGGACTGTAAGGCGTCCAACATGTTGACTCGTTTAATCTTGCGGTGGATGACAAAGGCTAAGATCAGGGTGATCAAGGCCGGAATGACAGTGGAAATTACGAAGTTAGCGGGGTGCATGGTGTTATCAAACATGGCGTTATCCGGTGGCAGGTTGATCATGATAAAGGAGTGCAGCCACATCCCGAAGAAGTAACCAAAGAAGATTCCCAGAATCGTCAGGATGATCGTTTCCCGGTAGATGTACATGGTGACTTCCTGGTCGAAAAAGCCGAGCACCTTGATCGTCGACAGCTCCCGGATCCGCTCGGAAACGTTGATGTTGGTCAGGTTGTACAAGACCACGATCGCCAGCAAGGTGGAAATCCCGATCAAAACGGCGATCACGGTGTTAAGGCCGTTGATAATGTTGCCGATCAGCTCCTTGTTGTTGAGGTTCAAGGAGGTGGTGGCCACGGCGCCGGTTTGGATGAAGCGGCTGGCCAGCTTCTTGACGTTGGAGCTGGAGTTATCCCTTAGGGTGACCAGCTGGGCGTTGGGGTGGTAGGTTTGACCGGCTAGCTTTTGGTAGGCGGTCTTACTCATGAAAATGAAGTGGCCCATGTACATTTGGGCGATCCCTTTGACCTGAAAGGATTGGCGGTTTCCGTTGGCGTCCTTTAGATAAATGGTGGCGCCCTTCTTGGCTCCGAGTAAGGTGGCCATCTTTTGGGTCAAGATAACCCCGGTCTTTGGCAGTCGCATGGTCTTACCGGTCGCAGAAGACAGCAACGTGACCGACTGGTTAAAGTTTTTGGTCGTGTTAGGCACGATCATCGTCACCGCCTGGGTGCTCTGATCCTTGCCGACGACCCGGTGGTACTGCTGGGTGTAGATGGCCTGGTGATTTTTGACCTGGCTCGCGGCGAGCAACTGGTCGTACTGGCTGGTTTGACTCGCCGTCGGGGCGCTCTTTTGGGCCACCAGCAGGTCGTATTTGATGATCTGGCTGTACTGCTGATCGGCGATCCCGGCCAAGGAGTCGCGGATCCCGATCCCCATCACCAGGAGTCCGACACAGCCGGCGACCCCGAAGATCGTCATCAAGGCCCGGCTCTTGTAGCGGAAGAGGTTGCGGAAGGTCACCTTGTGGTTGAAGGAGAGCCGTTTCCATAGCGGCGTCACCCGTTCAAGCAAAATCCGGCTCCCGGCCTTAGGTGGTTTCGGCAAGAGGAGGGCGGCCGGGCGTTCCTTGAAGTTATGGCTCAAGGCGTAAAGGGCGGCGACGGTCGTCGAGCACACGGCGATCAGGACGGCAATTGCCAGGTAAGTCCAGGAGAACTTGAGTACCACCCCGGTGATCGTCGAGCTGGCCGCGTAGGCTTCAAAGACGATCTTGGGCAGGAGGGTGAAGCCGCCCAGCGCCCCCAGGATGACCCCGAGGCCACTGGCCAAGAGGCTGTACAACAAGAACTTAAGGGCGACGTCGGCGTTGCTGTAACCGAGCGCCTTTAAGGTCCCGATCGTGATCCGTTCTTCTTCGACAAAGCGCATCATCGTCGTTAGGGCGACCAAGGTGGCGATGGCAAAGAGGAAGGTCGGGAAGACGTTAGCCAAGACGTCGACCCGCTTGGCGTTGGAGCGGTAGATTTCATAACCCGGGAAATCGCTACGGGTGTTGACGGTGTAAGTAGGGTAACCGAGGTTATTAAGTTGGTACTCCTGCTTGGCCAACTGGGTCGCCGCTGCTTTGGCTTGGTTCGCCAGGCTCGGTTGCAGGGTGGTCGCCTGGCTCAACTGGCTGACCTGGGCCTTGGCGGTGGCCAGGCTAGCCTTAGCCGCCTGGTACTTGGCGGCCCGGTGCTGATTGAGGTCCTTTAAAAGGGTTGCTTGCCGCTTATTCATCAGTTTCGTGTAGGCGTTGGAGTAGGCGTTGAGCTTGGCGGTATCCCGGTAGCTGATCCGGGCGAGGTTGTACTCGGTCAGGGAGAAGGCTCGTTTGGTGGTGACCCCAAAGCCGCTCAACTGGCCGGTCCCAACGCTGGTTTGGCCAAAGTCGTTGTGGTTGATGAACTCGGCCGACTTGACGAAACCGACGACCTTAAACTTGGTTTTAGCAAGGCCGGTGCCATCTTGCAGGGTGATCGTTTCGCCCAGGTGGTAGGTGCCCTTGAGGGTGTTATTTAAGGCGATTTCGGTGTCTGTCTTGGCCAGGCGCCCGGCCACCACTTTATACTGCGACAGGGAACCGGAATTGGAAAAGACCCGGATGCTGTTGGTGCTGCCCTTAATTTTGGCGTCGGTGAAGTAGCCGTAGTTGACGGTCTTAACCTGGGCTTGGTCGGTGATCGTCTTTTGGTCGGCCTGGTTTAACCCGTAGGCGGAGGTGACGGTCATGTCGGCCAGGTGGGTCTGGTTAAAGTAGTTCATCCCGGTCTGGCGCATGTCCGGCCCGGTGATTTTGAGGCCGACAAAGGAGAAGGTCCCGAGCAACATTAACAAGACCAGGGCGATGAAACGGCCCGGCGACCGCCCGATCGATTGCCAGGCGTCCTTATATAACATTTTCTTGCTCACGATCTTCACCTACCATTCCAAAGTGGCGATGTCTTGCGGGTGGTCCTGGTGGGTGATCTCCTTCACCTGGCCGTCGTGGATGTGGATGACCTGGTCGGCGATCGGAGCCAGGGCGGCGTTGTGGGTGACTATTAAGACGGTCGATCCCTGCTTTCTGCTCATGTCCTGGAGGATTTGCATAACGGCGCGGCCGGTTTCAAAGTCCAACGCCCCGGTCGGCTCGTCACACAACAAGAGCTTAGGTTTCTTGGCGACCGCCCGGGCGATGGCGACCCGCTGTTGCTCCCCCCCGGACAGCTGGGCGGGGAAGTTGTTGAGCCGCTTTTCCAGGCCGACGCTTTTGAGCGCCTCTTCTGCCGGCAGGTGGTCGGGGACGATTTGGGCGGCCAGCTCGACGTTTTCCAGCGCCGTTAGGTTGGGCACCAGGTTGTAAAACTGGAAGACGAAGCCGACGTCGTTACGGCGGTAGGCGGTCAGTTGCTTGGCGGTTTCCTGGGCGATGTTTTGCCCGTCAATGATCACGTCGCCGCTGGTGTTGGTGTCCATGCCGCCCAAAATGTTGAGCAGGGTCGACTTGCCGGCCCCCGACGTCCCGAGGATGATCACCAACTGGCCCTTTTCCACCTCAAAGGAGATGTCCTTGTTGGCGTAGATCGTCTCGTCACCGGACGGAAAGGTCTTGGTGTTGTTTACGACTTCTATGTATGCCATTTTCAAAACCCCAATCTGCTGGTTGCGAAGTGTTCAGCTTGCGACCGGATCTGTAGTATCATAAGGGAATCAATGCCCCGACCTGGTTGCTAGTTATTATAATTATACTAACCTTTTGGGCGGTCGGGCAGGGAATTGCCGTCAAATTTTAGGGGGGAAGCGCTGTGCGGAAGTTACTAAAGTGTTTGTTGATCGGCCTCCTTTTGGTGGCCACCATTGCCAACCTCGGGACTGACCTTAAACAAGGGCGCGGCGCCCTGTTAATCGTCTTGGCCGGCCTCGCCCTCGCCCCCCGGGTTTGGCGCTGGTTAAGCGGTCGGTCGGCCACCACCAAACGGAAGCTCTTCTGGGGCCTGCTCGGCCTGACGGTGGTGATCGAACTGACCGTGCTACTGACCATGCCGATCAGCGTCTTTCATGACCCCTTCCGGGTGCGCTACCAGGCCAGCCTGTTAGCCAGCGGCCACTTCGACTGGGGGGCCAGCGACTACTTTTACCGCTACCCCAATAACGCGGTTAACGCCGTTCTCTTGGCCGGCCCGCTCTGGGTGGGGCGCTTAGTCGGGTTTAACGACGCCACTACGCTCGGGGCGCTGGGCTTTGTAATGACCAACGCCCTGATCCTCGCCTGCGCGGCCCTGGCGCGGCGGCTGGCCAAAGACCGGGCCGCCGCCGTCTTAGTCGTTGCCTGGTTTTTGATTAGCCCGGTCACCTACACCAACTTCTTGCAGGTTCCTTACAGCGACCTGCCCAGCATCCTGGCGGTGGCGGTGATCCTGCTGGCTTGGCCGGCCCACCAAGAACGGCCCCAATGGTCGCAGTTAATCGTCCTCGGCGGGGCGGTCCTGGTCGGCCAGTTGATCAAGCCCAACCTGATCGTCTTGGCGCCGGCCGTTTTATTAACCTGGTGCTTGGTCAAATCCCGCCGCCAGCTCCTGGCCCCGGTTACTACGGTTTTGGTTGCCTTGGCCCTAACGTTGCCGGTGAAACAAGCGCTCCTGACGGCGGGCCACTACCAAGCAAACGCCCGCTACCGTTTGCCGGCGACCTCTTGGATCTATATGTCCTACCTGCCGGCCACCGGGGGTCAGTACAACAGCCGGGTGGTGCAACAAGAGGAGGCCTTGCCTAACTTGGCCACCCGTCAGCGCTTCGTTCAAAGCGCCCTAGTGAACCAGGTTAAGGAACTCGGGGTCGGCGGCCTCTTCCAGCAGTGGGCGACCAAGCTGGTTAACTTAATCGACGAGCGCCACGTACCGATCGAGTACCGGGCCGGCCTCCAGCGGGCGCCGGCTTGGTACCTAGCCCACGCCAAGCTGGCCGGTGTCTTACAAACATTCCTATTACAGGTCGGCTGGTTAACCCTCTTCGCCCTGACCCTGCGTCAGGTCATTTACCTACGCTTTACTTCGGCAACCACGGTCCTCCTGGCGGTCTGGGCGGTCGGCTTCGTGGCCTTCGAGGTCCTCTTGTGGGAGGTGGAGGATCGGTATGGTTTGGCTCTGCTCCCGTTCTTATTCGGGCTCGTCAGCCTGCCGACGGCGCCCCAATTCAATGGCGCCGTGGCACGGTTGCCTCGCTTCTGGTGGCCGTTAGTCGGCATCGTCGGGGCGCTGGCCCTGTTAACCAGCCTCCCCAAGCCTAATTCGATTACCGTCGCCACCCAGCAAAGCTCGCTGTCGGTCCAGTACGGCGAACGGCCTTACCGGCTCGCCCCAAAAGCCCAGCTGAGCCAAGTGGTGACACTTTACCACGCCGCCAGCCGGGTCCAAGTTTGGCTGCCGCATAAGAGCCGGGCGACCGTAACCTTGCTAACGCCCGCCGGTCAGCGGCTGGCCCTCCACCGCCGCGGTGGGGTGGTGGCCTACCGCGGGAAGTTAGCCGCCGGCACCTACCGGCTCGTGGTGGCGAATCCAACGGCCCGCGCCCAGCCGGTTTGGGTAACTAGCTGGCCCCACGGCCGCTTAGCCCCGCACCCGCTGGTGGTTAACCACCACGCCACCGGGGGCCGGAGCTTGCGCTACTTATTTAGTACGGATTAAAAAAACGATCGCCCGGGCGGGGCGGTCGTTTTTATTTGGGTAGCGAACTCCTGGGGGTGAATATACAAAACGAAATGCATATAATCCGTTATTTGTGCTTATTTGACGTTTATTTTCCGGAAATCTTGCATTTTTATTTGCTTTTCATGCAAAAGGAGTGTATCCTTAGTCACAATTAATCATTGAAAATAGAAAGCGAGGACGAGCTTATGGCCAAGGAAAAAGTTGTTTTAGCATACTCAGGGGGACTCGATACGTCGGTGGAAATCGCCTGGTTGAAAAACAAGGGGTACGACGTGATTGCCTGCTGCATTGACGTTGGTGAAGGCAAGGACCTGGAGGCCATCAAGGAAAAGGGGCTTAAGGTCGGCGCCGTTAAGTCGGTCGTCATCGACGCCAAGGAAGAATTCGCCAGCGATTACTGCCTGCCCGCCCTGCAGGCCCACGCCATGTACGAGAATAAGTACCCCCTCGTTTCAGCGCTTTCGCGGCCGTTGATCGTCAAGAAGCTAGTGGAAGTGGCCAAGGAAAACGGCGCCACCGCGATTGCCCACGGTTGTACCGGGAAGGGGAACGACCAGGTGCGGTTTGAAGTCGGCATCCACGCCCTGGCGCCGGACATGAAGATCGAAGACCCGATCCGGGAAGTTCACTGGGCGCGGGAAGAAGAAATCGACTACGCCAAAGAAAACGGGATTCCAGTGCCGATTAACAAGCAAAGTCCGTACTCCATTGATGAAAACCTCTGGGGTCGAGCCAACGAATGCGGGATCCTGGAAGACCCGTGGGCTAGCGCCCCGGCCGACGCCTACGACCGGACGGTGGCCTTAGAAGACACCCCGGACACCCCCGACGTCATTGAACTGACCTTTGAACACGGGGTGCCAACCGAATTAAACGGCGAGCAACTGAGCCTGGCCACTTTGATCATGACCCTGGACAAGCTAGCCGGTAAGCACGGGATTGGCCGGATCGACCACGTCGAAAACCGGCTGATCGGGATCAAGTCGCGGGAAATCTACGAATGCCCGGCCGCCACGGTCCTCCTGGCCGCCCACAAGGACATCGAAGACATCACCCTGGAGCGGTCGCTGGCCCACTTCAAGCCGGTGATCGAAAAGCAAATCGCCGACATGGTCTACAACGCCCAGTGGTTTACGCCGTTGATGACCGCCCTGCTGGCCTTCTTAAAGGAAAGCCAACAGGACGTCAACGGAACGGTGCGGGTCAAGCTCTTTAAGGGCAACGTCATTTGCGAAGGGCGGAAGTCACCCAACTCGCTGTACGACGAAAACCTGGCGACCTACACGGTGGCCGACTCCTTTGATTCCGAAGCCGCCGCTGGCTTCATCAAGCTGTACGGCTTGCCAACCCAGGTTTACGCCCAGGTTCACCAACAAGACCAAGCGCCAGCCCAAAAGAAGCCCGCGGCACCAACGAAGGACGAAGGGGCGCCGGACTTTATCTATCAAGTACAACACCAAGGGGTAACGAATTAATGGCAGTTAAGAGAATGTGGGGGGGGCGCTTTGAAGCGACCGGTGCCAAGTGGGTCGAAGAATTTGGGGCCTCGATCTCCTTTGACCAGCAGCTGGCCGCAGAAGATTTAGAGGGTTCCTTGGCCCACGTGACGATGTTAAAGGAAACCAAGATCCTGCCGGCGGCCGACGCTGACCAGATCATTACGGGGCTCAAGAAGCTCCAGGACCAACTCGAAGCAGGGGAGCTTACGTTTACGGTTGAAAATGAAGACATCCACATGAACTTAGAGGCCCTCTTGACCGAGGAGATCGGACCGGTGGCCGGCAAGCTCCACACCGCCCGGAGCAGAAACGACCAGGTGGCCACCGACCTACACCTCTACGTCAAGCACCGCCTGCCCCACGTCATCCAGGCGATCAAGGACTTGCAAAAGGTATTGGTCGAAAAGGCGGCGGCCAACGTCGAAACGATCATGCCCGGCTACACCCACTTGCAACACGCCCAACCGATCTCTTACGGCCACTACCTGATGGCCTACTTCCAGATGCTCCAGCGTGACGTCGAACGGTTTGAGTTTAACCAACACCACACCGATCTAATGCCGTTGGGGGCGGCCGCCTTGGCCGGGACGACCTTCCCGATCGACCGGGAACTGACCGCCAAGCTCTTGGACTTTCAGGCGCCCTACGCCAATTCCTTAGACGCCGTTTCCGACCGGGATTTTGTCCTCGAATTCCTGGCCAACGCCGCCATTTTGATGACCCACCTGTCCCGGCTGTGCGAAGAGATCATCATGTGGTGTTCCTATGAATTTGGCTACCTAGAGCTGTCTGACCAGTACTCAACCGGTAGCTCGATCATGCCGCAAAAGAAGAACCCGGACATGGCCGAACTGGTCCGGGGCAAGACCGGCCGGGTCAACGGCCACCTTTTGGGGCTCTTGACCACCATCAAGGGCCTGCCGCTGGCCTACAACAAGGACTTGCAAGAGGACAAGGAAGGGCTCTTTGATGCCGTTAAGACGATCATGCCGAGCCTGAAGGTGATGGCCGGGATGCTTGAAACCGCCCACGTCAACAAGGAGAAGATGGCGCAGGCCACGGAGCGCGACTTCTCCAACGCCACCGAGCTGGCCGATTACCTGGCCACCAAGGGGATTCCCTTCCGTCAGGCCCACGCCATCGTTGGCCAACTGGTCTTAGAGGGGCTCAAGACCGGTACGACCCTGCAGGAAATCCCGTTGGCTAAGTACCAAGAGATCGACCCCGCAATCGGCAAAGACGTCTACCACGACCTCCATTCCAAGGTAGCCGTCGAGCGGCGGAACTCGCTGGGCGGGACCGGGTTTGATCAGGTCAAAGCCCAGATTGAAGCCGCCAAGCAACTACTTTCTAAATGATTAATTAAAAAAAGCAGTGGACCATGACCGCCTCGGGTCATGGTCCACTGTTTTTAGTTTTCGGATGAGTAGCCCACGGCCTGCCAATGGTTGGGTCGCACTTCCGATAACGTGCTCCCCAACCACGGGCCTAGTGGCTAAGTCTGGTCACAGAACACCGCTGGCGCGCTAACCTGTGTCCTATCCTTAGCCCAACGGCCCGTCGAGGAGGTTGGGTCGCACTTAAATTTTTCCAATCACCCTTGCCGGAATTCCCCCGACGATCGTGTTGGCGGCCACGTCCTTAGTGACCACCGCCCCGGCCACCACAATTGCGTTTTCGCCAATCGTGACCCCGGGGGTAATGGTGGCGTTAGTGCCGATCCAGGCCCGCCGCTTGATCACGATCGGGGCGAGGTCTAAGTGACGGCGCTCAGCCGGGTTGCGCCGGTGGTTGACCGTCGCCAGGGTTACGTTAGGTCCGATCAGGGCGTCGTCTTCTAGGATAATTGTCCCCAGGTCGGTGAACATGCAGTTTGAGTTAATGAAGACCCGCTTGCCCAGGTGAATCCGGACCCCGCAGTCGGTGTAAAAGGGCAAGCGGATTTCGGTGCTCTCGTCAACCGGGCGACCGGTGATCTGGCTGACCAGTTCGCGGACCGCGGCGGCATCGTGGACCTGGGTGTTAAGTTCTTGGACCAGCAGCTAATTTTGCTGGATCCGTTCCTCCAGCTGGGCGTATTCTGGCGTGTTTAGATCAAGTTTCTCTACCATTGTCGTGACCTCCGTTTCGTTTGCGCTTATTATAGAAGAAAAGAGCCGGTGACGGAAATAATTTCCCGGGGAATAGCCGGCGGAGAGAGGGATTCGAATGGCAAAACAGATTAACGTGGTAGCGGCGGTGGTCATTGACGGGGCCAAGCTGCTGGCGGGGCGCCGGGAAGGGGGCCGCTTGGGCGAAGGCTTTTGGGAGCTGCCGGGGGGCAAGCTCAACCCCGGCGAAGATCCCTGCCAGGCCCTGATGCGCGAATTAAAAGAGGAGCTGGGGACCGCATCCTATATCGGTGAACGGGTTTTACCAACCGTCGTTCACACCTACGAATGGGGCGAGGTCCACATGCAGGTCTTTTACGCTGGTTTAAAAGGCAACGCCCTGACCGCGGTCGCTCACGACGCCTTCCGGTGGGGGACCCCGCAAGAATTAGTGGACCTCAACTGGCTGGGAGCGGCCAAGCCGGTCATCGCCAAGCTCCAAGGTGTGGACCTGGCCAAGGTGGTCTTCCCGGCCGCCGGGACGGTCTACACCCACACCGTCCAGTACTACGAGACCGACCGGATGGGGATCACCCACCACTCCAACTACGTCCGCTGGATGGAGGAGGCCCGGATCCACTTCCTAGCGGCGATCGGCTGGGATTACGCCAAGATTGAAGCGGCTGGGATCATCTCGCCGGTCGTTTCGGTCAACTGCCGCTACAAGCGCTCGACCACCTTTAGCGACCAGGTGGTAATCACCACCAAGATTGCCGCCCTCGACCGGGTGCGCTTGACCCTGTCCTACCGAATGGAGTGTCACGACCAGCTGGTGTGCGAGGGGACTTCGGAGCACTGCTTTACCAACCAGGACGGCAAGCTCTTGCGGCTCAACCGCGACCTGCCGGACTTTTACCAGGCCCTACAAGAGGCAAGCCAGGTAAAATGAATCAACTTTGCCTCAGGTTAAGCATTTCTCATTTTCGGCTACCCCTTATATAATGTAAGTAATACTACTAAAGGGCGAAACACCATGAAAATTGTCATTTTAACTGGGAGCCCGCACTACCCGGGGACGTCCGAACAGCTGGCCGATGCCTTTGAAAAGGCGGTCCGGGAAAACGGCCACCAAGTTTACCGCTTTGACGCCGGGCGCCGGGCCAGTGAGTTCAGTCTCCTGCAGCTGGAGGACGAGCGCCCGGGGATGGAAGTCGCCGTCCGCCCGGATGACGTGGTGGAAAACGAGGTCCTGCCCAAGCTGATCGAGGCCGACCTGGTCGTTTAGGTAACCTCCCTGTACTACTACGGGATTAACGCCGCCTTGAAGGCCGTCATCGACCGCTTTTACGCCTATAACCACGAGTTGCACGGCGGCAAGCAGGCCGTTACCCTGATTTCCGGGTACGGCGATGACAGCGCCTTTGCCTCCATGAAGCTGTACTTCAAGCAGCTGCTGGACTACATGCGCTGGCAACCGGGCCGGCACGGTCCTGACTAGCGACTCCTGGAACGGGCGTAAGCTGGCCAAGCACGTCCAGGAAGCGGCTGAGCTGGGACACCAATTTAAGTAAAGCTACGTTGAGGAGTGGGTACCCACCACTGGCCGACCTTTGTTAACGACGGGGCTAGAGTGGGGGCCCACTTTTTTGGACTAAACCAATTTTGGAAACAGTAATGAAAGCGCCACCTCGGCAAAGAAAATTGAAATAACGGCGGTCCTTTAATTAATAAAACAATATTATCTAGTTTAGTCTAATAAAACTCTAATTTAACGGCGGTAAAACATTGACTGATCCCGGTGAGATTGATAAAATGAGTTAAACTTTTCTTATTATTCTAATTAAGATCTAATTGTCAACGGGAGGAAAAACCAGTGAGTTTTTGGAAAACCATTACGCGGAAGGAAGATCCGCACGTATACGCTAATAAGGACGCCCACCTGGTCCGATCATTACAGGTGCGCGACTTCTTAGCCTTAGGGGTAGGGACGATCGTGTCGACCTCCATCTTTACTCTTCCTGGGGAAGTGGCTGCCATGCACACCGGCCCGTCAGTGGCAATCTCCTTTGTGGTCGCTGCCGTCGTGGCCGGTCTGGTAGCCTTTGCCTACGCTGAAATGGCGGCGGCGATGCCATTCGCCGGGTCCGCTTATTCATGGATTAACGTTGTCTTCGGGGAATTTTTCGGATGGATTGCCGGCTGGGCCCTGTTAGCCGAGTACTTCATCGCCTTGGCCTTCGTCGGGTCGGGGCTGTCGGCCAACCTGCGGGGACTTTTGGCGCCAATGGGGATCAGCCTGCCGAACTCCTTATCCAACGCCTTTGGGACTGACGGCGGGGTCGTGGACATCATCTCCGTGGTCGTGATTGCCGTGGCCGCCGTCCTGATTTCGATGGGGGCTTCGCAAGCCGCTCGGGTCGAAAACGCCCTGGTGGTTTTGAAGGTCTTCGCGATTCTCTTGTTCATCGTCGTCGGCCTCTTTGCCATCAAGGCCGCTAACTTCCACCCCTTCATCCCCAAGTACCACGAAACGGCTAATGGGGCCTTCGGGGGCTGGCAAGGGATTTACGCCGGGGTTTCGATGATCTTCTTATCCTACATTGGGTTTGACTCGATCGCCGCCAACTCCGCCGAAGCCGTTAACCCGCAAAAGACGATGCCGCGCGGGATCTTAGGGTCCTTGGCGATCGCCGTGGTTCTGTTCGTGGCCGTTAGTTTGGTCCTGATCGGGATGCTGCCGTACCAAAAGTACGCCAACTCCGCCGAACCAGTTGGGTTAGCACTGCGGGCCGCCGGTCACGGTGGGGTCGCCACCGTTGTTCAAACGATCGCCGTAGTTGGGATGTTCACCGCCCTGATCGGGATGAGCATGGCCGGCTCCCGGCTGATCTACTCCTTCGGGCGTGACGGAATGTTGCCGAAGTGGCTTGGTCAATTGGACAAGCACCAACGGCCAAACCGCGCCCTGTGGACCTTGACGATCATCGCCATCGTAATCGGGGCCGTCTTCCCGTTCGCCTTCCTGTCCCAGTTAATTTCTGCCGGGACCTTGATCGCCTTCATGTTCGTTTCCCTGGGGATTTACGCTTTGCGGCCGCGGGAAGGGAAGGATATTCCGAACCCCGCCTTCAAGATGCCGCTTTACCCGGTTATGCCGGTCTTAGGTTTCATCGCTGCCCTCTTCGTGTTCATGGGCTTAGACATTCAAGCAAAGCTCTACGCTGGGGCATGGTTTGTTTTAGGCTTAGTCATTTACTTCGCATACGGGATGAGTCACTCATTCCTAGCCAAGAAGGGAGACGCTGATCATGGAGGAGAAAAACAGTAACCAGCAGATGCTCGCTGCCGAAGAAGAGGCCTTTTCCTCAGCGGCCCGAATTAAGTATTATGACATTGTGATTGATAAAGGGCGGGGCGCCATTATTACCGACGTGGAAGGTCACGATTACATTGACCTCTTGGCCAGTGCTAGCTCCACCAATACCGGCCACGCCCACCCCAAGGTCGTCAAGGCCATCGCCGACCAGGCGGCCAGGCTGATCCAATACACCCCCGCTTACTTTGCGAACTCCCAGGCCGCCCGCTTAGCCCCGCGCCTGGCGGCGTTGGCACCGATCAGCGGGCCGGTAGAGGTCGCTTGGGGTAACTCTGGGTCCGACGCCAACGACGCGATCATTAAGTTTGCTCGCGCCGCCACCGGGCGACAATACATCGTTTCCTTCACCGGGGCTTATCACGGCTCCACGTACGGCTCGATGACGATCTCAAGCGTCACCTTAAACATGAGCCGTAAGATGGGCCCGCTCTTGCCCGGCGTGGAAAAGGTGCCCTTCCCGAGCCCGTGGGACAAGCTAGCCGGTGAAAGCGACGACCAGTTTGTCGACCGGATGTACAAGGCCTTTTTGCAACCCTTTGAAACCTACCTGCCGGCCGAAGAAGTCGCGGCGATCGTGATTGAACCAATCCAGGGGGACGGTGGGATCATCAAGGTTCCCCAGGCCTACATGGAAAAGATTTATGCCTTTGCCAAGCAAAACGGGATCCTCTTTGCCATTGACGAGGTCAACCAGGGGATGGGGCGGACCGGAAAGTGGTGGTCAATTCAACACTTCCCGGGCATCGAACCGGACCTGATGTCGGTCGGTAAGTCGCTGGCCTCGGGGATGCCACTGAGCGCCGTGGTCGGTAGAAAAGAGATCATGGAAGCGCTCGGCCCGGCCGCCAACGTCTACACGACCGCCGGTAACCCGGTGACGGCCGCCGCCGCCAACGCCACCCTCGACGTGATCGAAGAAGAACACCTGGTGGAACGCTCGGCCAAGCTGGGGCAAAAGGCCAAGGACTTCTTTGACCAGGAACAAGCCAAGCACGACTTCGTTGGCGACGCCCGCTTGTACGGGCTCAACGGTGGGATTAGCATCGTCGACCCGGCCACCGGCAAGGGCGACGTTGAAGCCACCACCAAGCTGATGTACCGGATCTTTGAACTCGGGGCGATTATCATTAGCCTGCGCGGGAACATCCTCCGTTTCCAACCGCCGCTGGTCATCACCGAAGAACAATTAGACAAAGCCTTTGCCATCATCGACCAGGCCTTTGCCGAACTGGCCGCTGGCAAACTGAGCCTCCCCTCCAACGCAGAAGAGCTGGGTTGGGAATAAAATAAACGCCCGCTGGGATAACCGGCGGGCGTTTTTATATGTTTTTTGTATAATGGGGGAAAGAGGAGGAATCGCTATGGATACTTATATCGTGGCCATCGTCTTGATTGTGGCGGTGATGGTCTACAAGCTGGTGAACGAAACGGTCACCCGGGTTACCAAGGAACGGACCAAACGGGTCAAAGAAGAACGTAAGATACTGGAACTAAAGGTGGAACTGGAACGGCTGAAGCACCAGCCACCGGTGGATGAACCGGCAGCGCCCCTACAAGAGGTCGAGCAAGGAAAAGACGAGCGGGATAGTGACCAAACTCAGGAGGGTTGAAACGCTCATCACGACCGTGGCCGGGCGGGCATCACCCTTAGCTTGCAGGGTGAAGAGAACCACTAACCCGGCGACCGGGCAGGCGGCTAAGATGACGGTGGTCATCAGCGGCACCCCGGTCAAACCGAGGCACTTTAAGATCACGATCGTCAGGGCCGGGAAGACCAGGTTGCGCAACAAGATCGTCGCCCCTAAAACTGGTGGGACTTTCAGGTCGGCACGACGCATACCGGCTAAGTTGGAGCCGATGATGATCATCGATAGCGGGGTGAAGGCGGCGCTGGCGTAGTCAAGAAAGAACGTCAGCATGCTGGGGACCGGAATTTGAACGGTGAAGATCACGATCCCCAAGGCGATGGCAATTAAGTTGGGGTTGGCTAGGACCCGCTTGAGCCGGGTTAGCGGGGCGCCGGACTGTTTTTTAAACATTGCCACCCCGTGGGTCCAAGTGAAGGCGTTGAAACCGACCATCGAAACGACCCCGTAAAAGACCCCGGTGCTGCCAAAGAGGGCCTGGGCCAGCGGGATTCCCATGAAGCCGTTGTTGGAATAGATCGACCCGTACGTGGCGATCCGCCGCAGGTTAGCGTCTTTAACCTTAGCAAAGGCCAGCTTGGCCAGTAGGATCGTGACCAGGTAGGTGATCACCACCCCGACCAGGGTCAGGCAAAAGATCTTCAGCCGGGTGACGGAAAAGGGCGCCAAAAAGGCCTTGATGATCACGAGCGGGCTTAAAAAGTAGAGGACCAAATTAGTGAGGTCGTTGATCGTGGTCGGGCTTAGAAAACCCAGCTGGCGGGCGAGGGCCCCCAGTAGCATCAACAAAAAAATTACGGCAATTTGGCTGGCGAGTTGGGATAAGGACATGGGAAACCACCTTTCGTAGCATTAATGTTACTATTATAGGGGTGCCGACGGTTAAAAACAAACTAACAAATAGTAAGTCATAATATTTGGTACCGCTTTGAAATTCTGGTAAACTTAGCTCAAGAATTTATCAAGGAGGCCTTTAACATGGCAGTAGCAGAAACCACTGACGCAACTTTTGAGCAAGACACGAACTCCGGGGTCGTTTTAACCGACTTCTGGGCAACCTGGTGTGGCCCGTGCCGGATGCAATCCCCGATCGTGGAGACCGTCGCCGAAGACATGGCTGGCCAAGTGACCGTCAACAAGCTCGACGTCGACGCTAACCAACAAACGGCGGCCGCCTTTGGCGTGATGAGCATCCCGACCCTGCTGATCAAAAAGGACGGCCAAGTTGTCGACAAGCTGATCGGTTTGCACACCAAGGACCAGATTGAAGATACGCTGAAGAAGTACTTGTAAGAAAGGAGTGCGACCCAATCAATCTAGCAGACCGTATGGCTAAGCTAGGACGGGGGTTGATGCGGCACGCATCGTTCTCCGTCCGTACTTAGCCACTAGGTTTGCGATTGGGGAGCACGATAATGGAAGTGCGATCCAACCTTCTCGACGGGCCGTATGGCTAAGCTAGACCTGCAGTTGGGAGCACGTTGTAAAAGGGGAGTGTGGCCAGGCGCCACGCTCCCCTTTTTAGGTTTATAATAAAGGCGCGATCAAGAATTTAATGGGGGTGGCTTAAATGGAACTTTATGACTACATTTTGCTCGGAACTGGTCCGGCCGGCTACAAGCTAGCTAAGGGCTTGGCTAGCGATAACCACCGGATTCTGGCGGTTGAACCGGATTTGTTTGGCGGGACTTGCCCCAACGTGGGGTGCGAGCCCAAGATCTTTTTGGAAGGGGCCGTTCGCGCCGCCTTGGCCACCACCAGCCTAGTCGGCAAGGGGATTGATCAGGCGGCCACCGTCGATTGGGCCACTTTGATGAAGACCAAGAAGGCCCGCTTCGATTCCTGGCCCAGCGAAACCAAGGCGATCTACGAACAGTTGCCGGGGGTGACCGTTAAGGTGGGCGCCGGCCGGTTTACCGGGCCGCACACGATTGCCGTGGGGGACGAGGAGTTCGCCGGCGACCAGATTGTGATCGCCACCGGGGCCCGTCCGCACCGGCTGGACTTCCCCGGCAGCGAGCTAACCCACGATTCCACCGACGTCTTGTCCCTGGACCAGTTGCCGGCCACCACGACGATCATCGGTGGCGGTTACGTGGCCATGGAGCTAGCCACCCTATTAGCGGCGGCTGGAAGTCAGGTGACCCTGCTGATCCGGGGCGACCGGGTCTTGAAAAACTTCGCCCGGGAAAACGTGCGGCGGCTAGTCAAGAAAATGACGGGGCGGGGGATCCGCTTTGTCTTTAACACCAGCCCCGCTGAACTCAAGCAAGCAGATGGGCGCCTTACTTTAATTACTAACAATGGCAACGCCCTGACGACCGACTATGTCATCGACGCCACCGGACGGATCCCCAACGTCGAAGCGCTGAACCTGGCGGCGGCCGGGATCGAATACGACCGCCACGGGATCGCGGTCGACGAAAACCTCCAGACCAGCTTTGCCGGCGTCTACGCGGTGGGCGACGTGGTTAACCGGCCGTGGCCCAAGCTAACCCCGGTTGCTGAGCGCCAAGCCGACTACCTGCTAACCCGCTTTGGCCACGATGACCCAACGGCGCCCTTCAACCTACCGGTGGTGGCCAGCGCCGTCTTTTCTTACCCGACCCTAGCCCAGGCCGGGGTCAACCCCGATGAAGCAACGGCTGGCCAGCACGTTGAAGAATTTGATTGGGGCGGTAGTAGCCTTTACGCCGGGCAAAACGAGCACCCGCACTACATCTGCGTTTACGACAACCAGGACCGCCTGGTCGGGATCAGTGCCCTAGGGGCGGGGGCGGCCGATGACGTCAACGCCGTCCTGCCCGCGATTGGCTTGGGGCTGTCACGGGCCCAGTGGCAAGCGGCCATGATCGAGGCCTACCCAACGACCGGGGATAAGGTGGCGGCGTTGCTGAAATAAGGAAGTGCGGACCAACCGTTAGGTAAAATAGGGAGAGCCTGAGAGAAAATTCGATTTTCTCCCAGGCTCCTTTTTGGGGATAGGACAAATCTGCAAATTTGCGTAATAAAAAGGAGTGCGACCCAACCTATCAAGCAGGCCGTTGGGCTAAGCTAGGGTAAAGGTTAGCGCGGAACGCGGTGTTCTTTGACCGTACTTAGCCACTAGGTCTGCGGTTGGGGAGAACGTTATCTTGCGCAAATCTAAATATTTGTCGTGTGTCGTTTGGTGACCGGTTAAAAAAAGTAAACACCCCCGCAAGGAGCGGAGGTGTTTAACAGAGTCGATTGATCTTTTAATTATTATAGCATGATAGCGGTTACGTTAAAACCTTAAATCAAAAAAATTAGGGCTGGAATCCGGGCCCTAAACCACGTACAATGGTCGTTGATTGTTTTAAAAAGATGGGAGGAGTTATTGATGACCAAGTACCGGCTGCAGGCCGTTTTATTTGTGATGGTGGCCTTTATGCTAGGCTGCAACGAGTACATGATCGTGGGGGTCTTACCAGACATTAAGGGTGAATTTGGCACCCCACTGGCCACCTTAGGTTATTTGGTGACCGTTTTTGCCGGGGTGTACGCCCTGTTGACGCCGGTCTTGACCACCATAGCGAGCCGTTTTCGCCGCTATGACATCTTATTGGTTTACATGGCCATCTTCTTGGTCGGCAACACCTGGACGGCGCTGGCCGGGGGTTTTTGGTCACTGCTCTTGTCGCGGATTTTGACGGCGAGCGTGTCCGGGGCGATCATCTCCCTAGTTTTAATCTTAGCGGCCCAACTGGCCCCGCGCGAGAAGCGGGCCGGGCTAGTTTCCTGGGTCTTTGCTGGCTTTTCGATCGCCTCGATCATCGGGATTCCGATCGGCACGATGATCAGCACCACCTTTTCTTGGCACGATTCCTTTTGGATGGTGACCGGGATCGCCACCCTGGTTTTGATCGGCTTGGCGCTTTTGGTGCCACGCGAAGACACCGCCACCAGGGGGAGTCTCTTGGCCCAGTTTAGCCTTTTGAAGGACGCCCGGATCCTGTTAGGGGTCGGGTTGGTCGTGAGCGTCTGCGCCGGCCAATACACCTTTTACACCTACATCCGGCCGCTGTTGTCAACGATGATGGGCTTTTCGATCAGTACCCTGAACTGGATCTTGCTGGGGATGGGGGTCGCCTTTATCATCGGCAACAAGTTTGGCGGTTACCTAGCCGTCATGGGCGGGATCAAGCAACTGCCCCACATCTACTTTATGAAGACTTGCTTGTTATTGATGATGGCGCCGCTCTTCCACTTTCCGTGGTTGGACGTTTTGGCCATCGCCCTGATTTGCGTGGCTATCGCTTGTTACGGGGCGTCCACCCAGCTGATGTTTTTAGACATCGCCGAAAGGGACTACCCGCAGTCTTTGGAGCTGGCTTCGTCTTTAAACTCGATCTTTGCTAACATCGGGATTTCCCTGGGCTCCTTTACGGCGGCCGAAACGGTGGGCTTCTTAGGCCTGACCCACGTCGGTAACGTCGGGGCGGTCTACGGGGTGTTGGCGGTCCTGGCCGCCTTATTCTTACGCCGGCGCTACCAGAGCGCACAATACTAACAATAAAGGGCTACGCCAACTCGGCACAGCCCTTTTTGATTGGTTAGTATTTACTTAGCCCACGGCCTGCTTTACGGTTGAGTCGCACTTCTTACAATAGGTTTAATACCGTGTTAATCCCGGCGTAAGCCATGAAGATAACGACCAGCCAGCCGGTCCAAGTCAACCAAGCGGGGTGGTGGTAGCCTGCCCCCATGATCTTGGTCTTGCGGGAGGCCACCAGCAGGATCCCTAAGGCGATTGGTAAGATGAAACCGTTGATCGCCCCAACGACCACCAGGACGGTAGCCGGTTGGCCAACAAAGCAGAAGATCAACGTTGCAAAGGCAATGAAGCCGATCGTGATCGCCATCTTGTAGTGGCGGTTGTGGTCGGTGTTTTCGTTTTTACGGCTGGTGTAGTCCAAGAACGAGATCGAGGTAAAGGTTGAACCGATCACCGAGGACATCCCGGCCGCAAAGAGTAAGAGGCCAAAGAACTTGTAGCCAAAGGTACCGGCCGCGACCTTAAAGATCGTGGCGGCGGGGTTGGCGGCGTCTAAGGTGGCACCACCTAAGACCACGGCTAACCCGGTCAAGAAGAGGACGATCCGGATCACGGAGGCTAACCCGATTCCGGACAGGGCGCCGAGGTTGACGGCCCCCAGGTCTTTGGTCCCCTGGGCGCCCCCTTCTAAGAGCCGGTGCCCCCCGGCAAAGGAGATGTACCCCCCGACGGTCCCGCCGACAATCGTCAGGATCGAGTAGAAGTTAACCTTGGTCGGCATAAAGGTGTGGCTAACGGCCGTCCCGTACGGGATCTTCATGATCGCCAGCGTGTACAAGAGGACCAAGACGGCGATGACCGCCAGCACCTGGACGGTCCGGTCGACGGCCTTCAGGGCGTTTTTCATCACTAAGATCAAGACGGCGGCGACGGCCGAAATTACGGCGCCCCAAATGGTCGGGATTCCAAACAAGACGTTGAGCCCCAGGCCAGCCCCGGCGACGTTTCCGATGTTGAAAAAGAGCCCCCCGATCGCCACGAGCAGGGATAAGAAGTAGCCTAGGCCGGGGAAGACGTCGTTAGCGATCATTTGGGCCCGCTTTCCGGACACGATGATGACGCGCCAGATGTTGAGCTGGACGATGACGTCGACGATGATACACATCAGGATGGCGAAACCGAAGTTAGCCCCTTCCTGTTGGGTAAAGGTAGCGGTTTGGGTTAAAAAGCCGGGCCCCACGGCCGACATGGCCATTAAAAAGGCGCCCCCAATCGCGGCGTTGCGAACGGTACTGCGGTGATCAGTCGTTTCTTGCATCGGCAGTTCCTCCTAACATGCTTGAATGGTAATTCCGTTGGCGGTAAAGGTTTGGCGTAGCTGGTCCACCAGGGCTAAGGCGGCCTGGTTGTCACCGTGCACGCAGATGGTATCGACTTTGAGCGGAACCGTTTCCCCAGTCACGGCGGTTACCGACTGGGTTTGGACCATCGAAAGGGCCCGCTCGGCCACGGCCAGCGGGTCGGTCAAGACGGCGTTGGGTTGGCTACGGGGCACTAGGGAACCATCTGCCTGGTAGCCCCGGTCGGCAAAGACCTCCGAATAAGCGGGGAGGCCGACTTCCTTGGCGGCCACCAGGAGTTGGCTACCGGCCAGGCCATAGAGGGGCAGTTGGTCGTCAACTTGAGCGACCCCTTCGCAGATGGCCCGGGCCAGGGCTAAGTCCTTAGCGGCGGCGTTGTACAGGGCGCCGTGGGGTTTAACGTGGTGGAGGCGGTGGTCCCTGGTAAAGCCCATTAAAGCGCTGACTTGGTAGGTCACCATGTTTTTGACCTCGGCGGGCGCCATGTCTAACTTGCGGCGGCCAAAGCCCCCCAGGTCAGGGAAGCCGGGGTGGGCGCCGATCGCGACCCCCTTGGCCTCGGCCAGGGCGACGGTCTGGGCCATCACGTCGGGATCGCCGGCGTGGAAACCGCAGGCGACGTTGGCGGCCGTGATCAGGTCCAGCACCTGGTCGTCGTTACCAATCGTGTAGCGGCCGAAGCTTTCACCCAGGTCGCTGTTTAAATCAATCCTCGTCATCTTGCTCCTCCTTTTGGTTCGGGTTCATTTGGTCGTCTAACCAGTTAACGGTGGTGGTCAGGCGCTGGAAGGCCGGCGCCTGTAAGATCTCAATCAAGAGGTCTAAGTTGGTCTTGATGCCGTCGATCACCGTTTCGTCGATCACCGCTTGCATCTGTTGCAGGGCCCGTTGCCGCCGTTCACCGTAGACGATCAGCTTGGCGATCATCCCGTCGTAGTTACTCGGTACCGTGTAGCCCTGGTAAAGGGCGGTGTCGACCCGGACGCCCGGCCCTCCCGGTATGTGCAGGGCGGTGATCTTACCCGGTGTTAGGGCGTTGACCCGGCACTCGATGGCGTAACCAACCGAGGCGGGGCGCTCCGCTTTTAACTGGGCCCCGGCGGCCACCAGGAACTGGCTTTCGACCAGGTCCACCCTGGTGGTCAACTCGGTAATGGGGTGTTCGACCTGGATCCGGGTGTTCATTTCCATGAAGTAATAGGAACCGTCCTCGTTGTACAAGAACTCGATCGTCCCTAAGCCTTCGTACTTGAGCTGGGCGGCGGCCTGTTCGCTTTGGGCCAGCATGGCTTCGCGAACCGGGGCCGGCAAGACGGCGGCCGGTGCCTCTTCAATCACTTTCTGGTGGCGGGCCTGGATCGTGCAGTCCCGTTCACCCAGGGCCAGGGCGTTACCGTACTGGTCACCAATCACCTGGACTTCAATGTGGCGCGGGTGGGCCAGGTACTGTTCTAAGTACATCCGGTCGTCGTTAAAGGAGGCCCGGGCCTCGTCCTGGGCGACGGCGAACTTGGCCTCCATTTCCTCGGCGTTGCGGATGATCCGCATCCCCTTGCCCCCACCCCCGGCGGCGGCCTTGAGCATCACCGGGTAGCCAACCTCTTCGGCCTGGGCCAGGGCGGTTGCTAAGTCGTGGAGGGGCTCTTGGCTCCCCTTGACCAGGGGTAAGCCGGCCCGGCGCATCGTCAGGCGGGCGGCCTCCTTGTCACCAAGCAGGGCGATCGTTTCCGGACTTGGTCCGATGAAGGTCAGATCGTTGACCTGGCAGGCGCGGGCAAAGGCGACGCTCTCCGATAGGAAGCCAAAGCCGGGGTGGACGGCGTCGGCCCCGGTGACTAAGGCGGCCCCAATCAGGGCGCTGATGTTTAAATAACTCTTCTCGGCGCTCCCCGGCCCGATGCAGACGGCCTCGTCGGCTAACTTGACGTGGAGGGCCTTGGCGTCGGTCGTCGAATAAACAGCCACCGTGGCCAGGCCCAGCACCCGGCAGGTCCGGATGATCCGGACGGCGATTTCGCCCCGGTTAGCGATCAAGACCTTGTGGAAGGGCCAGCGGGAGCGGGAATTATTTGATTTGAATAAGCGGTTGGCCATACTCAACCCCCTCCTCGTTATTGACTAGGATGGCCGCCACCGTTCCCTCGACGTCGGCCACCACGTCGGTAAAGGCCTTCATCGCCTCGATCACGCCGACGACTTGGCCGACCTTGACGGTGTCACCAACGGAAACAAAGGGCGGGTCCTGGGGTGACTTAGCGGTGTAAAAGACGCCGACGGTCGGGGCGTCGATCGTGGTACCACTGGCTTCGAGGTGCGGCGCCCGGACTGGCGGGGCGGCGTGGGGAGCCGGTGCGCTAACTGCCGGGGTGACCGGTGCCGGGGCCTCTTTTTTGAGGGTGATCTTCTGGTCGCCGGTTTGGTAGGTTAGCTCGCTCAGGTGGTACTTATCCAAGAGCTTGCTTAGGGCGTCTAGGGTTGGTTCATCGATATTCATGGTTACTCCTCCTCAAATAAAGTGGCGATCCGCTGGTTGGCCACCCGGGTAATTCCGTAGGGCGGTAAAAAGGCGGCCGAGCGCAGTTTCTGGGCCAGCTGGTTAATGGTTCGGCGCCCCTCTTCCAAGCGGGTTTGGGCTTCTGCTTGGTCAATTAAGTTAAACTGAACGGTTTGCCCCGGGGCCAGCTGGGTGAAGGTCGGCAAGTCGGAGCTGGCGATCACGGCTAAAAGGGGGTAACCGCCGGTGGTTTGCCGGTCGGCCATCAGGACGATCGGTTGGCCGCTGGCCGGGATCTGGATCGCCCCCATTACGGTCGCCGCCGACAGCATGCTTTGGTCCGGCACCGGCAGGGTCGGGCCGCTGAGCCGGTAGCCCATCCGGTCGGATTGGTTGCTAACGGTGTAGGTGGTGTCCAAAAAGGACTCCCGGCTGGCCGGGTCAAACCAGTCCCACTGGGGGCCCTTTAACACGCTGATGGTAGCGGTGGTGTCTTTTGGAACCGGTGCGGCGCCCTTCGTGTGGCGGTGGTAGTAGCCGGGCAGGGTCAAGTGTTCTTCAATCGGTAGGTCGTCGCCGGCTTGCAGGGGCCGGCCCGAGTAGCCGCCCAACTGTAGGCGCAGGGTGGTGGAACGCGACCCCAGCACCGGTGCGACCTGGAGGCCACCGGTCACGGCGAGGTAGCCGATCCGACCGCTAGCGGCGTGGCCGATAGCGAGCCGGTCGCCCTCGTGGACCTGGTAACAGCGGTCGGGGTCGACGGGCTGGTCGTTTAAGGTTGCCTTAAAGTCGGCCCTGCCAAGGGCGATAAAGGTGCTGACCGTAAACTCGACCGTCGGGCCGGCCATGAAGAATTCCAAGACGGCGGCGGAAGCGGGGTTACCAACCAATAAGTTGGCCGTGATGGCGGCGGGTTGGTCCATTACCCCCGAGGTGGGGAAGCCGTCGATCTGGTGGTTGGGGCGCCCGAGGTCCTGAACGGTGGTCTGCAGGCCCGGTTTTAGTACGCGTAAACTCAATTAATTCACCGCCTTTACTTGGTAGGTGCCGTTGGCCACGTCGGTTTTGATCAGGTCAAACTCGTGGTCGGTCACGGCAAAGAAGCGGACCCGGTCGCCGGCGGAGTAAAAACTCTGCGGGTGGGCAGGATCGTACAAGTTCAGCGGGGTCTGGCCGATGATTCGCCAGCCCCCCGGGGAAGCCACCGGGTAAAAGCCGGTCTGCTTGCCGGCGATCCCGACGCTACCGGCAGGGATTTCCAGCCGCGGCTTGGCTAAGCGGGGCATGGCGATTTCGTCATCGACGCTACCCATGTAGGCAAAGCCGGGTAAAAAGCCGAGGAAGTAGATCAGGTAGTCCTGGTCGGTGTGGGCTTGAACGACCTCGCCGGTGCTCTGGTCGGCAAAGTTAGCGACGTCGGCGAGGTCCGGCCCCCCGTCCCCACCGTAACGGACCGGAATTAGCCAGGTAATGGGCGTGGCTAAGGGGGCGCTCAGGGAGGAATCGATCAGGGGTTTGAGGGTGTGGCTGAGCTTGTCGTAATTCGTGACGATGCCATCGTAGGTAACGGTTAAAGTCGAATAAGCCGGGATGAGGGCCACGATGCCGGGTAGGTTGGCCTGGCGGATTTCTTTAATCAGGGTCTGTAAACGTCGGTTGACGACCGGGTCGATTGAATCGCCCAGGGTAATCACTAGGGCTTGGTCGCCCAGCGGGGTTAATTGGTAAGAATCCATCGGGGCGCCTCCTTTCATTAAAAAATAGTGAGATTCATTTCAAATGTACTAGCTTTCAACTTGCTTGTCAAAAGTTATTGTTGGTACTTATGTAACTATTTATGGTATTTAGTTAATATTTAAAAGCTAAAGGCGCTTAAAAGGGGCGGTGGGGAAAGCAATCCCTCATTGAAACTTAATATAAATTAAGAATCACCCTGAATTAATAGATTTATTTATGTTGGTGAATCACTGGTGACGGCGCCCTTAATTTGGCGTAAAAGGGAAGCTAAAGTTAACTTGAGGAGAATTGGAATGGAAGCAATTAAGGAACACACTTACCAAATCGGCGAGGTCGCCCGTAAGTACCACCTTTCCGTGGCCACCCTGCGTTACTACGACCAGGAGGGCCTGATCCCCGGTTTGGGTAAGTCGGCCAGCGGGTGCGCCAGTTCACCGACGAAAACCTCGGCGCCCTAGACGTGGTCGAGTGCCTGAAAAACGCCGGGAGGTCAATCAAAGACATCAAGGTCTTCATGGAATTAGTCAGCCAGGGGGACGCCACCTTAGCGGAGCGCCAGGCGATGTTTTACGACCTCAAACAGCGGCTGCAAGCCAAGCTGGCCACCCTAGAGGAGACGATGAAGATGGTCGACTTCAAGTGCGCTTACTACACCCAGGCGGTGGCCGACGGGACCGAACGCTACGTTAAAGAAGCGATGCACCGGGTGGACTAGGGGGAGCACGTCATCTGTAGCACAGTTAAAACAAAAAGCTAAAGATCGACGTCTAAAAAGACGTGATCTTCAGCTTTTTTTACTTAATGAGTGTGCATTCACTGGTGAGGTTGGGTCGCACTTCCAATAACGTACTCCCCAACCGCAGGCCTAGTGGCTAAGTACGGGTAAAGAACGCCGCCGGGGGCGCCAACCTTCCCCCTAGCTTAGCCCACGGCCCGCCAATGGTTGGGTCGCACTTCCAATAACGTGCTTCCCAACCGCAGGCCTAGTGGCTAAGTCCGACCACAGAACACCGCGTTTCGCGCTAACCTGTGGTCTTGTCCTTAGCCCACGGCCTGCCCAATGGTTGGGTCGCACTTCCTATTTTCTCGTCACCACCGTCACCTTCCGCAGGTTGGCGATAATTAGATCCCACTCCTGCTTTCTGATCAGCATCAGCCGGCCCCGCCTGAAGTCGAGCTGGGTAGCGGTGCCCGCGATTGTTTCGTAGTAGCCACTGTCGCCGTTGAAATATTCGACCTTGAGGCGCAGGGGCAAGAGCGGCTTGATGGCCAGTAACTTACGCTCAATGCGCTTGGTGCTCAGCTCATCGGGGTAATTCTTGTGGCTGTAGCGCTCGGCGACCTCGTTGATCAGCTGGTGGTAGCCGGTCAGGGCCGCAAAGGGAGCGAACTGACCAGCGTGGTCGGCCGCCGGTAGGGGCCAGTGGTGCTTGGAGACCGGCCGGGGCAGGTCCATGATGTCTTGGTAGGCGCTGGTGTCTTTAAAGAGGCGGGCCTCGATGGCCGCCGTTTGTTGGTCTGGTGCTGGTTTGTTCATGCCTTGTGGCCCCCAATCTCGTCGTTGCGCTTACGGGTGGTCGACCCGTCTAAGAGGTCGGCGGCCCGGATAATGGCGTTTTTGCCATACTGTTCTTGTAGCTTTAACACTAGTTCTTGGACCTCGTGCTCCTGGTCGCGGGTCGACTGGGCGCTTTGTTGTTCCGCTACCTTTTGGTGGGGGTCTTCAAACAGGTTTAACTGCTCGGTGCGGACCTGTTTGGCGGCCTCTTCTTCATCAACTAAGTGATTGGCGATCACCGTTACCTTACGGATTAAGAGGTCCCGGTTGGCGATGCGGTCGTAGAGGTCCAAAAAGGCACCCCGCAGCTCCCGGGGCGAAGAGGTGAGGTCGGGTAAGTTGGCACCGCCGTGATCGGGCTTGGGAACCTGGCGGCCGTAAAAGTCGGTTACGATCGGGCCGTGGTAGTTGCTGGCGTAGGAGATGCTCTTAACGTCGTAGGAGAGGTGCAGGGCGATCTGGTTGGTCAAAGCGTGGCGCTTAACCAGTTGTAAGGACAGGTCGGCGCTCATCTCGCTGATCACCTGGCGGGCTTGGGGGATCGTGTAGGGTTTCATTAGTACCTGGCCGGAGTAAATACCGTGTTCGCTGGCCCGGTAATTTTTGATGTCTTCGATCGTGACGGCCTCGTAGCCCCAGGCGTGGTTGATTAGGAGCTGGGCGTGCTTGCCAAACTCGCGGTACAAGACCTCCTCGTTTTGCGGGTCCGACAGGGTGCCTAAGGAGCACCGGGCGATGTCGCCCATCGTGTGGAGGCCAAGCTTTTCTAGCCGGCGGGCGTACCCGCGGCCGATCCGCCAAAAGTCGGTCAGGGGTTGGTGAGCCCACAGGAGGCGGCGGTAATCTTGTTCGGTCATCGCCACGATCCGCACCCCGTCAGCGTCGCCGGGGATCTTTTTGGCCACGATGTCCATGGCGACCTTGGCCAGGTAGAGGTTGGTGCCGATCCCGGCGGTGGCGGTGATCCCAAATTCGGCCTGGATCGCTTGGATCATCTTTTTGGCCAGTGCGTGGGCCGATTCGTGGTGGGTGGCCAAGTAATCGGTGGCGTCGATGAAAACCTCATCGATCGAGTAGACGTGGATTTTTTCCGGCGGGATGAAGCGGAGGTAAATCTCGTAGATCTTAGCCGACACCTGGAGGTAGTAGCGCATCCGCGGGGGCACGATCATGAAATCGACCCGCAGGCCGGTGCGGCTTTCCAGTTCGTCCTTGTAGATCGAGCGGGTCTTGGCTAGGCGCCGGTTGGCAAACTTAGCGGCCCGCTGGCGGTTGACCCGGTCGACTTGCTGGTTAACTTCAAATAGGCGTGGCCGGCCGGGGACGCCAAACGACTTTAGGGCCGGGGAAACGGCTAGGCAGATCGTCTTGTCGGTCCGCGAGGCGTCGGCCACGACTAGGTTGGCGTTTAAGGGATCCAACCCGTGGGCGGCGCACTCCGCCGAGGCGTAAAAGGACTTCAAATCAATGGCGATGTAGGTGTGCTCTTGGGCCACGCGGACCACCCCCTTCGTAAATCACCCCTATCATAGCAGATTTTAGTTATCGGAACAAGCGTTCGGTTGCAAGAAGTGCGGACCAACCATTAAGCGGGTCGTGGGCTAAGGACAAGACCACAGGTTAGCGCGGAACGCAGTGTTCTGTGGTCGTACTTAGCCACTAGGCCTGCGGTTGGGAAGCACGTTATCTGTATAACAGTCGAAAATTGAAAAAAGCTGGAGATCGCATCGGTAAAAACGTGGATCTTCAGCTACTTCTGTAATTGATTGAAAGGAGGTTGGTCCGCACTTCCTACAAATTCAACTCAAACGCCAAGCGCGCCGGGTCAACCGGGTCGACCACCTTGATGATCCCCCGGTACTCAAAGCCGGCGCTCTTAGCCACGTGTTGCATTGGCTGGTTGAGCTTGAAGGTGTCGACACGGAAGTTGTGGACGCCCTCCCCTGCAAAGTGGTCAATGATCAGCTTAAAGAAGCGCTGGCCAAGGTGTTGGCCCCGGTACTGGTTGGAAATGGCGATCCGGTGGATAGTGGCGTACGGGGCGGTCGTATTTTGCCAGGCCCCGTCAATTTCTTGGTAGTTGGGGTCTTCGCCAACGATGACGGCGGCGTACCCGACCACCTGGTGATCGGCCTTTAGCACCCAGCCGACCTCGTTAGCGATGTCAGTGGTGATCGTGTCGGCGTTGGGGTAGCCGGATTGCCACTGGGTCGAGCCGGCCGCCTTCAAGAAGGCCTTGGCGTGGTTGATGATTTCTAGGACGGCTAAGACGTCAGCGGTCGTGGCCGGGGCCAGCGTGAAAGTAGGGTTCATAGACAGGATCCTTTCTGGTTAATCGTATTGGTCGAGCTTAAACTTTTTGATTGCGTAAATCAATTCGTTCGCGTAATTGGGGTCGGTAGCGTAGCCGTTATTTTGCAGGGCCCAGGCCGCCTTGGTGTAGGACTTGGTAATCACGCCCCGGTAGCGGTGGGGGTTATCGGTGGTCCCATTTAAGATCAACTTGGTGTGGGCGTCAATTGAGGCCTTCCACGAGGAGTAAACCTGGAAGTACTGCTTGATGGTAACGGTCTTGCCGTTGAGGGTTTCTTTGGTGTACATCTTCACCCGGTTGGTTTTACCGCTGGCCTTGATGCCAAAGAGGTTATTGTACTTGTAGGCTAGTTTGGCCCGTCCCCAGTCGGATTCGGTCCCGGCCTGGGCGATGATGATCGAAGCGGGGATCCCGTACTTCTTTTCCACCGCTTGGGCGGCCGGGGCGATTTCTTTGATGAACTCCTTGGTGGTGATCTTAGCGGAGTGGGTTTGCGAAAGCGAGGTTTGTTGGTAGTAGGCGGCGCCAATCCCGACGCCGAGCACGACGAGGAGGCTGACGATGATGCCGGCCACGATGACGATCACGTCGTCATTTTTCTTCACATCAATCATCCTTTCTCAGTTTTCCCCATTATAGCGGGGTGGTGGGCCGTTAAACCATTAATCGGAAAAACTTCACCGAAAAAGCGTTAAAAGTCGGCAGATTTGTCTGGTTGAAATGGGAGCGCCCCTTCGTTAAAATTAGATTATGATTAACGGGTGATTAAACCGCCCAACCGTGTTAGTAGGCAAAGGAGGAACCTAAATGTCTTTGATTGTCCCAGAAAACTACGACCCGAAGCGTCAATCCGCGAAACCGAAGAAGCGATCCGTTACATCCGTGAAACCTTCCAGGATGAAATCGGCAAGGAGTTGAACCTGCAACGGATGTCGGCGCCGATGTTTGTCGAACAAAGCACCGGGTTAAACGATAACTTAAACGGGGTGGAAGCCCCGGTGTCCTTTACCATGAAGGACCTGCCCGGCGAAACGATTGAAATCGGCCATTCGCTGGCCAAGTGGAAACGCTTTGCCCTAAAGAAGTACGGCTTTGGCTTACACGAAGGGCTTTACACCAACATGAACGCCATTCGTAAGGACGAAGACCTCGATAACTTCCACTCGATTTACGTTGACCAGTGGGACTGGGAAAAGGTGATCGCCAAAGAAGAGCGGACCGAAGCCACCCTGAAGGCAACCGTACGCCAGGTCTTTAAGGTCATCAAGCACATGGAACACGAGGTTTGGTACAAGTTCCCGCAGGCCGTTTACCACCTGCCGGACGAAATCCACTTTGTGACCACCCAGGAATTAGAGGACCGCTGGCCAGAGCTTTCGCCAATGGAGCGCGAAGACAAGATTGCTAAGGAACTGGGCTGCGTCTTCGTGATGAAGATCGGTGACAAGCTGCAACGCTCCGGCGAACCGCACGACGGCCGCGCCCCGGACTACGATGACTGGTCCTTAAACGGCGATATCATCTTCTGGTACGAACCGCTGCAAACCAAGCTGGAAGTCTCCAGCATGGGGATCCGGGTCGACGAACGGGCGATGAAAGAACAGCTGGAAAAGGCTCACGCTACCGACCGGGCCGAATTGCCGTTCCACCGCGACCTCTTGGCCGGCAAGATGCCGTACACGATTGGGGGCGGGATCGGCCAGTCCCGGCTGTGCATGCTTTTGCTCGGCAAAGCCCACGTCGGGGAAGTCCAAGCCTCGATTTGGCCAGAAGAGATGAAAGAAGCCTGCGCCAAGGCCAAGATCCAGCTGCTGTAAGGAGTTTTTATGCGCTACCAACAATTAATTTTTGACGTCGACAACACCCTGCTGAACTTTTCGGCGGGCGAAACGGTGGCCTTAACGACCCTGTTTGAAAAACACGGCATCGCCCCGACCCCGTCCTTGGTGGCGGCTTACCAACGTTACAACACCAGCTTGTGGCGCCAAATTGAAGCCGGCACCCTGACCAAAGACGAGCTCTTCGCCAAGCGGTTCGTGACCTTTTTTAAGGAACAGCTGGGTCAAACCGTCGGCCCCGAAGTCGACCAGGAGTACCTGGGCTATTTGGGCACCCAACACGAGCTGATGCCCGGCGCCATGGCGATGCTCAAGCAGGCCCAACGCCTGGGCTACCAATTGGGGATCATCACCAACGGGGTCGCCAAGGTGCAAAAGAGCCGGTTGAGTGAATCCGGCTTGGCGCCACTCTTTTCGTCGGTCTTAGTGTCCGAAACGGTCGGGGTGGAAAAGCCGGACCCGGTCATCTTTGAGCGCTTCTTTGCTACCAGCGAAGTGGCGCCGGAACAATCAATCATGATCGGCGATGGCCTGCCTTCCGACATCGTTGGGGCGCATAAGGCCCACCTGGCGTCGGTCTGGTACAACCCGCGCCGGGTGGCGAACACCAGCGGGGTCACCCCAACCGTGACCGTGGCTGACCACCAGGAGTTAACCGACCTCTTAACCCAGTGGGCCCACGCCTAAGCGTCAGGGCGCTGCGCTTTTAATAAATATTGGCCGGAAATCTCGTGACTTTAGTCATGGGATGGATAGGCTTCTACTTACGTCCTTTAGGGCGTTTTTTTATTTCATTGTACTTTTGATTATTGATATATTGCTCAACGACCTCCTTGCTCATATTCCCTAAAGTACTCATGTAATAGCTAGGGGACCAG
>SKEY01000600.1_pt1 | contig 56486 bp, 50 predicted proteins | sample 4843871 | NCBI WGS metagenome assembly SKEY01 (sample SAMN11008797, study PRJNA524170) | human gut metagenome | biome: Human fecal sample; material: Feces; isolation source: fecal sample from pouch patient p36 | host: Homo sapiens | place: Israel: Tel-Aviv | collected 2016-12-04
TTGTCCAAGTTCAAGATAACCTTGGCTATCTATCCCTTTTACTGTTTTGGTTCGTTGAACCTAAGAATAAAATGTAAAAGAATTTTCGATTCATGTGTTTCACTGTTCAGTTATCAAGGTTCCTGTCATTCTTGTGACAGCCATATTAGATTACCATAATCAGGAAGGCTTGTCAAGAACTTTTTTTCATTTTTTTGAAACTTTTTTCCCAAGCTGTTTCCGCTTGTTTCTGTCTTTTTTCGACAGCCAGTCTAGATTATCACATCTTGCTCGGCTTGTCAAGAACTTTTTTGAAGTTTTTCAATTTCTTCAAAAACTTCTTTGAAAAGAATGTTTTCCTCTGTCATTTCGACAGCTTGTTTACTTTATCATATCTTTTCTTTCTTGTCAACAACTTTTTTCATTTTCTTTTTTGACCTTCAAACCTCAAAGCGGTTGACTGATTTACACTATACCACTATCCTTTCTCTATGTCAACAAAAAAACAGGAAAATTTTACAAATTTTGCAACCACCCAACTAAGCGTCAACTTTCTAGTAAAATAGCTGCAAGAACTTTGCAAATTTCCCTGCTTCTTTTCTCTCATCTTAAAATTCCTGATAAAAAATGCAACAGAACATTATTATCATACAGAAAACCAGTAATTTCATTCTCCTGAATCAGCACTGCTGCCTCTTTTGCCCAGGCAGCATCCCAGAATAGTGTAATAATCAAAAAACAAATCCACACAAAAAAGATACCCTGTACAGTTCCAAGAACTGCCCCTCCTGCCCTGTTCAACAAACTCAGTACCGGAAGGGAGAAAATACCGTCCAGCATTCCTGCCAAAAGGTTCATAAATATACTTACCAGAATAAAAGTCAAAATCAGGCTGATACTTCCAATAGCAATTTTGGCAATACTATGTGATAAATATTCTCCAAAAGTCTCTGCCAGCAGATGATGATAGTTCTCTGCTGTATTATTTTCTGCCAGAATCTTTTTCATACTCTCCGGCAAAGGCAGTCCGGATATAAACTGCTCCTGTTCCTCCTTATTTTCCTGTTGGTTCATTTTCTCTTCTAAGACTCCCGAAATGCTTTCTTCACACTTTTGCTGTACAACTCCATAAATAGGCGTATTCTCTGTCAAAAACCGGCTCATATACGGATTTAGCGCTGCTCCCAAAAACAGCGTCAGCAGTACAGAAATTAAAGAAAATGCAGAACGTACCATGCCATGTTTCATTCCGTTAAAAACACAAAGCACTATGACTGCCAGAATAACAACACTTAACCAATTCATAAATCGCCTTTCTTTTGTAATTTTTATTTCAATCGTATGGTATTAATTCCACCTTCCGAAACCACAATATAGCGTTTGGAGGCTACCTGGAAAATATTTTTGACCGCTCCCTCTTCCATGGTTCCATCAAATTTAAGAATCCCCTTTAAATTATACATCATAACTTTTTCTGAATCACACATAATAATCATATCTCCACTGATACTAATATCCTGATATTCTTTGTCAAAACCTTTGGAACATTTCTTTCTTCCGGATGGATCAAATAATTGGAGAATGTATGGTTCTTCCTCTTCATTACCTTTTAAAACCAGTCCGAAATATTTGTCATTATAAAAGGTACTGATAATTTCTTCTTTTAACTCTTCCTCCGCCTTCTTTTCCACAGTGCCATTACTGTCAAAAATTGTATATCCATCATCCCGAAATGCCACTGCGGTCTGGTCATTGACATAAACAACCTGAGGAATTAACGTATTTTTATATGTGTAGTCTGCAATGATATTATCCACCTTATTTTGTCCTTCGTCTCCAAAACTGTAAAATACAATTCTGCTGGATATCTCCCCTTCTTCAATATAAAGATAACTGACCAGAATAATATCACCTTTTGGAGAAACTGCAATATCCAGGGGATATCCCGGATTTTCTATCCTGGTTTGGTTTTCAGCAATAATACTTCCATCGGATGCATAATAATTAATCCATGTTTTTTCTCCGTCTTCCAGTACAGCCGCCACTGCACCGGTTTCTGTTACCTCTGCCTGGAGAATCGGAAACTTGGTTTCAATAGGGCCTACTGGTTTATCCTGTTTCAGCACATACATCAAGGTTCCTTTTCTGTCATAAATAACCGCATATTCTCCTCTTACGTCTGAGTCCGGGTTACTCATTTCATAAGTCTGATTCCACACAATTTCTTGTGACTGCGAAAGCAAATAAGCACCATCATCACCGTATTTCAGCAAGCTATCTCCTAATTGGGTATAGCCTGCTGACTGGGTATCTTCATTTTCTGCTGAAGACAAAACCTGGTAATCGCGATACACATGAAGCTGAATTCCCACTAAAACAGCAATCGCCAGAAGAACGATTCCTAAGGTTATCCACACTGAACGCTTTATCTTAATTTTGGCAAGTGGTTTTATTTTATTCTCATAAAGCTGTATGATTTTCTCCTGCCCTCCTGCACTATCTCCGGATTGTCTCGGTCTCGGAAATTTCCGTTTTATGTATTCTTTTATATTCATAAATTTCTTCCTTCACGTATTTTTAGGTAAGTATAGCACAAATTTTTAAGGGAGTAAAATTTTTTGTCCCGGATAAATGGTATCATTTTCTGACATTTGGTTTAGTTCGCAAATTTCCTTGATTTTTTTAATAGTACCATAGTTTTTCATGCTAATCCTGGTCATAGTATCTCCGGGCTGAATGGTATAAGACATATGATTAGATGCTGCAGTTTCTTCCTTTTGTTCTGCTTCTGCATCTGATGTGGTCTCTTTTGGAATCTCTTTCTGCTCCTCTTCCTGTACCTTCATTTCTGACGTTTCCTGTAACGGTTCTGTTTCCTTTTCCTCCTCTTTCTCTTTTCCAGGTGCATTAACCGGAGTTACCGCTTCTGGACTTTCTGTTTTCTGATTTGTTTCTTGTTTATCCAGACTTGCAATTACCTTCTCTGTTCCCTTTAATTTCTGATAATCGTTTAAATATAACACACTTACCGCAAGAGCTGCTGCTGCCACACATACACCTGCAGTTTTAAGCAGCGGAAAATTCTTCTTTTGCTTTTCCTGTTCCGCTTTTCTCTCTACTTTTTTCCGAAAAGAATGTACTGCTCCATCATCTACCTCTTCACTTTTCTTTTCTAATCTTTCATTCTGTGCCACCAGAAAATTACGCATGGCCTCATTTTTCTCATAATACACATAAAATCCAGCCTGCCTGGACATTTTCCCATCCTCATATCTGTAGAACGCCTCTTCTTTTTCCAAGGGTTCCATAACAAACAACACCTTATCATTTCCGCCAAAATGATTTAAGTGAGTCTGGCAAATTACCTCATGCAGTTCCATAGAACACCCCGGCACAGAAAGAAACCATCCTACAATTTCCTGCTCCGGAAAATATTCTTTATTTTTTTCATACACATGATTCCAGGTTTCCTGTGTAAAATCTACATGCTCCTCACTGATTTCCATATCACTAAGGGCTACCGCACTTTTTACAAACAAATACGAAGTTCCTTCTTTCCAGTTTGCCTGTCCTAAAAGAATAGCTGCAATTCCCCTGCCTGTATTTTCAGAAGAGATTCTACAAAGGTAAGTGTATGCATAGTCTTCTATATAGATTTTTTGTGTTCCTTCAATTTCCCCTATCTGGCGTATATTGTTTGGAATCCTGAAAAATTCCTCATTTCCCTCTGGTTTTTGTTTTTCTTTTTCGTAAACAATTTCTATCATACTAACAGCACCCCTTTTTTTGAAGAAAAGGATACCACACTCTCCATGCGAAATTTATCAAATTTCGTGCAACATTCTATTTTTTTACTGACAAAATTTCCATATTTTTTCGGGATAACAAAAAAGAAAACGGAAAAACTAAAGACAGTAGTATCAGGAAAGGATAGAATATGTATGGCAAATCACCCTACTCATTATATAGAAAACCAAACTGCAGGCGCAGATGTGAAACTTGGCACCCTGCTTTTTCATCTTTTATCATCCAGAGAACAACGTTTTCGCGATTTGGTTATTCTCTGCATTGGCAGTGACCGCATTACCGGGGACAGTCTTGGACCGCTGGTAGGCCACAGCCTCACCGGATATTCATTAAGTCATACTCATGTTTACGGAACCTTGTCCCACCCCGTTCATGCTCTGAATTTAAATGAGACTGTAAACATGCTGTATGAACAGCACCCTCACAGTCTCACTATAGCGGTTGACGCATCCCTGGGAACAAAAAACCACGTGGGATGTCTCACAGTTTCGGAAGGCCCCTTAAATCCCGGACTGGGTGTACGAAAAAAGCTCCCTGCTGTTGGAGACATTGCTGTCACCGGTATTGTAAACTTCTCCGGGGCTTTTGACCATTTGCTTTTGCAATCCACACGCCTTGCCACAGTTGTTCACATGGCTGACTCTATCGTGTCCGGAATTCGCATGGCACACCGTCAATATTTTGCGCCACGCCTTTTTCCCGTATTTCCTTTTTTCCAGCCAGAACCTGAGCGCACTCTTAGTTTTGCAAAATTTACTTCTGTACCGCCGGCTTCTGTCTGTTCCCCAAAAGGCAGAATATAATCTCTGTACTGATAATTTGCTCCAAATACCCTGCGGATAATTCTTTTAATAAGAAGATAAGCGCCTCTTGGAAACCATGCTTTGTAGTAATATCTGCCGATTTCACAGGTGCCGCAATACTTATCTGTCAGGGTAATAATCCAGGTTTCCCAGTGTGTAGGTGGTATTGGGGTAACCGGAAACATATGCTTTACAATCATCTCTTCTTCCAGCGGATTCAGCTTAAAATAACGTCTGGCATTTCGCAAGGCTGTGTGGGGATGGGTCATTGCATGAACCGGATCTCCCGTCTCTTTGCGATGCCCTCTCCAGTCATACAAAAATAAATCATGGAGCATTCCAGCCCTTGCCGCACTTCTGGCATCCAGATTAAAAAATTTACAGATTCTATAGTTAAAATATGCCACATTAAGACAATGCTGATAGCAACTGGTTTCGCAGTGATGGGGATATTTTTTCATCTTCAGCACATACGGGTGATGAACCAGATCCTTGATGTACTCATAAAACTCCTCATTTCCCGGATCCTTCACTGTTCTGACACGTCTTCTCTTCCTGTTTCCTATCATAATTCCTCACTCCCCATTTTTTATTTAGATTCTATACGAAACCTCAATTTTTGTAAAGAAAAAAAGAGCTGCCACATAAGCATACTGGGAACATTTGCACATTTCCAGCTCAGCCTGCGTTCCCTTTGAGCCTGTAGTCTCAAAGAGTACTCGGCAAATTCGCCGGAACTGCACAAATATTCCACAATACTATATCATGTGACAACTCTTTTTTAATTACATGAATGCTTTTACTTTTTCATAAATACCTGCTGCATCAATTCCGTATTTTTCCAATAATTTTACTGCAGGGCCTGATTCGCCGAATACGTCATTGATACCAATACGCAGCATCTTCGTAGGAGCTTTCTCGGACAGTACTTCTGCTACTGCACCGCCAAGTCCTCCGATCACCGAATGTTCTTCCACTGTTACAACTTTTCCTGTTTCCTGTGCTGATTTTACAACCAGCTCTTCATCCAGTGGCTTAATGGTATGAATATTTACAACCTTTGCATCAATACCGTCTTCTGCCAGTTTTTCTGCTGCCAGAAGAGTCTCATTCACACAAAGACCTGTTGCAAAAATAGTAACATCTTTTCCTTCTCTTAGTACAATTCCCTTACCAATTTCAAATTTGTAATCTGGATTGTCATTGATAACAGGAACAGCCAGTCTTCCAAAACGAAGATATACAGGACCATCATGTAAGTAAGCGGCTTCTACTGCTGCTTTTGCTTCTACATCATCAGATGGATTCAAAATCACCATGCCTGGAATGGTTCTCATAAGTGCCATATCTTCGTTGCACTGATGTGTTGCGCCATCTTCACCTACAGAAATACCGGCATGAGTTGCGCCGATTTTTACATTTAAGTGTGGATAACCAATGGAATTACGAACCTGTTCATAAGCACGTCCTGCTGCAAACATAGCAAAAGTACTTGCAAATGGAACTTTTCCTGTTGTAGAAAGTCCTGCTGCAATTCCCATCATATTGCTCTCGGCAATACCACAGTCGATATGACGCTCTGGAAATGCTTTCTGGAAGGTTCCTGTTTTGGTAGCACCTGCCAGGTCAGCGTCCAGAACTACCAGGTTTTCATATTTTTTGCCTAACTCTACTAATGCGTTACCATAACTATCTCTGGTTGCGATTTTCTTTACTTCTGACATAATGCTTCACCTACCTTTTCCAAATCTGCCATAGCAATTTCATATTCTGCATCGTTTGGAGCTTTTCCATGCCATCCTGCATTATTCTCCATAAAGGATACATCTTTTCCTTTTACTGTTTTCATGATAATGGCTGTTGGCATACCTTTTGTAGCCTTTGCTTCATCAAAAGCAGCTTTTAACTGGTCAAAATCATTTCCGTCTTCCACATTAATTACATGGAAATTGAATGCTTCGAATTTTTTGTCGATTGGGTATGGAGAGCATACATCTTCAATGTTTCCATCAATCTGCAGACCATTGTTGTCCACAATCACAGTCAGGTTGTCCAGTTTTCTGTGACCTGCAAACATAGCAGCTTCCCAGACCTGTCCTTCCTGAATTTCACCATCTCCTAAGAGTGTATAAACACGATAAGACTCCTGGCTCATTTTTGCAGATAAAGCCATACCTACTGCTGCGGAAATTCCCTGTCCCAAAGAACCGCTGGACATATCAACTCCTGGGATGTGTTTCATATCTGGATGTCCCTGAAGATAGGAGCCCAAATGACGAAGTGTTTTCAAGTCTTCTACCGGAAAATAACCTCTGTGTGCCAAAGTGGAATACAATCCTGGTGCTGTATGGCCTTTTGAAAGAACAAAACGATCACGATCAGCTTTCTTTGGATCCTGTGGGTCGATATTCATTTCTTCAAAATATAAATAAGTAAACGCTTCCGTTGCTGAAAGAGATCCGCCTGGATGGCCGGCTTTCGCAGAATGAACAGCTGTAATAATACCCTTGCGAATCTCGTTAGCTGTTTTCTGAAGTTCTAACTTGTTCATTACTTTTCTCCTTTTTTGATTTTCCCGCTTCTGCGGTTGTTATTACTCGCCAAATACTGCTATATAGTCTTTCTGAAATTTTTCAATACCTGCATCTGTAAGTGGATGTTTTGTCATCTGTTCCAGAACACTGTAAGGAACTGTAGCAATATCAGCTCCAGCCAAAGCACAGTCTGTTACATGCATTGGATGACGAACACTTGCCGCAATAATTTCTGTAGGAATATCAGCTACTGCAAACATTTCAGCAATGGTGCTAATCAATTCAACACCGTTTGTAGAAATATCATCCAGTCTTCCAAGGAATGGAGAAACATATGTAGCACCTGCTCTTGCTGCCAGAAGCGCCTGGTTTGCAGAAAAGATTAAGGTTACATTTGTTTTGATTCCTTCTGCTGATAATACTTTTACAGCTTTCAGTCCTTCTGTTGTCATTGGGATTTTTACAACCATATTTGGATGAATAGCTGCAATTTCACGGCCTTCTTTAATCATGCCTTCTGCATCTGTAGTTGTTGCTTTTACTTCACCGCTGATTGGTCCGTCTACAATAGATGCAATCTCTTTGATTACTTCATTGAAGTCGCGTCCTTCTTTTGCAATCAGAGACGGATTGGTAGTTACACCACAGATAATTCCCATATCATTTGCTTTTTTAATATCCTCTACTTTTGCTGTGTCAATAAAAAATTTCATAATTCTACTCCTCCATTTTCGGCGCCCAAAGGCTCTATTTGTTTGTTGCTTATAGTTTACTCCTTAAACAAACATTCCGCAAGAGGATGCTGTATTATTAGCAATTTTATTTATTAATAAAATGAAATTTTATTAATAGTTGTTTTTATATGTTTATTCCAGTTTTTTATATAATAAGGCTTTTCTTTCTATGATTCTCTATTTTATTACTAATTATTCCAGCAATTTCATTTAATTATTTTTTCTTGCCCTTTTTCTTTTTGCTCCTGGAATTTACATAGGCTGTTGTTTTCCGCACTATGAGTTTGGGCTCATACTCAATGTGATATGTGCTGGTAGGCTCTGTATCCAAATAGGCATTATGTGCAGATTCAATCTTTTTCATAATAATATCACAGGCATCCCTTCCTTTTAAAGGGACGAAATGTTCAATGGTAGTCAGAGACATCTGAGACATTCTTCCAAAAATAATATTATCACAACCTATAACAGAAACATCCCCAGGAACTTTTAATTTTTCTTCCTGAAGAGCATCTATAATTCCAAAGGCAATCATATCATTCAGCCCTGCAATAGCCGTGACTTTTCTTTTTTCTGCCAAAAGTTCTTTGGTCAAAGTATATCCTATACGATATTCAGAATCAACACTTGGCAGAACCTCATCCCAAATATCATCTGCCGCCTTAATAACCACAGATTGAGAAAGCCCTTCTTTTTCATATTCCTGCACAAAACCTTCCACACGTCTAGAACGCTGTTCCTGACGTTTTGTAAGAGGTGGTGCAATAAAAGCCACTTCCCGATGTCCCAAATCCAGTAAATGACGCGCCATAAGGCTACCCACTTTTGTATTATCCTGATTAATGGCATCTACCTTTACCCGTTCTCGGTTGCTGATTACCGCCAATGGAATTTTTTCTGCAATTTCCTCCACCTGCTCCATAAAAGCTTCACTAGGATTGCAGGTATAGATGATTCCTGCCGGTGATACACTGTGCATCATTTTCAGGTACTGCTCTTCTATTTTTAATTCCCGCTGTGTATTGCACACAAAAACTCCATATCCCTTTTCTTTTGCTACGGTTTCAATACCCTGTAAAAGCATCACATAATAAGGATTGGTAAGTGTAGGACAAAACACAACAATCAGCCGGCTGTTTTTCTGGCTCTTCTGGCTTCTGCGTTTCGGAATGGTGTAGCCCATATCTCTGGCAGCCTGCTCCACTTTTTGTATGGTTTCTTTTGAAAAAGAAACATTATACTTTTTATTCAAGACCATAGATACGGTAGCCTGGGAAACACCCGCAGCCTTGGCAATATCCGTAGAGGTTACCTTTTTTCTCATAGCTCTACTCTACCTTCCAAAGCCCTCAAAAGAGTGACTTCATCAATATACTCTAAATCTCCACCTACTGGAACTCCGCTGGCAATCCTACTAACCTTGATTCCCACAGGCTTAATTAACTTGCTGATATACATTGCCGTAGTCTCTCCCTCCAAGCTGGAATTCGTGGCAATAATTACCTCCTGAATATCCTGCTCTGCAATGCGCTGCATAAGTTCCTTTAACTTTATATCATCCGGTCCAATTCCAAGCATAGGGGAAATAGCACCGTGGAGCACATGATAAACCCCGTCAAATTTTCCTGTTTTTTCATAGGCTGCCAAATCTCTAGTATTCTCCACCACCATAATCACATGATGATCCCGACGCGAATTGTTGCAAATGGGACAAATTTCCTGGTCGGTTAATGTGTAACAGCACTTACAATACTGCACATTTGCCTTGGCATTTAAAATAGCATTGGACAGGCTCTGTACCTGGTCCATAGGCATATTTAAAACATGAAAAGCCAAACGCTGTGCTGATTTTGCTCCAATACCAGGTAATCTGGAAAATTCTTCAATAAGTTTGTTTATATGACTGCTGTAGTATTCCAATTCTTTTCTCCTTTAGATTTAGAATGGGAATCCGCCGCCCATTCCTCCCAGGCCACCTGTAAGTTTGGACATCACTGCTGCAGAAGCTTCCTCCATTTTCCGCAGTGCTTCATTAGTTGCAGCTACAATCAAGTCTTCCAGCATCTCAATATCATCTGGATCTACCACTTCTTCTGCCAATTTTACCTTCAGCACTTCTTTTTTACCGGAAACAGTTACCTCTACAGCTCCGCCACCGGCTGCTGCTGTAAATTCTTTTTCCTCCAGTGCTTTCTGGTTTTCTTCCATCTGGCGCTGCATTTTCTGCGCCTGTTTCATTAAATTATTCATGTTTCCAGGCATCATACCACCTGGAAATCCACCTCTTTTTGCCATATCAGGCTCCTCCTATTCATCATCTTCCATTGTTTCCACTGAAATTTCCATGTTTATATTCTGCATCAATAAATCATCCACGGTAATTTCTGACAGGCCGCCTCTGGTTTCCCCGGCATCCCCGTCTTTTAAAATCATCTTGATTTCTATATCTTTTCCAATTTTTTTCCGTATGGCATTTTTCAGCATTTCCATGCTGTCAGGACTGTCCATACAGGTTTTTGCCAGAAAATTCCGGAATTCCACATAGAGTACAGGCTCTCCTGTACTTCCATCATATTTTGGCGTGGATTCTAACAGCATTTGCTGTAAAAGCCCTTTGGTATCCCGGATAATGGCATTCCAATTCTGGCGCACATACTGCAAATCCTCCGGGGCTGCTTTTTCCGGTTTTGGCTGTGGCTCTGTTTTCGTATGCTCTGCTGTTTTCACAGAAGTATCCGTCACACCCTGAGACACAGGTGGCGCTGCCACCACACCATTTTTCAGTTTTTCCTCCAGGACACGTACCCGGTCATACAGAGAATCCAGATTTGTCTCCATTACTGGTTGACATAACTTAATAAGGGCAATTTCCACCAGGACGCGCTTCTGGGAAGCATACTTAATCTGATTAGATAATTCAGAAAAAACACGGATATAGCGCATCAGGGTTTCCGCATCCATCATAGCGCTTTCTTCTTTCATCTTCTCCAGATTTTCTGCAGACACATCCACAGCTTCTTCCGGATGTTCCGAAGAACCTATTAACAACAGGTTCCTCAGGTACCAGATAAAATCCGTAACAAACTGTCCCATCTCCTTGCCCTGTAAAATAATTTCTTCCAGGGTTTTTACTGCGCCTGCTGTGTCCTGCCTTAAAATCTTCCGCAAAAGTCCGCTGAAAATATCTGTATCCACTGCTCCCAGGTTTTCCAGTACCTTTTCGTAAGTGAGCGTCTCACCCAGATAGAAGGCAATGCACTGGTCTAAAAGAGAAAGAGCATCACGCATAGAACCGTCCGCTGCCTTGGCAATGTAGCGGATGGCCTTCTCTTCCACATCATTTCCCTCTTTTTCCATGAGTTCTGTCAGACGATTGGCAATGGTCTCTACAGTAATTCTCCTGAAATCATATCGCTGGCACCTGGACAAAATAGTAATGGGAATCTTATGTGCTTCTGTGGTAGCCAGAATAAAGATAACATACGACGGCGGTTCTTCCAGCGTCTTTAACAGGGCATTAAAAGCGCCTGTAGACAGCATATGAACCTCATCAATAATATAAACCTTATAGCGGCCTTCTGTTGGTCTGTATGCCACTTCTTCCCTGATTTCCCTGATATTGTCCACACCGTTGTTGGAAGCTGCGTCAATCTCTATGACATTCATAGAGGTTCCTTCCAGAATCGCCCGGCAGGTCTTGCAGGTATTACAGGGACTGCCATCCACAGGATGTTCACAGTTTACTGCCCTTGCCAGAATCTTGGCAATGGTAGTCTTACCAGTACCTCTGGTACCGCAGAAAAGATACGCATGTCCGATTCTATCAGCTTTTATCTGATTTTTCAATGTGGTAACAATATGTTCCTGTCCTTTTACGTCTTCAAAGTCCTTTGGACGGAACTTTCTGTAAAGAGCTGTATAGCTCATGTGTGTTCTTCCTTTCTCAGTCTCCGAAGCTAATGCCAATGCGTTTTGCATCTCCTACCAGCTGATCCGTAGGTGATACCATCTTCAGCTTTCCTGCACATTCGCCCAGAGGCACTTTTTTTACTTTTCCATTAACAATTCCGACCATATATCCATAGTCATCCTCTAAAATCAGCTTAGCAGCTTCTGATCCTAATCTGGTAGATAAAACCCTGTCATAAGGACACGGGCTGCCGCCACGCTGCATATGTCCTGGAATTGTAATACGGATATCTAAATCCAGTTTTTTCTCCAATTCACTTGCCAGCTTATAGGCAACAGACGGATATTGTTTTTTGTATTCTTCCAGTTTTTTCTTTAATTCTTTTTTTGGTAGTTTTGCATCTTCTTTTGAAACAGCACCCTCTGCTACCGCCAAAATTGTAAATCCTTTTCCTGCTTTGTTCCGTCTGTTAATCGCCTCTACTACTTTTTCGATATCATACGGAATCTCCGGAATCAGAATAATATCCGCACCTCCTGCAATCCCTGCATGAAGGGTCAGCCATCCAACCTTATGTCCCATAACTTCTACGATAAACACTCTGCTATGAGAAGCTGCTGTGGTGTGAATGCAGTCAATGGCATCTGTAGCAATATTTACGGCACTCTGAAATCCAAAAGTCATATCTGTACCCCAGATATCATTATCAATGGTCTTAGGAAGATGAATAATGTTCAACCCTTCTTCTCTTAAAAGATTGGCTGTTTTCTGTGTTCCATTTCCTCCTAAAATAACCAGACAATCCAGACGCAGCTTATGATAGGTCTGTTTCATAGCTTCTACTTTGTCCAGCCCCTTCTCATCTGGAACGCGCATCAACTTAAACGGCTGGCGGGAAGTTCCCAAAATCGTACCGCCTCTGGTCAAAATTCCCGAAAAATCTTTTGAGGAAAGCATTCTATAATTTCCGTAAATCAGACCTTTATAGCCATCATCAAATCCGTAAACTTCTAATTCCTCCAGGTTGTTACTTAAACCCTTTACAACACCTCGCATAGTAGCATTTAATGCCTGGCAGTCTCCACCACTGGTAAGTAAACCGATTCTTTTCATTTTTCCACATCCCATCTTATATTTATTTTTTTAATGAAGCTGCATCTATTATATAATATTTTATATTTTGCCACAACTTTTTTTTCATTTGACAAACTGTAAAAAAAACGTTATACTGATACATACCGTGCAGCCGGGGAGATAGCGGTGCCCTATACCTGCAATCCGCTACAGCAGGGGTGTTGCCAAACGGAGGAACTTTTCTTGTGAAGCTGCCCTCTATAAGTGGCGTTGACGTCTGGGTCTTACGCAACAGGAATCTGTGAACCGTGTCAGGGCAGGAATGCAGCAGCACTAAGCAGAACCTTCTGTGTGCCGTGAGGGTGCCTGGGCTGAGTTAACTGTAGAGGTAACGTTTGTGAGAAAGTTTCGATGGGCGGCGCACGGTAAAAAAATGTCTAATTTTCTTTTATCTTTATCAATCATTTTCCCCTTTTTATTTCAATTGAATATACAAGCTACTTTTCGCATAGATTTTTAAAAAAGCGTGAGGTTTGCTTATGGAACATTGGATGTTGGAAACGATGAATTCTTTTGGTTATCTGGGGATTTTTCTTTTAATTCTAGCCGAAAATATTTTTCCTCCCATTCCCTCGGAAGTAATTCTTACTTTTAGCGGTTTTATGACTACTTATACCAAGATGCATGTACCTGGAGTTGTTCTTTCTTCTACAGCCGGCAGTCTTGTAGGAGCTGTTGTTTTGTATCAGATTGGAAATTTATTATCTCAGGAAAGGTTAGAACATCTTGTAGCTGGACCTGTAGGAAAAACTCTGAGACTAAAAAAAGAACATATTCAACAAGCCGTAAATTGGTTTGACAGCAAGGGGAATTATACCGTATTTTTTTGCCGTTTTATCCCCATTGTCCGTAGTCTGATTTCCATTCCTGCAGGCATGGCAGCCATGGCAGCTGGACGCTTTCTGTGGATGACAGCCCTGGGAAGTTTTTTCTGGAATCTGGCGCTAATTTCTCTTGGGGCTTTTGCTGGTTCCTCCTGGGAAAAAGCTGCTCAATATTTCGGCAATTATACAAAAGCTGCCAAAATTGTCCTTCTGGCAGCTCTTATCATAGGAGGGATTCTGTTTTTTCGCAAAAAAATCATGAAGTCATCGCATTAAATGTGTGCAAGAAATATATTGTGAAGTTTTTCTATGTATTCCGGTGTTGTGCCGCAGCAACCACCTATAATATCTGCTCCTGCCTGCACCAGACGTTTCATGCAGTCTGCAAACTCTTTGGCTCCCATAGAATATACCGGTTGTCCTTGTTCATTGATAATTGGCATCCCTGCATTTGGCTTCACAATCAATGGAATACTTACTCTTTTACGCATATTCTCTACCACTGACAATAGCTGGTCTGGTCCCGTAGAGCAATTAATACCTACTGCATCTGCCCCCATTTCCTCTAGTGTTTCCACTGCCTCATAAATATTTCCTCCAAAAAAGAGGCTGCCATCAGACTCTACGGTAAGGGTACACATAACAGGAAGGTTGCAAACAGAAGCAGCTGCATCCAAAACTGCCATACATTCTGTCACTCCTAGCATGGTTTCTGCTACCAGTAAATCAACTCCCTCCTGAGTTTGTACAACAATCTGTTCTCTATAGGCTTCCAAAAGTTCCTCATATGGAATTTCCTGCTTTCCGGCAGTGGTCAAATCTCCTGCTACAAGCACCTGACTGCCTACTGCTGTTCTAGAAATTTCTATGAGAGCTTTGTTTAGTTCTGCCACCTGGTTTTCCAACCCATAATTTTTCAAACTAATACGGTTAGCAGAAAAGGTAGGCGCGTAAACAACCTGGGATCCAGCCTTTTCATAGGCTCTTTGAAGCTCCTGCAACGGCTTTGGATTTTCACAAATCCACTGTTCTGTGCACACGCCTCTTGGCATTCCCGCCTTCATCAAATTGGACCCCGTAGCTCCATCTAAAATGATTGGTCTTTGCTTTGCCAAATTCTGAAATTCCTTTTTTGTCATTTTGCATTCTCCTTTGCTGCTTGTTTTTTCCTTGCCTTTTCTTCTCTCAACTCTTTAAAAAATCCAGAAAGCATCTGACTACACTCTTCTTCTAAAATCCCTCTCGTCACCTGTGCTTTATGATTAAACCCATCCATTTCCAGCAAATTTATAACAGAGCCTGCACATCCTGCCTTAGGATTCATACTGGCAATCACTACCCTATCCATTCTGGATTGTATAATAGCTCCTGCACACATCTGACAAGGCTCCAGGGTCACATAAAGGGTACATCCCTCTAACCGCCAATCACCCAGTTTTTTACTGGCTTTTCGGATAGCATTAATTTCTGCATGGGATGTGGTATTTTTATCTGTATTTCTACGATTATATCCCCTTGCTATAATTTTACCTTCACAAGTAATAACACATCCTATAGGTACTTCCTTCAAAGCGTAGGCTTTCATAGCCTGCTTCTTAGCTTCCTTCATAAATTTTATATCATCTTTACTCTGTTTTTCTTCTTCTGTCATGGACTTTCCTCCGTAAAATGTCCTAAATCTCAAAAGAGGCTGTCCCATAAAACAGCAGGCAGCCTCTTCACAAGCGGAGACAGTGGGATTCGAACCCACGTGCCCTTGCGGACAACCGCATTTCGAGTGCGGCTCGTTACAGCCACTTCGATATGTCTCCGAACAGTTTTTATTATATAACTCTCTCCTTCTGTGGGTCAAGTGCAAATTGCATAAGAATCTATTGTACCGGACAAAAGGCTGATTTTCCACCTCATGCCCGGCACTATTACTCACATAGATTCTAACTTAGGTTTTTCAATGAAGCGGTACCAATACCCAAAGCGCTGCTTCTGTCTGGGACTGCCACCAGTTTCCTTAAAATACGAAAAGCCAAACATATTTGCCATAAGGGCCTCCTGACGTTCATAAAATCCTGGAATTCCCAATATGTAGGCTCCATCCTCTTCCCTTCTGGCAAGAATCACGTATCCGTATTTCCCATATCCGTGGCGTAGGAAATTATTATAAAGTAACCCCTGATCCTTTCTGTCCAACAGTGCAAAATCCTCTCTAGTTAATTTCCTACAATCAGAAAAACTATTATCGCAAAAAAACACTTCTTCCTGTCTCCTAACTGGCATAGAAGGCTCTTCTTGTGCTATTTTTTCTGTTGGCTCTTGAATCAAAGTCTCTTCTATGATGGAAGTTCTGGGCTGAGGCTCCATTTCTTCCACTTCTTTTATTTCTCCCTGTTCCCCTTCTTCTGGTTGAACATCTTTTAATACGATTCCCACTTCTTCCCTGGCGTTTTCTTCTGCCTCTAATTCTGTCTGTTCTACTATCTCCTCTCCTGGTTCTATGTTTCTCTTTTCTATTTCCTCCTGAAGCATAACATCTCTTTCTTCTTCCTTTTGTGTATTTTCCTGTTCTGCTGCCTGCATTTTCCCCTCTTCAGGTATGTGAATTTCATGAAGTCGAATAGGTTTATCATCCCATCCACTTCCGTAGAATATTCCCGAATCTGTCTGTACAATCAGACCACACAAATCCTCTAATGCATATCCACTGTCTCCCATATGTTCAGAGGACATTTCCTGTTCAAACCGGATGCTGTCTCCTGCAAGGTCACAGCTTCCAAGTAAAATTCCCTTGCAAGACTGTTTTTCCCTTACATACCCATAAATTTTCGCTGGCACAGGAACACTACTGCAAACCCCTGATAATCTGTACTGCATCCTACATATACCATCTCTGGATTCTACCTTGATAAAGCCTTTTCCGTTTCCTTTTTTCCCATCTGGATATTCATATACATAGGCTATAAATCTACGATATCCTGCCATAGTCCCTCTTTCTTTGTATACTATATAACAGCATACATAACACTTTATCTCTAAAGCATATGCGGAAATTTATGTTTTAGAACTAAAAAATACACCTATTCTTCTGAAACAAATTTCTCAGAGAATAGGTGTATTTTTAAAGATATTTATAAAATCCTTCTCCTGTTTTTTTCCCCAATTTCCCGCCTCTTACCATTTTTCGTAAATAAGGATGGGGACGGTATTTCGTGTCTCCTGTTTCCTTCTGTAAAATTTCCATAATAGCCAGGACTACGTCTAATCCCACTAAATCACCTAAAGCTAAGGGACCCATTGGATGATTAGCTCCGAGTTTCATGGCTGTATCAATATCTTCTACACTGGCTATACCCTCTGCATAAATTCCAACAGCCTCATTAATTAATGGTATCAACATTCTATTAACTACAAACCCTGCGCTATCTTTCACCTCCACTGGCACTTTACCCATGTCCTTGACAATTTCTTTTAAGTTCTCTACCTGTTCTCTAGGTGTATCAAGACCTTGTATTATTTCTACCAACTTCATGACTGGTGCCGGATTAAAAAAATGCATTCCTATAACAGGACGCCCAATTCCGGAGCCGATTTCAGTAATAGAAAGAGATGAAGTATTGGTTGTAAAAATGCAGTTTTCTGGACAGATATTATCTAATTCTCGAAATGTCTCTTGTTTAATTTTCAAATTTTCCACAGCCGCTTCAAGAATAAGATTACAATTTCCACAATCCTCTTTTACTCCTACAACAATGCGAGAGAGAATATTCTGCATCGTTTCTTCCGTTATTTTCCCTTTCTGTACTATATGTTCCAATGCCTGCTTAATTTTTTGTTTTCCCCTTTGAGCTAACTCTATATTCAAATCACATAGGCATACTTCATATCCTTCTACCTGTGCAAATGCCTGTGCAATTCCAGCCCCCATAGTACCTGCCCCTATAATTCCTATTTTCATATACACCCTTCTTTCTTACCTGTTTAAAAAGACTTTTTCTTTTCTTTTTTCCAGAAATGCCCTCATACCTTCTTTTTGATCATGTGTAGAAAAACAGCTGCCAAATAACTGGTTTTCCAGTTCCAGTGCTTCCTCCATAGATTTTTCTATACCTAGGTTTACTGATCTTTTACAATTTTGGACAGCCATAGGCGCATTTTGGACAATCATATTTGCCATGTCCCATGCTGCTGTCATAAGTTCTTCTACAGGATAGACTCCATTTACCAGTCCAATTCTATACGCCCCATCTGCTTTAATATTTCTGGCTGTATAGAGAAGCTCCTTGGCTTTTGCGACACCAATTAATCTGGCAAGCCTTTGTGTTCCTCCAAACCCTGGGGTAATCCCCAAACCTACTTCTGGTTGTCCAAACACTGCTGTCTCAGAACAAATTCGTATATCACAGCTCATAGCAAGCTCACATCCACCTCCCAGAGCAAATCCATTTACGGCTGCAATAAAAGGAATTGGAATTGTTTCTATCTTCCGAAATACTCTGTTTCCTTTTTTTGCAAATACTATGGCTTCTTCTACTGATAAATCACTCATTTCCTCAATATCAGCTCCTGCAACAAACGCTCTTTCACCTGCACCTGTAAGAATAACACAACGAATTTTATCTTTATCTATAGAGTCCACAACTTGCTCTAGTTCTTCCAACACTCTTGTATTCAGAGCATTTAATGCCTTGGGACGAGAAATAGTAATGATAGCTATATTTTTCTTTTCCTCGTAAATAACATAGTCCATTTTATCACCCTATACGTCCCTTTCTACAGCTAAGGCACAACCCATTCCTCCACCTATACAGAGTGTTGCTAAACCTTTTTTGACATTTCTACGCTCCATTTCGTACAGTAACGTAACTAAGATTCTACAGCCGGAAGCACCAACAGGATGGCCTAAAGCTACAGCACCACCATTTACATTTAATTTTTCTTCATTTAAATGTAATTCTCTAGAAACAGCTAATGCTTGTGCTGCAAATGCCTCATTCGCCTCTACCAAATCAAAATCCTCAATTTTATATCCTGTTCTTTCCAAAACTTTTTTTGTAGCTGCTACAGGACCAATTCCCATAATAGCCGGGTCTACCCCTGCCAGAGCTCCCCCTTTCCAAAAGGCCATTGGTCTAACTCCCAACTCCCTGGCTTTTTTCTCACTCATTACTACTACTGCTGCTGCACCGTCATTAATTCCTGAAGAATTTGCGGCTGTCACAGTCCCATGTTCTTTAAAAGCAGGACGAAGCTTTGAAATTTTTTCTATTGTAGTATCTGGGCGAATTCCTTCATCTTCTCGAACAATCAATGTTTCTTTTTTTCTCTTTACTTCTACTGGCACGATTTCCTTCTCAAAATACCCTTCTGCTCTTGCTATGGCAGCTTTTCTCTGACTCTGTATAGCAAAATTATCTTGCTCTTCTCTGGTAATATTCCACTTTTCTGCAATATTTTCTGCTGTTACTCCCATATGATATTGATAAAATGCATCTGTAAGCGCATCATTCACCATGGTATCTACTAAAGTTCCGTTTCCCATTCGATAGCCGTATCTTCCCTGCGACACTGCATAAGGAGACATAGACATATTTTCCATTCCACCTGCCACTACAATCTCCGCATCTCCTGCCAGAATCATCTCTGCCGCCTGATTGACACAGTTTAATCCTGAACCGCATACTACATTGACTGTTACTGCCGGAACCTCCACTGGAATTCCTGCCTTCACCGCTGCCTGGCGGGCCACATTCTGCCCCTGTCCTGCCTGTATGACACATCCCATATACACCTGATCCACAGCGTTTTTGGGAACCTTACTTCTTCTTAAAGCCTCTTCAATAACAATTGCTCCCAGGTTGACTGCCGGTATATCTCGGAATACTCCGCCCATCACACCTATAGCGGTCCTGCAGGCTCCAGTCAGTACTATTCTATCTTTTAGTTCTCTTGCTTTCATTTTGTCATTCCTTTCGGATTCCCGCTATATTCTTGGCCAACTTTTTCTTTTCTTCAAGTCTTCCTTGTCTACCAATCATAATCCGCTGCGCCTGAGGACTTCCCGCTCCATGCAATGATTCCGTCCGATATCCCACTGCCGCTGTACCAAGAGTCATATTTTCAATAAGACGCAAAATTTTCATTCGGTCCATGACATCCACTTTACCGTTACCTTTAAAATATTTTCTGCATAATTCCCCTACTTCTGGTGAATTAAAGTCTTTTTCAGAAGGCATAGTAACCATAAGTCCCCCTGCCAAATCTTCTGCTAATCTGGCAATTTCATAGGGGAATCTTGTTACATTTTGTTTACATACATTAGCCAAAAGATTGTCTATTTGATAATTTCCTGCTGCCGTTTTCTTTCCTTCTGCTGAACATGCAATACCACAACAATATAAAGTTTCATTTAAATGCATCATCTCAATCAATTTATCTTTAATATGTGATGCTTTTTCTACCCCGTTGTATTCTGCCGCCACTGCTGCAGCGCCAATAAGAACATCCCCTACACCAGATTTGCAGCCGCCATAGCTCTGCCTGTGATAACCTGCAAACCGTTCTACCAAAACTCCGGCAAAATCGTATTCCTCACACAGAAAAACTCGTTCCCATGGTACAAACACCTTGTCAAATACCACCAACGCCTCCTGACCGCCAAATTGGCAGTTTCCGCAGTCCATGCAGCTTCCTTCTTCTAACTTTCTGGTATCACAAGACTGCCTTCCATAAATCATCGTAATACCTTCCGTATCAGAAGGAACTGCAAATGACACTGCATAAGCTTTATCTTCTTCCTTCATCGCTATCGTAGGCATAATAAGCTGTTCATGGGAGTTCACTGCACCTGTCTGGTGCGCCTTGGCGCCGGTTACTATGATTCCGTCTTCTCTCTTTTCCACAATATGTAAATATAAATCCGGATCTTCCTGTTTACTTGGAGATAAGGAACGATCTCCTTTAGGATCTGTCATAGCTCCATCAACAGTTAAGTCATTCTCCTGAACATATTTCATATATTCACAAAATCTCTGATGATAGGATGTTCCATACTTTTCATCCACTTCAAAAGTAGTAGAATAAATAGCATTAAACGCATCCATACCCACACATCTTTGAAAGCAAGAACCTGTCTTCGTTCCCAGCAGCCTCTGCATCTTTACTTTTTTTACTAGATCTTCTGTACTTTGATGAAGATGACAAAAGCGGTTAATCCTCTTTCCTGTAAGATTGGATACTGTTGTCATTAGGTCCTGATATTCCGGATTTTGTGCCAATGCATAAGTCATGGCTACCGAATTAATAGATGGTCTAATCATAGGATGGTCTACAAAATTTTCTATTCTTTCGCCAAATAAATACACCACTGTTTTTAATTTCCTAAGACTTTCTATATACTCCTGTGCCGTCATAAGTCCCATTTTATAGTCCTCCTCACTTTAAGCAAAATTACAATATCGGGCCATCGAAACATCCTGAAATCCCAACTGTTCTGCCTTGGGCTTCTCTCCTCTGGCAGTTCTGTGTACAATTTTAAATAATTCTTTTCCGGCTTCTTCTAGATTCTTTCCCTGTTCCAAAACTGAACTACAATCAAAATCTATATGATCCTTCATCTTTTCTGCTGTTTCTGCATTCGCAGTAATCTTTATTACCGGAACAATTCCAGAACCAGTAGGTGTTCCATGGCCAGTTGTAAATACCACCACTTGAGCTCCTGCTGCTGCCATCCCTACTATAGAGGCCACATCCTGTCCTGGAGTATCCATAACCACCAGACCCTTTCCGGTAATTTTTTCTCCATAAGCCACTACTTCCTGAATCACACTACTTCCACCTTTATGAATACATCCAAGAGATTTTTCTTCCAGCGTAGTAATTCCTCCGGCAATATTTCCCGGTGTAGGGTTTCCACTTCTTGGATTCTCTCCAACCCTAAGAAAATCCTCTTCAAATTCTTTAATTGTATTAAGAAGTTTCTCCCTGACTTCCTGATTTTTACACCGAGAAGCTAAAATCTTTTCTGCACCAATCATTTCCGGAGTTTCCGATAAAATTACTGTTCCACCATGTTTAATCAACAAGTCACTGCAAATTCCTGTTACAGGATTAGAAACCAGTCCGGATGTTGGATCTGAACCGCCACACTCAGTTCCCAAGATCAATTCAGAAATATCTGTTTCTTCCAAGGGAAGAATATCTGCTTTTCTTCTCATTCCCTCTGCCAACTCAACAATATGACTGACTGTTTTCAGACTTCCTCCTTCTTCTCGAATCACCAAAACTTCCAGAGGTTTACATGTTTTTTCCCTGATTTTTTCTGCTAAAAGGGATGCCTGAACCACTTCACATCCATTTCCAACCAACACCGTTCCATATACATTAGGATTGGCAGCAAGACCTGACAATGTCTCAAGTGTTACTTTCAAATCCCTCTTGCTTAGGGAACAACCTCCTTGATTCGCTACATATACTGCACCCTCTACATTCTCTGCTGCAAATCTGGCAGTTTCACTGGCACATAGAGAACAGGGAAGAATCAATACATGATTTCTGATACCGAATTTTCCATCCGGCCTTCTATATCCCTTAATTTTCATAGCAACCTCCACACCCCTCTATTCTTCTATCGTCATACAAGAGCTTTTCAAATTATGAATATGTACCCACAAACCTGAAGAAATATCCGCAGAAGCCTTTCCTATTTCTTCCCCGTACTTATATACTTTTTGTCCTTTGCTAAGATTGCTCACTGCCATTTTATGATATTGAGGAATATCCTCTTTCGCTGTGATATAACATGTCTGGTCCTCTTTTATATAAGATACGTTTTCTCCTGCTTTCGCCTGCTTTGTCAAGGTTATGACCTGATCTGCTGTATGAATTAAAATTCCTTTTATTTCCATATCACTCACCTGCTTCTTTCGCTAAGTTTATAATACCTCTGATATCTCTCCATAGCCTCTTCTTCTGCCTGCATAAACAGTTCTTCTGCCAGGTCTGGATTTTTCTTGGCCAGAGATGCAAAACGCACCTCACTCATAAGAAACTCTCGAAAACCGCCTTTTGGTTCTTTTGAATCAAGGATAAAGGGATTTTCGCCTTTCTCTTTTCTTCTTGGGTCATAACGGTAAAGATTCCAGTATCCAGTCTCTACTGCATGCTTCTGCTGTTCCTGACTACGTCCCATACCTACTTTAATACCATGATTAATGCATGGAGCATACCCAATAATCAGAGATGGACCAGGATAGCTTTCCGCTTCCTGAATTGCCTTTAATGTCTGTGCCAGAGAAGCTCCCATAGCAATCTGTGCTACATAAACGTCTCCATACTGCATAGCCATCATACCTAATTCCTTCTTTTTCCTCTGCTTTCCGCCTGCTGAAAACTTTGCAATGGCAGCTTTTGGAGTGGATTTTGAAGACTGTCCTCCTGTATTGGAATACACTTCTGTATCAAAGACCATAACATTAATATCTGCACCTGTAGACAATACATGATCAAGACCTCCATATCCAATGTCATAGGCCCATCCATCACCTCCAAAAATCCAGTTAGAACGCTTAATCAAGTAATCCTTTCTCTCTAAAATTTCTTTCACCCCAGGCATATTCAAATCTTTTTCTAACTCTTCTACCAAAATATCTGCACGTTTTCTCGTCTCTTCTGATTTCTCAAAGCCTTCTAGCCACTGCCTTAACGCCTTTTCTAATTCTTTTTGTTTTGGCTGCTCGGGTATAAGTGCTTCCAGCAATTGTTCTACCTGATCCTTTAACTCGTCTCTCACTGCCTGGTATCCAAGGTACATGCCCAACCCATATTCTGCATTATCTTCAAAAAGCGAAAATCCCCATGCAGGACCATGCCCTTTTTCATCTTTTTTGTAAGGTATTGCAGGGGAACTTCCACCCCATACGGTAGCACAGCCTGCTGAATTAGAAATCATCATCCTGTCCCCAAACAGTTGTGTAATTAATCTTGCATAAGGTGTCTCTCCACACCCTGCACAAGCACCAGAAAATTCAAAATAAGACGGCAGGAACTGACTTTCTTTCAAACTGTAAGTACATTTCTTAGGAAAATGGTTCTTCTTATGTTCTGTAATCCAGTTCCAGTTTTCCTGCTCTTCTTTTTCTCGCTTCTCCAATGATGCCATTTGCAATGCCTTTGGTTTCGACGGACATACCTGAATACAACTGCCGCATCCTGTACAATCCAGTGGAGAAAATCCCATGTAAAAATACTGCCCTTCATATCCTTTGACTTTCTTTGCCTGCTTTTGAATCCTCTCTGGCGCTGCTTCCCACTCCTCCTGCGTAAGTAATTGAGGTCGGAGTACACTATGAGGACACACAAACGAACACTGGTTACATTGTAAACAAGCATCCGCATTCCATTCAGGAACCTCCAGAGCAATTCCCCTCTTCTCATATTGTGTAGTACCTGTTGGAAATGTCCCATCTTCAATCCCTTTAAAAGCGCTTACCGGAATCTGATCTCCCTGTTGATTGTTCATAGGAATCATAATCTCATTCACAAAAAAATCGGTATCCCTGGAACCTGTACGGATGTATTCAACCATATCCTCCTGCTCACTTTTCCCTAAAAGTTCTATATCTACTTTATGAATCTGATTCAGGGTCTGGTCAATGGCTGCAAAATTCATATCCACTACTTTCTGACCTTGGTGTCCATAATTTTTTTGTACTTCTTGTTTCAGATATTTCATTGCTTCTGCCTGTGGAATAATTTCGCAAAGTGCGAAAAAGGCAGTTTGCATAATCATATTTATCCTTTTTCCCAATCCCAGTTTTTCTGCAATTTTTGCCGCATCAATGGTATAAAACTGAATATGATTATCCAAAATCTTCTTTTTCATGGATTCCGGCAGATGTTTTCCCAGTTCTCTATCCTCCCACATACAATTGAGCAAAAAAGTACCATTTTCTTTTATTCCGTCTAACAGATTATATTTCTTTACATAGGATTGATTATGACAAGCAATATAATCCGCATGGGCAACCAAATAAGAAGAACGAATAGGAGTATCTCCAAATCTAAGATGAGATACCGTAATACCTCCTGATTTTTTAGAATCATAAGAAAAATAGGCCTGTACAAATTTTTCCGTATGATTACCAATAATCTTTACCGCCGATTTATTGGCGCTCACCGTTCCATCGGAACCTAATCCCCAGAATTTACAGCTTACCGTTCCTGCTGGCACTGTACTTGGAAAATCATTTTCTACCGGCAGAGAAAGATACGTTACATCGTCCTGAACTCCTACAGTAAATCCATGAGTAGGTGTTTCTTTTTCTGCATTTCTTAAAATAGCAGCAACATCCTTAGGTGCAAAATCTTTGGAGGCTAATCCATAACGTCCTCCTATAATCTTGGGCATATTCTCTTTACCATAAAATGCTGTACACACCTCCTGGTATAAAGGCTCTCCACACGCCCCCGGCTCTTTGGTTCTATCCAGGACTACAACCGTTTTGACACCTTCAGGAAATACGCTCAAGAATGCTTCCTTTGAAAAAGGACGGAAAAGTCTTACCTGCACCAGTCCATAGCGCGCTTCTTTTTTATTAAGATAATCCAGGGTTTCTTTTATCACTTCACAAGAAGACCCCATAGCTACTAATACAATCTCCGGTTTCTGTGGACCGTAATAATCAAAAAGATGGTAAGACCTTCCGGTTTCTTCTTGTACTCTATCCATATACTGTTGTACAATTTCCGGCAGACTTAAATAAAAACGGTTCGTTGCTTCTCTCTCTTGAAAGAAAATATCAGGATTCTGAGTTGTTCCTCTTAGCACTGGATGATCTGGATTTAAGGCTCTGTCTCTAAATTCCTTAATGGATTCCCAATCCACTAATTTTTTTATTGTTTCTTCTTGAATCACTTCTATTTTTTGAATTTCATGAGATGTACGAAATCCATCAAAAAAATGAACAAATGGAATCCTTCCCTTGATTGCTGACAAATGAGCTATGCAGCCCAAATCCATACATTCCTGTACAGTGCCAGATGCCAACAAAGCTACCCCTGTCTGACGAATACTCATCACATCCTGATGGTCTCCAAAAATACTCAGTGCGTTAGAGGCCAACGATCTGGCACTTACATGTAATACGCCTGGAAGCAGTTCCCCAGCAATTTTATAAAGATTGGGAATCATCAGCAACAGGCCCTGAGAAGATGTATATGTAGAAGACAAAGAGCCTGCCTGAAGCGTACCATGTAAAGTTCCAGCTGCGCCTCCTTCTGACTGCATTTCCATAAGTTTTACTGGTTTACCAAAAATATTCTTTTTCCCCTCTTCTGCCCACTTATCTACTGCCTCTGCCATAGGTGAGGATGGTGTAATGGGATAAATTGCTGCTGTCTCTGTAAAATAATAGGATGCCATTGCAGCAGCAGTATTGCCATCCATAGTCTCTTTTCTGTTCTTCTGTAACATATCTGCCTCTTTCCAGGACCTCTTATAATCCTTTATTTATGTTCAAATACAATTCTTCCTGAGTAAGAAGAGAATTCTTCAATTGCTTTGTCAAATTCCTCTAATTTCATTTCCTTTGCCACAAAGCCACTTAAATTGATTTTTCCTGTTTTCAAAATATTCATTACTTCTGTCCACGTTTCATACATCCGTCTTCCAAAAATCCCTGTAATAATCAACTCTTTATATACAACACCATACATGAAATTCTGATAAGTCAATGTCTTTTCTACCATACCCACATGAACAATCGTTCCCGCTATTTTAGCTGCCTCTACTTCCTGATTAATGACTCTCTCATTACCTGTGAAATCAATAATGGCATCTACCCCATATCCGTCTGTCTCTCTTTTTACAATCTCTACAAGATTTTCTTTCATGCCATTAATCAGAATGTCTGCACCTCTTTTTTTGCTTTCTTCTAATTTTTTGTCACTGACATCCACTGCAAATAATTTGGTACATCCTAAATATTTTGCAATCTCTACTGCCATCTGTCCAATGGTTCCCACTCCGGCAATAAGAAGGGATTTACCGGAAGGATTTGCTTTCGATACTGCATGCATGGCTGTTGCAAAAGGCTCCAGAATAGCCCCCTCTTGAAAAGAAACATTATCTGGCAATTTAATCAGTGCCTTTTCGTGAAGGGCAATATATTCTGCAAAACAGCCGTTTACATTTCTTCCTAAAACACCCATATTATTTCCGCAAATATGCTGATTTCCTGTTCTGCAAGTTTCACAATATCCACACGGAATATGGGTCTCTCCTGCTACCCGATCTCCTTCCTGAAAGCCCTGTACATCTTCACCTACTTTTACAATAGTTCCTGAAAATTCATGCCCCATGATAAATGGGAGATCATAATTTGCTCTTTCAACCAGAGGCGTCCACTCGTACACATCAACATCTGACCTACACAAAGCAGAAGCCTCGACTTTAATCAGCACTTCCTTTCTTCCAATTTCCGGCACTTCTACATCTGCCAAAGTGAACCCCTTTTCCCTTTTGTCTTTTAAAACCGCTTTCATGTTTACATATCCTCACTTTCTTTTTTTGTGATAGTTTTAAGAAAGAACATAGACTGCCACCTCATCCGTCTCACGATTTGCTGTTAATAACCGACATTCTCCTTTTACCTGAAACAGCATAACATTCGCTGCCCCTGCTCCTGTATCCAAGACTGTTTCTGTAAAACATTGTTTTTCCTGGTCATATGAAAGGGCAATCAGTTCCTTTTCTCCATCTCTGCCTCCAATAAAAGCATATTCTTTTCCCGCTACTGTTCCGCCCCATAGAGCATGGGCAAAAGGCATTTTCTTTTCTCTCTCATATATTTTTCTATTTTTCTTAAAAATCCGAATCTGATTTCCATGAAATGGTGAAAGAACCAGTAGTTCTTTTTCTCCATCCCGATCAAAGTCTCTATACAACATATCACTGACCGGCTCTTCTAAAATTTTTTCATACCTCCAATTTCCCTTTTCAGTTTTAGGAGGAAATACTGTATAAACCCCATTTTCTGCCCCAATCACAACATAACTTCTGTTTCCTTCTCTGTTAATAGAAAATCCATGATTTTTATACAGACCACTAATCAGGGGTTCTAACACCAAAGGATTTTTACAATTATACTCCAAAATATTTTCAGGCAATGGCGCAGTCCATACTCTTCCTGGACAAGTCCAGTCACCATCAAAAGCATTTGCTGATTTAAGGGTTGCTGCAACAAGATAATTTCTTTTTCCATTGCTTACAATTCCAAAACGATGAACAAAAGGAAGATTACATAAAGTTTCACACTTCCACTGTTCTCCTATTTTAAAATAATATACAATTTTGCTATCTTCCGCATGATCAGGAGAATAAAATCCTTGAGTCGTCAGTAAAATAGGTGTCTCCGTATTTGGCACTTGAAGAAGTGTCATCACTCCTCCTGGTCCTTCCCAAATGGTTTCTACCCATTTTCCTTCCATATCATAAATACGACAAGGCCCATTTCCTTCTGCAGAACACAACAGATGTCTTTCCCCATTATAATAAAACTCTGAAATTGCATAGCATTTCTCGATATGATCTACAACCTTTTTTTCTACTTTCATAATTTATATCACTATCTTTCTTTATCATATTGCTTATAGGCATCAATTTTTATTTGAGATGGTCCCCCTTGCACATATTCATTTGTAAGAAATGCCATTACTAATTCTTCTCTCACTTTGTCCCCCAAGGTGAAAGCTCCAAGACAAAGTATATTTGCATCATTCGATAACCTTGCTCTCTTTGCCGAATAAATATCAGTGGCAAAAGCTGCATACGCTCCCTTTACTTTATTAGCAGCAATACACATTCCAATACCTGTCCCACACAGAAGAATTCCTCTGTCATATTTTCCTGCTGCAACTGCACGAGCAGCTTTTACAGCAGTATGCGCATATATAATATCTTCGTCTCCAAAATCCGTAATTGTACCTAATTTTTGTTCTTCTATATAGATTTTTAATTTTTCCTTAGCTTCCATAGCATTAGGATCACATCCTATTACAATTTTCATAGCATTCTCCTATTACTACAATAGTTTCTGAATTCCCTCAGCCATGGCATTCAACAGAAGATTACACGATACAGCCCCTGCATCTAACACGCCTCTGGAACGTTCTCCTAAACGTGCTGCTCTTCCATATTTTGCTACCATTTCTTTTGTTTTGTTTTTCCCGTTTTCTGAAGCAATGCACATATCTATAAGCGCCTCTTGAAAAGTTTTATTTTCTTTTACAGCCTTTTCCACAGAATCTACTGCTGGGGAAAAAGTATCAACCAGTGTCTTATCACCTTCTCTCGCGTCTACAATAGTAAACAGCTCCTCTCTTGCTTTTCTCAGCATTAGAGAAAATTCAGAAATACCTATTATTTCCCAACTTTTACTGGTTTCTGCCATAGTTCCAAAAATAGTTCCATAAATAGGTCCCATAGAACCTCCTATTTCATTAAGAAGAACCATAGCCAAATACCCAAGCCCCTGTGTGAAACTATAATCAAGCTTCTCATATTTGTTTTGAAATAAGGTAAATCCTTTATTCATGTTCATTCCATGATCCCCGTCTCCCACAGAGCCATCAATTTTACTGAGATATTCTTTATGTTGCTGAATTGTCTGCACCATTTTCAGTAAAATTTCTTTTCCATCTTTATTTTGAAAACTCTGCATGTTCACACCCCTTTTATGTAAATCAATTCACTTCCATCCTACAGTACGTACTGGATAATTTACTAATTCTTTTAATTCTTCATCTACCTTCATAAGCGTTAAAGTAGCTCCTGCCATATTCAAAGAAGTAAAATAATTCCCCACATACGACCGATAAACCCGTATACCTTTTTGAATTATCAATTTCTCTATTTCATTATATAAAACATAAAGCTCCATAACCGGTGTTGCTCCTAGTCCGGATAAAAGTATTATCACCTCATCCTCTTTTATAAATGGATAATCCGAAAGAACAATATTTAATAATTTTTTTGCCAACTTTTCAGCTGGTTCTATAGGTACTGAAGCAATTCCTGGTTCGCCGTGATGACCGATTCCAAGCTCCATGGTTCCTTCTTGAATTTTAAATCCAGGATGCCCTACTGCTGGCAAAGTACAAGGCTGTAATCCTACGCCTACCGAACAAGTCTGATTAATTGCTTTCTGTGCGATACGTATTACTTCCTCCAAATCTGCTCCCTGAGCTGCCTTTGCTCCAGCTACTTTCCACATAAGAATTTCTCCAGCAACTCCTCGTCTCTTTTCTTTCTGATTTTTAGGGGCTGATGCCACATCATCATTAGCAACAACTGTTTTAACCTGAATACCTTGCTTTTGTGCCATTTTTACAGCCATTTTTACATTCATATTATCACCAGAGTAATTCCCATACAGACAGACAACTCCTCGTCCCTGATCGGCACTCTTAATGGCGTCAAAAAAAGCTCCTGGTGTGGGAGAAGAAAAAATTTCTCCTACTGCTGCTGCATCACACATATTTTCCCCCACATATCCGATAAAAGCAGGTTTATGACCAGCTCCACCTCCTGTCACTATTCCCACTTTATTTTTTGAAATATTTTTTGCCTTTATCACTCTGGGATTTTCTGTTTTCTCTACAATATCGTTATGTACTTTTAAAAATCCTTGCAGCATTTCATCTACAATATCATCGGGGTTATTTAATATTCCCTGCATAGTTTCACTCTCTTTTCTCTTTTTGTTTCCAATACTCATCCAGCGTAGCCTTTGGATGCTCCGAAGTGTCAATTTCATAAGGAAGATTCTTCTTTTTCAGCTTAAAAGCCCAGTCTTGATCCTCTGGATACGCTGGCAAAGGAATCATTCCAACAGAGTTTACTGTCAATTCTTGATTTTTACTCCAAACACCTTTTACTGGATCAAACCATGCAAACTCATATTTTTCATAAGGACGTAGTGCTCGCACAGCTATTCTCGGACAATCTTTCTCCGCATATCCTAAAATCAAATCCTTTTTCCTTGTAGCAGATGCAAAAGCCCATCCGCGGTATCCATAAGGTTTCCCTGCTTTATTAGGTGTCACCATATCAGCATTTGGAATTAATTCTGTATATAATTTTCCTTCTGATAGCAAAAACTCTCTCACGTACTTTACCTGATAACTTACAGGGAAAATCATAGTATCCCATATCTTATACACACTATCCTCTTCAACATTGGCTCCCCAGCCTCCTTCAAACCCGGCCAAGATTCCACCATAAGCGCCGCTTAATACACTTCCATAATATCCTGATCGGCAGTTTAAATGATCTTCTTCATCTTCTGCTGTAAGCGTCCCTATTTCTGTAATGCTATTTCCATTTTCATCAATTTTCATTGCAGACTCTGGATACCCAGAATAATAAGGTTCTCCATTAATAGCAGGGCAGGCTGGCTCTGCATGAAAAATATCTGTAAGATACCAATAATTTTCATGTTCCCTCCAATTCCCTATCTGATGAAGGGTCAACCACTTTTGTTCTTCACGTCCCCCGTAATTAATCAAAGTGCTGGGAGATGGATTCGTTCCCATCAAAGTTCCAAAAGGTGGTCTGCCATAAATATCTATGAGCAGATTTATAGGTTCATTAAATTCTCTACTGTCTATAGAATTCATCTTAATATCAAAATGAATAGGACTGAAAATACAATTATTGGCCTGGTAACGAGCAAATACATACTGTATATAGCGGGTATATACCATTGGCCAGTTATAATAATATTTCCATGTCTTAGAGCCATCTCGGCGCAATGTCTCTATAAAAACTGTCATACCATGTTCATTAAGCCAGTTTATCTTTTTATCCAATACCTTAAAATACTCTGGGTTAATTCTGTCATAATCAGGAACAAGACTTTCATATCCTTTTATTTTACCTGGGAATAAAAATGGTGTTCCGCCTTCATTGTACATAGCCTTACAAGAAGCATTTTTATTTCTAGCTCCTTGTCTGGAAGAACCATCGACTGTCCATGCATTTCTAATCGTAGTTTCATACTCATCATCCAACATAATCCAAGGATCCTCTCCATCATCAGCCCAGGTTGGAAATCCAGCAATCATCCCTATAGTATTAAATCCCTGACGAATTCTCTGCCTCGCCATATCTTTCATATTCATATCTCTTCCTATTGGATGTTCATCTTCATTTTCTTCCCAAGGATATCTGTAACTTCCCAGTCCCCACCAAGTATCTCCTATCATTACATAAGGCGTCCCATCTGCATATTCCATAGCATGACCATTTTTATTTGCCCTTATAATTCCTCTTCTTGTCTGTACACTCTTTTTCTCTTCTTCTGTCCATGGAATACCCATAAAAGCCCCATGAATCCCACATAATCCTTTATCTGCTACATTGGCACCTGTAGTATAAGTCCAAAGTCCTGGTCTCTCAGCTGTTACTCGAATTCTAAAAACATTATCTCCATCCCAAAATCCAAAGCACTTCTTATTAAAACCTGGTCCTTTTAAATGCGCCCATACACACACATCTGTATAATAATTTTCATATGCTTGCTCTGCATACAAAACAATTTCGAATGTTTCCCATAGATGAATCGTTCTCTCTTCCATCTTCTCCCCCATCATTTCCAGACTTCTGCTGCTTCTTCACAAACTTTCTGATAATACCATTCTTCTTTTCCTCGACTTATAATCTCTAAAGAGCAGATATCTATATCTTTCAAGCTTCCTTCTTTTTCTAATTTCTTGTAAAATTTTCTTATATTTTCCAAAGTAAGTTCTCCTCCAATATGAGAAAACAATGGATGTTGATCACCGTACAGCGCACTACTAGTATCTTTCATCACACAGTTTGCTAAATGTAGATGATGAATCCAAGGTCTTAGACTATCAAAACTCTCTTCTAAATCTTCCTCTAGTTGTATAAAGTGGCTGGTGTCAAAAGTAATCCCTATATTTTGAAAATTACTGTTCTTAAAAATATCTTTTACTATCTCTTTTCCTCCTACTGCCATATAAGGTGGTGTTTTTACTGGAAAAGGTTCTAAAGAAATCTGCAAATCACTTCCACTGCAATAGAAATCCAATTCCTCCAAGGAACGACGCGTCTGCTCTATAACTCTTTCAGAATTTTTGTTTTCTTTCCAAATAGGTCCACTGGCGACAACTATTTTTTTGCATCCCATATTTAACGCATGGTCTATATGTCTTTTACAAGCCAAAACGCTGCCTTTTCTCTTCTCTTCCCTTTCAGCTGAAATATCTATACCATCTCTTTTAATAGGTAATCCGCCTAAATACACTGCTGTTAAACCAGATCCTAACAGACTTTTTTTAATCTCTTGTTCTTCCTCTTTCGTACCCTCGAAGTAGATTTCCACACACTGGAAAACTCCCTTTCCGCGAATCTTCTCTATGAGCTGTAACATCAGAGAACAATCTTTTATAGCCTTCGGATATATCGGTGTAAGACATATTCCTAACTGCATATTTTCTCTCCCAAAGTAGTTTATAGAAGATGTGGCTCATATGAAGGTTCCACATAGAACAGCCACATACAAGCCACATACTCCTGTTTTCTCTTTCTATCAGAACTGTTACTGCATTCTTTCTAACGTTGCATCATGTTCAAATCCTAAGTTATCGTAATGTTCTGTACGAACGGCAATGTCATCTTCTAACTGCATTTTTGCAAACATCATCACTTCCTCAGCTCGCTCTCTTGGAATAACTAAAACGCCATCGTCATCTGCACATACAATATCCCCTGGTTTTACTGTCACGCCTGCACAATGTACTGGAATATTTAAAGCTCCTGGTTCTACTCTGCCATAAGCGTGTGTAAATGTTCGTTTTGTACAGAATACTGGTGCATTTTCCAAATTAGCCTCATAAGAATCTCTGCAACCGCCATCCAAAACAGTCCCTTCTATTCCTCTTTCCATCATAGTCATAGCGATTTCAGAACCCCATAATCCACCTCGAATTCCTTCCATATCAACTACAAGAACTGTGTCTTTGGCTACTTCAGGTGTGATTTTATCCACAAAATTGTAAACTTTATTACATTCTTTTCCCAGCTCTTCTTTCCATTCTTCTACTGTTTTACATTCTTTCACTGCATCTGATTTTGGTAAAAGTTTAATGGTATACGCAAACCCCTTAAACTCAATCCCTGGCCTAATCGGGCGCATACTTTCATTCATGGTCCCCTTGTCTACTAATCCCAGTGCATCCATTCCATCTGAAAGATCTGCGCATCTGTACTTTCTAATCTCCTTAATTAATTCTGCATCTGTCATCATATTCAATTCCTCCTACTACTTTTATTTTAAAATTTAATATAAACTATCTCTTTCCATTACTTTTCGCATTACAATGGTAATAATCATAGCCAACACAAATAATACCACCGCAATTACATTTCCATAGCCCAGATTAAAGTTCTGGAATGCATTTACAAACAAATGCATTGGAAGTACTTCCGTAGAATGATTCGGCCCACCTGCTGTCATAACATAAATCAAATCAAACGAGCGAAGTGCTCCTATTGTTTGAAGGATAATAACCATCTTCGTAATATCCCAAGACATAGGAATTACCATAGTCTTTATCATTTTCCACCCTGTCGCACCGTCCAATCTAGCACTCTCTATTACCTCAGATGGAATATTCATAAAACCTGAGTTAAAAAGAATCACCTGCACACCTAATCCACACCAAATTTGAGCAAAAATCACTGCCCATAGGGCCAGTTTAGGATCCGCAATCGGCGATATGTAATATTCTCCTAATCCAATGGCCTCCATAAAAGGTTTTAACACCCCCATACTTGGACTATAGATATAACTCCATATAAATCCTGTTGCAACAGAAGGAAGCACATTAGGAATAAATAAAAGAATTTTATATATCCGATATCCCTTTGGCTGCAAGTAAACCAAATATCCATAAAAGAATCCCAAAATCACTTGAAAAATTGTAGTGAAGATAATAAAAATCACTGAAATTTTCATGGATTTCCAAAAAAGTGTGGACCGAAATACACTAATATAATTCTCTAATCCCGCAAAATGACTGCTATGAAGCGTATCTGACTTTAAAGTACTCATCCATATTGCAGAAATAATAGGGTATATTACCCATATTAAATAAACAATCAAGGCCGGTAAGACAAATAATGCAATTGTTAATTTACTTTTCTTTGTAATTTTCATGTCATCTTCCCCCGTCCTATCCTTTAATCGCACCTGCTATCATACCTTTTTCTATCTTTTCCTGTGCAAATGCGTAGAATAGAATCGCAGGTATAATAGAAATCATGATTCCAGCTGCCAATTGTGTATATTCTGAATTGTATTCTGTAATAAATCCCATCAATCCATTCGGCAATGTTTTTTTAGTTGGATCACTAATTAATAACATAGAAATCAGCAATTCGTTCCAAGAAGACAAAACTGTAAGAATAGAAATTGTTACAATTCCATCTTTTGAAAGTGGCACAATAATCTTAAAAAATATATTTGCTGTCGAACATCCATCAATAATAGCACATTCTTCTAATTCTCTTGGAAGAGCAGACATAAACCCTTCTAAAATAAAAATAGAAATAGGAATTCTAAATGCTCCGTATACCAATCCTAATATTTCAAGATTATTGTTTAAATTCATATCTCCAACCATTGTATAAATAGGAATTACTGTAGAATGAATCGGAATCATCATTCCCGCAATGAAAAACATATACAACAGCTTGTTTCCTTTAAATCGGAATCTAGATATCACAAAACTAACTGGTGTAGATAGAATAATGGTAAGAATAATTGCTACCGCAGTTGCCCTAATACTATTCCACATATAAAGAGGAATTTCTGACCCTGTCCAAGCAATGAAATAATTTGAAATTTCCCAAGTTTTAGGTAATCCCCAAGTATTTTTAGCTAAATCCATGCGTGATTTAAAGGATGTAAAAAACAGCCACATAAGGGGTAATACTACCAAAATCGCAGCAACTGTCAGTGCAAAATATATTAATACTTTTGTTTTTTTATTTTTTATTACCGTTGCAGTTCCTTGATCAAAATTGTCTTTCTTTTTTTTCTTTTTTATCATTTTTTACAACCCTCTATGTACGGGGATGTTGTCGATACAACACCCCCTCCAATACTATTTTACTGCTTAAGTGAAGCAGCATAATCTTCCGCTGCCTTTTGTACTTCATCTACAGCTTGCTGTACATCTAATTCCCCTGTAATAATTCCTGGAAAAGCAGTTTGTTTAATAGCTAAGTCTACTGCTGGAGGAGCAATACCATCCATAGATGGAATATAACTTTCTGCTGAATGAAATGCTTCAATCATTTTGTTCATAACCTCTGAACATGTTGATTTATCATATTCCGCTGTTCCAGGATAGACCTGTCCTCCCTCTTCCATAACTGGAATTCCAAAATCAGGTGAACAAATCTTTTTTGCCAACTCGATACATAATTTTTCTTTTTCTGCATCGTTTCCAGCCTTGACCATAACTCCAATGAAACATCCTCCCACTCTTGTATTAGGATCACCTTCTGCACAATCTGTCATAGCTGGCCAATCCATTCTATCTAATTTTTCTAAAAACTCCGCACCGCCAGCACTCTCAAAGTTTCCTACTTTCCATGCACCCTCATAGTACATAGCTGCCTCTTCATTTGCAAACATCTGGTCTGCTTCTGTTGCACTCATTCCCATAACACCATTTGGAAACGCACCTGCATCTACCATTTCTTTAAACTTAGCTACTGCCTCTGGAAATCCAGTTTCTTCTTTATTCCAATTTGTCAAATCCTCTCCATAGCAAAGACTTTTGAAATTCTCTAATCCTGTACTTCTTACCAGAAAAGCGGATGCCATCCATGCAAAACGACTGTCTTTTCCTCCTGTCACCAAAGGCGTAATTCCTTTTTCTTTAATTTTAGGAATCAAGTCTATAAATTCATCCCATGTTTCCGGAGCTTTCCATCCATTTTCTTCAAACATTGCTTTGTTATAGTAAAGTCCATCAATACTTGCTTCCAATGGTGCTAGCAAAATCTTTCCATCTGGCTCTGTTAAAGCTTCAAAAACCGGATCTGCAAACCATTCATGCCAGTCTGGATCTTCCTCTACTATTTTAGCCCAGTCAATAATCAAACCATCTTTAATAAATTCTCTTGCATAACTCTGTGGGCACCATGAAATGTCCGGCAAATCTCCTGAAGCAGCTTGTACTGTTAATTTTGTACGCAAATCTCCTGTAGAAAGAGCATCATGTTCAATAGTTACATTTTCATGTTCTTCTTCAAACTCTTTAATTAATTCTTCAATATTATCTTGTACCACAGACCCCTGTGTCCATGTTGTAGATAATTTAATTGAAATTTTCTCTCCAGACGCTTCTTTAGAACTCCCCTCTTTTTTGCCTGAATCCGATTTTCCACATCCACCTAGCGCACCTACAACTGTTGCTCCCACCATAGATATTGCTAAAATTTTTTTCAAAAAGTTTTTTCTCATTGTTTTTCACTCCTTTTCTACAATCATTCCTATATTATTTTCATCCTTTTCTCTACAAAGGGACACTCCTTTTAACTCTACTAAAGATATTTCACTCAAATAAAGGACCTGCGTACCAGGTTCCAAATGACCTGTGTATGCATTTTCCACATCCGAAACCACCATATGGAAATGAGCCTTTCCGTCCAATACTATTCCTTGCAGTGATGCCAATTCCATCGGTTTTTCCAGTGTTACAAATTCATCCTCTGGTTCTCTTCCCGTTCCAACTACTCGGTGTAATACCACCTTCTGCATGGAGCCAATAGCGCTTGTCAAAAGAGCATTTTTTATACCGCTTTTCTTCAGTTCTGTTTCTATAGTTTCAAGCAATAAGTCTCCCCTTTTGAGGTTTAAAATTACAACCCTTCCAAATTCATACCCCATATATTTTTTCATGCTCTATACCTTCCTTTCCCTTCAAGTTGAATGTTCGAACTTCATGTTATAAGTATAACAAAACAACAGAGCTACCAAAAGCAACCCTGTTGTTATTTTGTACATTATTTTAATCAAAATACCTTTTTTATATACTATATACACATTTTATTTTTTTATTCCTTGAAATATTTTTTTAAAATGTGTATTATTTTCTTTCCATATACTCTTTTGGTGTACATCCTGTATATTTCTTAAATACTTTAGCAAAGTACCCCGCATTTTCATATCCCAGTTGAAAAGCAGCCTCATAAACTTTAATTCTTTTTGAACTTAATAATTTCTGAGCTTCTATAATTTTTACCTTATTAATATAATTTGCTGCACCTATAGGTTCATACTTAGAAAAAACAGAGCTTAAATATCCAGGGCTGATAAATAAAGCATTTGCCATATCCTCCATGCTGATATTTTCATATACATGATTTAAAATATATTCTTTTGCTTCTCTTACAATTCTTTTCTGTTCGTTGTCTCCTGCATTACTAAAAAACTTTTTTACATCCTCTAAATATCTCTGGAATACTTCCACAATCTCTGACAGTGTATCAGAGCTATATAACCTTTTGATATATGAATCCACATCACGTCTCTGATAACTCTTATTCCAGCTTTGTTTCAAAAATTCTTCTAAAAGACATATAAAGCGAATACAGCAAAGTACTCCACTGTCTAATTCAATATCTCCTCTTTTCAATTCTTTAATTAATACTCCTGCAGTTTGTTCTAGTTCTTGTACGTTTAATGTCTCACAGATAGTTTCTAAATTTTCAATATATACTAAATCCTGTAAAGCTTCCTTCTCTGTCACAGAATAATTTAACGGTCTATCCTCAAAAAACACTTCTTTTCCATACCCCTCAACTGCCAATGAATCCTGTATACTTCTAGCTTGAAGATATGCATTTTTTAAATTTTTATATCCTGTCACACTTCCACTAATTCCAATAGATGCCTGTATATTGCTATATTGTTTTAGCATATCTACTACTGCTTCTGCCATAAACTGAAGATTTTCTCTATCATCATCTTGCTGTTCTCCAAGAAAAATAAGAAAACTTCCTTTTTCCCATTCTATGCAATAAGCCTCAAAAAACTCTCTACAGATATCTTCTATAAGATTACAGAGGGTCTCCAGATATATCTTTTTCTCTCTTCCTTCTTTTGTCCCAATTAGATGATGCACATTAGAAGCTACATACAGGATTCTCATTTTCTTATCTTCTTCCCAGAAATCCCATTTTTCATCTGGGGTATCTACGTATTCCCTCATCAAAGCTTGTTTTAAAAAAACTTTTCTTAACTCTTCGGTTTCCCAAACTGATCTGGCTTTTTCTTCCTTTACTGGGCTTTTTTTGATTTCTTCCTTGATACTGTCAAGCATTTCATGAAGCATTTCACTATTGAGCTTCAACTTTAAAAGATAATCTTTTGCGCCTAACTGCATTGCCTTTTTTACTAATTCAAACTGATCATAACTACTAAGAAAAACAAATGCAGGACAAAACCCATTCTCTTTTACTTTCTGCATCATTTCAATACCATCCATTTCGGGCATAATTATATCTGTAATTACTAAATCTGGTTTTGTCCTCAAAATTAATTCCAAACCTTCGCTTCCACTAGAAGCTTCTCCTTCAATTTCAACCCCCTCTTCCTCCCAGTTCAACATGGAACGTAAGCCCAACTTCACCAACGTTTCATCATCAATAAAAACCACCTTCAACATTTGTTTCACTCCTTCTCTCAAATGGTAGCAGTACTCTCACCTCTGTATATTCATTCATTTCACTTTTGTAGGTAAGGCCATATTGAGAACCATACAGAATTTGTATCCTTTCTTGTATGTTTTTTACACCTATTTTATTATACTGTACCCACTTTTCATGTTTCCCTTCAAATAACTGTTGAATTTCATCTTCACTCATACCACTTCCATTATCTCTAATTAAAATCAATAATTTATTCTCGCCCTGTTTTTGTGCAGTGATATGAATAATTCCCATTCCTTTCTTTCTCTCAAAACCATGCAAAATTGCATTTTCTACTAAGGGCTGAAGCAAAAATTTTATAATCAAGCCACTCTCACACCCTGGCTCTATATTATATTCCACTCGAATCAATCCTTTTTTCCGAATTTTTTGCAGATAGACATACTGATCAAGCAGTCTAAATTCTTTTTCTATAGTAATTTTATCATCAACACCTTTGCTAACTTCACGTAATAATTCTCCGAAATTTTCTGCCATCTTATAAATACTATCTGCGGATTGCAACTTTGCCATAATTTTAATTGAATTTAAAACATTATATACAAAGTGTGGATTAATCTGACTTTGAAGGGTTTTATATTCTAGTTCTTTCTTCATAGCCTCTTCTTCTCTAATTTGTTCCATTAATGTTGCTACACTCTGAGACAAAGTATTAATTCCCTTTCCCAAGGTTCCTATTTCATCATCTCCTTCTAATGTCTTGTCCACTGAAAAATCCCCTTGAGATATTAACCTCATTCTTTTTATAATTCTAGAAAGAGGTTTTGTCAAAAGGTTTGAAATCAATATAATCAGAAAGAAGATTACTGTCAGCATAGTCAAAATTACCATAATTGTTGATTTCATTAAAATTTCACTTTGTTCCTGAAAGACTTTGGAATTAATCAAATGAACAATTGTAAATCCTGAATATTCTGAATGATTTTTTACAGGAAACCATTTTTGTTCTTGATAAGAAATTTTTCCGCCCTCATTGTTGGTAGTTTCCATCAATTCAACTAATTCTTCGCCTATAAACTTTTGTTTATTACTATAGATACATCTACTTCTTTTATCACAAATAACCAAAATATCATCCTGTGATAATTCGTAATCTTTAACAGCATCTTTTACAATGGAAGGTGAAACCGATACAAACATCCATCCTACTTTTTGTCCTGTATATAAAGAAATAACTCTTCTTACAAATGGAATTTTATATTCATCCATACTAACTGGAGATTCATTTTTAATCATAGATTCCCATTTGACATATTCATTTTCTTTATTTTGCCGAAACCATTCTTGTTTCTCTAATTCTTTGATATCAATATAATCTGCGTCTAGTCCGTATTTAATCAAATTATTGTTATTGCCTTGTAAAATAACACCGCCGATATATTGTGAAATAATATCATTATCAAGATAAAGAGAAATATTATTGATAGCATCTACTAAATCCCCATCCAAGTTGTAATAATATTTGGAAGAACTATACTGTCTTGTGAGTGTTTTTGTAATCTGATGATCAAAGTATATCTTATCTGAAAATTCTTCACATCGCATAAGCATTCTATTAATATTACTTTGAATATAGTCTATATTAGAATCTGCATTCTGAAGAATTTGTTTCTCCTGCAATTTATAATTTGTATGGTAATAGTACACGCAAAGTAGAACTGTTATTATTAAAAATGCTGCCGAAAAATAAGCAATTAATTTTCCCTTTATTGTTCTCATAATTTTAATACCTATACTCAAATTAAATTTATTATTATTTCCACGCTCTTCTAATATTCCATATAATAACATAGTTCTACAATATTTTACAATTAATATCTTATATCAACTGTATAAAATCACATTGAAACAGTAAATCATACATATATATCATACATATTTACCAAAATTCAAAAGGTGCATCAAACCCATTTTCAAGTTTGATGCACCTTTCACTATTACCGAATAAAATTTGTTCTACTTCCTCGCTCTGCCTGGGGTACTTCAATTCCCTTCTCTTTTCCTGCCTGGAAGCACTTCATCATCCATGCCAGATTGCGTGCAAGATTTCTCATGGTCTGCAACCCTTCTTTGTCCTGCTCTGCTTCTCCTTCTGCTGCCCCATGGGCAATGTTCCAGTATGTAGAACCTGCTACAGGCATCTGGGAAATGCCAAAATATTTGTTCAACACATCAAAAGACGCTGTGGTTCCACCTCTTCTGGCTACAGCAACTGCTGCTCCTGGTTTAAAAGCAAAAGACCTTCCACTGCTATAAAAAACTCTGTCCAGAAACGAAAGAATTCTTCCGCTTGGGTGAGCATAATACACAGGTGTACCAAATACGAATCCATCACATTCTTTGGCTTTTGCCACAAATTCATTGACCTTATCATCTTCAAAAACACAGCCTTTTTCGCCGCATTTTCCACATCCGATACAATCTCTCACAGGTGCCGGACCCATCTGAAAAATTTCATACTCAATCCCTTCCTGCTCCAGAGTTTTAGCGATTTCCCAAAGAGCTATATAGGTATTTCCATTCTGACGTGAACTTCCATTTAACAATAAAACTTTCATATTTGCATTTCCTTTCTCAAACCTTTTATATTTCTATGATACAGCGTTCAAATGCATTCACTACGGTTGTATCACGATACTGATCATAACGTTTCTGCCCTCTTGCGTAATTTAAGTGCACATGTCCATGAAGAAAATATTTAGGTTTATATTTTTCCATTAAGTCCAGGAATATCTGGAACCCTTGATGAGGCAAATCTCTTCCATCATTAAGTTGATATGCAGGAGAATGAGTCACCAGAATATCAAACCCACGCTTTGCAAAGAGCTTAAACCTCAGTTTCCGCACCCTCTTTTGCATTTCCTTTTCAGTATATTGATGATCCCCTTGGGTATAGCGCATAGAACCTCCAAGCCCCAGAATCCGCACTCCTTCGTATACAAAAATATCATCCTCAATGCAAGTACATCCTTCTGGCGGAACCCTGTCATATTTTCCGTCATGATTTCCATGAACATATAGCACAGGTGCTGTTGTCATAGTCACAAGAAAGGACAAATACCTAGGATCTAAATCACCGCAAGAAATAATCAAATCAATGTCCGCAACTTTACTTTTATCAAAAAAATCCCACAGAGAGGCACATTCCTCGTCTGCAATGGCAAGTATTTTCATAGTTCTATATCTGCCCTTTCTCTTTGTTCACACCCTGCTGCAGAGTTACAGGCTTTGCCTGTTCCTGCAAATCTTCTGTCTTTGGTATAATTCCTACCACATTCTCTGCTAACCAGTCCATGGTAATAATTTCTTCTGGGGTCAGTCTTTGTTTCGGATCTCCCTGAACCATACCATTCTGAGAATACAAAATCCCTGAAAATGGACTGAACTGCTGGGAAACTATACTCTGTTTCAAAAGTTCCATAAGGCGTTTTGTCTCTGCCGGAATATTTTTTGAACAAATCACATCAATAACCCCTGCAGACATCCCCCACCAATAGTTGATTGCTTTCTTCTCATAACTGTTATCGTCATATTTCCAGGTTCCATCCATAATGGTACGAATAAGCTGTTCATAAAATTTACCCCAATGCCATAGCGGCATTGCCAGACTTCTGGTGTGTTCTCCATCTAATGTATAAAGTCCAAATTCCCTGGTAGACTCTTCTGGAATCACCATATCTTTTCCTGAAATACATCCGGCGCCAATCTCTTTTAACCGCTCTGCAATATCAATATCTTTCATAGAGGACCATTCCAGGTATACCTTGGCTCTTGGATTTACCATCTTTGCGCCAATGGCAAAAGCATTAATGTTGGCAATAGAACCATAAATAGGATAATCTCCAACATAAGCCAGTTTATCATTAGTAGTAAGGGCTCCTGCCAAAGCTCCCATCAGGAATTTTGCTTCATGCATTCTTGCATAATAGGTACGGATATAGCGGTGAGAAGTGTTCAGGGAACAGTTGAGAATTCTCACCTCCGGGTTCTCAATAGCTGCTTTTACACTGGCCTGTGCAAAGGACGGAGATGTTGTAAAAATAATGTTGCTGCCGCAGTTAATAGCAGCCTCAATGTAGTCATCAATATTCTCCTGTGTTGCATTGTCATAATAAAAGGTTGTAATTTCATCTGGAAATGCCTGCTCCAAATACAGCCTTCCAAGTTCATGAGCATAGGTCCACGCTGACGATGCTGGTGTCTTTGCATAAATAAATGCTGCCTTTAACCTGGATACGCTGGTAGACAGAATCCTGCTTAAAAGCGGTTTCTTTTCATTTGTGGGATCCATTTTCAGGTCAATTACATCTTCTGCCTCTAAGAGCAGAAATTCTTCCCAGGTTTTTCCCACTAAATCATTCAACTCGCTGGTGGTTTTTTCCAGTAACTCTTCATAGCCATATACACCCAGAAATGCTAAAAAAGCATCTCCTTCTGTAATAGACAATTTATCTCCGCCTCTTGCTCTGTATTCCATCTGGAAACGGTAAAATACAGAACTGAAATTTTCCCTGTCCTCATCAGACCACATTTCTCCCTGTTCTTTTCCTAATGCTGCCTGAAGTTTGGGGAAATTCCCTACCTTTGACATATACAGATAATTTACTTTTGATACATTGTAAAAATCCATATACTCATAGTAAATCACGTTTTCCTTCTCATTCGTCCGTTTTGGAACAATACGGATTACCGTTCCGGGAATAGAATCAACATCAAAATATTTTGCCACGCTGACTCTTTTATTTCCCTCCAGAACGTAAAATTTGTTCATGTATTCATACGCCTTAATAGGTTCTCTGATTCCTTCCTCCAAATGGCTGGTGCTTAGCGTAGCCCATTTGCGGGCAAACTCTGAATTTTGCTTTAAAATAGGCATAAAATTGCTTGCGAATGCATTACTTCTGCCATCTGTTCTGGTACCTACAATCTGGTCTGAGGGGATCTGAACAAGTCCCAGCGGAACTTCTGAGTAAGAACCTTTTGGCGGCAAAATATCATCTAACACTTCCAGAGTTGGCTGCAATCCTCTCATCATACGGGACTGATATTCTTTTTTTCCAAGCTTTTGCGCTCTTGAATAATCTTCTTCTGACATAGATGGTATCCTCCTTCTTTTCCCAATTACTGTCCATATATTTGCTTATTTTATACATTATTATAAGGATTTATCTCTGGAAAATCAACTGGTTAGGAATGTATTTCTCAACCCTTCTGCTACAATTTTTTCATGAAATTCCTATATAAAATACAGCCCACAACTGCTGCTACAAATTCGGCTATTGGGAATGTCACCCAAACACCATAAATCCCCACTATACCAGCCAGTACTGCTGACAGGGGAATAATAATCAATAACTGGCGCAGCAAAGAAATCACCAGAGACTGCACGCCTTTTCCCAATGCTTCAAAAGCCCCTGAAAGCACACATCCTACGGTAGAAATCAGAAAGCCTCCTGCAATCATACGCAGCATAGGAATACCGATTCCCATCATCTCTTCATTGGCATTAAATAACTGCATAATCACCTGTGGAAATACCATAAACAACACGGTTCCAACCGCCATAATCGACCCTGTTACCTCAAGGCTTGACTTTAAAGTTTCCCTCATTCTTTTTCTGTTTCCGGCTCCATAATTATAGCTCATAATGGGACGCATCCCCTGAATCACTCCATTGGCAGGCATATATACAAAGGTCTGAATCTTAATATACAGTCCAAAAACAGCAATGGCTGTAGCCGAAAAAGCAGCCAGTACAGAGTTTAAAGCAGCTACTAAAACAGATGGAAGAGACATCATAATGGCAGAGGGAATTCCTACTGTATAAAGTTTCCACAACATGCTTTTTTCAAAGTGGAAGCCCTTCAGATGAATCCGAATGGACGTGCATTTTTTCAGGAAAAATATCATAGAAAGCACAGCTGCAAAAATTTGGGAGGCCACCGTTGCAATAGCTGCTCCCTGAACTCCCATGGCCGGAATGTTAAACCATCCAAAAATAAAAACAGGGTCTAAAATAATATTAAGTACAGCTCCCACTCCCTGAAAAATCATAGGCAGAATCATGCTTCCCGTTGACTGAAACAGTTTTTCTGCATACAAATGATACATACTTCCAATACTAAAGCACAGGACAATCTGTGTATACTGGCAGCTCATTTCATAAATCTGAGGATTGGTGGTAAAGTTTCTAAGAAACGGTCCTGTAAGAAAAATCCCCATAAGCACAAATAAAATCCAGTGAACACCGCTTAACAAAAATCCGTGGGTAGCGGCAGAAGTGACCTCTTTTTCATCCTTTGCGCCAAGCGCTCTGGCCACACAGGAGTTCAACCCAATTCCGAAGCCACAGGAAACTGCAATGATCAGATTTTGCAGAGGAAATGCAATGGACACAGCAGTTAGGGCATCTTCACTTATCCTGGCCACGTACATACTGTCCACAATATTATATAACGCCTGAATCAGCATAGAAATCATAGGCGGCACAGACATGGAAATCAAAAGGGGCATGACCTTTCTGGTTCCCATGATATTTTCTGTTTTTTCCATTTTTCTTATACCTCTTTTCCATATTTTTCTTTATAAAGGATAGCCAGTTGAAAGGAATTTGTCAATTCATTTTATATGACTTTACAAACCAGCTTTTTTATCTTAGACTATATAGGATTTTATAAATATTTTCTCCAGGAAGGATGGATATCATTGTTTCAAGACAAAAACCAAAACAAACAATTTTTGTGCAGTTATGGTGTATTTATTATAAACGGTATGCTGGCCCTGTCCATTGGCTCTCTGCTTCCCTACATCAGAGATTCTCTTGGACTTCAGTATGCCTTTTGCGGTATGATTGTCAGCCTGCATTCTATCGGAAATCTGATTTCAGGATTTGCCTGCGGTGCATTAGCTGCTGTATGGGGACGAAAAAAGAGCATCTTATTTTTTAATTCTTTTTTTGCAATCTCTTACTTACTGATTATTTTATCAGACAATCCTTTTTTGCTGGCTCTGTCCTTTTTCCTCACAGGTATGGCAAGAGGCGCTACCAGCAACTTCTGCAATACCTCCATCAATGAACTGGCTCCTGGAAAAGCGTCTTTACTCAATGGACTCCATGCCATGTTTGCTATAGGCGCTTTTTCCTTCCCACTATTTCTATTAGTGCTGACAAACAGCCATGCTTCCAATTGGATTTACGCCTGCTGTTTCATGTTAATTATGGGAATTTTAAGCTGGATTTTATATTTTATCATTCCTGCTTCTACAAACTCTGCAAATACAAAAAAAGAAAACTCTTCTTCTGATTTTTCTTTCTTTAAGGAGCCTCTGTTTTATCTTTGCACGTTAACTCTCTTCTTTTATTTGTGTGCGGAACAAGGTGTTATTGGCTGGATGATTACTTACTTTAAAGACACCGGAATGCTTCCTGAATCTCTTTCTCAGGTAACTGCCAGTCTGCTTTGGGTCATGATTCTGGTTGGAAGGCTTTTAACTGCATGGCTGTCTACGAAAATAGAAAAAGAATGGCTTTTGCTCATTATGAGCATCGGCATGGTTGGATTTTTCCTGATGCTCCTGTTCAGTTCTGCTACGCCATTGATTCTTTTGGGAATCATGGGTTTTGGCTTCAGCATGGCAGGACTTTATCCCACCACGGTATCTTTTGCAGGAAGCATTATACAGAAGTATACTCTGGCATGGAGTTTCATTTTAACCATCGCCAGTCTGGGGGCTATTATCATGCCTTTTATTATTGGTAAAATTGCTGAGACTGCCGGTATTTACTATGGTATGCAATCTATTATTACAGTTGTAATTATTGACTTCTTGTGTGTTGTTGTACTGGTGTGGTATATACGAAAATTAAGACAAAACAAGATTACTGTATAGTTCAAATGGGGCTGTCCATGGACAGCCCCACAAATGTCTCAGATTTCCAGGAAATCATTCCAGATAAACTTGCAGCATAGCCTCCTGATAAGCCGCTCGTTTTCGCTTCTGTATCCCTTCTTTAATGCCCTGTAATTCCTGCATATAAACATGTTCCAGCTTTTTTATCCGGCTCTCACTCAGCCTTACAGAAGACAGATACTGCTCATACCACTGCATCTCATATTTCCAGAAATGCAGTGTCTCTCCATATCTTTCTTTCAACCTCTGAGCTATCAAAAGCCCTTCTGGGTCAAAATCTCCCGCATACCAAAACCTATGGTTTTCTTTTAAAAAATCTAGCAAAAGCAAAGTGGCAAGTCTGGGCTGTCCGCTAACGCAAACTGCTGCACAAGCTGGATTTCGGCTTGTCAGAACAGAAAACACAGCCGGATTTTCCACCACATAAATTTCTTTTTGCTGTGCCCTGATTTCACCGATTCCCCCAAGCGTACACAAAGTCAGACGCACAGGCTCCCGTTCTCTCAAAAATCCTTCGATTCCTTCATGCATACTCCCGTCTTGTTTCCATGCATGAAGGCCATAAGCCAGTGTTTCGTTAGACAAGTCATCTTTTAGAATCCTTGCCTGATACAGCAGATGGTTTCTCTCTTCTGCCGGCGAGATTCCTTTCTCATAACTACCTGGAAACTGAGATTTCAGGAATAAAATCAAAAGTTTTTCTGCTGTTTCTCCGGTATCAAAGTAATGAGGATTCCCCGTTGTTTGTGCTGCGAATACCGCCAGAAGCTGTTTCTTCTTTATGTAATGAAGCTGCTCTGAGGCCCTCATAACATTCTCCAGAATTTCCTTCAGTTTCACAGAATTTTCCCTGTACTGCTGCATCAGAAGCTCGTACCCGCTCCCTCGATTTTCTAAGACTTCCTTAAGCCATTTTCCTGCCGGATTTTCTTCCTGACCTTCTAGAATTTGTTCAAAACAGGCATTTCTTTTCTCTTCTTCTTTCTGCTTTTCTTCTTTCTTCACAGTCAGTTTTTTACCGAAATAAGCCTGTAGGAGCGTTTCCCCTGAAATCCCGGAAAACCGGCTTTCACCAAGTCTCTTTTCCAACAATTGGGCGGAAACCGTCACAGTTTTGTTCTCTGTGTAATCCTTTTGCAGAAATCCACCTAACTGCTGCTTTTCTTCCAAGGTAAGCCCTGACAGAACCACTTTTCCACCCATATGTCCAAGGCTTGTATACTTTTCTCTGAACTTTAGAAAAAGCTTTTCATAAACCGGACGCTGCCTGAAATAGTCCAGACATTCTGCCAACTTTTTCGGTTCCATTTTAGCCATATTCTATACCTCTTCTTCTATCTTATCCATCACCATCACCTTCTTTTTTCCATTCCAAAGATAACGGATTACAGATACAAATCTGGCATTTTCCGGGCGAATCAACTGATAAATAGCAAGAGCTGGAACAGTATCATAATCCCCCCACAAAATCTGTGAATTAATCATAAAGTTAAACTCAAACTCTACCATAAGACGGAACATGTCCCTGATATTGGTTTCATCTACACCTGCAAAAGCCTCATCCAAAGAAATCAGTTTAGGTGCATCTGGACGTGCTCCTGTGTATTTTGCAACCACTGCAGAAAACAGTGGAACATACATAGCCATGGCCTTTTCTCCTCCACTGAAAGTAAAGAAAACCCTGTCAGTCAGTTCTTTCTTCTTCTCCCCTGTTTTCTGACACTCCAACTGGAATTCAAACCACTTACGGTAATCCAGAACTTCACGCATAATTGCATGGAAGGACTGCACAGCTCCCATATCTCCTGCAATTTTCCTTGCTTCCTCAATCTTAGAACGGAAATGCCTGGATAACATTTCTATCTCCTCTGTCCGCATGATTTCTGCATCCTTCTGCAATAATTCTACCAAAGCTCTGGTATCTAATTGTTCTTCCTTTTCTGCTCTTTTATTCTTCCAACGCAAGCTCAGTTTCAGTCCGCTGGAGGTCTGCATAGACTCCATAAGGGCATTCATTTTCTCGATCCACCGTCTGCTTGCCTGAATTTTTGCACGTATTTTCTTGCTGATGGTATTAGCCAGAATATCTTCAAACAACTCTCTGTCTCTTTCATTTAAAATCCTCGCCAGGGCTTCTGCATCTTCAGAGAGTTTTTCCAGCAGCTCCTTAAATTTTACAGCTGTCCCTCTGTATTTTGCCGAAATATCAATTCGCTTTATACTCACGTCCAGAAAGGAATTTTCCTCATCCAGTTCTCCGAAAAGAGAGGACAAGGTAATCTGATAATCCAAAAGATATCCCCTGTTCTGGTGATATGCTTCCTGCAGACTGCCAAATACATCACTCTGTTTTTTATTTCCAAAACTGCCCGCAAATCGGCTGCAGATTGCCCCTGCCAGTGTCTCCATATCCTCTGTTTCCGAAAAAGATTGTTCCACATATCCCAGACGGTATTCCATTGCAAAAACACGACAGTATTTCTCTTTTTTCTCCAGAAGTTCTGCCTTTTTCTTCTCATTTTCCTGTATTTTTTCCTGCAGCACATCCGCATCTTTTTCCAGTCTGTTCTGCCTTCCCACGCTGTTTTCCCTCTCACCAGGCAGAAGAACCAGACGCTGCATACAGTAGTCCAGGCGCTCCTTGATTTCTTCATAATCCGTAAGCGCCAGTTGTTTTCGCACAGAGTCCAGAAAACCTTCCAGTTCCCGGACTTTTAAAAGAATCCTGTTCAAATCATATCGGATATCATCTAAGTCCAGCTCGATTCCTTCTCTATATTCCCGCTGACTTTCCACATACCGGATTCCGTTCTGGTACTTGCCGTAAGCCACCTGCAGGTCCAAAAGCAGTTCCTTATATCTGTACAGAGATTCTAATACGGCAACAAAAAGATCCAACCGTGGGGAGAGGTAACATTTCCCGCATAATTCCCTTACTTTGACCCGGATTTCATCTAATTTCTTCCGCTCTTTTTCTGTAAGTGCCTGCTGCTCTCCCACCCGTCTGACTGCAAGTTCCAGGCGGTATTCCCAGTCCGCAAGCTCTTTCGCCGCTGTTTTCAAATCTTCGTCTTTTGGAAATTCTGTCCATTCCTTCTGAAGCTGCTCCAGACGCAGTTGGTTTTTCTCCAGTGCGGCCTTTATCTCTGCCACCTGCTGCTTCGTCTCCCGGCAAAGACTTTCCAGTTCTTCTATCTTTTCCCTTCGATACTGCTCTCTTGCCCCCACGCCAATAAATCTGGCCCGGTATTCCCCGGTGACAGTTCCTTCCAGAACCCCCAGGCGGTAGTTACCCTGTTCGTCAATCCAGGAAGTTCCCTGCTCTGTCTTTCTGCCAAAACCAATAGAAGACAAAATATTGGAAATGCTCTGGTACAGCAAAATATCATGTTCCCCGTTATCCACATCCAACACTTTGTTGAGATTTTCCTGCACATGAGAAACATCACTGAAGATGTACTTGTCGCATACGCCGCTGTCCAGTGCCAGCACGTTTTCCCTGTATTCTTCTGAAATAATCAGCGCATCCAGTACTCCCATCTGCAGCAGGGCTTCTTCCAGCCTGTCTGCCCGCTCTGGCTCTAAGTTCTGTCCAAACTCTATGGTCTTATAAAACTGCTGGTACGGAATGCCTTTTTCTCTTAAAAGACGGCGATTTTCCTGTACACACTCCGGCTGCTGTGGTTCCGGATCTTTCTGATTCTGCCACTCTGCAAGTTCCTCTTCCAATTCCTGAAGTTTTTGACTTTCTTTTTCCAGATTCTGCTCTAAAAGTAGCCTTTCCCTGGTAAAACTCCTTTCCTTCTCATACAGCTTTGGCTTCGCCAGTTCCCGTATTTCAGAATAATCTTTTCCCTGCTCATACTCCTGAATCTTTCTGGACATTTCCTGCATGATTTCCGGTACAAGAAAAAGCTCCTGATTTTTCCGTTCCCAAAGATACACTTGTTCTGTCAGCTCTGCCTTTGTTTCTTGCAACAGGCGCTCATACTGCTGGACTTCCCGTTCTGCTGCATTTCGCTCTTCCTGGCACACATCCAATTCTTTCAAATATCGGTCATATTTCTCCTGACAGTTTTTCTCCTCTGTGAGACTTTCTTTTCCCGTTTCTACTTTCTCTGTATAATTCTTTAAAAGCTGCGTATGAGACACAAAGGAATAATCCTGGTTTTTTTCTTCCAGCAGATCTTTTTTCAAAAATGCAAAGTCGTCAAATGGGATTTCTTCCATTTCCTCTTCCATTTCTTCCAAGCAGGTTTCCATCTCTTCCCAGATTACTTCGTTTTTCTCCTGCTCTTTTTTTAACCGTTCTTCTGCTTTCAACAGCTTATCCTTTTTCTCCTGTTCCTGACGTTCCTTAGTCTTTTGCTCTTCTTCCTTTTCCCTAAGTTCTTCTGCCAGTTTCAGTTCCTGCTCCTTTAACTTTGCCGCATCACTTTTCGTAAGAGATTCTTTTTCTCCTTTTAAAATCTCTTCCTCCTGCACAAGTTCCTGATACCTCTGTTTTTCTTCTTTTAGGGCAGTTGTTTTTTGGGTCAGTTCTTCTTTAAATTTTGTCTCTGTACTCTGGCAGGATTCATAAACCTTTACCGCATCTGAAAACAGCAGTGCTTTGTCATACAACACAATCTGATTGTACTGGTCATAGACCTTCTCAATCTGCCTGGCTCCACGGATACTCTCGTTTAAGGTATCCAAATTGGTTTTTAGATTATCCATGTTTTCAATGGCCTCAGACATAGGTCGCAAATCATCTTCTGACAAGGTCTGCAGCGAAGTACTCAAAATTTCGTTGATAACTGTAGGTTTAAAATCCTTGGAGAGTTTCGGGGTACGAAGCTGAATCAGCAGTTCCAGAAGTTCCTTATATTCCTCCTGAGTTTCAAATCCAAAGAGCAGACGATTGACACAGGCAGCATATTCGCTTTGGGTTTCCATGACCTTTCCGCCCTCACCAATTCTGTTTTTCAGCTCTATTTTAGAACAGGTAATTTTGTTTTCCACATCTTTATACAGAAAAATATCCTGCCCTACCCGTCGGTTATCTGTAATACAAAAATACCAGGATTCCAGCTTTTTATTCTTTCTTGCGCGGATTCCCAGCCCCAAAGTCAGGTATTCTTCGCTCTCCAAGCGTTTAAATTCCATGTAGAGATAACCAGTTCTTTCCTCCCGCTCATCCCCTTCTTCCAGAAGATAATTTTCCATCTTCCTTGCACGGGAACCGAAGGGATCCAGGCGCTCCGGACGCATATTTCCATCCAGCAAAAGCGGAATAAAGCTCTGCATGGTGACCGATTTTCCAGAACCATTGGCGCCTCTTAACAACATGCGCCCTTCCGAAAAATCAAATGATTCCTCATCATAGTACCAGAAATCCACCAGTCCCACTTTGTTTATCTGCCACTTCCCACTATTCATCGTTTCCTCCCTCTTTCCGAAAGTCTTTCGGATATTTTCCTATAAGTTTTCCTGCCACAGGTTTGATACACACATCTCCATAAGCTTGCTCTATCATCATCAGATTTTCCATATAATCAGAGACTTCCCGATAAAACTCTGCAAAAGTCATTTCCCGGTACGTCTTATTAAAACCAGTACCAAACCGTTCCTTGCATTTCTCTATAAGTCGCTGAAAATTCTCTTTTGGAATACGGATTTGTTCGTCCAAAGGTACCTCGATTTTCCCTTCCCTGATTTCTTCCTGCAAGAGCTGAAACAAAAGCAGCACAATATCAGACAACGTATTTTCTTCCGGAAAAGTGCGTCCAAGCCTGCAATTCTCTCCCAAAATCAGAAACGCACTGCTGCTATGTACCTGCAGTTCACATTCAAACAGCTCTGATAATTCTCCCTGTATCATATTCCGGTAATTCCGTACATAGGCAAAATCTTCTTCCGTATCTATGTCTTTGTACATGCCCATGGTCATCAGAAATCTTCGATAAACTCTTTGTCTTCGGACAATTCCCCGATCCTCGTTTAAGTCAATCCACTCTTCTTTTTCAAAGTCTTTTGGTCCTGTATATCCCATAATGTCCTGGGTAAAATTCTTCATAAAATATCTGGAAACACCTGTATTTTCATACAAGACTTCGCTGGTATCATCCTTTGCAAATCCCTCTTCACTTCCATCATTTACATCCAGAATACCGCAGGCCACGCAGTATTTCATCACCTTTATCATATGACGGCGGTAGCGGTAAATGGTCCAGTCAATCTGCTCTTTCTCATACTGACTCTGCACATATTCCGTTAGTTCCGAAAGCACAAACTGCTCCTCTGCTTCTTTATCCTCCAGAAACATGAGAACCAGGCAGAAAAAAACATACTCAATAGGGTCACGAAAATCTGAGATTCCCATCCAGTTTTCTGGAACTGCCGGCAGTTTTTCCACCTTAATCATATATGGATTAATCAGCACCTGATACCCAAGCTTTTCTCTTAAAAACTTCTTTTCCTCTCCAGATGCCAGCGCCTCTTTTACTTGATAATACAATTCCCGCTCTCTGGATTTCAGAATCCATCTGCGGTTCAGCAACACTTCCAGTACCTTCATATCCCCTGTTCCCTTTCTTCAAATACCATGGTATAACAAGGCATTTGGAACTCTCCATCTGTGCATTTTAACGTACAGTATTCCTTTGTATCTGCCTGTTCAATATAATAAATCTGACCGTCTTCTGTCTTAGCTCTGTGGTTTTTCTTTTCCAGTGCTTTAGACATCCACAGAAGAAACATATCCCGTACATAAGGTTCAATCACCGGAAGATTTGCAAACTCCAACCGCCCGTTTTTGATATAGCTTCTTAATAATTTCCGTTCCTCTTCCAACCTCTGTATCTCAGCCTTACGCATGGCTTCTTTCTCTTCTGAGCGGTCTATAATCCCACTTCTTTTCGCCTTTTCTCGATAAGTGCGGACTCTTGGAATTACCGTAACTACATGAGGATTCTCTTCATACACACTGCTGTTAATACTATCTGTTTCCCTGTGCATTTCGCCCTTTAAATGCAGCGGTTTTTCCACGCCAAAGACCACTGCTGCCAACCTGTGCGCCTCAGAAATATCTCTGCATTTTGCAAACATTTGTGCCACCTTTTTATATTCCTCCCGCCGATTGGAGCCCTGATTGCTCATCTCGCTGATACGGGTTGCATAGCGAGTAATTTTCCGAATAATCTCGTTGGTGGTATCAAACACCTTCCCTGCTTCTGATTCCTGCCCGTCTTTTCCTGCAAACCATTCCACCATACTTTCCCAGCGACCGCTCATTTTTTCATAAATCATCTGTTCATCAATTTCCACATCCATACGAGGAATAGAAAGCTCATACGCGGTGACTTTCTTCAAAACATTCTTCACAGTCTCTTCCTGCACCTTCCGCAGTTCCTGTTCAATAGCCGTCACATTCACTTGCAGGCTTTTCACAAAGGAACGCAGATACTCCATTAGGCGATCTTTGAATAAAAGAAACTCTCTGGTTTTCATCATCTCTTCTGCTTTTACACTGTTCAGCTCCCGCATATAATCCTGATAATTCTGGTTTAACCGAATGAAATCATTATTCAAATCATTCCACCAGGCATGAAGTTTTTCATCCTCTTTCACAGACATTTCTTCCAGTTTTCCCAGATTGATCCGAATCCGCTCCAACAGCGTAGGCTCCAGTGAAGAGCCCTCAATAAACAGATTTTCGATTCTTATAACCATGCGCTCGATTTCCACAGCTGTCTCCGACAACTGGTACCGAAACTTTTTGTTCCTGAACTCTTCAATGGTAGTCACCTTTCTGGTATCCTGAATGGTAACCAGATTTCCCCATGAGGCCAGGGCTGCAAGATCCTGCTGGCATTGTTCCATGGTATAATCCGCAAAATACGGATCCTCTTTTAACTCCTCAAAAACCTCTTCTTGATAAAGCCAGTATTTCAGTTTTTCATATTTTAAATAAAAAAGCCGGATGATAGGGCGATATCTGTCTGTATTTTCCACATTCAGATATTTCGCCTCCAACATCGGCTTTCTCATCTTATCCTGAATTTCCATATTTTTATCCTCTGTACAAATCGTATTTACAGGTATATCAAGCTACCTACTGTATGGGTATTTCTTTGTTTATGATAGCATGGAGGACAAAAAATGTACAGAAGTTTTTTCTGATTCCTCATGGCATTTCCATAAACGATTTTAAAATTTAAAAGACCCCTGTTAAGCAAAGCATTCCTCAAATTTCGTCCCATTTTCCTTTTCGTAAACCAATTCTTTAGATTTCTTCCCTGTTCCACTAATAAGAAACTTTTTTATGTCCTTCTTGTAATCCTGATAATTGATATAAACAATATCCAGGAGCATTGCCATACACTCTCATAAATGCAAAGGCAGTTTTTCCAGTTACCAATGACCAGTAAGAATTGTAATCTTGTTTATAAAACCAAAATTAAGTACCTACTGCTCCAGCTTTTAACCCACACACTACTCCAAAAGCATTATCTCCACATTCCTTCAGCAAAAAAATCATACAAAACAAAAAAGAAGAGAAGTCCTCGTGATTCACTTTACATCAAATACCTATCAAATGAAATGGGGAATTTTAACTTTTATAAATATACCAAATAGTCAATATTGAAAAAACAGCAACTTTGGAACAGAAAAATTTAATTTCAAAATGTATAATTGTCATGTATCTCGCTAAACTAATCAATTACGAAGGGCAAAAGAGTTGATAACTTAAAAGAGGAACTGAAAACTTATGTGCAAAATCATATAAATGAGAGAATACGGCTGGAAGAACTAGAAAAATATTTTTTCTATTCAAAATTTCATTTATGTAGAGAATTCAAGAAAAAGACAAGTTGTACAATTATGACTTACATAAGCAATATAAAATTAGAAGAGGCAAAAAGAGAACTTCAAAATGGAATTGAACAAAATCGCTACGCGATGGCCTGCCAAGGCTGTGGCATAGCGATTTTCTGTTTTATATAACAAAACAGTGGAAAGCAAGTCCTAAAAGTAGTATTGTTAAATCACCACAAAATAACAATCA
>SKEY01000324.1_pt1 | contig 56435 bp, 87 predicted proteins | sample 4843871 | NCBI WGS metagenome assembly SKEY01 (sample SAMN11008797, study PRJNA524170) | human gut metagenome | biome: Human fecal sample; material: Feces; isolation source: fecal sample from pouch patient p36 | host: Homo sapiens | place: Israel: Tel-Aviv | collected 2016-12-04
GTACATACTTGAATAAACACATTAGTTATATCATACTACCAACAATATCAACAACAAAGTTTTTCTTTTATTGCGTCCTGCAATAGACGTGAAAAATTAATTCCAGCTTTTTCCGCTTCTACATTCAGATAATACGGTATGGTACAATTTTTTTTCACCATACGATTATCCTGTTTTTTTCGATACTCAGCAATATCAACATCAACCAGCGTTACGATATCGCCCTCTTCCTTTTCTATTGCCTTTGAAAATGGTTTTGGTAATTCTTTCCCCTCGTCTTCCAACTGTAATGCATTAATTCCAATCGCATCTCTCGCCATGAAGATTGCTTCTCCAAGGTCTTTTCCCTCTGTATTCACCTCAAAATCCGGTACTGTTACAAAATACCCGCTTTTATCTTTAGATAAAATAACCGGATATACTGCCATATTATTTTCCATGTGTGTGCCTCCTTTATATTTTGAAAAGAGTCGGGGACTAAATCCCCGTTCTCTTTATTATAGTCTTTGCCAGCCTCTCACTTATTTCTCGGTGTCGTGGGATTGTTTCTTTTTGAACTCCATTAGTGTAAATATCGTGGTTGGAGCCGTTTCTCAGCAAATACCATCCGTTCTTTTCAAGCCTTTTAATCAAATCAGCTCTTTTCAAGTATATACCTCCTCTCTTTTGTTTATACTTATATTATACGCATTGAATACGCATATGTCAAGCAATTGTTTTAAATTTCTTTTATTATTTCACTATCTGTCCAATCCTCAACCCATTTAAACGCTTCTAAAATATTCCCATAGCCAAATGCTTTATTCGCACATCCAGTATGTATGAGCCTATGCCCTCGGCACGACATACTATTTCCTAATTCTGATGCACGCTTCTTTACCACAAATCACACATTTGTATAAATCTTCCTCGCTTTGCCCCGTACCGTATTCTCGGAACATTTCAATATTCTGCTTGTCGATTTGATCGTAATTTGCACACACTTTTATTTTCATTTTCTCAATTTCCACTCCTTTTCTCCAACCACTCTTTCATACATTTATTACATTCTTCCGCTGTAACTGGACTCTGCACATTTTCATCCTGTACACAGGGCATGATCTCTTCTGGTTCACTCGCTGTATCATATGGACACATCAGAACCCACGCCAGTTCCTCATCTGTCATTGACCTGATGCGATCACCATTCGTACGCTTCTTCTCATCTACCTTGTACCGGAGCAGTCCTCCGAGCAATATGCCTGTACTGACTGCCCCGATTGCTGACAGAATCATGATTATTATATTTGCTATCATTTTTCTACTCCACCGCCTTTCACGATCTCGATCGCAGTTGCAATTCCACTCGCATATCCTTTTGCCGAATCGAACTGCAACGGATTTTCTCTTGCGCAACGAGCTTTCTCTTTATCAGCAAGTTGTAATTCTTTTTCCAACTGCTTCAGAACCTTGTCCACATCATAGGCTGTATTATACAATCTCAAAATCTTAATTTCCTTATTGCAGTCAACAATATTTTTTTGTAATTGCACAATTTTTGCTTCAATGTCATATAAAGTAGTATCTGCATCTGTTTTTCTCTGTTCCCATCTTGCAATCTCTGCCATTGCTCTAGTCATTTCTTCACTCATTTTTTCAATTTCTGCATCCGCATCAATCAGTCTCATTATCTTCCACTCCTTAACATACAAAAAAGTAATTCTGTCATAGACCTGTTCCTTAGTCCCATTCTGCAAGGCTTTACTACCTTTAATTCCCACCCTGTCACATTTGCATCTCCTATCGGTGTTGGATTTTGAAATTCATCCTCTGACTCTCTCATGCATGGAACTGCTACCATAATTCCCCAATATTTAGATGATTCCGGGTTGCATTGGTGTAAGTGTTCATCAAACTTACCGTTTTGCAAATCTGGTATCAAATCTTTGTAGCACTCCATTGTAGTTACTATATAGTTCTTTTCACCGTAGAAATTCAATCCATTACAGCTGTAAACATCTTCCTTACAACTTTTGATTTCGTAGCAAGTAAATATTCCTTTTTCTATCCCGGATATGGACATTTGATTTACGGGCGAAAACTGCATATAATCCACACGTTTTGCCTTGGATGTCCACGGGTCAATGCTCACTTCTTTTGCATAATGTTTTCCAAAGACGTTTAGTTTTGTACGTTCAAGAATATGTGACAGAAAAAGTGTAGTTTCCTTTCTATTCATCTTCTTCACCCCTCCCTGTGCGGTTCTGGATTTTTAATAAATTCTTCTTTCAGGACATCTCTGACATCTATTAATGCCTGACTATATCCATTTGAATCCCATACTCTCTTAAGCTCATAATCTGCGAGTTCCCGCTTCTGCTCCTCCTTAAACGCTTCCACATCTGCATCTACCATTTTCGTCATTGATTGCTCCAGCTCCGTTAAACGTTTTATAAATTCTGCATTATTCATCTTTGTCCTCCTTGTACGGTTCCGGAAGCGGCATCCAGGCAATGACGCAATCACCGTCATCTTCCCAATGCCCGTCTTTAAAATACGACTGCCCTACAAACGCTTCATCTGTTCCAATCAATTCCCCTGATGAAGTTGTATTATACAAACCGTCATCTTCCGGCAGCCTCTCACTGCATGGAATCCATCCCTGCTTCGCTTTCAACCAGCTCAAAATACTGCTTTTTCCATTCCAACACATAATCTAAGCGATATGAACTGTACCCGATACAAAAATGATCACTGCCGACCTCTTTGTACTTTATCTCGTAGTATGGCTTGTCCTCCATCATGGTCACGATTATGTCAAGGCTTTCTACTTTTGTCTTTTTAACGTCCATCAATCATTCCTCCTTATCACTATCTGAATCCCAAGCTCCTCCCTGATCTGCTTAACAAAATCATCCCACGTTGCAAGATCGTCCACTATACACTCTGCTTTGAGATTCATCCTTTTCATAAAACGCTGGCATCTCTTTGCACCGAAATCAAATTCATCATGCAAGGTAGCCACTGAAAGAGTCAGCATAGTATCAAGAGTCATCTCTTTTATTTTGGTGCAAGCCTTATTCAACTCTTTCTTGCTCATTGCTGTATTAATTCCCTTCGCTCCACGAAATTTAATCTCTTCCCGCAAAGCATCCACCCCGTCTTCCTCTACGATTTTCAGTGCCAACTGCAAACCGTCATTCCTGCCGGATGCGTATTCGTCAATCTTTCCCATGTTTACACCTCTTGCTCTGCCACCTAGTCCATTCCGTCATAAAAATTTTCAGACAAACTAACTTGTCTATCATCCAGTTTGCGTAATTCTTTGATAATCTTCATTTTTGTTTCTCTACAAGGGAAATACCCATATTTCGCATACCGTAACATTCTTTCAAATGTACTCATTGGATACGGGATAATCCCATCTGTCACCAACCTCTTCATCTGTAAATGCTGAAAGAAATTATCTGCATATATTACACGGTATTCAATGTGCGTGTCGATAGCTTCACTAACCGGGATCGGCTCTTCTTCAATTTCAGCTCCCGTTTCATCCTCTATGGTTGCTTTATAATACGCAAATTTCGTGATGCTAAAATCGAACTGCTTTAATATTTCCTCTGGCTTCCCGAAAATCTTTGAACACAATTCAATCCTTACGCCAGTTCTTATGTGCTTGTAGGCTTTTACATTGTCATTCTTATAATAGAATGTGTACTCTTCATTCCTTTTGTCGGCTCCCTCATACCCAGGAGTCATCGAATCAAAATACTGAACTGCGTCTTCATAATCAGATTCACTCTCAAAGAACATATCAAGGTCTTTTACCTTTTCTTTGTTGAAGATATTTTTGAAACAACCACCACAAATGAATCCATTATGCCCCAGCATAAATTCATCGAGCCAATTCAACACCCAAAAATTTTCTCGGCTTTCACTTATAAACATTATTCTTCTCTCCTTTCACGCAATAACGATTTCTCCCGATTCCTTTTTATACAGATACACTTTATCACTCAAATACAACTCCTCATCCACAACTTCTCTGTTCACTCTTCGTACTGTATCTCTTACTTCTTCAACAGACATAAACTTTGGAAGAGCAATCAGTTCATAGATAGATGACGGAACAATATACAAATCTCCTCCTGCTTTTTCTGCTAACGGCTCAAATATTTTCGGATACAGGAGGGCTGTCGCACCAAATCCCCCATTTTTATGAATCACGAAATCAATCATTTCATTATCTTCAACCGTAACTCCAAGATTCGACAGCTCTTTTACCATACTGCTGATAACAAATCCATTTTTCTCAGTATTTTCCCAAGCTGCTCGACGGAGTTCATCCGCTCCAATGTTCAGGTAACCCAACAATTCATTTGAAATCAGAATGGATGCCTGGTCTTCTCCCTTTTCACCAAACACTCTATAAATCACTGCCAAATCCATAACTTTTTCATGTGGAACTTTCTCAAGCAGTGCTGCGTTAGAGTTATAATTCACAACTTCACATTCAACGTGCTGCAGGACGTAATCCGGATTCTTTAAATTTTTTGCAAGATCATTCACCGGTGCCGGCATCTTCTGAGAAGCTATAGCGTAAATCTCCTCTGCCACTTCTCTAACCGTGGCTTCTTTTCTTTCAATCAAATTCATAAAGGCATCCACATAAACACAAAATGCCAGTGATGATCCTTTTTTATACACTTCAACTGCTGTATAGACAGTTCCATTATTTTTTCTTTTTTCACTTACAGTAAGTTCATATTCTTCGCCTGCGATTTCCTGTACTTCCTTTACCAGTTCTTCCATCATTGCTTCTCTCATCTCTAAACTTCCTCCTCAGCTTCAAATTCTGCCATTGTTGGCCTTTTTCCTTTTAAGTCATCCCATTGATACAGTAAATGGGTTTCATCTTCCCATTTTGCTTTATAGCAGTCCCGGCACATACATGATCCTGACAACCATCTCATCTCGTCTAAGTATTCCGGTTTTCTGCAGTTTTTACAAATTACAATCTTCATGCATTATCCTCCCATGAAATCCCATATAGTCAGCTGCCCCTCCCGGATCTTTGACTCAGAAACTCCCATTTTCAGGATTTCATCAAGCTTTTTCCGACTTTCTCTCAAAAATTGAACGTAATATTCCGAATCCTGGCATCTTCTCATGGCAACCAAATCATCTTTTTTCACAGCCTCTTCATACCCTAAAATGTACCTGACCGGATTCATGCACTTTTCCGTATCTTTTGTAGCCTGCGGTAGCATTGACCGTAAATACAGAAAATCTTCATTTGCCTTTAAGAGTTCCAGCGTCTTCCTGGCTTTAAATCTGATCTCATCAGCTTTCGCCATATACCCGTCATATGCGATTGGTGGGATCTCAAGATAATACTCCTGCGGATACTCTTCCTGATTCAGCTCTGCTTCGATTCTTTTCCGATCACTCAGAATATGGTTGCGACACAAATTCATATTGACTCCATCCGCAAAAAACGGATCAGATCCACCCTCTTCTTTCAGGCTGTAGTATTTTTCCACATTTTCCCGGATATCCTTACCAAGCCTTTGGCTAAGCTCTTTCGGATTCAGTGTCTTTTTTAAATCGCCCATTAATTGCCTCCATGATCTTTCCTGCCTTTGCTTCTCCAATTCCCTTTACTTCACGGATCACTTTCTCAATTTCATCAAGATCCACACGGTCAGCTGCAGATCTTCCATCTTCCCATCCACTTGTATAGATCCTGGTGCAAAACTCTTCAAACTGCTGATGATCGTATTTTTTTACCGCTTTATAGACGGCTCTGCTTACCACGTATTTCTCTCCCTGTTTCTTCTTTCCCATAATTAAACTGCCTCCGCTTCCACTTTCAACTCTTTGATAATTTTCCCAAGGGCATACTTGCCATTAGCCGTAAGCTGTCTCTGCCATGCCCCCTGTGATGGAGCCCAGCGAAAGCCATTTGCTTTCAGAATGCTTCTTATTGCCTCATCCGGCTTTCCATCGAACAAGATCTGTATTCTCATCAGTTCCGTGTTCTCAATTACTTTAAACTCGCCATAATCCACCTCAGAAGTGCCTTTCTCTTTCGTCTTCTTAAGTTCCTCCACTCTCTGCTCACACCTCTTAATGTTCGCCAGGTTATTCTGCAACGCCCATCCGGGATAGGGTGATCTGTCATAATTACACTCATCCATAGACTCCTGAAGCTTTCGGAGATGTTCTTCCGGCAGAAGCAGGCAGCCATCCAGCGTATGGTGTTTACGGAAATATTTGTTGACTTCTTTCATGTTCTCCTGTGCTTCTTTCAGCCCCTCAATTTTCTCTTCCAATGCTTCAATGGCATTCTCATCATCACTCTTAATGACCTCTTTACAATACAGAAGGTTTTTCAGCTTTCCTCTGATTGACTGGCAATAATTGTAGAACTCGTGGTTTTTATCCCATGCCTTGCCCTGTTTTTCTTTTTTCTTTACCGGGAAATTTCCTGCTCCGGAAATCATGACAGACGGACACATACAACCAATTCTTAACTCTCTGTTAAAATATTTCCCCATGTTTTTTGCATACCTGGTTGCCAGTCTCCATGCTCGCTCCTGATATGCCTCCCCTCTTAGTGCCACCACTTTCTCTGCCAGGTCATACACTTCGTCTACATCCTCCCTGTACTCCCTGGTTCTTGTCCCGGTCTGATACTCGTCAAAAGACCTCATACTCTGTGCTACTTTTGCCACATCTTCGTTAATGACCATATACTCTCTTTCTTTCACTGCATATCCCTCCTATTCAATTTCTTCACGGATTTCACACGTGATTTCCGGTTTTGAATCACTGTTCAGCCTGAAAAGTTTCCATCCCTCACTTGCATTCTCCATAGAAATATAGCCGCCTGGTGTGATCCAAACTCTCGCACCATTTGTGTCAATGCTTCCTTTTTCTTTGAACTTCTCCAAGATATCCGCTACGATTGCAAGATGCGGAAAGCATTCAGCGTACATTTGCTTAAATTCCTCTTTTTCTGCCTCCAACTGCTCCATTTTTGTCATTTCTTTCTGCTGCATATCCTCTTCCTCCTTATACTCCAACGACACGTGCCACCAGTTATCACTCAGACTCAACGCCCTGATCGTTGACTGCCTGATTTTTTCCATCATTTCCATGCTTACGATATCATCAGACGAAAAGTCTTTTGATGCTTTAGCATTTCCCTCCTGCTCTATCAGCGTGTAATGAATCCCCCGTTCATCCGTTGGATCGGACTTACAGAAGTCCAGGAACTTCTTGCCGATCCATTTCTTTAAATCTTCCACCATTATCCCTCCTCAAAAAATATCTATTAATTTATTTTCTTAGCCTCTATGATCTGCTCATTTACCATTCCAGTAAGCATGTATTTGTACTCTTCACTTAATTTGCTATATATTTGTTCCGCTGTTTCATTCTCAACACCATGTTCCATGAGTTGACGGGTATAAAACCCCAAAAGCATTACCGATGCCCTTTTACTTTTGTCCGCCGTCATACGCTTATAATCCATAATGAAATCGTCATATGCAAATCGTTTACTTCTTTCTTCAAAAGGAATGATTTTTCCCACGCCATTGCCCTCCTGTTCGTGTTTGCTAATTTCTTTTTTGTATTTGTTGACTTCATATTAGCTTTTATTAATATTTTTGTCAAACTTTTTATTAGCAATTATTAATATTTTTTAATTGAAATTAGCTTTTTTTTAGTGTATGCTAAGTGCAAGGAGGCAAGTTTTATGATTAAATACTATAAACTATTCGATCTGCTCAACCGCCGTGGTATGAAAAAAACAGCTTTGTTGGAGTACATTTCTTCTCCTACACTCGCCAAACTTGGGAAGGGCGAATCTGTAAATACCAGTGTTATTGACAAAATATGTACCGCTCTTGAATGTCAGCCAGGTGACATTATGGAATGGGAAAACCCAAATAGCAGACTCTCAGAGGATAGCAGGGAATAACCCTGCTATTTTTATTTCTCGAAATATTCTTCGTACTCAATCCCTGCCACCTCACAGATGCTTTCATAGTCAGATCCGTTGTCATACATATTCCGGATCGTCTGACCGTGGATCGTTCCGTCCCACATACGGATCATACGCTCGATCTCCTCATTTAATCTCCGGTTGCTTCTGTCTGCCATTATTTCTCTCCCTCCTAAAAATTGTAATCATAGAACTCGTGACGGCCTTTGCTCAGTGACAGATCTCCAGGCTGACCGTATCTCTGGTATTTTCTGGACCATCGGAACGTGTACTCCTGGCCTTTTTTGTCTGGCTGGTAGGTGTATGTCTGCTCGTCCTGGTTCGTGCAATGTCCGGCAAATCCTCCAGGAATCCACTCTGGCTTAAAATCCGGATTCAGCGTTGCCTTGTCTCTGCGAACAGTGACGCTGCTCTTTGTAACCTTAATTACCGTGGCGGCGTATCTGTCACTCCAGAGATTTACAGTAACTCCGTCTCCCACCTGGATGCTCGCCGGTGTCAGGAATCGTTCCCTGAACAACGTAACCTTTTCTTTTGCCTTTTTGAAAGCCCAGGCCGCCATATCAGTTTTGCCCTCTCTCATATATTTCGCCGCTCTGTGGAACATTCTCACGATTTCATCATTCTGCATGATGTACTCGGCATTTGCCGGATCGATTGCTACTACTATTGTCTGGATGCTGTTCTCTCTCATGGTTACTACCTCCTAATATGCAAAAATTCCTTTGTTCTGTAACATTATCCCGATTTCGTATTCTCTGCCGTAGTAGGCATCAACCGTCATTCCGTAGGTGGCAGCCAATTTTTCCTGTAACCTCTGCCTGCTCGGTGCAAAAGCCTTTTCAATCTGTTCAGTACAGAATCCACATGACATTTCGTATTCAGCCTGTTCCATTCTGCCTAATTCATCCATCTTTTTGAAAATTTCTTTTCTTTCTCTTGTCATAGTGCCTATCTCCTTATGCTCTGATTGCCTGCTCAAATTTTGCATTTGGAGTATCAAATGTTGCTCTCTGATACACATATGAATCTCCAGCAAACTGTCCTTCAACGTGAAGTTTCTTGTCAGTTCCTCTTCTGATAGATACAACTTTTGAAGAGCTCCATGTTTTGATTGTCTCTTTAACTGATCCTCTTTCAATCTCATCTGCTGTAAGTTTTCTGTTGATCCCTCTTTCGATAATCTCAACCATTTTCTTTGTAAATTTCATATTATTGTCCTCCTTTGAATTTGTAATCCGTTCGTGTCGTTCATTTGTTTTGTTGATTGGAGTATACCGCGTCTTTACGCGTGGAGTCAAGCGTTACATTACAATTTTTCCAAAAAAAATTAGAGACACGCTTTCATGCCTCTAATTTCGTACGTTTCTTTACTTTTTTATTTTTCTTCTATTACCAGCTTATACCCAATGACATTCAAGATAGACTCTACTCTCTCATATCCAACAATCTCTTCATTAAGCACCTTGTATAGAGCGTTCACATCAAAATCTAAATCCTGCCCGTCTTTTCGTTTAACTCCTATTTCCAGTCCCAAAGCATTGAATATATCACGTACTGTAGCAAAGTTAGGATTTTTTCTTTTCAGCGTATCAAATATCGCCTGCCGTGATATGCCAAGCTTTCTGGCAATGCTCACTTGTGACACGCCCTTTTCTTCCATTACTTCCCTAATGTATTCTGCTTTATTCACGCTCACCGCCTCCTCTCGTTTGCTATAGCATACTCCGAGCATCACCGGCTTGTCAAGACATCTATTACATTTCTGAGCAACAATCTATGGTCTCATCATAATCGCAGCCATGTATTTTCTTGCCACACAAATCGCATAACATCACCCTTGCTCCGCATCGTGGACAGTAGGAAGTTACTCCCCACTTCATATCCCACGCAAACATATTGTCTTCCTCACAATACGGACAATACCCAGTAGTCAGAGATTTTTTGATATCTTCCAACTCCCGGGCTGTCCTCTGCATGACGATCTTAAGATTTCTGTTCTCGTTCTCTCGCCATCTGATACGCTTATTCTGCCTTTTCAGCTTTCCTGATTGCTTCAAGAGTCTTTTCTTCAAGATGATATTTTCAGCTCTCCGAATCATGCGTTACACCTCCCTCCTGGTCATCTGCAAATACATACTTCGCACCCGGAAGTGTATATGCTCTCTTGGCAAACTCGTGACCTGAAACAATCAATCCCATCTCTCGCATCTCCTGCATATAATGGTTGATAGAACCGGTGGACCTTAACCCGATCCCGTACATGATCTCACGGGTACTCGGTGGATATCCATTTTCTCGCATATACTCTTTGCAGAAATTCAGAATGTCTTCGTGGCGTTTCTTTACAACCATTTTCTTTTTACTTTTCTTGCTCATCGTTCTTCTCTCCTCTTTCTTCATGATGCTTCAGCTTCAACTTCGTAAAATATTGCTAAAAACTGGGAATCATATTCTACCCTTACAGGAGTATCACCACAAAGGCGATACACAATATCATACAGATTGTCTTCCGACACTTCCGTCAGTTCACAACCGTATTCATTTTCAAGCATATCTATATCATCATCTAACACCAGTATTCTTCTTTCCGGATCCGGAGTCCAGTCTTTCGGTAGCCTTTCCCGTTGCTCACGTACACGTTCCCAAAATGCATCTTCATCAGGATACCACACCTTTATTCCTCCTTTTAAGCCGTCCTATATTTTTCCCACCTAGCATTTGACAATTCTAAATGTCACCTTGTGTCCAGGATTCGCCAGTATCAGAACTTCTTTCATTTCTGCTACCGTCATATCGTTATCAAGTGCTGCCCGAACTACATCCACCATTTTTTTCCCATCCAAATATGCTACTATAGTTCTCATTTTTCTTACCATCTTTCTACCTCCTACAGTGAAAAGTAAATTGCTGCTCCGAACGCAACAATGCATACAAGCATTGCTGCACTAAATCCGATCACAAACCACAGAAGCCTGTCTTCTTTTTCGTCAGATTCAAATCCATCTATGCTACGACTATGCTTTTTGATTTCAATTACTTCCAAGCCTTTTTTTCTTGTATCAATTATTTTTACTCCATCCATTTTCAAACTCCTACTCCTGATTACAATAATCAATAAATGCAGTGATTGTCTCGTCTGCCTCGCAGCGTGTATAAAGTCTCTTTTTGCGGTTTTTCTTTCTCCATAACGGTAAACCGTGCATTTTCCGCTGGTTATTTGTCAGCAACATCGGTTTCATGTTTTTCATGCTCTCTCCATCTCCGGAGGTCTGCCGCCTCCGGTCGGCACTATGTAATCAATCCAGAAGTAACTCCTGGCTGATCGTGTACTGTTCCTGGAGCTTTTCAAAAGCTCTTTCAGTTACGGTGTATTCTCTCCAACCAAGCCGATATTGAGCTGATTTTGACAGGTTCTTAGATTCCAGAATTCTGTCAAATGTGATTCCTCTGCCTTTCAGCTCCAGCGGAGTGCTGATGTGGTAATGTCTGCCATAATAGCTCCGCTCTGCTTCGATCTGGCATTTTGGCTTCTGTTCTCCCATTTCCGGAGTGTAGCAGTACAGCCCCGGCTTTTCTGGAATTGCTGCCGGCTTTTCTTCCGATCTTGCATTTTCCAGGCGTCTTGCTCGGATCTGTTCCTGGAGCGTTTCAACTTCTCCAGGTTTGAAATTGCCCTCCTCATGGCAAACTGCCATGATCTCTGCATACTCCTCTACTACCTGGTTGTCAGATGCCAGATTGATAAGCTGTGTCAGGTTCAAAAAGATGTTACTGTGTGTCTGCGGAAATTGAATAATAGTTGCTGCCATAATGTCTCTACCTCCCGATTATGCGTAAATGAATTTTCTGAGATCTTCGTCTCTGCAATCACTATCTAACCATTTGTCGAACTGATCCGGAAACCTTTTCTCCAGTTCATCCATGAACCATCCTCTCAGTGTAGGCGTGTTCGGATCGTTCATTGTGGTTGTTGTCTCCCACTGATCCAGAAGCTGTGATGTTGCCAGGGAGCCGATCAGGTTTCTTGCTCTTTTCTCCGGTGCTGTCATGGTTCATGCCTCCTATCTTTCTTCGACTGATCCGATCTCCAGATCATATGACCTTGTTTCTGTGCCCTTCATGTATCTTTCAAGTGATTCTCTCAATCTTGAAATAGCATCATCTTCGTCCTTGCCAGCGATTACTCTTGAATCAAGATCGCCTTTAATTTCCTCGTAGTCGTTAATCATCAGGTACTCGTTTATTCTGAAATAGATTTTATATTTTTTCATTTCGTTTCCTCCATTTTTTCGTTCATTTGTTTTGTTGATTGGAGTATACCGCGTCTTTACGCGTGAAGTCAAGCGTTACATTACAATTTTTCTAAAAAAAATTAGAGACACGCTTTCATGCCTCTAATTTCGTACGTTTCTTTACTTTTCCAATTTTCCGATGCTCAACTGCTTCTGCCCTGTTTATTTCACTCCACATTTTCGAGATGGAAGTGACTGCCGTTGGTGCGTTCACCGTTCGTGGAAACTACATCAGCGTTGGCTACAACGGTACATCACGATCAACCGTATCAGCCATACATCCAACTGCTTACACCCTGTTCAGTTTTTTGTTTGAGTACCATACGCTTTTACATCAGCCTCAAACAAGCTCGGAAATTCAGATCGCTCATCTCTTCTCGTCAACTGGGATGGATCTTGAAAATTCGTCTTGCTTGTAGTTTATCTCGTCAACTCCGTTTTGTCAACAATTATTTTTTGACTCTCACAGCTCTCACAGTGATGTCGCTGTAGCAGCTACTGTAGCACCACAAGAAAAAAAAGAAAAAACGAAAAAGAAAAAACGAGAAAAAGAAAGAGAAAGAAAGAACCAAAGAAAGATAAATAAAAAGAGTTAAAAAAGAAAAAGAAAAAAAGAATAAAAAAGAAAGTATATATATACGTGTGTTTTTCGCAACTTTTTCACCTCATTTTCGCATTTTTGCACCTGTTTTTTATCGTTTTGCACATCATTTTGACCATCATTTTTCTGCATTTTGATGCTACATTGACTATCATTTTGACCATTTTTGTATGCGTTCATACGAACTGTACTCGCTGTTCACATATTAATAGGAAGAAAGTGGCTTATTTTTCGGGATTTTAGCATTTTATAAATGATATGTTTGTGTGTAGCTGCTACTGTAGCATATACTGTAGCTGCTACTGTAGCATATACTGTAGCTGCTACTGTAGCATATACTGTAGCTGTTACTGTAGCTGTTACTGTAGCTGTTACTGTAGCTGTTACATCTTATATCATTTCACACACAATAGGAATTTTGCCAAAAATGAAGACTTGCCTGAGACTGCCTAGAATGCCTCAGAATGCATTTTAGGCTTTAGGTGATAATCAGATCGAAAAAATTATTTTCGCAAGAATTTGAAATACTGCACAATTTCGGTTTTGCTATTTTATGCAGTTTTTCTATTGACAGAACTTTCTGAATCTGTATACAAAAATAAGCCCCGGATATCCGAAAATACCCAGGGCATGTGTGACATACTATTACCTCGACCAAAAGGATTTTTATTTTACAGCGTACTGCTGTGCGTTCTTACACTCGCTTAACAAAATCAAGTGAGATCCATCCGGCACCGGACTTTAAGCGTCCCCATCCTTTCGCAGACCCTGTACCGGATTTTGTCTCCACAATCGTAAATGTGCCTTTCCCGGTGTACTTTCCGGTTTTGGCATAATTCGTACCCGGACCTTTCCGGATGTTGAGATCCGTTGCATCCACCCGGACCTTGTAACTACCGCTTGAGGATGCTGCAGGCTTTGATGCAGGCTTGGATGCAGTTGAACCGCTTGAGCTGATGGAATGTCCTAAGATTCCTTCTGCGATTGCTTTTGCACACTTATCCACATTCCAGTGGGATTTATCCACAGCGTTATCAACAAAACAACACTCCACCAGGATAGCCGGACTCTTTGTATTCCTCAAGACATACAGATCAGGCATATATTTTGTACCTCTGTTCCTGATTCCGAGTGCCGCTGAAATATTGGCACAGATCCGGTCAGACACTGCCTTTGTTCCTGTATCGTAATTCTCGACTTCACACCCAGTGCCACCACCGGCATTCAGGTGTATTGACACATCAAGGCTTGCCTTATGAGCATTGCATTTCGCTACGATTGCCGACAGATTCGCACCCTGAGTCCGTCCATTATCATCCGTACAGTCATAGACTGTATGCCCTGCTTTTCTGAGGTATTCGATCACCTTATTCTTGACTGCCCTGTCCTCATTCACTTCTTCCAAAAGCCCTGAAGCTCCTCTGCAGATCAATGAGTGTCCACCATGTACGTTATAAATTGCCATAACTGTTCTCCTTTCATTTCACAATAAAAAAACGGCATCACTTCTGTGATCCGTTCACCTTACCATCGTCAAGTAAATCTTTAACTCCCTTAAACCATGCTTCGACTGTCTTCTCCAGGATGTAATCACTCAGTACCACCTGGAGCCAGTTCGGCAACAGCTTTCTTGCCTCCTGTACTACATACTTGAGCTTCTGCTTATTATCTCCGTAGTTATATGCCCTCTCTGCCGTCAGGATCAACTGGTACACATCCTCCCGGATTCCGTCAAGTCCTTTCATCTTTGCATACTGATATGCCACCACCACGGTAACAAAAATCAGGATCGCAACTACCAATACCACAACCGGCATCGGAATCTGTAACAACACATTCCACAATTCCATTTCGATTCCTCCTGTCTTTTCTTGTTGCCCCGTAGGCTCTGTATAAGCCCGTGGAGCGGTTTTGAGTAACATTGTGGGGAAATTATTGCCAAAGCCGTCCAAACCCAAATAGGCTAGTTTCTAATCCTATCAGAATCCTACTTGCGTAGCGATCCATCCCACAAGGATACCTACTGCCGCTGATACAGCATAGCCACATACTTTTCGCCACATTTCCCCGTCTCTGCTTTCCAATGTTTCCAAGCGTTTCCCCTGCTGCTTCTGCTCGCCTACCATAAGCTCAATGCTCTGCGCCAGCTTCTCGACCGACACAGTAAGCGAATTGATCTGCTGTGTAATCTTCTCCAACACTTCAATCCTCTTGTTCTGACGATGGTTCTCATCCTCGATCCGCTTCTTGAACTCTTCGTGTTCCGCCCTTGTAATTACGTCATCCATCTTTCTCACCTCCTTTCACAGGCTATAAATGCGTGCTTGTCATCCTACTGCAAATACCGGGCGAATCCCGTATGTGCTTGTAGCCATATCACTGCTAGCATCTCCGTATTGCGATATCAGGGTGTATGTCTGCGATCCTGCTACATTCCGCAACCAATAGTTTACACCAATAGTCTTCAATTCAGGAGCAAGCCGGAACAGTGCTAACTGCTGCGTATCGGATGTCTGCTTATTACTATTGTCAGTGCAAATATATGTTCCGTGAACCATCACTTCATTCATGAGATCTACAGATGCATTGCCCCATGCTCCATCAGAAAACATCCTGTGTGATATCAGTGAATTTTTAAATACGTCCGGCAGCGAGTCTGCTATTTGATTTAACCGCACAGTTTTCATCGTCGAACTTTTGTAGCCGCCTGATGTACTGTTGCTTGTATGCATCTGTCCGCTCCCTAACGCAGTATCCGGGACTATTAATATATGGGGTTTTTGTACTTTTTCTGATTCCTGATAACCTACACATTTCCAGTAATTAATGTCCGCTATCCGATATCGCACTCCATTTATCTCCCAGTAGTCACCAATATACAAACCGTCAAACGTCCCATCCCGGATTGCTGTCAACTGTTCCTCCGTGATCGATTCACCCAAATTCTTTCCTCTGAAGACATTTCTGTGCATATAAGGATTGTCAATAAGTTCCTTGAGCATTGCTCCGATTGGTATTGCACTGCCACCATAGTTAACAGTTACATCCCCTGCATACTCTGCATTACCATCCCAATCGACTGTATGTATGTTGCGTCTGTTATTAGCGTCTGTGCCTCCACCTACAATGTGGGCATATTTATTATCAGTATCCTCCACATTGTACTTGCCCTGTACGTGCTGGTACTTGCTTGAAGCTATCGTACCACCACCCTCGGCGTGAGTGGCTGTCTGATTTGCGACCGTGGCAAACCCCTCTGCATGAGAGCATTGACCGTTAGCCTCTGTACCATAGTTCTGAGCAGTTGCCATGCCAGCCGTAGCTTTTGAGTTGTATCCCGATGCATGGGAATAGTTGCCTGTCGCATACGTATTATACCCCTCGCTATGTGCTGCTTGACCACTCGCTGTAGTACCGTAGCCCTCTCCGTGGGCGTATTTGTTCGATGCAATTGTTCCTGCACCACCTTCTGCATGAGATCCACGTCCTGTTGCTTTTGTCAGTTCTCCCTCTGCATTGCTATACTGTCCAGATGCTTCGACATCTTTTCCGAGTGCTACACTCCTATCACCCTCGCCTGTTCCATCTTTTCTCCCCCAGCTGATCGCCCCGTCTGCTTCCAAAAACTTTTTTTCTTCCATTGCAGACACTACTCCATACAGTTTTTCCATACAGGATATAAATGCCCCACGTACCTCTTCCCCGTATACTGCCGTTTGCAGTTGTTCAACTTCCTGTGATATATCAATGGTTGCCATACACTACCTCCGTTGTAATTTCTTCCGCTCCTGACTCAAATTCTTTAATCAGCTGCTGCATTTCCTTTTCGTGCTGCACCTCAAGAGACTTAATTTTTTCTTCATAACCCTGTTGCAAATCAGCAATATACTTTTCGTTCTCTTCCGACAGTTCATTCGCCACGTTGGCTCTCATGTCTGCCAGGATTGAACTCAGAATCCCTTCTGCCATAAAAAGAGGGAGCCTGTAAGCCCCCATCGTCCTGTTGATCTGTTGAGTCAGTGCTTGCTTTGCGTCTGCATAGATAGCACTTAACGGTTTTACAATTTCTTCACTTTTTTCTATCTCTTCCATCACTGCTCCTCCTTTTTCCCAAATGAAAAACGCCCCTTTGCAACCGTGCATTCTGCTATTTTGGAATCATCCTGCCCTTTTGGAAATGTGATCACTATCTTTTCTCCGTTTATTATTTCTTCCGTTAATTCTCTATCATCCATTTGCATCCTCCTAATTCCAGTAACCTACGATAATACCATTATAAATCCGTAGCTTGCTATATGACCAGTTAATATCGCTTCCTGATGCTGACAGCTCTGTAACAATAGGGATTGTTCCCGTATATGCTGTATACCCCCCTGCAGATAGTGATCCAACCTTGAAATTTTTCAAAGTGTTCCACTCCCCGTTCATATCACACCCCAGGTGCATCCCGTAATCGTCATAGATGCTGTTTGCTCTGCTGAAACACAGCATAGTTGTATAGGATGTAGCAGATGCACTTGCTTTTTGAGCAAATGCCATATATTTCCCCTGCGGCTCAAGATCCATGACAAGGCCTTTGTGTGATTTATCTTTCTGCCACTGGTTTGTGCCAATCTTTCCGACATAATATCCATCACGGTAAAAATGATTCCCTGCTTCATCGAATACGGATCTTTTTGCCGAATCCTGGATTGCTGAATCGTATATGGATATCTCACCGGCTGTCACCTGGACATACTTACTGCTGTTGTTAAATGCAGTAATAACCCGGTCATAATATTGCGTTACATAGGATGCAAACTCATCCTTTTTCACACTGCTTGTTACGGCATCACTCAATACTGATAACTGTGCCTCTGAGTAAGCGGAATAATACCCTAGAATCTCTACATCTGTAACATACACCGTTGTACCGGATGCATAATTGTAGATATAAAAATATCTTGATCCCTCCGTAACTGAATCAAATCTATACTCAAAAGTCTTGTAGGTAGCCGCCAGTTCCCCTGCAGCCATATACTTTCCTGAACTGCCAAAAATCACAGAGATCCTGGCTGTCTGTTCCTGCCCTTCCTCACATTTTGCCTTGAACCTTACCGTAAACGGTCCTGTTTTTCCTACTTTTACAAGCTGTCTGAGATACAGGCCTGTAGAATCTACTCGATTCATCTGTACCCAGTCTTTTGATTCAACAGAGATCTTGGTAATGCGTTCAGCATCAGATCGATACCATGAAGCAAAAGGATCATCAGAATCAGAAAAACTGCCGTTTTGGCAGTAATCATGTTGATTATTTTCATATACCTCATTTACTGATGCGGTTACTTTTCCTACTTCCACATCCAGTCTTGCATTAACATCATCCAACAGCTCCTGGATTTCTCTTAGACAGCGTATATCCGTAAGATATACAACCGTATCAGCATACGCATACACCTTAATCTCAATCGTCTTTGCAGCTTTTGATATTTTTACAGACTGTGAATAACTGTGAAATTCATCAGCAGTATATTGATTAAAATACGATGTAGCAGTATTCCCGTAAAATCCATAGCGAATATAGTTCGGATGGCTTCCTTCCGGATATGCAGCTTTTATCGATACCGTATAATTACCGGCTTCCAGTGATCCCAGTGACTGCCTGATGGATATATTCCCGTACGCAGAAAATGTCAGCTTAATCGCTGGCATATTCAGAAACTCTGCCTTTTCAATTTTGCAAACATCTGTTGAACCGGTTACGGTGAACTTGCCGATATCAAGAGATTCTTCCTCTCCTCCTGATACATAATTTTTCCGCTCAACAATTTCTTTCACACTCGACACTGACAAAGCGATCCTCTGCTCCATATTTGTAATGGAGTTTTCTATACTTTCTTTTGCAGCACGAACCGAACCATCTGCATGATCTTTCGCAGCCGTCTCACTTTCAGAAATCTTCGTTTCCACAGATGTCCGGTACCCGATGTCGATGGATTCAGCCAGTACACTGTCTGCCATAAGCATCCGACCGTTTATTTTTCCATCCATGGTCAGTGCTACACCATCAACCGGACCATCATATCCCTGGCTGTAATGTGCCAGCCCTCCAAGTCCCCACCGCCATAGATTCTTAGCATTCTCGACCCCGGGTGTATCTGATACAATAAACTCGCTTTTTGTATGGATCGCATTACCAGTCTGATTCATGTCATTCAACAGCTTCGTAGCATCCCGTAATGCCTCCTGAAGGATTTCTCCTTTGCTCGGTATGGAATTTATTACCTGTTTCATTTGTTCAGTCTTATGAGCGTTAGAGGATGTATAGGTTGCATTCGACTTTTCCGTACCGAGCGTGATCGTATTTTTTGCGAAATTACTAATATAAATCTTTATGCTGGATAGTGGCATTCTGGTGTCAAGTCCATTTGGCGGTGACACGCACCGGATAAGATCCCCCACTTTAAACTCCTGCATACTCGCATCTTTCAGGTTAAGATCTATCGCCTTTACTTCCAATACCATATTTTCATACTGCACACTCGACAGATATTCCCTACCTTTCCGAAGTAGGTTTTCCGGTACGGTTACATCATCCCATGTAACCGTCTTGTATATTCTTCCATACGTTGCTACTGCATTATCATCTGATACATAATCAACACCGCCATTTACAGATTCTATCGTCAGTCTTTCTTCCAATCCCTCGATTTCTGACTCATCTTTTTTTGCTCCCAACGGAATTACACAGGTTACAATATTCGATGCATCCATATTTTTGGAATAATCAAGCAAATTTCTCCCAAAGCTGATCTGCTGATCGTTCTGCGTGTAATACTCATCATCATTCAGGTAGTCGAGATAGCGTATTCCATTCTCTTTTCTGATTACCAAATGACCACCGAGCCTGTCCAACAGTTTATCTTTCAGAGTTGCCCTGGTAGTCTCCCAGTTGGAATAGCGATATAGTGAATCATTCGGATCCGTAACTGACACTCTGCCAAGAACAAATTGCTTTCGATCATCCACCTGAGAATTATGATTATTTATCAGTGACCGGAGATATTCTTTTACCGGAGTATTATGATACACTGCAGGTCGCTGAACACTGTCACAAAAATAGGCAAGTTCTCCCTCGACAAAGACCTTTTTTGTGCCTGCAGCATCTTCATCGTCATAGAGAACTCGCCCTGCAAATTTTTCAACACCATCTTTATAAAAAACGATGTCCGTCGTAAGCTTCTTTACATACTGATAATATGGGTGTGTCGGATAGACTGAAAACTCTGCCTGTCCGTTCACATTATCCCCCTGTTGGTAATATGCATTACCTACGATCAACTCCTTAACACGTGGGTTATGGATGGTATACTCTTTTCCGTCTACAAAAGCTTTTATCGTATACATTACAGCATCCCTCCTCTGTGTATAATGGTAACTGTTCCAGTGCCTCGGAAATATAGCTTATTTACACCCTCGACAATCGCAATATCATACATCATATTGGTGCCGCTGGTCATTTGGAAAATCTGATCATTCCATTTCACCTGCATTGCTGTACTGGAAAGAATTTTCAGCACTTCATTATAGGACCACCCGTTCAGGATGATTTCTTTCCATTCATCCTGGCTGTCTATCGCAATTTCAGATGTCTTCCGGATGATTCCGTCAACAAAACTGAAGGTATCCCAAATCCATGGATCTGCTGATGATGCAATATCTATTTTGAACGGATCGCACGTACATTCGATTACAACCTCTGCCAAAACTTCGTTAGATTTTTTCGTACTTACCTGACAGCGTCCTGTATAGTAATACCCGGGGTCTGTGTCCAAAATAATCTTCTGTTCCTTTCCCTGGATAGCATTTGCAATTTTGCTGAGAAGGGCTGCCCAATCATAATAGTTACAATTACGGGCATCAAAAGAAAATTTCAATGTACGCATTTCATACACGACACCTCCATTTTCAGCCTCTGTAAGATCAAGAGAGCCATTCATTCCCGGAACATCAACATAGGATGTCTTTGCTTCCGGAATGGATATTTCTACTTTTTTCAGAGACAGCCCCCATTCCTTGTAGGAATGAGAGCCATTGAACGATACTCCTGTTTTCATTTATCAGCCTCCTCTCTTTTTGTGACTGTCAATACGTCCCATATTTTTGTCAACAACCGGAGTCGTGGCATTGCCGATTTCTTCTCCATCTAAATCAACATGGACGTGCGTTTCTCCCTCGATAACTACCTCGGTTTTGCTGCCATCAAACGACTGACCGTTCTCCTGCTCAACCTTGTAGACCTGACTTATATTCTTGTCCAATGTAATCTTTCCGGTCTCAACATTTACTGCAGCCTGCATCCGATCTGCAAGAGCTTCCATTTCTCTGTCTGTCTGTTTTTCCAATTCCGGCATGGAATCTTCCATACCGACTCCAACTCCAGGAGGAATCCACTGACCAACCTCTTGTGCAAATACTCTTGATGGTGAATGTATTCCCAGTGCATCCTTAACTCCGTCTACAATTCCACCAAAGAATGATGATACCTGTTTTTTGAACCAACCGGCCGCATTGGTGATTCCGTTCCATACACCAGTTACAATGTTATGTCCGATATCCATCATCTTTGATGGCAGGTTTCGGACTCCGTCCATGACTGCATTTACCAGATTGGTTGCAGCTGCACGTCCTTTTGCCATCAGGTCTGATCCCCAGGAAACAACCTTGCCGGCTGCATTTGACAGCCACGTCCAAATCTTACCAGGCAACTGAGCGAAAAAGGTTATGATCGCATTGATTGTATTGCTTGCAGCCGTCTTCGCCTTGCTCAGCATATTGGATCCCCAGGTAACAAGCTTCTGAAGCGTGTTCGACAGCCATGTTGCCACTTTTCCAGGCAATTCAGAGAAGAATGTCACAACTGCATCTATTACATTCTTTGCTGCCTCCTGTGCTTTTTGAAGCATATTGGTTCCCCATTCAACCAACTTGGTAATGGTATTTGTCAGCCACGTCCATACCTTACCCGGTAATTCTTTGAAGAATGTGATAATCCCTTCAATGATGAGCGGAACGTTTGTCGTCACCCAGGTCAGGGCATTTGTACCAAACTCAATCAGTTTACCGATAACAAATCCCAAAGCATAACCAATCTTATACGGAAGATCCGTAAAAAATTGTACGACCGCATCAATTACAGTGCTTACCACTTGTGATGCAGATTCTAACAGACCGGCTCCCCATTCCTGGATGCTTGTAATGACCTGTGTTAAAAATTCATAAATTCGTCCGGGCAACTCCTGAAACCACGTAACTACTGAGTCTACAATTTCCCCGACTTTCTCTGGGATCTGCTGGATAAATTCTACGATCTGATCCCAGTGTTCTTTTATCACAATAACCAAGTTGGCTACAGCAAATACAATTCCGGCAATCGCAGCCGCAACAGCCGCAGGTGCTCCCAGGATCACTGCTCCAACTGCAGCCAGGGCAATTCCGACACCCATCAGGATATCTTTTACAACACTGAATCCGTTCTTGAACATATCAACGAAATTCGTGACCGCAAGTACCGCACCGGCTATGATAGATCCTACTCCGGCAATCACCGTTCCGAATGTAGCAAAAAATTCTCCAACTGCAGACACTGCAGGGGCTATAAATGATCCGATTTTCGACATTACGGATCCTACTGTTGTTGCAAGTCCGCTGAGTTTCGATCCAAAGGTAGCCAGTTTAGGGAACTCTAATGCAATTACTTCTCCCAGGGTTCCGGCTCCGCCTTTCCAGAGGGCAAAACCTTCAACTGCTTTTCCGATTACTCCGATAATACCGGATACACCGCCTTTGAATGTATTCAAAATCGAAAAAAGTGTACTTAACGATGCAGTCACATCCTTGGCAACTTTCAATGCCACAATAGATGCTGCAATAGTTCCGATTGCTTTTCCTATTGCTTCCAGGGTAGCCGGATCCTGACTGTCGATCACGGAGAATATATCTCCGATCAGATCTACGATGCCCTGCACAATACCTCCGGCAGTATCTAAAAATCCTTGAAAGAATCCATCCAGCAACGCAGAAACACCAGGAAACTCTTCGCTTAGTCCCTGGCAGAATCCGGCAACAAAATCTTTCGCTGCCTGAATGATCACTGGCATATTTGTCTGAACAGCCTCACTGATCTTTCCTATCATTTCACCGAAAGACTGTCCCAGTTCCTCGGAGTGTTCTACCAATCCAAGCAGAAATTCTGTAAACAGGTAAATCCCGGCAGACCACATATCACCGGCAACATCCATGACCGCACGTGCCAATTCCGCAACCATTGTCGCTCCGGCAGATGCAAATTCACTCTTATGATCCACAATCCCCTGAATGAACGAACCCACGAGATTTTCAGCAATTCCAATCAGTTTCGGTGCCGCTTCTGCAACCTCAGTTACAATCTGAGCCATAACCTCCCCGGCTTTCGTTACCAGGGAATCCAGTCCACCGTCATTGAATGCCTCCTGCATCCCCTGGACCATCTTCTGAGTTTCTTTCACAACATCTTTTAGCGGTGTCTGCATCTCCTCGTATAAGGAAATTCCAAGTCCCTCTAAACCCGATTTCAGAATTGTAATCTGACCGTTCAGGTTGTCGTTCATCGTTTCTGCCATATTGGCAGCCGCACCATCACAGTTTGCAATAGAATCCGACAACTTGTTAAAGTCATCATCTGATGCATTCACTATTGCAAGTAATCCTGACATTGCTTCCTGACCACCTAAAGCGGCAGCCATTTGAGTCTTCTGAGATTCTGTCAATCCTGAGAAGCCTTTCCTCAAATCCAACATAATCTCATTCAGAGATTTCATGGACCCATCGGTATTTGTCAGAGAAACTCCGAGGGTATCCATAGCCCCCTGAACTTCTTTGGTCGGTTTTGCCATTCTTGAGAAAATACTTCTCAGTGCTGTACCAGCCTGGCTTCCTTTAATAGACTGATTTGCCATAAGACCGATTGCAGTAGCACAATCCTCTGCAGAGAATCCGAGAGCTCCAGCCACTGGTGCAACATACTTAAATGTCTCTCCCATCAAACCTACATTGGTGTTCGCATTGGATGATGCTCTTGCAAGTACGTCAGAAAAATGAGTGGCATCCGATGCTGACAGACCAAATGCTGTCAGTGCATCCGTAACAATATCGGAAGTCGTTGCCAGGTCTTCTCCCGAAGCTGCCGCAAGGTTCATAATTCCTTCGATACCGTCCAGCATATCAGCAGTTTTCCATCCTGCCATTGCCATATACGAAAAAGCATCCGCAGATTCGGTAGCAGAGAATTTAGTTTTCGCCCCCATCTCCTTCGCCTTATTTGTCAACGCTTCCAACTCAGATCCGGTTGCTCCGGAAATAGCTTCCACGTTAGACATGGCAGATTCAAAACTTGCCCCGGCTTTGACAGCTGCAGTTCCAATTCCTACCACCGCTGTTGCTGCTCCTCCGATGATCGCAGTAGTGGCTTTTATTGCCTTGGAGGCACACGATCCTATTTTGTTGATTCCGTTTTGGAATCCACTTGTATCAACCGATGTATCAAATTTTAATGTGCCATCATAGCCCAATATATTCACCTCTCTTTAGGGCGAACAAATGGATTATCGGCTCATGATGGCTCTACTTAATCTGTTGTCCGTTTTGTATAATTACTTCAAAAATATGGGAACACTTGCGACCTTTACAGGCCACTTGTATCCCCTTACATTCTGCCTCCTCTGTGAAAAAGAGTGGCATCCTATATCCACACTCAGGACACACTACCTGAGTATATTTCTTTTTGTTAATTTTCAAATTATGCAGCCACCTCCTTACACCAACCCGGTAAGATCTCCACCGTGTAACAGGGCTTCGGTCAGGAGTTCATTTGCCTCCCTTTCGGCATCCGGAACAGGGAGTGCATGAACTGCCTGCATCTTTTTGTAAAATGCTTTTTGTTCTTTTGACATCTTGGAGGTTATTTCCACGCTTCTATAGCCCATGATTTTTACAAATTCAGTGTCCTCTCCCAACGCTTTAAACAAGGCTCTGAACTTCCACCAGTGAAGATTTGCCACATCCTGCAGATCAATACCATACTGTTGCAAAAAAGCTGCATATATATAGGCATCGTCATAATCAAATGAGTATACCTGCTTTGAATTGCCTTTACCCGTTCTTCCTGACTGATCGTGTAAATCTTTTCTGCCGCACCTGTAAAACCAAATCATTTTTTCGACAGCCTCTGTCATATTTTCGGGAACTACTGGATAATACAAAGACAATCCCTGCATAAGTTTTTGACGTTTGCCAACCTCATCGTCCTGCATGAGTAATTCAAAAAGGATAGAAATGCGGAAATCAGAATTGATCCAATACTCCGCACCATCTATCTCTACTGTTTCAGGAAGTGTGTCAAGAAGAATATTAGTCATTATTTACAGCGTTGAATTTCTTCTTTAAGTGTGTATTTTTCCCTTTTTTCTGTTCAGCTCTTCTCTGCTGACGGTTCTGTACTCTTCCGGCTCCGTATTTGGTTGCAAGATCGTCCATGAAAGTTTTTGCCTCTCCTGACAATGCAGTAACCTGTGCGAATCCTTCCATACGGATTCCCAGGTTATTATTCTTGTGGAATACTTTTTCAGCCGTTCCAATTCCAAACAGAGCATCGAAATATTCATCCACGCACCGGCACTGATATCTCATTCCATCGGCTGTTGATAATCCGTCATACGCTTGCGGATCCTGGATCTTTTTTTTAATCTCCTTATTCAGATCCTCAAATTTTTCTACTACGTCTGCATCCATCAGATCCAGTACAAGATCTACTCCGTTAATGGTTAATTTGCCCATTCTTCTTACCTCCTAAAATTGTAAATAAGAGACTGCCTACTCTGCAGCCTCTGTAAATGTTCTTGTCTCCGTGTTAAATGTACCCAGGACCGGATCACCGACTGCGTTCAGGTTTCCTTTCACAACCTGCTTGTTCTCTCCTGAATAATCGGATACCTCACAGGATACACGGAACTTTCTTGCTTCAAATTCGTTTGCCTGTTCTCCCTTATTCCAAAGCTCTACCCTGACATAATCAAACTCTGCATCAGCTCCGGTATAATGGTTTCTACCAACCATATACAGAGCATCCACAGCTTTCTCTTCCTGAATATGTTCTGCCTCAAACGCAAAACTTGTCTCGTATCCGGTAACGGATGACGAGGAACCTGTATCGTTCACGTACTTTACAGATTCCGTCTGAGCCCCCGGGCTTTCATCGAGAGTGGTGAATCCTGTTCCCATGAGTACATACTCCGACTTTTCGGATGTACCCACATTCAGGTAATCTGCAATCATGTGACGCATTACTGCTGTTCGTTTTCCCATTTTGCTACCTCCTTTTGGTATATCAATCTTAACTGTATCTGATATCGTGCATTCCGCATGGATCCATCAAACATATATCCATTGGATAACACTTCTATCTCTTCCGCATAGCAATTTTTCGGCAGATCCGGCAGAATCCCTTTTCGGTTTTGGGATTCAATCCACTCTGCAAATTTTTCGTAAAATGAGCTATTTTGGATGTTTTGGACTCGATCCATGGAATAATACTCTCGACTCCCGAAATTAAACTGATACTGTCTCAGTTCATCCCCGTTGACATATCGTTGCACAACAGGATCAAAGATCCCGGTTTCAACCGTATATTCCACAGCCTGATCCCCAAGGGCATCCACACGGAACACCCCATCTTTCAAAAGGGGGCATTGTCGAATATATTCTTCAATCCCCCCAATAACTGAGTCTGTCATTCTATCCACCTGCTTTTTTTGCTCCGTCAAGTATCTCTTTCTTCTCTGCCACCTTCATTCGTTCAAACCACTTGGCTCCTCTATTCGGATCATAAGCTCTCGTTTCGGAAGTGTCCCAGTATTGTTTTTTGGCGTATGGTGCAATATACTCCACAATTCCGCTTCCTACTGTGGTTCCCAGTTTCCCGGATTTTTCCAACATTCCAGTCTGTAAAGGTACTCTAGGACTGCATCGACGCAATACCTCAGAGTCAACAAATTTTTGCATCCGGCTAAAACTTTGGTTTTTTTTTGCTGCAAAAGAAGGATCCCATTTTAATTCTGCCATTCCGCCTTCGCCCTTAACTATGCTACCTCTCGGTGTTGTAATTGCCTTGAAAGCCATTATGCACCACCTACCCTCCAGTGTTTTACGGCATCGGATCCCCTCCGGGTGTTGTCTGCATACTCGGTAACATGAACGATATCACGGTCATACTTAAAAAGATCCAGGAAGTCCCGGATCCGTGACGATGTGATAACTCCACTACTGAAATCAAAGTCATCAAACTTCCATTCTCCATTGTAGAAAATGGTTCCGGTAATGATGTAACAGCCTTTCTGCAACGTCCAATGTTTCTTAGCCTCTTCATCGTCTAGGAGCTTGTATTTGTCCTCTGAGATGTATGTCCGTGAATCCTGCACTCTGGCATTTACTGGGATCCTGATCCTAAAATGCAGATTCTCTTCACGCTCTGAGGCTGATCCTCCGGAAGATCTCGCATCCACGAATGATACCTCCGAAATGTTGGTAGGGATAAAAACCTCCCTCCGGGTTTCTTTGTCCAGACGAAGGTTAAAAATAGTGATGTCCTGGTTTGTAATCATACTTCCTTGACCTCCCTCTGTAAGTTAAACCTGTGCCGGACAGATAGGTCTTCATGTCAGCGATCACTTCCTGACGCATATCCGTTTCATTTCCGGCATCGGCATACGACACAGAATATCCATCGTTGCTTTCAGACTTCAATTCCTGGTTCCGGAGTTTCTGATACGCAGAATATTTTTCCACCGCACAGCATATCGCATCTTTTACGCAGTCAGGAATAACCTCAAGGCTTCTGAGCCGTCCGAAAGTTATTGTATCTATCAGGGCTGTAGCCCATTTCAGATTCTGTTCAAAAGCGGTTTTGCTTACTTCCGTACCTCTGTACTCCATGGAGTAGTAGTTGTAGTCAGCGTATGGTTTCCGTATAGCCTTGTCAGACATTTTTAATACACCTCCCGTAGATTTTCCTGTCTAAACAGAAAATCACCTCTGAGGCTTATTTCTCTGCCTTAGAGGATGCCTTTGTAGTTTTCTTTGTTTCCGGAGCTGGTGTTGCTGCCTGTTCTGTAGCACCTGCAGAAGCAATCTGGGCTTTCAGATCCTGGATCTCTTTCTCTGCCTCAGCGTTTTTCTTCTCCAGATCCTCGATCTTCTTATCTGCATTTTCAGCATACTTGGAAGCCTCCTCCAGCTTTTCTTTCAGATCCTGGATCTCTTTCTCTGCCTGTTCCAGCTTTTCAGAAGGTTCTACGTGTTCATGGATCATATTACCGTCCATGTCTGTGATCGTATATCCCAGGGCAATATATGTTTTTTTCTTTTCGTCCGGGATCTTCAATACTCTGTTTGCTTTTCTTGCTTTTAACATTATTTCTCCTTTCTACGGGAAAAGAGCCATTTCTGGCTCTCTCCCATAACAAACATCAAATAATTATGAATGCTTCGTGATGTTGAATGCAATCGCATTAACTTTGTTTGGAAGCAGGAATACATCTTCAAAAGATTCCTCGAAGTATTCCCACTTACCCTCAGATCCTGCAGACGGAGGATCCAACTGTGCAAATTCATAATTCGTAGGTGTAATGACTGCCAGCGGATGAACGAGGCACATATTGATCTGATCTGCCTGTGCATCAGCTTCCCATCCCTCCGTGAAGTCGTATGCGGTTTTCATCATGTCTGTAGGTACACTGTCCGGGATCTCCACTTCATCAATAGATGTGATCGCTCTCTTTAATGCCTCGGATCTTTTAGATACGTCAATAGTCTTGACGATTGCCTTTGCGTTGGAAATGAGGGTGCGGACATCCGGAGTAACGTAGAGGATACGTCCGGATCTCGGTACTCTGTCATTATCCATATCAGTCATCATTTTGTCGAATACGTCCAGGACGTTATCCGTTGTGAGGACCGTCTGATCTGCTGTCTTTCCCTTGCCAGTGTAATCAGAGTAAAGCTTGGAAATGAGATAGCAGTTCATTTCAGGGAACTTCTGTTCCTCATTGAACACTCTTGTAATGTTCGCAATGGAAGCCACCTGGTTTGTCTCCTGGATATCACGAGGGTGAACCAGTGTAGACCATGTTCTGTGGTTGGTTACCTGAAGCGGTGTCCACGCAGTATTGTAATTACGCTTTTTCTGACCGATAGTATCTCTATCTCCGTCTACACGACCAGTTGTAGAAATAGTCGGAATTTCAATAACATTGGAATTTACCCAACGGTATCTTCCGTTATTCGGTGTTGCAAAAAGGGCACCGAAGTAGAGTACATAAGGGAACTCCTGCTCCAATGCCTGCTGATATTCTTTTGCATAGTTTAAAGCTGCCATATTCTGTTATCCTCCTTAATTTTCTTTAGGCTGTCTTAATCTGTTGAAGCCCATGTTCAGGAATGGGTTCTGATTTCCTCCGGATGCTGCTCCTCCGTTCGATCCGGCAGAAAATCTCGGTGTCTTTCCTCCGCCACCTGCTCCGGATTCTCCGTTGCCACCTTCTGCTTCGGATTCTCCATTTCCATCCTTGTTTCCAGTTACAAATGCACCTTTGTAGTCCTCGTCTTCCATAAGAGAAGCCATGAACTCTTTTGCCCCTAAAAATGTTCCTTTTTCGTCAAGCTTGAACTCTTTTGATCGCAATTCATCCAATACGCCTTTTTTCGCAGCTTTTGATGTAAACTTGTAGTCAGCCAGGAACATCTCCTCGGCATGGGAACGGTTCTGAGCATCCATCTGATCTCTCAGAGCCTGTGTATCGGTGTTATACTTCTGTTCCCATTCAGAAACTTTTGCTTTAATTCCGTCAACGTCCTGATCTTCAAAGGATTTAATCTGAGTGTTGGCATCCTCCAACTGCTTCTTTACTCCTTTGAGTTCTGTTTCCTTGGCATCGAATTTATCTTTTGCCACGTAGCCACCTCCGGAAAGATCTACTACTTTGATGTTTTTATCTGCATCAATAGCTGCTTCCAGTTCTTCGGCAGTCATCGGAATGATCGCCCCGTTTTCGTCCTTCTTGAAAAGTTTCTTTAAAAATTCGTAAGCCATTGTTACTTACCTTCCTTTCTTTTTTCGCTGATTTCGTTTAGATTCCGGTTCACTCCGGCATTGCTATCATGCATTTATATCTCCGCACGAAAGAGAGTGAGACAGTTTATATGCCATATCACAGGGCAAAAAATAAGGACCATCACCCCAAAGTGATAATCCTCATTCTCAAACTTGCTTGTAAGCTTCGTATCAGCCCATGTAAGCTTTTTATTCTGTTGTGTGGGTATTTCTTCAATCTTTTCAGGGATGCCTATATTCACCGCCTATTTGACCCATAGATGGGAGATAGCAGGATCACCTCCTTCCTACTCTTCTGTGAATACAACCCAGTCCTTAGCTGCCATATCTGTCTGAGACGGCGCCCATGGTACAATTCCTTTCGGTGCATTTTCATTGTCACTCACAAGCCCCGTAGTCACGATATAGACATACTGCTGAGTCATTTTGCTGTGTTCATCCGGGAACTGCATTTCAAGGTAAATTCCTTTTCCGTTCCAGCCTTTTCTTGCCACCTTGACACCACGTTCTAGGAATTTGTACGCATCCCCGAATCCAAACGTAGCCTCTCCGCCGAGTTCCGGGCAGTTCTCTTCATCTGCAATCTGCCATTCGTCAGACGCAATATTGTCGAAGGTGTACTCCGGGCGGTCTGTCTGGCGAATATCCAGTTCCTCTCCGTCTTTGGTGTGCATCATGATTGTTTTCTTCTCTGCATCCCAGTACCAGTAGCCGCCCCAGTTTGGCAACTTTACCTTCGCACCCTGTTTCATCAGCATATAAGCATCTGAAAACATCATGGTTGGTCCGAAATCCGCACAAATACAAGCTTGCTCAATGTAAATGTCCTTGCAGTTCGCATGAACCAGGTCTTCATTGTAGGTGCGGTCAATGTACTTCATCTTCTCCTCAACATTCGGATTGACAATGGTTTCTGTCTCTCCGGTCGGCATATGAATATAAAGGATAATACAGTCAATATCCTCTTTCTTTGCTTTTAATTCTTCATACTGCTCAAACAATTCCAATTTCTTCATTTTCTTGTACCTCCTAATTTGATTTTTTATTCGCCCATACAGCCTTTTGAGCTGTGGATCTTCCAAAATTGACAATCCTTCCTTCACTATCTTTGTATGCTACCACTTGGGTTCTGGCACTGTCATAGCTCCGGTTGGTGTCATTGCAGAAGTTTTTCAACTCCCTCTCTTTCTTTTTCAGCTTCACGCTCTCCGATGTAAAATCTTCCTGGATGCACTGGATCTGTGCTTCGCTTCGTGATTCCTGCATTGCTGCATCGTAGCTGGAAAGAATACGTTTGATCTCTCGGATCTCTCTTTCATACGCTCTCTGGATCTGTGAACACTCATAATCTGTCAGCATATCGCCGTTGTATGAGTATTTCGCCCGGTCATATTCTGCCAGCCTCTCTTTTGAGTATGCTGGACTGGATATTCCCGGCCAGTATGGATAGAAGCTGTGTCGGCAGTTCCAGCCGCATAGTCCGGATCCTGATCCGTACCCGGTAGAATCTACGAAATTGGGATAATCCGGAGATGATCCGTGAATCTTAAAAACCCTCCCTTGCCATTCGGCATGAGAAGGTCTTGCTCCGGCATGGGCTGTGGTTTCGTAATATTCCACATCCATGTCCTCAGCGTATAACTCTGTCAGTTTCCCGGCTGTCTGATTCAGTCCTGTTAATACAGATCTCCGAATCGCAACATCAAGTTGTGTCCTGGATCCTTTTCCGTACAGGACATAACCTCCATCTTTGGCAGCTTGTTTGATTGCCTCTCTGACTGCTTCATAATACGAAAATCCACCGGAAGTCACTTTCATGTATACCAGATTGGTTGCTTCCAGATACAAGCCTCCGGTAGTCGATCCAGTGGTCATAGTAAGGTTTCTGATATCGCCGTTCGTTTTTGCGACAGCTGCATCCAATACCTGACTCATTGCCGGAGATAATTTCAGATCAATATTATGCCCTGCTTGCAGTAGTGGCTGTGCATCGTAGCGAACCCCCGTCCGTGCTGAATCCCGAAAAAGTCTTTTGATCTCATTCTGTGATTTTCCGGATATACTGGCAACATCTTTTACAATGTCCTGCATTAGTTTTCCGTTCTCCCTCAACTGCTTCATCTGCCATTCTGCACTGTCTGTCATTCTCCCGGTCTTCACAATTCTACGGGCGATATCCTCAGCTATGGATTGATTCAGTGCGTCATACATGCCAAGCAGATAATCAGTGCATGAGTTCAGGTACTCCGGAGTCAGCATATGCCGTACTCCTGCTCATGTGGATCATTTCGGATATGGTAAAAGGGGCATGTCCTTTTAATATCATCCGTACACTCCGGTGGATCTGTATCACAGTCCACGCATTGATGAACGGACATAAAAAAATCCGGAGCATAGTCCGGGTTACCTGTCATTGCCATATTGTCCTCCTCGTCTATTCTTCCGGTGGGTATGTAGTTGCCTCCGGGATATAATCTTTTGCCTCTTCCTCCGTACAGCCAAAATACCAGGCAAAGAATTTTTCAAGCTTCAATTTACCTGACAGAGCCATGGACCAGCGTCTCTGATACTCAACCTCTGTATCTTCCAATACACCATCCCCCCAGGAGCATAGCTTCTGTATTTCTCCTGCCGGAACTATGTCATACAAATCACACAGCGTATTCATAACCTCGATTAGCTTATCCAATCCATGATCCCACGCTTTCTGCATATTGCATACTGTAGTGTAAGATCTCTGCTTGGATGCTTTGATCTCCGTGGCAGTCCTGTCTACCTGGTTCGGATTGGATATTGTGCCATATGCAAGACCACACAAAAACTCAACCCTCCGAAGCAGTTCATCAAGTCCCTTAAACATAGCACTGTCCCGGATTTCAGGGCTGTATGGCTGAATCATAGCGTTATTGTTCTTCCCCTCCATGTCGTAAGTACGGAACAATCTTTCCCGTCCTCTCGGCAGGATAGGATTTGCATTCTTGTCCATGTCAAAAATATCGGATGATGCATCAACGGCTGCTTCTTTCGCTTCATACTCCCATAATATCCTCGAATACTGTATATCTGCCTCCCGGATCACTTCAACAGCCCGAGAATACGTTGAAACGCCTAACGGGGAATGTGGGTCAATATTGTTTGCCCTCGGAACTTTGATATATAAAAAGAACGGTCTTTCGATTCCGTCCATTTCAGTCACAGGCTCAAGTCCTGCCCATTCTTCGATTGTTTCCAGCGGTACTTCCTGCATAAATGGATGTTCCACACTGATCTGATCGTCCTCGGTAGTCATCGTATTTAACCTCTCGGATCTGTATGCTTTATTTACTACTGTATAATGCTTGCCCTCCAAATTATGATGTTCTAACCTGGTAAACAGATAATTTCCAACACGTTTAGAATCAATAAATACCGCTCCGGTAATTTCCTTGTTGCTGTTAAAAGCCGTCGGGTAGAATCTGTTTGCCATGACGAAATCCAGTAGAATCCTGTCAGGCTTTCCCGTTACTGAATCTTCTCCTGATACATATGGTTTAATGACGATTCCCCCCAAAGCTCCCCAAAGTTCTACAATATTATCAAAATTGCTGAGATAATTTTCAAACTGCTTATTCAGAAATTCAGCCCTGGCACTCCCTTCCAGCTTAAACTGAAATTCTGTCAGAATCAGCCTGGAAAACTCTTCAGCAATCGCAGCCGGAAGATTCATTGTCCGGATGTCTGCTTCTCCTCCCATCCATGGGGGCTTATTTTCGTACATCTGAAACCATAAAGAGATAGCATTATCCATCACCCCGGATGTTGCTATCTGCACATTCAGATTACGTTCCAAATTCTGTTTAGGAAACATTTTTCCCACCACCTTTCTTATAAAATCAGCAATCACAAATTGCATACCTCCTTTACTTTCTGATAAATTTATTGATATCACGCTCCCATGAATATTCAAAGGCATCTAGTGTATCAATATCTGATGTACCATCATCCAGTCTTTTCAGTTCAATTTCCTTTGGATCCCATACCGCCATGCTGACCGCCTCTTCATATGATTCACAATCTTCTGTCATTTGGAATCGCTCCATAGCCGTCAATGCGGTTGTAGCGAAGATTCTGTCTGTAATTTTTCGCTTCATAGCATCAACCAGCTTAATATCTCCATGTCCGGATTCTGCCAAAGCTGTCCTAAGTCCTCTGATAAGCACTTTTTCTGCCGAGTCTGCATATATCTTTGTGATAAATCCGTATTCTTCTATGACCTTTTCAACAAATCTGATAAAAAGTTCATTCAGCTTTTTGGGATCAACATCCAGTATTTTTTCCTTACCCGAATCAGGATCGTATGCCCCCTCCAGGTATCTTCTTGATTTTAGCAGAATCAGCTTTTCATACCCTTTGGTAATCCCGGACGCAACAAAAGCATGACCGGATCCATTTCCTCCGAAGTCCACACCTATATTAATCCTGAATATTTCTCCACCTCTTGCCATTGCCTGTGCCTGTTTTTTGGAAATATGATATTTACCATCTTTAGCTGCAATGGATGTTGCCAGCTTGGTATAGATTAATCCTTCTGCGATAGATCTCTTACCCAGGATATCCCTGATGTACCATATACTGTCAGGATCATACTGACTGATAATCTCTTTTCGACGTTCCTCTGAGATATTCACATTATCAAACAATGTCATGTGTGCATAATTATATCCACCTATCAGGATGTTCTTTTCTGCCTTTTCTGCATACTTATCAATATAATTGACGTAGATTGGTGCTTTTGGATGCTCCGGGTTGAGATCCCAAAATATCTTTCTTTTCTTTGATGCGATTGTACGGTTAAAAGCTTCCTTGATCGTATTATCATGATGCAGATTAATCTCTGTCGCTATCCACATCCCGTACGAATTACCTCGGATCTTCTGATAACTGGCTGATGAACCACCACCGGCAAATATTACAATTCGCTCTTTGAAATTAGTAAATGGACCTCTGATAGCCAATGCATCATTATCTTTGTAGGATGTCCATCTGCACTGCCCCCGGAAGATATGTTCCAGTCCGAATCCATTGGCATCACCGATATTCAGCTTCGCATTAGCCATCGTGGATCCTGTTGCAAGATGGAATTTATCCGGAGTGTCACAAAGTTCTTTTGCGAATGCAAGGATATGATCCACAGTTTTTCCTGACCGGACAGCACCTTCCAAAATGTTATACATATTTTCCTGACATTTACGGATGTATTGTAGATGCACATCAGAAAATCTATACGGAACCTGCTTTGTGAGCAAGACCGGGATCCCATCATTCAGCATACTAAGCCACTGATCGTATCCCCATATCTTTTCTATGATGTCTGATACATCTTCAATTTCCACACCCTCGCCTGACTTCTGCTGTTTCTCATATTCAAACTGGGCTTCTCTCAACTGCAGTTCCGGGTTATACCCTGCCGTGTCTCTGCAGTATGTCATGGCCGATACATTTCCTTTCATAGCCGTCTGAACTGCCATAATATTTATAACGTCACCCAACGACCATCCTTCCGGGTTGATTCCCAACTGCTGTAATTGTTCTTTCTGATTTGGCGATATATCCAACTCCAAAATCTTCCGCATGGATTCCCTGAGATCTTTCTTTTTCCTCCTCGCAACACCTGATGCAATACCACCCTTCCGGCTAAGTTCCTCGGCTTCCTTCCGGCTTCGATTCTGTACTAGGTTTTGTTCATTCGCCACACCTCCACCTCTCTTCTGCAACGTAAAAAGAACCCAGTACAGCCCCATGTAGGCATTTTCTGAGTTCTTCCAATGTCTTTATGCTATTCAAATATTTAACGGCTTATTCACTAAATAACAACGTCAATGTCTGCTTTCCGGTATTGATAGATTCCATGATGTCAACTCCGATCTGTCTGTAAAAATCCGGATGCACGATACATTCATATGCCCGTGCCATTGCTTTCCTCTGCTCCGCTGTCACATTGATTCTGAAATCTTTTGCTATTTTCAGAGCCTTTTTGAAATCTCCCTCTTTAATTGCTGCTTTTACGATATCGGTCTTTTTCACCATGTCTTCTCTCCTCCTACTTCATCCTGCGTGCTTCATATATATCAGGAGTCCACGTTGTTCCATTATGGGTCGGGTCTGTCTCTTTGCCTTTCTGAAACTCCGGGAGTCTGCTCTCTGTTCTTCTGTCCAATCCTCCCTCTTTTTTCATATGGTCGAAGTATCCACCCCAGTCACCATAATCAAAAAGATTCATCTGCCTCGGCTGCAATGCTTCCTGTTCATCATGGAACATATCAAGTTCCGTCTTTCCGGCCCTCTTTCCTTTCCAGGTATGGACATCGTATACATATCCCGGGATGTCACTGGCATCTCTCATTCTCAGGTTTTCCACCTGTTCATAATCAACAAACTCTTCAAATTCCTCTTCCGTCAGGTTCCTATCGCCCCACATGAAATTACAGGCTACATAATCTGCATCCCTGTTTTTCCGTGCCATGCAAAGAAGAATGACTGCTTTTGCTATAAAAAGGTCGTTTGTATCTCCGACCTTTGCTTTCTTATTTACCAGCTCGTCTGCCTGCTGTAATGCTACAATCTCTTTTGTCATGATCCCGTAGCAGTCTTCCGCAGATACAGTCAGCAATCTTTTCCACAGGTACTTCCTGTATTTTCCTCCCAGTTCATTTGCTGCGTATGCTGCGTGTGGAATGTCGCATCTGCGAATAGCTTTCTGGATCATTGAACTCATTTCAAATAGATCATAACCGTTTGGTGTTTTGATATTATATCCCATGTTGTTCTCCTCCTGGTGTTCTTCTTTCTTTTGTTATATCTATCTTACCGCCATCCCTGGAGTCGAACAAGCGTTCTTGTCTCTTTCTTCTATTTTCAGCATAAGCACGGCATATGTACCCCAACATTTGTTATCTTTGTACATTTATCTTTGCCGTGTTCTTCTTGAAATCGTAATCATAATACTGCCCCCACTTGTTCATCATGGCATATTGTATTGATTCATGTACCGACCTCGGCTCTACATACCCTGCATTTGTATCCATGGTTGCCTGGGTACAGTAGTATACCGGCTGTAAGATTACACGGTTCAATAGAAGTTCCTGCATAGCCATGTCAATGTCACTCGTTGCAGGATCATCAGGATTGTATTTGGCTTTGAAAGCTGCTTTGTTTACCCACCGGATATGTCCCGGCATTGCTTTAAACTGCCATTCGGAATGATAAACATATGGAGCCGGCTGCGGATTATCGTATGCCAACCCCAAATTCAGATCATATAGAACCTGTGCGATTCTCTCACATTCTGCCGTTGCCCTCTCCTGATCCAGCTCCCCAGTCTTCGTTCTGATTGGTGCTTTGTAGTCCATCCGGTACAGCATTTCCTTTACATCATCATCTACAATGCAAATAACGTCCTCCGGAGTATTCTCTATGATCCAGTAGAACGTCGACATAAAATCATGTACTTTACCTTCCGGTATTACCAGTATATCTTCTATACCGGCTTTTCTGTATGCTTCCTCTTCCTCGGCTCTCACAACGTAGGTACAGTATTCAAATACATTTTTTGTCATGATTGCATCAGGTCTCATATAGGACATACAATAAATGTTAAATGTAATATTCTGACTCATAGTATTTCTGCATCCTCATTCCTTCTTTCAGGCTGAAATCCGACGTTAATATATCTTTGGTAGTCAGTTCTCCAAGAAGCTGTTTGCACCGGAGATACACCAGGTTCATCCCGGCATGCCAGCAAAATCCAATAGACGCATTGATCCTTGGATTACATTCCAGTAATTTTACCTGAGCGTTCTGCATTGATCTCATCCCGGATTCAACGGTCATGTTTTTCAGTGTCTCGCCGGTCACGCCCTCTAAAATGAAATCAAAGCAGGCGTTTCCGTCTACTCCTAACTCCTTAACAATTGTCCTGGCTATTTCAAATGCTTTCTCATTGGTTATAATCTGACCATTCACCACCGCACCATATTGCATATCAAATCCGGCATATCCCGCCATAGCAAGAACATTTCCATGATCTGCCAGTACACATACGCTGTAGTCAATTCCCTCTATGTATTCCTGTAGAATCACCCGATTGCCAACTTCAATAATCTTATATAGATCCTGATCGGATATGTAGCGGTTGACTCCACATCTGTTGAATAATGAGATGTCATATGCTTTCTCATTGTCAATAATGCAGAATCCAGTCCCTCCGCATTTCTCGGATATCTTGCAGCACAATTTCATTTTTTTATTTTTGTGTGCCTCACATACTACTTTTGCGGTATGGATAATATCTGTAGCACATTGCCCTGGCATATACCATCCAAACTTCTCCCCGAACTTTTCTTTATTATTCAGGATTCTCAGTGATCCTTCACTTGCCACGGATACTTTTACTCCCATATCCTCAAACTCCTGCTTATGCTTTGCCATAAGCTCTAATTCTGCCGTAATATACGGGATAATGATATCTGCCTTCGTTTCCTCACAGACTTTTTTTAAAAACGGTATATAGCCCGGATCCGTAATCGGAGGGGCTACATATTGGTACTTTGTTCCGTGACGGAGTAATTTATTGGCATCCATGTTTACTGCCACAACATCAACCGGTCTTCCGTCTTCATTTTTAACCAGGCAGTCAATAATCTCTTTGGAATGCTTTGAGCATCCCGTAATCATCACTGTAATTCCACGCATCGTCTTCCCCCTATCATGCATCCTGTCACTGCATCTACAGCCTTTCCCGGCTTTTTCAATTCTTCCAGGATCTCATAGTTACTATTGACCTTATACATTCCGATAGATGGCTGAATAAAATTTCCTTTCATCGAAACCGAATAAGCCCCACAATTTTTTATGAGAATATCATCACCGGTTCGCAGGTCACAACTGCATTCCCTGTTGATATAATCACTCTCCATACAGGTATAACCACACACAATATGCTGTACACTGCTTTTGGATTCCGGTCTTGAAATGTTTACGATCGGAAGATTTTTATAATCAGCGATCATGCCGCAATCAAATGAACTTACATTTAACGTCGCTACCCTGAAATCTTTGAAAGTTTTCCTTTTCTTTACATTTTGTACTCTTGCCAAAATGGATACTGCATCTGCTACAAGAGCCGTCCCAGGTTCCAAGATCAATCGTGGCATTGACTCTCTTTGTGCAAACGTCTCTGCAAATGCTGTCGCTACTGTCTCTGCATATTCTTCAAAGGTTGGTACGTTACTTCCAAACTGAACCTCAAGTTCCGGATCCATCCTGCCATACAAATGACCACCGAGATCAATATATTTTAATGTGGACTTCTGCAGCTTTTCTATATCCTTTGCTATCCGGAGCATATGGTTTGTCTTTTCTTTCCACACCTCAATACTCCGGCTTCCTCCTACATGGCAGTGGATTCCTCTGACTTTTATACGGGCTGCCGCTAATAATGCAATTACCTCAAGCAACTCACTTTCCAGGAATCCGAACCGGCTGTCATCTTTCATGGCTATTCTGATTCCCACACCTGATATAGCATTGTTCCGATTCCTTTCAAGCAGATACTGTAACCCCTCCATGGATTCTATATTGACCATGCCCAATCTTGAAATTGAAATCATTTCAGGACACGTGAGAAGACCATTGTAAATGATCCTGCCCTTTTCACAGCCTACTACTTTAGTAGCAAACTCACATTCCATTGGAGATACTACTTCTGCGTATCCTCCAAGATCGTTAACCAGCTTGCAGATTCCCGGAATCCAATTTGTTTTATAGCTATACGCAATGAAAGTATTCGGATAAATCTTTCTGAACGCTGACTGCAGATCTATGAAGTTTTCAATGAACCTGTCGGCATTAAAAAAATACACCGGATTGCCTCCAGTGCATTCTGCGATTTTTTTCAACTGATTAATCTGTAGTGTTTTATACTCCATCTATTCCCCATCCTTTCTTCTCCCTTTTCTCTTTCGCTTCTACTCTGACATTTATATCGTCATACCATACTGCTCTGGCTTTGATCTTTCTTGTCGGTGTTACGATCGTCTTTTTCCCTTCAAGACCGAGATCCCTTATCAGATTCAGATAATCTACTTCATTTCTGCATACGATCATCACGTAATCATATTGCTCATACCGTAAATGTTCCATTGCATCCAGGTTTTTATTCTTCGGACCTTTCTCTTTTGCATCAATCCCAAGATCAAGCGTCAGATCTGCAGTCCATTCAGACAACAGGTTCATGTCCCATTCTCCTGCGTGGGTATTGTCTTTGATATTGATAGCCCGTAATTCAGATTCTGTATACCCATGCAATTTTTTCACAAGGACTGTGGCTTCCGGATTGTTCCTCTTCATCAGCTCCACTCTCTGATTCCCTGCAATGACATTATCATTTTCATCCAACAGTATTAACCCAAAATCGCCAAGGGTATCCAACGACTGCTGTAATTCTTCTGCTTTTTTCTTTCTGATCTTTCTTGGGTTTCCAAACCCATTTTTAATCTTCTGTACTGGATAGTTATCAACAACCTCAATCCATTTTTCCATGATTATTCTCCTTTTGGTGTTCTTTTTGTGCATAGTAAAAGACCGCATCTAACGACGCGGTCTTGTCGGGGAGTATTTAGGGGTCATACGAAGTTAGTGTTCTGCTTTTCATGGAGTTCCCAGGTGCATGGCACACCTGGGATTCATGAAAAAGAATGAAACACCAGCACACTTTGCAAATCAGGTGTCCAACTAATGCCCCACCTGTGTTTTGCAGTTTATACTATAACACCGCCCCAAAATACAGTCAAAAGAAGAAAAATGGAAATCAATCTTTAATTTCATACAGCACCATTGCGTCCAGTCCGAAAAATAAAATCGTCAGATCATTCCTTGCTTCTTTTGCATCTTTTTGGATGTTGCTGATATCCGTCTGATAGATCTCTGCAATCTCTTTTGTATTTTTCTTACTGTCCTCCCTCTCCAGGTACATATATTCCATCACAAACCACCGTCTGTGCATGACTTCCTGAGATGAGTTAAGGCAGTTATTTCTGTAAACCTCCAACATCCTGTCTACGTGTGCCATAATCATTTTTACAGCATTTACCCCTCTGAGCTGTCTGTGTAATGTCTTATCCTCATCAAACAGATGGAACTTCATCAGCACATCCATATTAACTAACGTCTGATCTACTTCCTCTGCCTGTTCCAGGGTTACCACTGCCTGTTCCGCATAATCTTTTAACTTCGTATAGTTTTCCAGGAGCTTCTTAGTCCGGAACAGCAGACTTCTCCATTCTTCTTTCTTTTTCTGTTTCTGCACCGTAATGTATTTTGCAACCCCATCTTCCACAGCCTTTTGACAGATCTGCTGCAATTCCTCCTGAGTTAATAACTTTACTTGTCTTCCATCTACTTCCCTGCTTTTCTGTGTCCTCTTACCCATTTCACTACCTCCCTGATCCATTGACTTTTTTTCGTCTTCACCGTATAATTTCACTAGCGACTTGTGAAGATCCTCTGTTTGCCAATGGCATCAGGGGATTTTTTATAAAGCTTTCGTCATCCCAACTCTCAATGCCTCATTCAGGATTGCTGCCATTTCTGTAATCGATACAGAAATAGATATATCTCTTCGTTCATCATGAACCAACACCACTCCTGCTGATACACTGGCCTCGACATTTACCCGTGTATTTTCCTGACGAAAGATAGACTTTTCTCTCTGAAATAGTCCATGTCCTCTGTACTTTGTGTATGTTCCCTGTGTCCTTGCCCTCACCGCATCTATCGGACCATCCTTTGAATTTCGGGCATGTTCAATCACAAAATCATCCATACTACTTCCTCCTAAACATTTCTCCATATTCACAAGTCGCAAAATGTGATACATAACCGTATCCGTCAGACTCTTCCGGATTCCGTACGATCGTACCAGCTACGACTTCTCCGGATGCAAGGACAATTCTGTCCTTACCTCCATCCTTTTTATAATTTACAAAATCAGGATTTACGGGCATCTGTTTTCCGGCTTTCGTCCGTACAAAAATAATCCTTGCTTTACATCTTTTACATTGTGAAAACCGGCTTTGTGTATTAATCTTCATTCTCATCCGGGATTCCCTCCAAAATGCTTTCCGTCATTGCTCCATCCAGCACATCCGCACACATTTCCGCAACTGCCCCCAGTACCTTTCCTAAAAAGTAAATTCTTCCTGCGTTGCTTTCGTCTGCTGCTTCTGCTGTACCTTTAACAAGCGATCCGATAAGTGAACACATTTCTTTTGGACTTGCATTGCCGACAATACTCCCATTTACACCATCCTCCTGAATAAGTCCACCTAAGTAAAAAGTACCTTCCATTTCCTTTACAGTCCCATCTTCAAGCTCAATTCTTACTTTTACCATTATTCTTCCTCCTCCGAGTCATCATACTCATAATCATCATCTTCCACACTGTCTGAGGCTTCTGTATCGCCCTCAGGAGCATTTGTCTCTTCCCAATCGGTATTTTCTTCGTCTGTATCTGCATCCGCCTTGTTTTCCGCATCCTCCGCAGAGTCTGCCTCCGTGTATTCCACTTCAATAGCTCCATCATAATCCGGCAGTGCATTTGATGGACCAGGAAGCATTGTACTTTCATCCTGTTCCGAAGCTGCACTGCCTTTCAGGTTTTCTTCATAATCCGGATCAAAGAGGCTCTGCTGTCCTCCCTCATTGATGTATTTCAGGACGTACCGTTTTAATTCTTCGTCGTATACCAGGTTCATCCCTGCATCTTTCTTGCCGTCCATGGAATCCTTGACTGGGACTGCAATAGAAACTTTATGCTTGATTACCGGCTTGTTAAGTTCCACGGATCCACCTTTTCCGTCCGGAACCCAGTCCTGCTTCATTTGCAGATCCACTTTCAACGTAATGCTGCCCTCATCAGAATTATTCTTTTCCATACTCTTGAAAAGCCTCTGCATCAGCAGATCGAAATTCTCTCTGGCTGTGGTGAATACATCACTTTCGATCTTCATTTCTTCATAGTTGTTCATTCTTTTGCTCCTTCCTGCCTATTCAGGCTCAACAGATTTTATAATTACTTCCACCCGTGGATTTTCTGAATAAAACTTCCGGCACTGGCAATCTACGATCTGTGTATCATCCCTGTATGCGATCTGATTCAATGAATCTGCTATAATTTTTACTACATTATCCATATCCGGCTTCTTGGTCGGTCTGATCTTTCCTGCCAGCATTGCTGCCTTTTTCTTTTTGGATGCAGACTTCGGAATGGAATAATAAGCCTTGATCCTCATATCCAACATCATATCATCCGGGAAACGGAAGTCCTGGCATTGTGCCAGGTATTCCATATGTACCAGTGTTTCATAATTTACAGTGTCTTTCGGAGTTATCGCATGACCCGTCCGTGTGTTAAACCTTGGTCTGCCTTTTCCCTTTGGCTCACCAAGAATGGTAAACTTTACTTCCATGTCATCCCCCTACTTCGCTGTATCCGCATTGGTAACAAGATCTTTCGCATGGATGAAATAATCCAAAGCCTTTCCATTGCCCCTCTGCTTTTTATGCTGGCCAACATCATATCCATTCTTCGCCAGTATCTTAATCACCTGCAGTCTGTCATCCATGTTATAAACCCTCAACTCTGCATCCCATTTCGGATCTTCTTTCTTTTCCGGCAGCTTTCCATCCATGATATTGTTAAAATCCACGTGTGCCACTTCCGCAATCTTATAGATCACACTGGCCAGCACATCATTCTTTCCATTTTCATAACTTCCCACCTGACTGTCGCTCTTTCCGATCAGTCTTCCAAATTCAGCCTGCGACAGCCCCATGCTCTCTCTGATCCTTCTGATGTTTGCTCCGATATCACCCATATCCCCATACTCCTATTCTAAAAATTGCTTCATCCGGTCAAACCTGTCCGCAGCCTCCAACTGTCGGAATGATTCTCCCGGCATTTCCACCGGATAGCACGTTTCAAAAATCCGGTCATATACCCTTTTGTACCGGATGTCGGTACATTGCAGCATTTCATTCAACGTCAGATTTGTAGTCAGGATCATCGGTTTATTTGTCCGAACCCTGCTGTCAATCACGTTATATACTTTTTCTAATGCATAATCTGTATTCCTCTCCGCTCCAAGATCATCAATAATCAGCAGTGACGCACTGTTAAGAATCTGAATATAATCTGATTCTTTTACATTGCCCTGAATATCCTGTAAGATCTTCACGAACGAGGTCATCACTACCGGCACTCTCTTTTCCATCAGTGCATTTGCAATACAGGCTGCAGTGTAACTTTTTCCAGTTCCGACCGGACCGTATAACAGCAGTCCCTGATTTTTCTTTCTCATCTCACTGAACCGGTTGATATAGTTCACAGCAAGTTTATACGCTCTCTGATTTTCTTTTCTGATCCTGTACCGTGAGAAGGATGCATCCCTGTATTTGCTTGCCATCATGGATGCATCCTTTAACCGGTTGATCACATACATCCGCTGTTCATACTCATCCTGCTCTTTTTTTCTTTCCAGTTCCTCTTCCCGGCACTTACAGATACACGGCACAACCTTTTTCAATGATCCAAATACTACCCGGTACTGCTTGCGTCTTCCACAGACTCCACATACGATCAGCCCATCTTCTCCAACATAATCATTTGCACCAACCGGATTGATTTCATCCTGGCTATGCGATATAGGTAACATACTTTCCACTTTCATTCCGGTTGATCCTCCTATGCCCTTCTGAATGGATTAACAGCGTTTCCTGACGTTTCCTGTGGTTCCGGTTTGGATTTATCCAGGTAGTCGGTAAACGGCATTGTATCACTCAGGAATGTCCTCGGATGCTTGATATACCTTGCCTCCGTCCTTTCCCTCTGACACTCTGCTGCATAATTGGTTGCTGCAGTCAGCAGTTCCTCTTCCCTGAATCCATCATTCAGCCTCGCCTGATATTTTTTATACGCATTCCCTTTATCCACTTTCCTCGGATACACTTTCCAAAATTCTTCAAATGCAACTGCGTATGTATTTTTCTTTGGTTTTTCCTCTGCCACCTCTTCTTCCGGTTCTTCCATCTTTTCCGGACTATTTTCTGTTGGCTCGCTTTCTGCCGGCTCTGCAGTCCTGGCTCTGCTTGCCCGGTACTTTCTCATGCGTTCCGCTTGCTTCGCTCTCTTTTCTTCGTACGAATTATAAAAACTTCGCCAGTCTATCCAATCATGCAGATATAGGCATCCTTTCTCCCGGTCGATCCATCCACATTCAACCAAGTTAGTAACAATCTTTGAAATCGCACCACGGTCAGTCTCCAAAAATCCCGGACGGATTGCCTCTTCAATGTCTTCATGGTCAGCGGCTATGATCCGACCATTTTCATCCGCATTATCCAGTCCCCACAGCCACAACCGGATCAGAACCCCGACTGCTTCGTTCTGACTGATCCCGGATCGCTTGGCAAAATCCCTCAACTTTCCTCCGATCAGCTTCTGATCCACCGTGATCCATGCCATCTCAAGTCCCTCCATAACTACAAGCTCGCTGTCAGATCATTGATGCCGATCGGTCTTTTTAACACTTTCGTGTCTCTGCACCAAATACACTGCTCACATCTTTCCGGCTCTACTCCACCGTACTTCACTTCCAGGATTCTCGGCATCATCTTCCTCACTGTATTCAGTGCCTCTGTCAGATAATTATCATGGATGTAGATCACTTCAATGTTCATAGCCTCTTCTTTGGAAATTCCGGCAATGTAAAATGGCAATTTCTTTCCCGTGTTCTGACGCACGATTTCCTGATAGACTGCTCCCTGGATGTCATACCCCCAGTACCGTACAAAATCCAAATACCCGATATCCGGAACATACCCGAACTTCGTGAGTGACTGCATATATTTCAGATCCACGATTGCCTTTCCCGGATGATAGCTGTCCATTTTGATCTTCCATTTTGCACCAAACAGTTCTCCGGTCATTATGACCTGTTTTTCTCCGCTCATGTACTCCTGAAATAATGGATCTCGCAAACTTCTTTCGATTGCCCTTTCAGCCTTTGCGTATGTAGCTTTCAGTGTTCCATCCTGCCTGAATAATTCCGGGTGTTCCTCTCTGAACTTGTCCAAAGTACCCTCATAGTAGGAATCCACATAACTTCCTTCAAGCAGTGCTGTCCGTTCCGGCTCCCGATATTTCCCACGGATCTTTGCCATTGCACAGGATTCACAGCCGAGCTTTCCGTATGTCCCTGCAAAGTCTTTAAACTGGGATACCGACATATATTCATAATTCGCTATGTCAGAATAGTAATTTTCTTCTGTCAACTGAAACACCGCAAATTACACCTCCTCGTAACTAATTCCCATTGCCTTAATATAATCAATTACTTTCCGGTATTCTTCCGGTGATCCAGTGATTCTGATTACCTGGGATAATCCATTGTTATTTCTCACCGGTACTCCTGTGGATTCTTTGTCTGTTTTCATTTCTTCCACCACCGCTGTCTGTGGTGATTTCTGAACCGGCTCGGGAAATACTGCACGGGCATATGCTTCTCTTTCAATACTTTCAATCGCCTTTCCCGTATCTGACTGTGGCTGCTCTGATTCACGTTTGGAAAGTTCTTCCATCTGTCTGCGACGTTCCTCTTCCTCACGTTTCTTTCTCTCTTCCTCTTCCTGCTGTCTTTTCAGGATCGCTGCCTCCTGATCTCTTAATTCCTGAACTTTCTGCATTGCATCAGCCAGTCTCAGATTCTCTCTGTATGCACCCTTTGCGTAGATTCTGAATCCATCTTCAACACCTTCCAATACCTGCAGATCAGTCCGGACCGCATCAGCCCTGGCATCAATAGCGGACTGCCATTCTGATTTCTTCGCTGTGGCATTCTCCCAGCGTACATCATACAGGGATTCTTTCGCTTTATCCGCAATCTCCTGTTCGATCCCTTCAAAGGCTTTTTCCATATATTCCAGGATCACGGCTCTCGCTTTTTTCTTCCTTGCATTCTCATACTCTGTCAGTCTTTCATCAATGACTGCGATCGGTTCCTGGATAATCGCCATCAGTTCTTTTGCCTGACTGTCAATCAGTTCAAACGGCTCTAAGCATTTTTTCTTGATCTCGATCTTCCGTGCATTGACCGACTTTGAAAGAGCATTCAGCATTGCTCTGTCTTTCTTTGCCTGACCGATATTGGATGCATCATAATCCGTTGTCTTAAACACGACCAGGGCATCTGTGATCGCTTTTTTCAGATCCTCATAATTCCATGTTACTGTTCCCGGTGTCTGCTGTACTACTACCTGTAATTCATTCATTTCCATATCCTCCATTATTTTCCATTATTAATTAATAATCCCACGGCAACCCATCATTCGGATAATTTTCCGGCATGATGAACATTTCTTCTGAACCATTCCCGGTTGCTGCCTGTACCGGCTCTTTCTCAGGTGTCTTCCTGAGATCCTGCGGTGGCACTGTCTGCTGTGGCTTCTGTTCAATATAATTCGTTTCCTGCGGTTGTTCCTCCGCAAATGCATCCACAACCCCATCAGATTCCGGGAGCTGTGCCGGCTGCCTCGTATGTCCGCTATTTTCAAACTCAAATCCTGATCCCTCTTCGTAAGCCCTTATCAACTCAACCTTATCCAGGTTCAGGTCGATCAGTTTACTCAGCCTGCGGATCACCGTTTTCTTGCACATTTCTCCGAAAGAATCTCTCCATGCCTGGCTATTTTCAGCCTTGGAATATGTATCTTTCGTATGCTGGATCTCTTCTACACTCATACTATCGTATTTGATAGTCCCATCTGCATACATTACAACCGCAAATGCTCCAATGATCGGTTCGTTAGAAAATGGTACCGGCTTGAAGTGTAACTTCTGTACCCCTGCTTCAACTCCCTCGTCATATGCATCCCCTTTCCTGACCACTTTGGCATAAATGTCTTTGATCGGATCATCACTGAACCGTTTGCAGACCTTGATTTCTCCTTTGTAGTCTGTCTGGAATGTCATTTCTCCCTTATACGGAATTGCGTAGCATTCTCCGTTCAGGAAATCCAGTCCCAGGTATGCCCCTTTCATCATGCAAAGCACGATGGAGTTGATATCAACCGTCTGCAGATGATCTCTTTTTTTGTTGTCTCGCAACATATCACGGATTACCGTGATACAGTTCATAGCGAATCTCTGCTGATTGAATCCCGGTGGCATTGCATCTTTCTTTTTTGTCAATGTCTCCATCAATTTCCCTTGGATCTGATCCAGGTACTGGTCTGTTGTCATCTGTCCCATAAGTTTCCTCCTTATCCTACTTTTTGTATTTCCGGCACATTACTTGTGAAAATACTAATGTCAATCGGCTTCTGCTTTTCTAATGCCTCCAACAGCTCTTTCTCATTATTGATTCCATACTCTTCTGAGAGCTGCTTTTTCAATTTGTCAATCAACTCCATCCTGAACACCCCCGTATTTCTTCAGATACATTCTGAGTTCCATCACGTCATCCGCAAAATCGCTCAGGCATGCTACTATCTTTTTCAACTCTTCCTCTTCTCCAGGATCCAGCTTTCCATCACTGGCAATTCTGAGAAGTCCTTTCTTAATACTGTGTAACCGATCATCGTCTGCATGATTCAGAAGACTACAAGTAATCTGCTCAATCCCCCTGATCTTGGTTGCTATATTCTGCCTTTTTCCAATCGGGCAGTCATTCTTGCAATAGCAGGCTTCCAACTCCGGTGCTCCGTAAAGATCTGCCATTCTCACAACTACGTCTGTCGGTACTGGTGTCAGTCCCAACTCGTAATTGCTCAGGCTCGACACTGATATATTCAGCATCTCAGAAGCTCCCTCACGGCTGCTCAGCCTGTCATTGTATTTTGCAGCTTCTTTTCTACATTGAAAGTAGATACTGCCACTGCTGTTTGCACATTCTTTCTCCATGTTCCAAAGTACCTCCATGAGTTACTATTTAACTATACAGTTGTGGTGTCGCTGTCAGCGATCCCCAGATAGTCAGAAATCCTTTTGACTGCCGGACCGCTGTAAACACGACCGTTTAAAATTGAACTGACATAACTCCGGTTCATTCCGAGGTTTTTCGCCAGCGTCGTGGTCTTGATATCCCGCCTGATCATTTCAATCTTTGCGGATTTGCACCACACGGAAAGCTTTTTTTCCATAAGTTCCCTCCTTTTCCTCCTTTACTTACCTAACATTTGTTGGTAAAATAAAAGAGCTTATTTAATTTTTAAAATCATTTTGTTTTGTTGTTTATGTTTGTTAGTATAACTCGTTTTTACGCGTTAGTCAAGCGAATGTAATTATTTGTTATGCTTTTTATGGAGGAATTATGTTTTACGACAACTTAAGAGCTGTATGCAACGAGAAGGGAACAACCCCAACAGCAGTACTCAGAGAGCTTAATCTTAGTACCAGTGCCACTGGACGTTGGAAAAGTGGATCTTCTCCAAATCTTGATATTGTTTGCAAAATCGCAGAATACCTTAATGTCTCTCTTGACTATTTGGTACACGGATTCGGTTCAGGAGATCCACCGGAAATTCCGGGTATTGATCCAAACTTTGACGGAATTATGTTTTACAACTCTTTAAAAAGAGCTTGCAAATCAAGAGGAACCGGTCTCACTTCTGTATTAAGGAAGTTGGATCTTGACGAAGATTATATTCCGGCATGGAAAAGCGGGACTTCTCCCGGACTGGATGTCGTTTGCAAAATTGCCAGCTACTTAGATTTATCAATCGACTACCTGGTCACAGGACATACTATAGAGTCTATCTCTGACTCTGTTGCTTTAGATCCTGAGTGGATTGACATTATTACTCATATACCGGAAGAAAAGCAGAAAATGTGTAAAGACTTCCTGCGGACTCACATGGTCATACCGGATAAATACGAAGATCGCAAAAGGGGATAATATCTTTTCCATATTTTTCCACGAGAAGGGACCGGGGGCATCACAACTAATACATATTTAGGAGGTTTCTATGGAAGAGCAGACAAATACCCAGGAAGAAAAAGAAAGACAGGAATATATGCAGGAACTGGAACGGCTGTTAGCCTGTTATCAGATTGCAAGCAGGGATGATAAGAATGTCGTATGGTCGGCATTGAACAAGTACATTCCATTTCTGAACTAAGTATAGCCCCGTGTAGGGGCTACTTTTAATGTATGGAGGAATTATGAACCAAAACTATGAAATGCCTGAATCAGGCACAGAAAAGCGTGTCAGGGTGGCAATCTACGTCCGGGTGTCCACTGTCTATCAGATAGACAAGGACTCATTGCCAATGATGAAGCAGGACCTCACATCCTACTGCAAATATATCCTGAATACAGATGACTACGTGATCTTTGAGGATGCCGGATACAGTGGCAAGAACACAGCCCGTCCGGCATATCAGAAAATGATGTCACAGATACGTGAAGGATTATTCACCCATCTGCTCGTATGGAAGATTGACAGGATCTCCCGTAACCTGCTGGACTTTGCAAATATGTATCAGGAGCTGAAAGATCTCGGTGTTACGTTCGTTAGCAAGAATGAACAGTTTGATACTTCAACAGCGATCGGTGAAGCCATGTTGAAGATCATACTGATCTTTGCAGAACTGGAACGGAATATGACCTCGGAGCGTGTCACCGCCACTATGATAAACAGGGCATCCAACGGAGTATGGAACGGAGGTCGTGTCCCTTATGGATATGATTACGACAAAGAAAATCAGATCTTCTCCATTAATCCTGAAGAAAATGTGATCTATAACTTTTTGCTGGATACCTACGAAAAGACCGGATCCATGGTAATTACTGCCCGGACACTGAATGATTCAGGATACCGGACAAGAAACAACAATCTATGGAGTCCGGTTGGTGTATGCATTATCTTACACAACCCATGGTATAAAGGGATCTACCGCTATAACTATTATAAAATTCCCGGAAGAAAAGCTGTTAAAGATCAGGATGAATGGGTTGTTGTAGAAAACCATCATCCGGCTTCCATTGATCCTGAAAGATTTGAGCATATTCAAAAACTGATTGCCAGCAATGCACGGAACCGTAATGCTCCCGGAAGAAAGACCACCCGCAAGAATACTCATGTATTCTCCAACCTGCTTTGGTGTGCAGAATGTGGTGCAGCTTTCGTTGCATCTCCCGGGAAGATCCGTGCATCCGGATACCGCCCATCAAAATACGGTTGTCCAAATGTCAGAAAGACCGAAAAATGTCATGCAAAATATGTATCAGACGGAACGCTCGGTGAGTTCCTGCTCAACTATATTTTGAATATTTTAAATGTGCAAAAGAACTTTGCAAGCATCCAGTCTATCGAAAATCTTCAAAAGCAACTACTTCATGGCAGTACATTTGAAAATGTGGATCACATAAATGAAGACGGGCTTCTCTCCCTTTATACTATGTTGGAAAAGTTCCCCGGCAAAGAATCTGTACTGACAAGACCAGTCACAGTAAAGCCAAAAGTAGATCCTGAAATAAAAAGGCTCGTAGCAGATCAGAAGAAACAGCAACGAGCATTGGAGCGATTGGACCATCTGTATTTATACTCTGACAATCCAATGTCCGAACGTGAGTATGTCATCCGCAAACAGCAGATATTAGATTGCCTGCAGGAAATCAATGAAACACTGGGCATGACCTCACAGGAACCCTGGACCCGTATTGTAAGTGACAACGAATTTATCAGACAGGCCTCATCCTTCATACTGACTCAGAAGTTATCTGACCGCCAGTATATTTACTACGATACACTCGCAGAATCCATACAGCCGGAAATATTAAAAAACTTCTTTCTCTCACTATTGGATTCCGTGATCCTGAAAGACGGTCTGCCCCAAACGATCGTCTTTCGGAACGGACTATGCCATACGTTCACTTATAAAAATAATTCTTGATACAAAAATACCCAGGAGCATTTAAACTCCTGGGTTACTTTTATCCCAACATTTACATTTTCGGATTTTGGGATAATTTGCTTTTATTCATTCTCCCGGTACTCATAAGTATCTGCACCAGTCATCATGACGATTCCTTTTGATTCTTCAATACACTCCTCATCGTCCAGTGTGCCGTAGGTTGCTACTGCCGGTGTACTTCCCTGGAACTGCAATCCGGATCCGTTCCCGAAGTCGATCGTGACCCAGTTGTAACCACTATCCTGAACTTTCTCATCACAAAATTCATCATACTGCTCCATTGTAACTTTTTTCATCGTCTTCAATGGAACTTCTATATAGGCATATTCCCCCAGCTTTTCTGTCTTGAATCCGTTCATCACGTCACCCACTTTTACTTCTGCGTCTAAAAGTGGGTTTCCATTCTCCTCTTCCTGCTTCTGTGCATCCTTCATACCATCTTTAACTCCATCAGTGAATCCACATCCGGTCATTCCTGCCACCAACATACATGATAATACCGCTGCTAAAATTCTCTTTTGCATTTCTTTTCCCCCATACTTCCCTATTCAACATTTGTTATATTTTGAGTGTCACCCACAAGCATAGCATCACCAAAACTGAAGAATCTGTATCTTTCTTTTACAGCTTCTTCATATGCCGCAAGAACATGCTCCCTTCCTGCCAGTGCCGATACCAGCATTACCAGAGTTGATTCCGGCAGATGGAAATTCGTGATCAGCTCATCTAATACTTTAAACTGATATCCCGGATAGATAAAGATCTCTGTCCATCCGCTGCATGCTTTCAGCTTTCCATTTTCATCTGCGGCTGATTCGATTGTGCGACAGCTCGTTGTTCCCACACAGATGACTTTATGTCCATTTTCTTTTGCTCTGTTGATCTTTTCTGCCGCCTCTTCATCAATCATATAGAATTCCGAATGCATATGATGATTTTCCACATCATCTACTTTCACGGGACGGAACGTTCCAAGTCCTACATGGAGCGTCACCCGGGCAATATCAACACCTTTTTCTTCGATTTCTTTTAACAGTTCCGGTGTAAAATGCAGTCCCGCTGTCGGTGCCGCCGCAGAACCGGAATGAGCCGCATAAACCGTATTATACCGGTCTTTATCCTGAAGCTGATGGGTAATGTACGGAGGCAGAGGCATCTGTCCTAGCTGATCCAGAATTTCTTCAAAAATGCCATCATATTCAAAATGGATCAGACGGTTTCCTTCTTCTACGACTTCCATGACTTCTCCGACTAAAAGACCGTCTCCAAAACTGATCCTTGCACCCGGTCTTGCTTTCTTTCCCGGTTTTACAAGCGTTTCCCATACATCATCCGCACCCCTTTTAAGCAGAAGCACTTCTATCTTAGCTCCGGTCTCCTCTTTTACACCGATCAGTCGTGCCGGGATTACTTTTGTATCATTCAGCACCAGGCAGTCTCCCGGATTCAGATAGTTTGTGATCTCCCGAAATACGTGATGTTCTGTCTTTCCGGTCTTTTTATCCAGCACAAGCAATCTGGAAGAAGAACGGTCTTCCAACGGATCCTGGGCAATCAGTTCCTCAGGCAGATCATAATAAAAATCACTTGTCTTCACTGTATTATTCCTTTCTTTCGCAGAGAATCTGCTACCGGCAGCTTCTCTTCTATATTTTTATACTTCAAGAATGCACCGCCTGCCGGTTGCAGACGATGCATTTTCTTTTTATTTTCACGAACAATCTGAACTATTTTCTAAGCTCAATTCCAAGATCTTCAAGACCCTTCAGGATCTTATTCATGGCTGCCGTGATCTCTGCCTCTTCCAGTGTCTTATCTTTCGCACGGAATACGATAGAGTAAGCAACAGACTTAAATCCTGCTTTGATCTGTGCACCTTCGTAAAGGTCAAATAATTTGTAGCTTTCCAGGTTTGCCCCGCCATTCTTTTCGATCACTTCTTCAATCTGACCTACCAGGATCTTCTTAGGCACTACCATACTGATATCTCTTGTCACTGCAGGATATTTGGCAATTCCTGTATATTTTCTGTCAAATGTAGCATACGGTAAAATCTCCGGCATATCGATGACTGCCACGTAAGCACGCTCTCCGATACCATAAGCATCTGCTACCTCCGGGTGGATCTCACCAAGATATCCTACCACTTTTCCATCATAAATGATATTGGCCTGACGTCCCGGATGAAGATAAGTCTTTCCGGCATCCGGATCGTATTTCTCTTTCTCATGCATACCGATCTTTTCGAAAAATTCTTCTACAACACCTTTCATTGTAAAGAAATCTCCATCTCCGTACATTCCAAGTGTAAACTGCATTCTCTCTTCCGGCAGTTCAGTCAGAGGAAGGGATTTCGGAAGATATACATTTCCAAGTTCATACAGTCGTACGTTTTTATTTCTTCTGTTGTAGTTCGTTGCAAGAGAAGTCAGCATTCCGTTCAGGGAAGTCGTACGCATTACACTGTAGTCTTCTCCAAGCGGGTTCATGATATCTACCGTCTTACGAAGCTGTGAATCCTCCGGCAGACGCAGTTTATCGAATACTTTCGGGCTTTCAAATGAGTAGGACATTCCCTGACTGAAACCACAGAACTCTGCAATATCTCTTGCCACCTGCTCAATCCTGAGTTTAAAGGTCAGCTTACCTGTCGTTGCCTCTCCGTCAGGAAGTGTTGTCGGAATATTATCGTATCCATAGAAACGTGCAACCTCCTCTGCCAGGTCTGCGATTCTGAACAGATCGTGACGGAATGTCGGTGCGATCACTTCTTTTGTCTCGGCATCATAGCCCAGGTCAATCTTTTTGAAATAACCGATCATCTCTTCCTCCGAGATGTCTGTCCCCAGCATACGATTGATCTTTGCCGCATCAAATGGCACACGTACGGGTTCTTTCTTTTTACTGTATACATCTACAGCTCCACCGACAACTTCTCCGGCTCCCATCTCTTCTACCAGTTGGCACGCACGGTTCAGGGCATCCATTGCATTGTTCGGATCAAGTCCTTTTTCAAATTTACCTGAAGCGTCTGTACGCAGTCCCACTCTTTTACTTGACTTACGGATATTTACACCGTCAAAGCAGGCTGCCTCAAAAAGCATTGTTGTTACATCATCTGTGATCATGGAATTTTCTCCGCCCATAATTCCGGCGATACCAACTGCTTTCTCTCCGTCACAGATCATAAGGACATCCTGATCCATCGTTCTTTCCTGTCCGTCCAGTGTCGTAAACTTTTCACCCTCTGCTGCATTCTTTACTACAATCTGATGTCCTGCAAGTGTATCCAGATCATATGCATGCATCGGCTGTCCATACTCTTCCATTACATAATTGGTAATATCTACGAGATTGTTGATCGGACGGATTCCAACGGATGCCAGTCTCCGCTGCATCCATTCCGGTGAAGGGCCGATCTTGATATTCTTTACAACTCTCGCACAATATCTTGAACAAAGGTTTGTATTTTCTACAGAAACTTTTACATAATCATTGACATCTTCATTATTTCCAGTCTCTGTTACAACCGGTGGCTTAAATTCTTTATTAAATGTAGCTGCTGCCTCTCTTGCAATTCCGACAACACTGTAGCAGTCTACACGGTTTGAAGTGATCTCATACTCAAAAACTACATCGTGCAGTCCCAGTACTTCTACCGCATCTGCTCCTACCTGGACATCATCGTGGAAAATATAGATTCCATTCTCCGGTGCTTCCGGGTACATATCTCTTGTAGAGCCAAGTTCTTCGATGGAACACATCATACCATAACTCGGTACTCCGCGGAGTTTTCCCTTTTTAATCTTAATTCCACCTGCAACACGCTGTCCCGGTTCATGACCTCCTGCAACGCGTCCGCCATCCAGTACAACCGGAACTTTTGCCCCCTCAAATACATTGGTTGCTCCTGTTACGATCTGAACTGTCTCAGTTCCCACATTCACCTGACAAATCACCAGCTTGTCTGCATCCGGGTGCTTCTCGATCTTCTCGATCTGACCAACCACGATCTTGTCAAGGTCAGCATCCAGCTTTTCAAAACCTTCTACTTTTGTTCCTGTCAATGTCATTGCATCTGTATATTCCTGTGCTGTCACATCAAGCTCCGGCACATACGCTTTTACCCATGATAATGAAGTATTCATGTTCTATCTCCTTTTCTATCTGCCTTTGCTTCTATTCCTGTATCCTCAGGACTGAAGCCTGCCCGCTTTCCCTGTAATTTCTCTTTTTCGTTCACTAAAACTGCTTCAGGAAACGGATATCATTTTCATATAATAAACGCATATCATCAATCTCATATTTCAGAAGTGATCGACGTTACTCTTCCGTCTAAGAAGAACAACGTAGGA
>SKEY01000602.1_pt1 | contig 56311 bp, 60 predicted proteins | sample 4843871 | NCBI WGS metagenome assembly SKEY01 (sample SAMN11008797, study PRJNA524170) | human gut metagenome | biome: Human fecal sample; material: Feces; isolation source: fecal sample from pouch patient p36 | host: Homo sapiens | place: Israel: Tel-Aviv | collected 2016-12-04
AGTTGTTCCATATGATGCTTTCTAATGTGAGTTTGGTCGCTTTTCATTATAAGTCATATGGGACTTTTTGTGTATATTCAAAAAGCCCTATAATTCCACAGTGGAGTTACCCACTACAGAAATTATAGAGCTTTTAAAACACTATCAATTTTTGATAGTGTTTTAATTTTGCATCTAGTTAATAATTTATAACCTCGAGTAATCGAGGAGGACCTAATTCTAAAACTTTTTGAATAACATAAACAATTATACTAACAACTGTCAATATATCACTTAGAAGATTTATCATAGGCAACACCTCCTGAATACTAGCTATATCTATTTGCAGTCCCCATTGTTCCATAGCTTTCAAATCCGAGGCAGGACATTATTATTATATCATAGAATGATAATATTTAGCTATTGAATCAATATAATCATGAATTGTTCTAAATTGCTTCTTATTGGTAATAGATACTTTTTTTAAGAATTTGACTATTTGTGCCTCAGTAAATTTCGATAATAATAAATTAATCATAACTTTGTTAAGCTTTGTATTCTTAATTGATAAAATTCTATATTTTTCTAATGATTTATTTTGTGAAATACTAAAGGTAAGCATTTTAATACTATCAGGAACATCATATTCTAGTTTATTAATTATTCTTGTATTACCAGATAGATGCTCTTTCTGTTCCTCCGATAAATTGCAATTAATAAAATAAGTATCTTTAAAACTACACAATGAAAAATCAGCACCTCTTAAATTACAGCCATTAAACACTACTTTATAAAATGTACTTCCTTTAAAACTTGTGTTTTTTAGATTAACAAATATAAAATCTATATTTTCAAACTTCGCCTTTTTCATGAAACAATGGGTTAAGTGACCGGCTCGATACCTGACATTTTTAAATTCTCCACCATTAAAGCAACAGTTATGGACATTTATTAAATACTGATATGAATTTTGAATTCCATATAGTTTCTTAGGATAATTTGATAAAGTAAATGGAACGTTCTTTCCTAATTTAATTCTATTTAACCTTCTATTTTCTACCTTTTTCTTCTTTTTTGACTTTCTTCTACCCAAGCCATAACCACTTTCTAAAATATGTATCGCTAGTTAAACTTATATATATGAATTATAAAACGCACTAAACCTATACAAATTAAGCTGTTTAATAACAAAATCTACGAGACAATCACTTTATTATTTTATTAGTTGTTTTTACTTTGAATGAAATCATCAGTAATATTAATGGGATTTAATATTCGATATTGAAGAGTTACCTTGCTTTTTACTTCATCCTTACTATTCATGTCTATATTCAGAATTTTACCAATAGCAACAAAATTGTTTTTATTCACCCACACAATACCATCACCGATCTCAAGAGTTGTAGACCACTTAAAATGAAATAGGTCATCAACTGGAATATCAGAGGTCTTTCTGACTTTTTCAAAAAGTGTAAAGTTATGAATACGAAATGTCTTCTGGACTTTATTATAAGAATGTATATTTTGTACCCCACTAGTAGACCAATGGGTCGTAAAATTCATTGGTGGTAAACCTATCTCAAAATCTCCTTCATTTAATAAATATTGAAATGAAACTATCCCTTCTGGTTGACATTCAAAATTCATCAAATCTATTGTATCAGCTAATAACTTGAATTTTTCTACATTATTATAATAATTTTCTATTCTCTTTTTTGGCTCTACACCCTTTACTGATAGTGCTTCATCTCTTAATGTACTAATAAGTTCAAAAATATTGTTTCTATTATCTTGAGAATATGGCTCAGAAAAATTTAACTCACTAACAAATTTACCACGAAAAAATGATGGTAAATTGACAAATTTACCTTTTTCTATAATTGGAATAATAAATTTGCTGTCGGCATTTTCTTGTAATAGTGTGAACTCAGTATTTACACCTGTACCGATTTTTGTCATCTTTTTAGTATATGTTTCTGTACAAATACATAATACAAATCTTGAAGTATTGACTCCCTCTAACATGAATGAATCTAATTTTGTTCCGGGATGATTCTCATATACATCAAGAAGTACTTCAAAATCCCATTTTTTTAAATAAACCGCTAACCATTGGGTAAACATTTTTACTTTTTTATCTTTTTCACTATTTTCTTCCCAAGCATAAGAAATAAAAATTTTTTTCTTCATAAATTTTCCTCGCAACTTAACTAACCCATGACCTAGTCAAGCATTTTTATACACTAGTGTTACAAAAATGCTTGACTAGGTCAGTTTCTTCAACTTGGTCAACAGCCGCTGTGGCAATCTGCCCTACTTCATTTTCAAACACCTTATAACGCCCAACTGGTGCATATTCATTATATTCTGAACTTGTTCCAGCTTTTAAAATGCTATGTAGTTTTTTAACATAGTCTTCTGTTAGCTGCTCATCAACTGTATTAATGATATAGTCAAAACATTTAAAATGATTGTTAGTTTCAACCAAATCATCAATTTTGATGCCTGTTCCACCAATATTTGCGATTGTTTTTGTTTCATAAATGAAACTAGTTTGCTCTTCAGTTAGACGACTGCCTTCAATTTTATTTGAATTATAAGCAAAATGCTTCTGAGTAATATCATAAATGCCACCATGAACCCTGCCATCTCGTTCAACTTTAAGTCTTGTAATTAAATCCATGATTATTCTCCTTTAATGGGCAGTATATTCATATTTATAACATTCAATATAAATATATGTGTAAATATATTTATAACTATATATATCGTTTTATATATAATTATAAATATAACAATATTTATAACTCGAAGTTTTTAAAATAATCATTTAGAAATGATGATGCAGATCGATAACCACGATTATGAGCAATTTGTGTAATTTTTTCTCGTACAGATGGTTGTAACGAAAACATAAATTGTTTAGTTCTTTCAAACTCAAAATTTGAATTAGTGTTATGTTTAGTTGTGTTGTCAGTTGATTTTAAAAGATTGCTAATTTTGTCTTGGTTATTATCAAATGCCATATTTTTCTCCTCTATACTCAATATAATTATATACACCAATATAAATATATTTATATTGCTATTTTATCAGTAATTGTTTTGAATGTACAGTTAATACTATCAAAGAATTTTTTATGTTTTTGATATAGTACTTTATCTTCCTTCATCTCTGAAAGAGACACTTTATCTAATGTTGAGCGATTGAACAACTCTCTATAAGGAATAGTTGATAGAACATTATCATTGCCTTGAAGCTGTTCTACAAGTTCTCTTGAAGAATTGGTATTGTGCTTGATCATATTTCCTAAAAAGTATAAATCAGCTGTAACATAACTTTTGCGAGTTTTAAAATCGAATGTTTCAGCTTTAAATTCTTCAAGACGTTCTTGAATATTGAATGTTGCTGAATAGCCAAATTTTGACGGAACAACAGGACTTAAAACAGCGTGACTTACTACGACAGCATTACGTGTTGCCGTTGAAAAATCAGGATGACAATCAATTAAAATAAAGTCATATTTACCAAGATTTTTAGGCTCATAATTGTCTTCTAACCACATGTAAAGCAACATATCTTTATAATTTTTAGTTTCAAGTTCTTTCTCAAGACTATCTAAGCGGATATACCCTGGGATTAAATCAATATTATCTTTAAGATGATGAATAGCAACGTCACCTTTTCGTTTAAAGATATTAGCAACAGTCCCCTCACTTTCAAAAACATCATACGTTTGAGTTAGATTACATTGATGATCTAAATCAATTAAAAGTACCTGATAGTTTTGCTCAGCTAACCATTCAGCATAATTATATGCTAAAGTTGTTTTTCCTACACCGCCTTTAATAGCTGCAAATGTAATAATTTTCATTTTTTATTCTCCTTCAAATTCTTCTTCAATCCATTCAATGATATTTTCTGCTAAATCATTGATAATTATTTTCCAAGCTTCTTGAAGTGTTTTAATATTTTGATTATCAAAATCATCTTCAATTTGATCTAATTCGCTTGTACCTTTTAGACATTGTCTTAATAAGTCTTGTAAGTCACTAAAATTTTTAACGTTATTATCTTGCGAGGAAATGACAAGTGTTATTTCACAATCGTTAGTTCTTTGATTAAAATCAGCTAAATACAAATGAATTAATTGATATCGTCTTGAAATAGATTTTAGAAAGCTTTGTAAATCCTCTAAATTCATTGAACCTACTACCTCAAACTTTATTTGTGTTCTTGTCATTTATTACACCTCGTTTCATTTTCTAAATATATTATAGCATTTTTATATATATTTGTAAATATATTTATATATATGATTGTAAATACGTTTGTAAACATCATTATATATAATGTTTCTATACTATCTATGAATACCATATTTTTTTCGATAACGTCTAAACGTTCGCTCATTAATCCCCGTCAGTTCTGCAACATCTCTATCTGATTTTCCTGAAAGAAACAAGCCAAAAGCATGCTGCAATCTGCTGTCATCAGCTGAAAACAGTGCCCTACGTCCCTTATATTTACCCTGGGCTTTTGCAATGGCAATTCCTTGTGCCTGACGCTCTTTAATACGTTCTCTTTCAGCTTGCGCCTGATACTTATATAATTCCAATATCAAATTATTTAATAGACGTCTTAGATTATCATCTTCAATCCCTCTAAGGGTGGGGAGATTAAGAACTTCCAAGGTTGCACCTTTTAATTTTATCTCATCCATAACTTCGGTTAATTCTTTGTTATTTCTTCCTAGTCGCTCCAATTCAGTTACAACGACTATATCACCATCACGAATATAATCCAGCATTGCAATCAACTGAGGACGCTCTCTACTTGCTCCACTGATAGACTCTTTAAAAATCTTTTCAACGTTATTTAATTGTTTTAACTGCCTATCTAAATTTTGGTCAGCTGAACTGACCCTTGCATAACCGATTTTCGCCATTTTTTCTCTCCTCTATTTTGCCTAACTCTATTGTCCTATTCGAGAATCCTTTAAAATCAAGGTAAAACAAAAAGGACAATAAGGTATACTTATTTGTCCTAAAATAACTCTATAAAAAGTAGCACTTAAAAAGCGCCACTCATAATTTAATAATCATTGAACAAAATTAAAAGAAAATTCCTCCTGGTCTCCAAAGCTTATCTTTCGCAGGAAATTGTTTTTGTAATTCACTGAAAAACTCTAATGTTTTTTTATTTAATTTAAATTGTAATGCTAAGGAGGAAAGATTTATTTTCAAATTAGAAACAACCTGTAAATAATCACTATTATTTTCTAGTTGTTTCTTTGCTTCTAAAAGTATTTCTCGTTCAGTAGCTGATATATCAGAATCAAGTACTAGATTATAAATTTGTTCTAACATATCATCTCTATTTTTAAAAGATGACATAATAATTACTTTAACCTCCCATTAAATGTGCATATGCTGGATTATAGTAAGGGGTAGGCCAAGATGTAGATCTAGTAACTACCCCATTTACGACTGTATATACAGTATGATCTACTGTAGAGGTAGTCTGCAATGTACGCCATTCACCTGTTACTGAATTTTGATAAAAACTAAAAGGATCTACAGTATACTTAATTGTCCTTTTACAGTCACTCTTCAACACTATTTATTTCATCTTTCATAAATTTTTCAAAGCTTCCAATTGGAGCAAAATCAATATTAATAGTACTATAGTCATCTTTTTTACGCCACAAGCGAACAGAATCTGTTCCCTTCTTCTCTAACCATTCTTTTGTAACGGGTTGGCGTTCTTTTAATCCCAATACATCAACAAGAAGCCACTGACCGAGCGCCGATTGCCCATAAAGTTTACCAGTATTTGGATCAATTTCTGTTAAACTTCCCGATTGTAAACTCTTCATATTGCTTTGAGTAAGTAATGCAGGAATTTTCTTACCATTTGGTAATTGCAAATGAAATCTAACTTGAGGTTTATTCTTAGAGCTACCAGCATAATTTTTTTGTCGCCTTTGAATTTCAAATACATCTGGACAAAAGAAGTCTGGATATTTCTTGTGAAATTCTAGTGGTATTGGAATATAAACTTCATTTAGAGGTCTTAAAGAAGAGCTATTTTTATTTTTGGGTGCAGCATTCCAAGCATTCAGTCCAGATTTTAGTTCTACCTCTTTGGTTCGATAAGAATAAAGAGGTAGATACACTTCTACAATATCTTCAGAACTTTCTGCCTTCTTAAAATCATCAATAAAGTTAAAGTAGGATTTTAATAAGAAATCAAAAGGGTTCTCAATAATATTAACATCAAATTGATTTAAAACTAATGTGTCATCGGCATCAGAATTAAAATATTGCCATATCTGAGAGTCTCCGTACGTATATTTATATGTTTTGTGTCCATCACTCCATGCAAAAGCTGTATTAGTTCTTTTAAATTTTCTTAGGTTGTCTAAGTTTACAATAGGATATAAGGTTTCTTGAATAACAAATTTTCCTTCATCTCTAGTAACATAGTGATAAATATTTTTATCTTTCGATAATCCTAATCGATTGTAATCAATTAGCATTCTTTCATTTTTTAACTCAGAAAGTTTAATAGCTAATTCTTCATCGCTTTTGTTAAAATAAGGGTCAATTTCTGTTTTATAACGTTTTAATTGCATCACTTTTTGAAATGATGGACGTGAGTTCATCCATGTTTTCAAGCCAATACCAATTCGCTCATCTCCAAATACTGATAAAATATCATGTGGGGTATTTCCAATATCAACATTTTCACTATTAAATACTTTTGCATAGATTGTTTCTTGAAATTTTGAATCTAGATAAGGAATAAGGTTCCCATGTTTTTGTCTAAATAAATTTGTTAAAGCTCCATAAACTTGAAGAAATTTGATATATTCTTCTCTTTCTTCCTTTGAATAACGTTCCCAAATCGACATAATCTAATACCTTTACTTAAATTTGTACATATTATATCAAAAGGAAGCCAGTTTATCACTAGCTTCCTTTTTAAACTATGCTATAAAATTCTCGTTCTGATTTTCGTTTGATAATTTTTAGGTATTCTTCATCAGTCAAAATGGGTAAATTATCCTGATAAGACTCAATTTTTTTCAAGGCATGCTCATAACTGTCCACAAATTCTTTGACGTAAGATGCACCCTCAAACTGACCATTGATTTTAGTATAAATAATAGCTACTTTTCCTGAAGATTGTTCTGCTTTAGTTGTAGTTGAACCATTTAAAGCTTTAGCTACATTAGTAGCAATTCTTTTAATAACGGGAACTACCACACTATTTCCTGCCTGCTTGTAAAGTTGTCCGTTTGAAACATTATCTGGAACTTTAAAAGTTTTAGGATAACCTTGTACATTAAATGTTTCTTTAGGAGTTAATTTTCGAATATCTCCTTTATCAGTAAGAATTAGTGGAACATTATGACCACCTGTCCCCATATTAGCCGTTAATGTGGGAACAACTCCACTCTTGTTTTCTCGAACATACTGACGTCTCCACTGATAAACAGTATCTTGTTTAGTCATTGCTTGTTCAAGCTCACTATAAAATTTCTGTTTTCCTTCTCTATAATAGAATAATTCTTCCTTTACTTCTGTAAAATCAATAACATCTCTCAAGGAAGTTGTTAACTCAATTTCTTCTGGAAACTCAAATAAATCATAAGCTATTTTGTTATTAAAACCAACTATATAAATACGTTCACGATTTTGTGGAATATTTCCATAATCTTTTCCGTTTAAAACTTTCCATTTTATGAAATAATTGTTCTCAGTTAAAGCTTCTCGAATAACTTTAAATGTATTCCCATGATCGTGTGAAACTAAATTTTTAACATTTTCAATAAAAATAGCTTTAGGTTTTCTATCTTCAATCATACGAAGTAATTCAAAGAACAAATCTCCTCTGTCATCTTCAAAACCTTTACGATAGCCTGCAATACTAAAAGCTTGACAAGGAAAGCCACCTACAATAATATCAACTGTTTCTTTACTAATTTCTTGAGGGTCAACTGCATGAATGTCTCGACTATCCAAATTAGTATCTGGATAGTTTAGCTTATATGTCATTCTAGCATATTTATCAAATTCATTAGCATACACCACTCTGAACTCGTTAGTTTGTGTGAAACCTAACTCAATTCCTCCAACACCACTAAAAAAACCAGCTAGGTTATATTTTTTAGGTTGTTGGGAACTTACAGAATTTGTCATGTATATTCCTCCTATATTAACAACAACTAGTATAGTATAACATTAAACACTAAAAAATGCAGCCAAGCAATCAACTTATATTTTAAATTTATTGCTATTTTTATAGCTCATTTCTTCATGTTCTTCCTTCATCTCTTTTGCAAAGTCATAATCTTTTACAATTTTATCTCTGTGTTTTTTGAGTGTATCACGTTCAATCTGAAGTTCTTTAATTTCTTTTTGTAAGTCTTCTAGTTTTGTGTTCTTATCAATTTTACCTTTTTCAAGAAGTTCAAGACTTATCTCTGATGGAACAATATTATTTTGATAATCAGATAAAGCTCCCATTAATTTGTTAAGATAGGTCATCTTTTCATCTAAAATATCTAAAGTCTTGTCAGTTTCTTCCAATTGTTCCAAAAACTGAGTTTGTAATTCTTCAAATTGTTTTGAATTAGTGACTTTGTTAATTGCCAAAAAGTTAAATTCATCAACTAGTCTGTCCAAGTTTGTCATGTTTTTGTTTTTAGTCAAAATCATTTCTCCATTTTGAGCAGACAATTGTTTGATTAAAGTTGTTCCATTGACGAAACGATTTTGTTCTGAATGGTCAGCGTTCAAAAAATAAAAGAAATCATTCTTCTTAACAAAAGCTGTAAATGTTCCATCTTCATTTTGGTCAAGCATTCTTGCAGGAATAGAGACTGTACCTTTTCTGTCTAATCCAAAAGTAATTGGAACATAAATAGATTGACTGGTAAGTTGCTGCACTTGCCAAGGTTCAATTGTAACCTGTAATTCAAAATCCTCTTGTTTGCTTTCCTGTTCTTCATCATATTTTTCTTTTATGACATTTAAATCATAAACAACTTCGTTTGTTGCAATTTGTTCTTTGATTTTTTCAAGTGAAAACTTTCCTTTTTTTGACAACGTACGATCACGAACAAACCGTTCTTGTGGTTGATCCATCAACATATATTTAACGTACTTACCACTTGTATCAATTTGCAAGTTTAAGGCTTTTGCTTTTTGTAAAAAGTCATTCATATCTAAAGAGTGTTTTAGCAAGAAATTCAAACGTTCTTTAATCTCAAAGCGATAATTATTTTTTCTTCTCCATGCAGCATATTCTGTGTGGGAATTTCTAAGCCTTGGTTCTAAAACTTTTGCACCATAAAGCTCAGCATATTTATTTGAAATTTGAAATAAGTTTCGAGCTGTATTTTTCTGCCATCGAAATTTTTTTAAAGTGACTTCATTCGTTGTGTTAAAAATGATATGGTTATGTAAATGACCTTTATCCATATGTGTGGCAACCACAAATTGATAATCACCACCAGTTAATTCTAAAGCAGTCTTTCTTCCGATCTCATTAACTTGCTCAGGTGTTAAACCATCTTCTGGAGAAAAAGACTGAATGATATGATGTGCTAAAACTCGTTTATCATTTTTTAAATCGGATAATGTTTCATTATTGTACAGAACGTCAACAGATTGTTTTAGTAAAACAAAATCTTCATAAATCGTTTGTGGATCAGATATATCTGTCAAATCATGACCAGATACTAATCGTTTCATCACTTGACCATTAACAATTTCAAAAGAATAGTCTTCATCACCTTCTAAATGTTCTGTATCTAATTTCAAAGTTGCATTGTCACGTGTGATATAATCAATTGCACGTTTTAAATTGCGACTTGTTTTAATCTGAAGAACCTTCGTCACTACCATTTAATTTTGCATGTCCTTTCGTTTTAAATTCATCAAAAAGCATTTTCTTCATGTCATCAATCTCAGCTTGCAAAGCTTTAAAAAGTTCATTATCAATCTCATCAAAAGTGTTAACATAGCGAACTAACTGATTGACATTTTGACCAATGCGATTAACTTCTATTCTTAATTTTTGCAATTCTGAATAATCATAGGTTACTATTTTTCCATTTTGCAACATCTCTAAAGCATATGCTTGAAACGTTTTTTTGTTGGCGTGAGAAAAGCGTTGACGAATTTTATTAGCTTCATCTTTAGTAGCTCTTAATTTAAATTCAACTGAACGTTTTCGTTTTTTATCTGGCATATCCTGATTCCCTTTCTAAAAATATGATAAAATGTAGGGCTTTGCCACCCCTCAGAGAAAGGACTACTTTTACTCTGGCAAGATTAGCAAGTGGTACCCCACTTACGAAAATAAAAAGCAAAAAAGCCTATTTGTGGGACACCCCCACAAACAGACTTTTAACTTTTTACACTTTGAGGAAATCCCCAATCCCCTATTTGGCACTTCGTGCATTTTTCAAAAATGACAATTTTTGATAACTGCATTTTGATAAAATGCAACAATAGAAAAACTGACAATTTTCAAATTGTCAGCATTCTTTCTTATGTCATTTTTCGTTTTTTTGGCTTGGTTCCCAAGAAAAAACTTCTGTTTTTATCTTTTGATAATTGTCTTCCGATAATTCTTCCAGTGTAGCAATGCTAACTGAAAGCTCATCGAGATACTCATTATTATCTTCTGTAGACAATTCTTCAAAATCAGATTTTAACATATCCAATAAATCATCTTTTGATCTTTGGATAATATCAATATTAACTGTTTTAACTCCTTTGAGCCATTCACTCATATCAAAATAATAGCTCATTAATAACATTTCAGTTGTCATCATCATTTCTTCTGTTATCATAACTTATTTCTCCTTCCACTTTTAAAGTCAATCCTTTTTTATGCGACCTACGCTGCGTTACTGCTTCATAGGTCGATTGACTTTTTTTGATTGTTCTTCTTTAGCGGATGCTGTTTGAACAGTTTCACCTTTTGCTTTTTGTAAACTTTGATAAAATGGATTAGCTGTTTTTTCTAATTCACGTTTTTGATTTTCGTTTAATTTTTCATCTTTTGAAACCGTGAGATTTTGATATTTTGCTAAATGCTTATCAATACGTTTCATAAGAGAACTTGCTTCTTCTTGAACAATTTCAAGCTGTGCTTTTAGATTTTCTAGTCCATCTGGTTCTTGTGACCAAGAAGCAAGATAGGCAAATGAGTCATTACTTGTATCAAAACCTAAATGATTAGATACAACATAAGCAATTGACTCAGCTTGTAATTCTTTTGAAGAACGTGTCAATTTACCTTCAAAACGTTCCGTTAAACTCTTCTTATTGTGTAATTCAGAATGTGCCATTTCATGAATTAGGGTTGAAAGAGTTTGTTCGTAAGTCATCCCTTTTTTAATTGTGATTTCATTTGTTTTAGGACTGTAAGAACCATCTGATTTTTCAAGTTCTCTAAAACGAATTGGAATACCATTTTCTTTTTGAGAAATATCCCTTAATGAGCGGTAAACATTTTGATAATACTCTTTAGTAATTTGGCTAGGAATGACTTCACCCATTTTAGGTAAATTCAATTCTTTACCTTTTACAGGTGATACTTGACTAATATCAAAAACAGGAACAGGTTTAAAGTAGATAAGAGTTTCTTTTTCTCCCGTTTCAGAATTAATAATAGGGTTGCCATCAACATCCTTTTTAATTACTGTGATTGGTGCTTGAACATAAAGAGCTTTTTCACCTTTATTAACATGACCATTTCGCTTCTTCCACTCATTAAAAGAGGCAACCATACTAGCTTTAGGTAATTGAGCTTTTATTAACCTAATGTTTCTTGCTGAATAATTGTTGAAGTGTGACATTCCTTCAAGGTAGTTCTTATAGTTGTCACTATCAAAATAATCTTTAATTCCTTCTTGTAAATGTTGATTGAGTGCTGCTGTATTTTTAGCTTTAATCATTTCTGATAATGTTAAGTCACGTTTATTCATTTCTTCTTTTCGACTGTCTGGTGTATCTGATGGATTAGTGGCATCCGTACCACTTGCTTTTTCAACACTATCTAAAATACCATCTCCATCTGTATCTGGACTGTATGGATTAGTACCTAACGCAATTTCTTCATCATCTGTTAGACCATCTCCATCTGAATCTTTCACTTTTTTATTTTCTTCTTGAATTTTTTTGAGCCACACTTCTCTATAAAAATCTGAATTTTCATCAAGCAGATTATCTGCTCTTGCAGCCTTAACAATAACATCAAAATTATTGTCATATCTTTCAGCGTATTCAAAGTATTTGTCCCAGGCAGGATATAGGTTTTCTGAAATATTTTTTCTGTTGTCTTTTCCTACTCGTGCACCAACATTGTAGACGGCATCTAAGACTTTTGAAAAATCTTCAGCTGTCAATTCTCTTTCAGCTACCTTAACAGCTTTTTCAGGTGCTAGCTCTTGTTCAAGAAATTTGTAAATTTCTTCATTTCTTTCCAAACCATCACCTACATCAAGACGTTCTTGTTGTACTACTTTATTATCTTGAATTTTATTAAAGTAGAATTTATAATAGCCTTCACCTTCACCATTTAAACTTGCTAGATACAAACGATAATCATAATCTTTAATGCGTTCAAGTAATTCTTCTGTCAGACCAGCACCTGTAAGACTAGGGATTTCTACATTACCTGATAAATTAGTTTCATTAAATTCAATAACCCATTCAGCTTTTGGGATTGTATTTGATAAGTCTTCAAGTTGTCCATTTTTAACAATTGATAACATTTTTTCACCACCATCTTTGATAACTTCTTCATTAACAGATAAGACTTTAAACTCTCCTTCTTTTTCACCGATAATACCTAAAACATCTTTGTTATTTGCCATCGACAATTCAGATTCTAGCTTATTAGTAACTTTCATTAATGAAGCTGGAAGATACTCACCATCAACATTTCTAAAAGCAATTAAAACATCCTTGTCTTCAGTACGAATAGCTTTTGCTAAATCAAGTCGCTTCATGCGTTCAACTTCTGATAAATCATCAAAAATAAAACTATTTGAGTCAACAACTGCTTTGAAGTCAGGTAATACTTGGATTTTACTGAAGGTTGCACCTCGATTGGCAATCATAATATTTTGATAATCACCTTTACCAGATGCTAAATCATCTAACGTTTTACTTGCGCTTTGGTCATCATCGATAGCAAAAATACCAACTAGATGTGGATATTGTTCTGCTTTAAAAGTTACATTTAAAGCTTCTAGATTGTCATTGTTCTTATAAAAATAAGTTACATTACTATCAGCCAATTCGTTTTTATACCAATTTGCATTTTCTTGAATTTGAGCTGCATAACGGTTTAATTTATTTAACTCTTTCTTATTAACAGGATGATAACCAGTCTTATAAATTGACTTTTCAGGTGCTGAAATGGTAAAATGAAGCAAAGGTTGAGACTGAGTTTGGGTCGGTGACGACTCATTCAAAGAGTGCTCCTCATGAGCACTAGGTAGAGGTGCTGCCTCCTGACTTTGCTCAGGTAAATCCCCGATTGGGTTCTCAACCTTTTTTTGGTGCTCAAAATTAGCTTTTTCTGTCTCTTGAAGTATTTCAGGAGCTTTTTCTTTTGCTGAAGATAAGCCATATTGAGCTACAATTGTATTAAATTGTTCATCATAGTGATCAATGACCTTGTCCCAAGTTTCATCAACTGCAGTCTTTAAATTCTTCAAAAATAGTACTTTTTTATCAAAAGTCCAATCTTGTTCAGCTAAATAATCTTCAATGCTATCAGTATCAATTGGATTACTATCGAATGAAAGATACCCTGTAACACCATCAGCGGACGACTCCTCAACATAAAGATGAATATTATTTTGATTATACTCAATATCTTTTAGATGATAATGAAAATTGATAAACGCTTCATCAGGTGCGTTTAGGTTTTCTAGTTCTTCATCGTGCCATAAATAGTAAGTTTCACCATCAGTAATATCTGCAATCATTCCATCAAGTGCACGTTGACGTAATTCTTCTCCTTCTTTTTGACTTTCTCCAAAATCATAAATACCTCCACCTTTAAGAACGAACTCACCTTTTTGGGGTTCAACTGCTTGTGTGGTAGCTAAAAACGCATTGACGTCTTTTTGAGTGTATAAATGATTTGTGACTTGATTATCCTTAACCCAATTTTCAAGATTACCTAACTCATCTTCAATATCAAAGTCATTCCCCCAGTTTTCACCATAAGCTAGATAGCCAAGTGATTGTCCATTCTTCATGACTTCAAGTGTCCAAGGTGCTGCAACGTCCGCTAGATTTTCTACCTCTTCGTCGCTATGAATGGCTAATGAAAGACTGTAGCCCTGGTTTAAATAGACTTCATTCATATAAATAACGTCAACAGCTTGAGTTCCTACTAAATCACTTTCTTGAGATAGTTGCTCCTGAATATCATCAATATCCCAAATTTCGTCAACTGTATTGGTTTTAGGCTTAACTTCCTGTTTAAGAAAATCATTCCAATCCATTTTCTTTTGAGCTGCTTGACGTGGTGGTAAATCTGGTATTACAGGAATACCTTCCTCTTGCAACCCTTTAACAAAATTTTGACCAGCTTCATCATTATCAACCGCTAAAGTAATCATATCTGGATGCTCTTGTAAAAGGTTTGTAGTCTTATTTAAAGCATCTAAAGCTCCTCTTATTTGCTCACTAGACATGGTTTGAGAGTACTTACCATCAGTTAATATATCAGCTACATAACGACTAATAACACTCTTTTTAAGCCCATCCATGGCTACTAATTTGATATCCTGAAGTTCATCTTTATGTAAATCATAATAAGACATCAGATCGATTGGAGCTTCCGAAAAGACTAAACGTTTTGGATTTCCAATATCTAAGCTAAAGCCTGCAGTCCCATCTGAGTTCTTCATCATTTGTTTAAGACGTCCACGTTCGGGGTGCTGAACACGATTTTCAACAATTCCTTGAAGACTTGCACCAATCATTTTACCATCGTTATCACGGCTTTTAAAAACAATAACAGGTTCAAAATAATCACCTTTTTTATGAGTAGCTGTCGCTAAATTTCCTGATGCTAAAAATGTATCAATCGTTTCATCAGACAAACCACGTTCTTCTTTCAAATATTGTCTTCCAATATTAAAATCAGAATGTTCATAGCGTTCTAGATAATACTCAAATGGCTCTTTAACAGGTGGTTGTACCGTTACATTCTCAAATTGACCAGTTTCAAGAAAAGCTGCAGCTTCCTTAAAGCTTGGTTTTTGACCTGTTAATTCTTCTCGTACCACTTGAACCAAGTCAATAGTATTTGATCCAAGACTTCTTGACCACCATCTAAAACTATTAGTATTAGGATAAATATGAAAACTATCATGTTCTTCCCAATAATAAGCACCGCTCGAACCTGGTTTTAATTTCATTCCTAAGGATTCAGCAACTGCTACAATATCCATACTAACTAGTTTTTGTTTTCGTTCTTCAAAGCGTTGAGAAAGTAATTCCTGCATGTTTGCCATAAATAAAACCTCACTATCTTAAAGATTCACGAATAAATTTTTTAGTTTCTTTAATCATCAACTTCACTTCATTTTCGGTATATGTTCCATCAGTGAATTTAGGACTAATTTCTTTACGTGTTTCAGTACCGTAAAAAGTATCGTAATAACTAGTATTTATTTCACCACTGGTAAATACTCGAACATAAATCTGTTCATTAGACAAGTAAAGCTTGATTTTACTTCCTAAGCCAGAATAGCGTGCAACTGAAAATTTTGTCGATGATTTTCGTAAACGATCGCCTTTTTGACTGATTCTCAACAAATAGCGCTCTAATTCTTGAATAAATAAGCGTTTTGTATCAGCTCTAGATAATTTTTCTTCTTCCATATTTTTTACCTCAATATAAATGCTACTATTTACATAAAATAGTAGCATTTATAATTGTTTTCCTTTTTCAATTTGTTTAGTGATAGCCCATTTGATTTTGTTGACGAAGGCTTCTTTTTGAATTTTTCCTTGTCCGATTTGAGCTAATACTTCTTCCCATTTTCCTGTTGTTTCAGGATTAGTATAAGCAATCTCAAGTTGATCAAGATAATGAATTAATAGTTTTCCTCTTTCAGTTGGGAAAAACTGTCCTGTCTTTTTGTTTTTAGTGACATAACCTTTGTCCTGAATTAAATCAATCATCCCATCACGAGTTGCTGATGTACCTAAATTGTATTTTGGTAGCAATTTCTTTAGTAGAATTTGCTCGGTAATTCGTGTTGGTGGCTTGGTCATTTCTTCTAAGAGTTTGCATTCAACAGTGATAGTTTGCCCTTCCTGGTAATTGGGTAACTCTTTATCTTCTTTTTTTATGGCTAAATGGTTACGCCATCCCTTATCCTTAGTTACAGCTCCAGTTGCTTTAAATTCGAGTCCTTGATTATCAAGAATTACACTGGTTGATTGATAACGATAATCAGGTGTGAACATCAACAAAGTCCTAAAGACTACCTTCTGATAAATAAGCTTTTCATCATCGCTTAGCTCACTCAAATCAGGAATAGTTTCAGTTGGAATAATGGCATAGTGTTCTAACACTTTCTTATCATTCACATAAGCTTTTCTTGGCGAGCGATTAGGTGTTTCTAATTGTTTATTGATTGCCTTTTGATAGTCTTCAATATGTTCAACAAGATAAGCAAATTCATTTCTTGTAATCAAGGTTGAATCAGTACGTGGATAAGAAAGGTACCCTTTTTGATAGAGACTTTGGACTAACTCTTTGGTTTTAGTAGCATCAAAGTGATATAACTTACTCATTTCTGATTGAAAATTAGTTAAATTATAAAGCTCAGGCGCTTCTTGCACTTTTTCTTCACTCGTAACCGTTTTGACAACTGCTATATTAGCTAACTGTTGTAGCATCTGTTCTGCTTCAGCTTTTGATTGATATTTAATATCGTTGCCAAATGTAACTTTGGCTTCAGGATCAATCAGTTTTAGCTGCCAATAAGGACTCGGTTTAAAATTTTCAATGACTTCATCATTTCTAACGATTAGACTAACAATAGGTGTTTGAACTCGTCCAACAGACATAGAATGGTCTTTCTTGTCTAAATATCCTTCTTCTTTCATTTTAATGGTTACAAAAGGACTTAGATTAAAACCGACCAGCCAATCAGCATCACCTCTTGCATCGGCTTCATGAAAATAGTTGATGGAGTCTTTTGGATTTTTAAGTTTTGAAAAAGCTTGTTCTAAACCTTTTTTCGTTAAAGAGTTTGCCCACAAGCGATATTTAATTTTTCTTAGTGCACCTGGGATTAATTCTAAAATTCGATAAGCAATGGCTTCTCCTTCACGGTCAGGGTCTGTTCCAATAATAATGGCATCAACTTCTTTAACAGATTGTTTGATAGCCTTAAATCGTTTAGCAGTATCTTTTTTAGGCTCATAAGCAAATCCATCTGGTAAAGCTGGAAGATTATCCATCTCCCAATTTTCAAAGTTAGTATATGGATTAATACGTTCTACTAAATGACCAACGGCAGGAGCAACAATCACTTCAGCATTCAATACAGATGATTGAACACGCCAAACACCTTTATCTTTTTTAGTGTTTCCTAAAGCGTTCGCATACTTTTTAGCCTGGTCAGGCTTTTCTGCTAAAAGTAAATATTTCATCCATTTTTCACTTCCCTTCACAATAATAAAAGCTACACCGTTTAACGATGTAGCTTATTTTTTATCTGATAAATTTAATAGTAACTGTTCAAGTTTAGTAACCAAAGGATCGTCTGGATGATTCTTTAGATAGTTTAATAATTCATCCTCTGAAATTCCAAGCGCTTTAAAAAATGGACTTTGTTTTGATGTAGCCATATAAACCTCCTGGAGCTATTATACTTTATTACAAGCTAAACTTCACCAAAATATTCATCATCATCTTCTTCATCTTCTGGTGGAAGTTCAAAGATTTCACCAGTCTCAAAATCCACTGCTTTGATTTCACTTTCTTGTGTCTGAGATTGGCTTTCTACGGTCATTTCAGGCAATTGAACGGGTACTTGTTCATAAACAGGCTCTTCTATAGCTTGCGTGCTTGCTTCATCTGCTTGTGCAGCTTCAACTTCAGTTGGTTTTGAAGTATCAATATCATTATCTTTAACAAACTGATCATAACCTTTCATATCTGGGTACCAGATATTTTTAGGGTCAATTTTTCCATCGCGTGCATTATTAAAGAGTTCTGGATCTTCAACCATAAAACGAATGTAATTATACCATTTTCCATCATTTGGATTGTCAGATAATTCATCCTTTATAGGGTGGTCTGTTACCATAGCCTTTTTATCACGTAAAACATTTTGTTTTGAGATAAACACTAATGCTTCATCTACCCCGATACGAGCAATTTCATCAGGAGTCATCAAATCACGTTGATGAGCTTGCGTGCTTGTAGATCCTGATACACGTTGACCACGTTGTTCAGAATAGCTTTTTTGGGTGATGGTTTGTTTGCCAGCTCGCATCGAGAAGTAACGCATGGTATCTTCATCATTTGTCCCCAAAAATAGCAAAGTCGCACAATTATTGACCATAGATTTCCTTGCTTTATCACCGTAAATCGTATCAAGCTGACTGATGGCTTGAATAATGATTTTAACGGACATTTCACGACTACGAATAGATGCTAAAACTTCATTGAAATGAGGTATTTTACCAATATTAGCAAATTCATCAAAGATAAATTGAACGTGCACCAAATCATCAGCTGTATAACCATCCTTCTTACCTTGGATAATTGCATCAGCATTGTGTGTCAGTTGGTCAAACATGACTGTAAACAAAGTAGATGCTAGGAAACTATAAGCTTTGTTGGTTTCTGAAATAGCAACAAAAACTGCTGTCTTTTCAGTGTTCCAGGTATCCATCTCCATAGTGTCAGCCATAATCAAATTGGTGACAGCTTGGTGATCGAAGATCGAATATTGTGTAGCAACAATCGCTAGCACACTAGTTCTTGTTTCAGCTTCAAAGTTGCTGTTAAACAAGTCCCATTGACGACAAGCATAATTTCCAGGCATGGCTTTTTCGAGGTTTGCAAACATCTTTTCAACTGGACTTGGTTCTTTTTCATTTGGGCGTTTCATGTTACGAAGTAACTCAGAAACCATTGATAGGTTAGGGGTGTAATTTTGAACTTGACTATCAAAATAGAGATAACCAATCAACGCACGATTAAGAAGAAGTTTTGCTTGATTCCAGAAATCTTCTCCTTCACGGTCACCTTTTTTACTTCCTTCAACCAACGCTTCAGTAATACGGTCAATATCTAGTTCAGATTTCATATAGTTGAAAGGATTGAACATATCTGAATTAGTTAAATTGACCAGGTCAAATACTTTAACCTGGTAGCCATGTTCTTCAAGCATCTTACCAGTTTCACGAACTAAAAGTCCTTTGGGGTCGGTAACAATAAAGCTTGAATTCATTTGCATTAAATTTGGTTTAACATAAGTAAATGTTTTACCATCACCAGGAAGCCCAACAACAAGAACATTTTTATTCAATTGCCATTGAAACGGAAGATTCTTATTAAACAATCCCATTTGGGCATTCTTTGTGAAAATCATATTGTTTGTTGGCTCTGGATCTTTAAAGCCAGCAATCTCTTGAGCAAACGCAAACTTTGCTGAACCTGCTTCTTCACCATGACGATAATTCTCATCAGGTTTTATTTTTAAATAAAACATCATCCCAATAAAGAAACCAACCATTGCAGCTAAAATAGCAAATGGACTGAAGTTAGGATAAAAGTATGGTGGTTCAACATATTTTTCCAGGACATAGGTATATTGACTAAATAAATTGCTCATATCAGGTTTAGGAGCAATGCTATATAATACATAAGCCCTGTGAGTCAAAAAAGCTAAAACCAGACTAATGATTAGATAAGGGATAAGAGGTTTCTTTTGAAGTTTCATCAGATACTCTTTCCTTTCTTCTTAGTTTTAACAGTATCAAGTTTTTCCTTAGTTGCTTTCTTGATTTTGTTAATCTGCTCTTTTGGAGTTAACTCTTGTTCTGATTTCATGTACTTTTCTTTAGCTTTTTTAGGGTCATTAACGATTTCATTAAGAGTATGTCTCAAAGCATCCGCAATAACTTCCCTGTTAGGTGCTTCAAACCAAACTTGTTTCGTACCGTCACCCAAATCTTTAAAAGCAAAGCGAACACCTGATTTTTTAAGCTCATCCGTAAACTTACTAAGGTTAACATCCGCTTCTAAAAAATCAATATGATCTTTCGTCAAAGATGACTGATTGAAGTTTTTAAAAGACTGTTCCCCAATCTGTTTGTGTTCATCATAAGTTTTATACAGCTGTTGTGCCGCATAAGCTAAAAATTGAAATAACTGTTTACCTGTCTCAAGAGTGACACGTGCACCTCTATCAAAAATTTGTTCTTGATCCATCTTTCTCCCCCTTTATGTTATGGATAAGCAGTTAGTTTAGGAGCTTTTGAGACTAAATAGCCATATTTAGCTTCTTTGTTTTGTTTTACGGTTAGTGTCAAACGTTTGTTAGCGGTTGAATTATCGTCATAGCGACAATTAATAACATAGGTTAAAGTCGTTACTTTTTTAGTCATCACTTCTTTTTCTAACAAAACACTAACTGTTGTTGCTTTGTCAGTATCAAACTGTTTTAAATCAAGCGAATTAGAAATAAAATCCTCACGAGCTGATGAGTTTGCAAAATAATTACTGATGAAATAGCGACAAAAAACATCAGCTCCTTGATTAATGGTAGTCTGTTGTGTTTTATTCTCCTCTTTTTGATACCTACTGTAATGATTAGTAAGAGAAATCGCTAAACTAAAAATTGAGAGTAACAAAGCTATCATTACCCAAAAACGATTAGAAGACTTGGGAGTTGTTTTAACAGATGGCTTTGATTTGCTCATATTTTCGTTTGCGGTTGATAATTCATGTTTTTTCTTTTGAACTCTTTGAGTTTTTTCTTGCTTAGTCCCACGGCTGAAGAAGAATTTCTTATCCTTTTTTAGTCCAAAGTCACCTAAAAGCTCTTTAACGTCTTGTTCCCCAGAAGATGGAATAGTGAGTTCCATTGACTCTAGCAGCTCTTCATTTTTATCAAGATGAAAAAGTTGAAAAGTGGCTGTTGTATTTAGCTGTAAACAACGGTTTTCTTCCCCTTCCAGATAAAACTCTAATTCTTCACGATTTTGAAAATCGCGCTGTTGACCATTACTTAGGTTTGTAATGCGAAACATTACGCATCACCCCCAAGTTTACCCTTGTTATCAGCTAAAAAGGCTTCTAAGTCCGATAGACTCATACCATATTCTTTGAGAATTTCTTGTTGGCGTTTAGCTTCAAGTTCTTTAATATCAGCTTCCAACTGTTTAATTTTCTTTTGAGCAGCTTCAAGGGATGCTTTCGCTTTATTAAGTTGTTTCAACTTATCTTTTAAGCGATCACTTGTTGATTTTTGACGGCGTGCTGATTTTGAAGTGTGTTGTTCTGTTCCAAAAGTAGTTTCATTCATTTTCTTTTCTCCCTTTTATAGTGATAAATTATCTAAGCTATCATTAACAATTGTTTTCTCTTTAACAGGATAATCACCTTGATTTTGATTAACGGAAACAATATACCATTTATCAACTTGAACTTCAGTTACTTTATGAGTAACTTCTTTTTTATCTTTATAAGTTCTAGTTTGTAGTCGTCCTGTTACCTGAAGAGTGTCACCTTTAGCTGTTAACGTGTTAAAGTTTTCAGCAGGTGCTCCCCACAAGACACAGTCAATAAAGTCAGCTGGATAAGAACCATCCTCTGTTTTATATTCTCTACTTGAAGCAAGTGTAAAAGAAATAACCGAACGGTCGTTGACTTTTCTTAACTCTGTATTTTTAGTCAGACGTCCTGTAACAATACTTTGATTTAACATTGCCTTCTCTCCTATTCATCATTACTAGCAATAACATCTCCATAAGAATTTTGTGAAGCTGTCGGATCTTGAGAATCTGTAATTAAAAGCGTACTCATGTTATTTACGAGATATTTGCCATCAACTTTATTGTAAGTTAATTGAATAATAGTGTTATTATCTACGCCTGTTTGAGCACCTTCAGTTGAATTCTTTTTCTGAAGCAAATCATTTGTGTAATTAACATAGCAAATAACTTTATCATTGGTTTTATCAATATAAATTTGAGCATCTTTAAATTCAAAATTGACAACAAAGCCTTTATAAGCTTGATTTTGTGCTGTCTCTTCTTCAGAAACAGTAGCATTATACATGCCATCAGTCATATAATCTTTGTATCTGTTACGATTTTCTTCAAGATCTTTTTTAGTGTAATAAGCAATCAAAAACTGCTTAACCCAACCTTCAGTCAACTGATGACCTTCTTTAACCTTTTTGGTTAAAGTTGTATGACTTGAAGATTGATTATCTGTTTTCTTGCTCATTGACCCAAAACCTAAGCCAATGAGAAAGATAATAATAATCCCTACAATCATCATGACACGCTTAAAAAAGGTCACTTTAAATTCATCTATCATTATTTTTCCTTTCTTTAAGGGGTTGCGAATGTATAATATGGGGCGTTACGACAAACACGCCAGTGAATTTGACTTTGATTGCCTGCATAATTACATTCAGATACCAAAAAACTACCATCAGCATTGACCGCTTCAACGATCATAACGTGTCCATATTGCGGATAGGTACTATCAAATCCACCAGCCGTTGAACAAACAGCGCCAACCGTTGGCATTGTACTAAATTTCCAACCTTTAGCGACAAGATTTCCTACCCAATTTTTACCATCACCGAGATGACCATAACTTCCTGATAAATCCGTAATTTCACCTAGTTCAACCAGACGATTATAAGCATACCAAGTACACTGACCTGCAGGATAACCGTTACCAGGTTGTGTTGTCATGCTAACACCAGTTGGCATGCTCTTAATTTTGTCCCGATACTCCTCAGGGAAATTCCAAGAGGAAGCCATTGTTCCACCACCTGCGATTGATTGGTGGAACCAAGACAATGCTTGTTTAGCATAGCTTTGACGTTGAGAAAGTGTACCATTGTTGATACCTTCCCACTTTGTTAAGAAGGTTCTGGTAAGACTATCTGTATCAGAATTAGAACTTAACACACTTTTTAAAATGTTTTGATAATAAGGTGAATCACCTTCTAACATAAAGCGAATTTGTGTTTCTAGCTCATACCATTTTTTACCAATAGAATTCGCATAATTGATTAGCATAGTATGACGAGTACCGCCATCGGTGGTATCCGTCCATTGACCAAGTCCGATCCCACGATGAAGGATATTAGGATAACCACCACCGTAGATTGCTGTACCACCCATGTTTAACCAATTTGCATCATCCCAGCACCCATCAGATGCTCCGATGGGTGGGCTAAGATAATCACCTTCGGCTCGTTTTGGGGTAATGGATGACTCAACGGCAAAGTTTCCAACCACGGCAGCAACACCATTATCAGTAGCACTTGGATAAAACTTCTTCATTAAGTCATAAAATTGTTTAGCACGTCCACTCAATTCAGATGATGTTCGCATAACGACAGTTGTTTGAGCGTACTTAACAAACGGGAAATAAAAACCAGGATTAACTAACACCCAAACGTTTGTCTTATTTTTCTTTGTCTGCTCCGTATAACCATATGAAACATCTTTATTTTTTATGTCTTGCAACCACTGAGAATCTTTAGCATCGACTTCACCATAGTTTTTGGCATAGGCAATCTTTTGTGAACCACCAGAAACGGTTCCAAGCTCGGCTCCTGCTTCAATTTTATCACCTGTCTTAACTCGAATAGCTGAAACACCATAATAAATGAAACGTGCATCACTATCTGAAATAATTAAGTTAGTTGTTTTCGTTTCGTTACCTTTTAAATCTTTTGTTGTAACCGTAACCTTACCATCCATGACTGCATAAAGCTTTTGACCTGATTGAGCCTGAAGCGTTGTCGTTGGATCAATTTTATCTTTAGACGTATATCCATATCGCTTTGAAACAGTTAGATAATCTGTATCGCTTTTTGCATCATCAGCGGAATAAAATGGATTAATCAATTCTTGAGTAGCTAAGTATTTTCCTGTTTCGGATTGACTCTCAAGAATTTCTTTATAATCTGCTAAATCATCTTTATCTAACTTCATCCAGGCTTTACCGTTGGTATAAAGTTCCGCCATGGTTTTTAGATTGTCAATATCACTGTTCTCCTCTTTCCAGATATCATCAAGAGCATCAGAAAAATGATTAAAACCAAGTGCGCCAGTTAATTTACCGCCTGTACCATCATCCCAGTTAGCATCAGGTTCCCATTCACCACCATAGCGGAAATTCATGTAAAGCAAGATTGAGTCAATATCTGTGTAGTACTCGACCTGATCAGACGATTTTTGTCGGTCAACTTGTGAAATATGAAGCCATGACTGATTAAGCGTGAAATCATTTTGTTGAATGACATTACTTGAAAAGATTGAGGAAACAATAATTATCAAAAACAAGATAAAAGCAAGAACAGCGCTGACAATCCATGTAATGGGATTAGCTAATAAGGTTGCTGCTACACTTGCTGCCGTTTTTACAGCTGAAGCAGTTGCTTGTGCTACTTTTGTAGCAGCTTTTGCTGTTGTTTTAGTTGCAAACTTAGCTCCTGCTTTTGTGCTTTTATAAGCTCCTCTACTAACTTTAACCATGCCTTTACTTTTTCGATAGGCTAGTTTAGCACCTCGCCAAGTCACTTTACCAGCTTGTTTTGCAACTGCTTTTGACTGTCTCGTTCGATACTGTAAATTTTGTAAATCTGACAAAGTATCATCTTGATCCATCGCAGTTGTTTTTATCTGATGACTAGCATTCAGCGCTATATTTTTACCAGTTCGTCTAGCTTTCTGACCAATGGTTGGATTAGTCTTTCTGACTTTCTTTTTGATTTTCTTAGTAGCTTTCTTTTCAGCTAGCGCTTTCTCTAAGTCGTCTACAATCTTTTCACCGTCAACATCTTTATCAATGCCTTTCTCAGCTCTCCTTAAAGCTGCTCTAGCATGTTTCACCTTAATCTTAGCTTCATGATGCTCCTTTTTAGCAGCGTTTTGAGCTTTCTTAGCTGATAACTGATTGTGACGTTGAACACTTTCTTTAATATGACGCTTTCTGACTACACGCTTCCTTAAATCATCTTTGTTGGACATGATTCACCCCCTCTCTTATTTATTCTGATAAAGCAATTAATCAATTTGACGATAAGCATCCGTTGCAACTAAGCGGAATAGTTCAGTATTTTTAGGAATTGGATTTTCAAACGGTACTGCTGTTTGACCTGCAATAATTAAACCAGTTCCTTTTGCTTTCGGTTTTTCAACATAACGAATAAGTGCATCTGTCAAATTGATAGTTTGAGTTAAGTATTGTAAATCTGTTTTCTTTTGCTTCAACAAAACAATAAACTCACTATTTGAAATCAATTTACGTCCTTCAGTACGAGCTAATAGTGTTTCAACGTTTTGAGTAATTCCAGTTGGGATAGCACCATACTTACGAACACGAGCGTAAAGGTTGGTAAAGAACTCTGCTTGATTATCTGTCAAGAATTGATTTTGCATTTCATCAAAATAAATGCGAGTAGTTAACTTACCTTGATTATTAACGACCTGGTTCCAAATGTAATCTTGTACAACCATCAAGGCAAATGGTTTTAATTTACCATCAAGTTTTTTCAAGTTGAAAATAACCACTTGATTATTCAAATTGACATTCGTTTCATGAGCAAAAATATCTTGAGAACCATTCGTATATGATTCTGACTTCAAAGCCAAATCTTGAGCTACATCTTCAGGTTGTTCCAACAGAATGTTGTACCAGTCTTTTAAAGTCGGTGTCCTATCAGTGATTTGTTCATAACATAAACGTGTGACACGGTCAATAATTGAAAAGTCTTCATCAGTAACTTCTTGAAGAATATTTTCAAAAAGTCCCATGATAAGTGATGATTTTTCACCGATTGGATCAGCATCTTCAGCTGATAGATTTTCTTCATCTGGTAAATCCATCAAATTTAAGTGGGTTTGCGATCCTGGGAAAATATCAATCAGTTGAGCATCAAATGCACGTCCTATGTCAGAATATTCATCTTCAGGGTCAACAATAATAATACGGTCATCAGGATATCTTAAAATGGTTGGAATGACTTCACTAGTCTTAACAAAAACAGACTTACCAGAACCTGAAGAACCTAGGATAACACCAGAAGACGTATTTAAATCACGTTGACGATCAAGTGTAATAATATTGTTTGAAATTTGATTTTGTCCGTAATAGATAGCCATAGGACTGTTACTTTGCAAGTCGGTATTTGTAAATGGAATTTGTGTAGCAATATTTGTCGTTGTCATATCACGCATAAAGCGACGTTTAACATCAAGATAAGTTTTTCCAATTGGTAACATGGTGTTAAGCGCTTCTTCTTGGTGATAGTACGTTTCCTCAAAATCAACCACATGTTTACGTCCTGCTTGTTTGACACGGTTTGTATAATCAGCAAGTTCTTCAGGTGTATCAGCTTTTAGCATGACTGCAAAAATACCTGAAAACATTTTTTGGTCATTATCATTAATTTCAGTACTCCATTTAGCGGCTTCTTCTGCAGTAGCTTGAGCTACACCTGATACAGCTAAATTTCCTGAAATACCTTTATCTGCAGCAACCTTTTGAGACTTAATCATATCCATTTTTACCCCTGCTTCAGCTGTATTGATTTTCTGAACAGCATCTGCTGGATCATACGGTTTAGCATGAATAGTAATAGCTAATTCAATCCCAATATCTGTGATTGACTTGATAAGACGGTCATTTAGAAAAGCTGGGAAGCTCCTAGCAAAAAGAACTTTGCAGTACTTTTTATCCATCATAAATTGGTCTTGTTGGAACCAAATACGTCCAGGGGCAATAAAAGATTTTGTTGTTAAACCACTAATACGGACATCTTTATAATCAACATTCAAATAAGGATTGCCACGTAACAAATCAGCAAAAATATTTAATCGCTCTGTTCCTGTCAAAGGCGTAAAAGGAATATCAATCACTTGAAATTGTTTTGAAAAATTGTTTTCAACATCATTCAATTTACGATAAGCTTGTTTGCGATCTCGTGCAGACGTTGAAACCGTGATAAATTTTTCAACCTTAAAATTATTTTGGTCAGTTGCAAAACGTGACGTAATCATATCATTATATTCTTGACGATAAACATCACGGTCATCACTTTCAAGTTCATAGGTAATTTGGCTTAAAAGTGTTGACGGAACAGGACGATTAATAATTAGCAATTGATAAGTATTATCACTATCCAAACCGTTTAAAGCTTCAACATAATAATCAATAATATCAAGTTTTTCATCTTCATCTGCCGTGAGATAATTTGTATCGCCAAGTTCCCAGGTTTTTGAGTACTCTTCATCAACAATGTGCATCAAACCGTCCTCAAACAGAGACGTATATTTAATTGTGTTTTGAGTACTAGCTTTCAAAGCTTTTTTGAGCTGTTTTGCTCGTTCTTTATCTTCTTTAGTCAAAGGTGTCGTTCCATTCATGGACACTCTTTTGTTGAATAAACGTACCATTCATATCCTCACTTTCAAAATCTGTTTGATAAGCACGTTCTTGTACTGTAAATTTAAACATCAAAACTTCTTTAATTTGTTCGTCTTTTTTTATGCCATAGATAAATGATGGTGGAACCGTCAAAGCTAATACCAGATAAAACAAAATATCAGGCAATTTCAAGAAAGAGATCAATGTTGCTAAAGCAACACCAGTGACAATCCCAATTAGCATAATGAGTTGTCTCAAAGTAAAACCACCAATAACGCTTCGTTCAAATTGATCAATAGCTTTAAAAAACTCAGAACCTAATTTGTTCATTTTTCTCCTTTCTACCAATACCAAAAAGCACCTCTTATTAGAGATGCTTTTTATTAAGATACATTCAACAATTGTTTAGCTTTACGTTGGGAACCAATCAATAAAATTAAGAAGACTACACATTTACCTATATAGCTAAAACCTGAAGCATATGCTCCCAACCAACTATTTTCATCCAATTGAACTAATGTATCAACCCTAAATCCTTGCCAAATGGCAAGCAATAGAATTATTACAGCACCCTGAAGAGCAACTGCTCCAAACATTTTTAAAAAGTTAACAGCAATATGACGTGCATTATCACTCATCCAAAAAGCAACAATTACAGGTGCTATTGCTTTAAAGAAATAAAGTTCAATGAAACGCAATAGAACAATTACTTTTAAAGATAGAGTTGCTGCAGCACCAACAATAAAACCAATACCGTCAATCATCAATCTAATTCCATATTTACCGTGTTTAATCGGAACATATTGAAAACCTGCACCTTTAAAATCAACACCAATTAGCTTGGTAATACCATTAGTAAACCACATAATTGCATTTAAAACTGCACCTGATTGAGCTACTAAAAAGTAGGCAATAAAATATTTAACTGCCACTTCTAAGAAAAGCTTCCAAGTCATCTCAACACCTTGGTTCCGAATAAATCTGTACCAAGAGAGCATTTCAATTAAAAATAAAATCGAAATCAGAATATAACCTATTGCCATCAAAGACTTGTTAACAGCAACTATTGAAGAATTTACTGACTTGTTGTAACTTCCTAAACCCTTAGTTAACTCTGTAAGTATGTCTTTCATCATGCTCCTTTCTAGCATAATAAAAAAGAGCCTTGAAAATAAGGCTCTCATCCTATAATTATTTGTGTTCTTCTACTTTTGAAAAAGTGGCAACTAATGCAAGTAAAACAATGACAATTCCTATAATCCAAGCATCTAATACAGGGTGTGGGAAAAAATTCGGATTTCCTGTAGATATAAAATCTGAACCCAAAAGACAATCAACTAGACTTTTTGAAACGCCAGTAATTTCACTCTCGCCTCTTAAGTCTGCAATCATCCCAATAACAAGCAGAAACATAAATTTAGAAACAAACCAAACCAAGAATACACCTATTGCTGATTTGATTAAATTAAAGAAAAGCATTGTTAAATATAGTGGAGACTTAAGAACAAAGAATAAAGCTTTGAAAAATCCACGTCCTAGAAAGCCTAAAGCATCCTTTAAGTGTTCGCCAAATGTTGGCTTATAAGATGCGTTAATGCGTTCCAACTCAGCTTGTGACTCTTCTGGTGTATGCCATCTAATACCGAAATGTTCCCATTTAGCATTATCAAGTTCATCCGCTGTTGGTGGACGTCCGTTAGTGGCTTCAAAGTTTTTTGCAAAAGCTACATAATCAAATTCCTTACTCATTCTTATTCTCCTTGTAACCCTTTTACTTACCGTTATTATACCACTTTTTCAACTGATTATCTTACATGTATGTAAGTTATTAGAATGAGATTGAGCGCATAGCCGCAACAATTGCTGCCGCAACACCTGCTGAAATAACTGCAATAGCTCCACCTGAAACCATTGAAGTCATGCCTTGGTCCATCATAGCTGGATTACCATTTTTACGTCCTGAAAAATAGTCAAAGGCTCCTGTTAATACCCAGCCAAGGCCTACGATAGATAAAATAGCTCCTAGAGCTGTAACTACACGAACTGCTGTGTCCATAAATAAATTTTCTCCTTTAAATAAAATATTTAATAAAAATAAAAGGCTGTAAATAGTCTTATCAGTTATTTTTACAGCCTTTTCTTTTCCAACCAAGTGGGGCAATTACCTGCTCCTAGAAGATTATTATCTGGAGATTTAGACGTAACATTAATTAGGCAAGATAATAATCTTCTAGGAACAGGCAATGCCTATTCTTGCTTTAATTAGTTATGTTTTTCTTTTCTACGAAGACCAAGTGCTGCTCCTGCAGTCATAACAAGACCTACGATAGATGCTAAAAAATTTAGTGCTGTAGTTTTTTCACCAGTTGTTGGAAGGACACTAGCCTTAACAGCTGGAACTTCTTTCACTGGTTTAGCAGGCGTTTCTGGTTTTTGTGGAGTTTCAGGAACTGGTGTTGGTGTATGAGTTGTTACTTTAGCAACTAACTCACGACCATTGATAGTGTTGATAAAAGTATTTTCAACTTCACCATCTTTAATACGTTCCACTTCAATCCAGAAGTCAGCATCGAAAGTACCTTCAACACCTAGTGATTTAAGGAAATCTTCATCAATGCTATAAGCCCATTCACCTTTTTGAGCATCCCAAGTAACCTTAACAATTTTATTAATGAAATCATCATTAGTATCTTGATTAAACTCAAAGATAAAACGATAATTGGTTCCAGCCTTGATAATATCACCTGCTTTGATAAGACTACCATCTTCAGCAATCACATCATAAGGTAAAGTCATATCTTCTTTAGCAGTGTATTCAGTACCAGTGATGACACCCTTCCAGTTTCCTGTATAGCGGTCATGTTCAACATCAAGTTTATCTTTGCCATCATATTGCCAAAGTGTATCATGATCTTTCTGAACAGTTACACCATCAAGTTTGTAATTAAAGACTTGATTAAGTCCGACTTCTTGACCATCAAGAACTGTACCATCTTTGCTAATAGCGTGTTTTTCTGGTGAAACATCTGGAACTTTTACAAAGACAATATTTGATTGATAACCATTACCAAATTCGACTTGCACAAAGGTGTTTTCAGCTTTTTCGCCTGGTTGAGCAATAACTTCAACTGGTAAGTTTACAGTAACGTTATTACCAGTTAGAACATAATTTTCGTAATAATCTTTCAAATCATTTGGAATCCATACGATAAATTCTCCATTTGGAGTAAGGCTCGTACCATCCAAGAAAGTTTGAATTTCAGTTGGAATTGGTTGACCTGCTTCAATATCATAAAATGTTCCTTTGGCAGTAATATCATTGCCTTTACTATCTATTACAGTAGCTTTTGTTACGTCAGGTTTGACAGTTGCATCATCAGTATCATCATAAATACCTGCTGCTTTTGTTGTTGTATTAACATCAACAACTGTATTAACGTAAGTACTATAATCTGTAATCAAGTGGAATGTTACATCTTTATCAAAAACAGTCTTACTATCAATGTCTCTACCAGCTTTATCTGTGACTGTTTTCGTTGGGTTTGGATTATCTGGTGTATCAATTGATGGAATATTTGAAACAACTTTATAATACCCTTTTGCAGTTGAATAAATAGTTTCAAAAGCATTATCATAATGAGCGTTATCGTTCAATGGTTTACCAACAAAGACGAAGTCAGGAACTTCAATATCCTGATCACGATGAGCGTTTAGGATTGACAACAAGTTAGCTGTTCCAACAAGTTGATAAGAGCCATCTTCAGTAGTTTTAAGAGTATAATAATCAGCGTTTGCCTCAGCTGTCGCTTCGCTATCTACTTCAAAACCTGATGGAAACGGATCATTCATCACAACAGCAGTCAATTCTTCACGACCTGCTAATAGATTGCTATTTTTAAGTACCCACTTAACAGTTGAACCTTTAGCAACTGTCTTACCGTTAATATCAACATTGTCATTATTAGTAACTGCTTTTTCATTCGTTGGTTTTTGAGTCACTTCAACAGGATGAACTGCAGTTTTAAGTGTAATATCATGGACAGTTACTGAAAGAGCTGGTGTTGTCACTTCTGTCTCAACAGTAATAGGTGCTACTTCTGTAGCAAGTTTAATGTCATGTGTTTCAGCTTGAACATTAACATCATGAAGAGTAACTGCTTTAGGAACAGTTACTTGTTCAGGTGTAATATGAATATTTTGAACTGTAACAGGCAATAATTCTGTGTAAGTTGGTTTTTCTACATTTGAAATACTTACATGACGTGGTGTAACAATGTTTACTTTTGCTTCAGCACCAAAATCAGTACGAGCAACCGCAACACCGTTACCACCTGGAGTGTTACGGATAACGGTTGAATATTGATTGCTGTATTGAGCGATTAGCGCTACACCATCAGGTGCAGAGTTAAAGCCAGTCAACGCACTTGTTGGTGTAATATTTTTACCGTAAGTGAGTCCCAAGTTTTCATCAACGGCAACTCGGTTACCATCAACACCTGAGTTTGTAGCGAAGCCACCACCAATACCAAGAACTGTAACACCATCTGCTTCCAGGAACTGACCAATATCAAAATCTCCTAGGAGTGAAATCCAAAGATAATTACCATTATTGTCTGGTGAATCAACACGAATGACAGTACGAATACCATCAGTTTTATCGTTAACTCCATAACGATAGCCATCAACGGCATTGATAGCTCCGTCTTGGTTCCAGAAGACAACCTCATCTGCTGGTGATGCTAAACCAGAAGTATCTGTGTGGAACAAAACATAAGCATCATGTTTTGAACCATCAAGCATTGTGATAGCACTTGGAATACGATACCAAGTTAGGATTTTACCTTTCCAAAGTTGGGTTGTTGTTCCATTAGCATTATAATCATAAGCACCAGCCCACTCTGAACCAATGTTTCCAGTAAGATTAGCACCTTCTGGTGCTACATTTCCCCAGTTAATGTTGGCAATAACGTGAGATTGGTTGACGTTACCTTTAACATAAACGGTTGCTTTACCAGGTTCAAGTGAACCAGTTGCTACAATCTCAACACCATTAACTGTTTGAGCTTTCTTAAATTGGCTGGTATTAGATTGAGTGTAACCATTTGGTCCAACATGTTGAACCCAGCCATCAGATGCTCCAAGAACATTACCGTCATTAACTTGTTCAAATTGTGATTTGACTCTTTCAATTTCATCAGCATTAAATTTATCAGCCGTAGCTTTGTCTGTTTCATAATCACCAGTATAATTCAAACCTACACGATCAAATGCTGCTTTATTTTTTTGATCAACAGATGCTTTTTGAGTGTCGTAAGCATTCTTCTTAGCCGCATTTTCTTGTTGAATTTGCTCATTTTTAGTAGCAACCTCATTCACTTTATCTGCCTGCTCTTGAGCAATCTTTTGAGCTTCTTCTACAGTTGCTTCAATAGTACCGGCGTTTGTAACAGTTGTTCCAGAAGCAGTAGCTTTTGCAACAGCATCATTAATCGCTTTATTAGCAGTCACTTGAGCAGCCTCTGCAGCTTGTTTGTTAGTTGAATTAGTAGTTTCTGCTTTAGTCTTAGCTGTTTCAGCATCTTTCAAAGCTTGTTCTTGCTTAGCAAGATCTTGTTTAGCTTCATCAATTGAACCATATGATTTTGATTCACCTTTCGTAAGATCTAAACCAGCTTTTTGTGCTTGTTTAGTTAAGTCTGAGATAACTTTATCTGCTTCTTTTTGTGTTGCAGCTACATTATCCAAGCTAGATGTTTGTTTAGCACTATCAGCTTGCGCTTCTTCAACTGAAGTATAAGTTTTTGTTTCTCCAGTTGAAACAGTTACTCCTGAAGCTTTTGCATTATCAGCAGATTGTTTAATAGCTGCATCAATGCTTTCTTGAGTTTCTTTAAATTCAGTAAGTTTAGCAACTTGGGCTTGAGCATCTGCTAAAGCTTGCGCTAAATCACTATATGATTTTGAACCAGATGTATTAACTGTAACGCCTGCTTTCTTAGCATCTGTTAAAGCTTGCGCCATTGTGTTTGTGATTGTGTTTTGTGTAGTTTGAGCTTCTTGCAAGCTAGCAACTTGATTAGCTAATTTATCAAGCGCTTGTTTAGCATCACTTGTTTTAGCTCCAGCTTTTACAGTAACTTTAACTCCCGATGCTGTAGCTGCTTCAACTGCCTTAGGAAGTTGGTCGTTAACTTGCTTTTGCACTTCAGTAACTGTAAAAAGATTATCTACTTGTTTTTGCGCATCCGCTTTTGCATCTTCAACTGAAGTATAAGTTTTTGCTGATTTGCTTGCTTCGTTTGAGACTTCGACACCTGCTGCTTTAGCTGCTTCTTCAGCTGTTGCTTTAACATTGTCAACTTCTTTTTGTGTTTCAGCAACTTGGTCAACCACTTCTTTTTGTTTCGCTAAATCTGCTTGAGCATCCGCATAGCTAGAGTGAGTAACCGTTCCATTTTCATCAACTTCTACACCAGCTTGTTTAGCATCTGAAACCGATTGATCTAAGCCATCTGATGTTACTGTTTCCGTTAATTGACCAGTTTGTTCACCAGACTGATTCGTTAAATCAGTGTGTGATTGACTATTATCTGCTTGTGCTTGGGCTAAATTAGTGGCATTACTGTCAGATACAACAGTTACTTCTGGTTGTGTTTCAACCGTGTTTGTTGCATCATCTGCATATACTGCTCCTGAAACAGTGATTGCTGCACCAAGCGCAATACCTGAAGCTAATCCTTTAGCCCATTTTTTCTTGCGGAAAAATCCGTGTCCATTTTGTGTGTTTTGATTTGTCATAATAATCTCCGTATGAGTTTCCTAAAAAACTATAGCAATAAAAAATGAACAGTTTAATGACGTGTTCAGGTCTACTTTAAATTAAATTTCTTGATTTTTACGTTTTTTCAAGCCAAAACCAAGAACTGATAAAATGAGGGCACCTACAACTGATAAAACAGTTGAATTTTTCTCACCAGTGTGTGGCAAAGTTACCATGTCACCTTGAATGGTTTTAGTTGTATAAGTACCGTCAGCATTTGCTGTTACACCAACTGACTCTGGTGTAACTTTTTCACCTGATGAAAGTGTTACGAAACCATCACGAATATCAACAAGACTGGCACCATTATAAAGTGTTACAGGATTACTACGAGTCACATCACGTACAACTTGACCAGTCACTGTTGAAGTGGTACCAACTTGCGAAGCGCCAGCGTTTTGAGCTGTTTCCGCTGAAATATTTGGATTATTTGTTGGAACGCTCGTATCAGGTACGACTGTAGCTTTACCACCATCTGTAGTTGGAACCTCTACTTCACCAGGTTGTTCTGTTGGAGTTTCAGCTGGCTGTTCTGGTTCACTTGATGGTTTTTCAGATCCTTTTGATTCAGAACTTGGATTAGTTGGTTCATCTTCGGTAGTGCCAGGAACCGTTTCACTTCCTTCGGGAGCTTCTGTTGAAGAAGATGATGAAGGAGTCGGTATATTTGATTCACTTCCAGGTGCTACTTCTGATGATGAAGGAGTCGGTATATTTGATTCACTTCCAGGTGCTACTTCTGATGATGAAGGAGCAGGTTTTGGTTCAACCTGCTCAGTTGATGGTGAAGTTGTTCCATCTGAAATAATTTCATCTGCATAAACTCCTGTTGATGCTGTCGCTAAAATAGCTGTTGAAAATAAAGCTAACGCTTTTACTTTTTTCATGTTTGCTCCTTTATTCTTTCCTTTGTCGGTGATAACCTCTTCCTGTTAAAACGAGGACATATTTTCCGTTTCGTTTAATTCGTTCAGCTATGATAAAGTGTTTTCGCTTAATGAATTTAATAGCTGAATAAATTTCATGAAACCTTAAAATATCTTCAACAACAATTGTGATTTTACCGTTAATTGTTCTTTTTCGCTGAACAACGGCAAATTTATGTTTGATAATAACTTGTCTTCCATCGTCAAGATAAGCTATTGCTTCACCTTGTCGACCAAGAAGACGTAAATCTGATAGTGTTAAAATCGGTCTATCAAATACTTTTTGTAAGTTTGGCATAGCAAACTCCTTTCTTGCTTTTGTAGAATATAATTCTATCCGCAATAAACAAACGCATGAGTAATACTCACAACTCCTAAACAGGAGTTAAGCCAGGACGTGCCTACTACTTTAGCAGGCTGTAACACCGCCTTCCTTATGCATTGTTATTCCATAGGCTTGCTGATCAGATCGGTGTTGGTGTTTAATTATCAAAGGTCACAAGTAGTTTTGTGACTTGCCCAGGTCAATGATTGCTGTTAAGCAACATTGTGTGTTTTGTGAGTGTTGTGGTTTGGATATGATATTGTTGTCATTTCATCATCAGCCAATAATGGAGCATTGTGAGCTTCAACAGTAACTAAGGTAATCCCTATGATAGCTACAAAACTTATGACTACGAATACGACACTAAACATTTTCATCACCTTCTTTTTTCATGCTATAGTAATTTTCAGCATTTAAATGTGCTATACTTTTTTGCTCATACAGTCGCTCTTGTTTTAAGTTTTCTAGTGATTTCAGCAAATACGCTAATGGAGAAGTGCTATCTTTCGGAATACGTTCAATCATGTTTAATACTTCAGCACTTGTTACATAGCCACTTGCTAAATATTGTCCGATTTTCATTTTCTGGTTATGAGTCATTGTTAAAACATTAGGAAACCCAAACAGTTGCTCATTGTATTTATCAGCAATTATTTGTAAGAGAGAATAATACTTTTGTTCAACGAATGGAGTTGATTGATTTTGTGATAATGACTGATTAGTTTCAGCAGACTGTGAAAATTCGTTAGAATTTTTCTCAGGCTTTCTAGAACTAATATTATTACTCTTTTTATTCTTACTCTCTTTATTCTTACTTGAGTCGAGTTTCACGACTTCTTGAAGTCGTATTTTCCGACTTCTTGAAGTCGCATTTTCCGACTTCAGTTGATTTTACTGCGTTTATAAGAGGTTTCGCTTCTTCAAAATCCATATTTAAGATATTAATATCAGTAATGATATTTTTAACATAGATACGATTCGCCTTTGTTACACCTTGTCTAACCTCATCAATTAATCCATATCGAATAAGTTCTTTTTTTAGTTTTATTATTTTATCACGTCCCCAACCTAAGTCTTGAACCAGTTCTTCAATCGAATAGTAAATAAAAATATCTCCACATTCATCAACAAAGCGCATATCACCTTGTTTAACATTTGTAAGCGATGCAGTAATTCTATCCCTGAAGAGTGCGAACATTAATTTAGCTTCAGCTCGCAACTTACGATAATATTTTGCTTTAATTATCATTTTAGGAAGTTGATAAAAATCTTCGCTATTTAATACTTGTTCTAAGGAAATCCGTCCATATGCCATTACCTTACCTCGCCAACTTTTATCATCATGCCACCTTGGCTTGGAAATTTAATCAAGTTACAGTCTTCAAGTTCTTTTAAAGAGTTAACTACTCTTTCACGAGACCAACCTGTTTGTTGCATTATAGACAGAACAACTAAATTTCTTGATTGTCTTTGTTTAGCACGTGAACTCTTCTGGTATGAATGTTTCATAAGCCATTCCTTTCTATTTTTTGAACATAGAAAAAGAGAACAATTTTCATTGCTCTCTTGACTTATAGATTTATTTTATTAATTCTCAAAACTCTAGACACTTACGTGTATTTTCTCACATTTATCATAAATTCTCGTCAAAAAAGAACGTTTTAAATCTCTTTTAGAGAATTATACATAATCGCTTTGATAGAATGCATGCGGTTCACAGCTTCTTGGAAAATGACTGAGCTGTATTTTTGGAAGACTTCATCTGTGATTTCAAGTTCTACTAAACCATATTTATCGTAGATATCTTGACCGATTTCTGTATTTAAATCGTGGAAAGCAGGCAAGCAATGCATGACAATCACATCTGGATTTCCTGTCTTTTCAACCAAATCAGCATTAATTTGATAAGGTAACAAAAGGTCGATACGTTTTTTAAAATCAACTTTTTCGCCCATTGACACCCAAACGTCTGTGTAAAGCATATCAACGCCACAAACAGCATCAAGGTCATCAGTAATAGTCAACTCAGCTCCGTTATTGTGTGCTTGTGCAATCTCGATAATTTCTTTTTCCGGCTGCAAGCTGGCTGGTGCAATGATTTTTACATTCACGCCAAGAATGGCTGAGGTAACTAGCAAAGAATTTGCCATGTTGTTACGACCATCACCAACATAAGCGATTGTCAAACCTTCTAGTTTTCCGAAAACTTCTTTTAATGTCATAAAGTCAGCAATCATTTGCGTTGGATGCCAAGTATCTGTCAAACCATTCCAGACAGGCACACCAGAGAATTCCGCTAAAGCTTCAACATCAGATTGCTTGAAGCCACGATATTCAATCCCGTCAAACATTGAACCTAGAACTTTTGCCGTATCAATTACGGATTCTTTTTTGCCAAGTTGAATTTCACTGCTTCCAAGATAAGTCACATTCATCCCTAAATCTTGTCCAGCTACTGTAAAAGCAGAACGTGTTCTGGTACTTGTCTTCTCGAAAATAAGAGCAATATTTAAGCCTTCTAAATATTTATGAGCAATTTTTTTCTTTTTCAACTCTTTAAATTTCAATCCTAAATCAATCAGATTAGTCAGTTCTTCCTTAGTAAAATCAATCTCTTTCAAAAACGAATTATTAAAAACCATAGGCCAATCCATCCTTTTCTCCTTGAATAATATACCTAATTTTAGCATAATTATACAGTTAGTCAAGCCTATTTTGAATAAAAATAAATTTTAATTCAGAAAAGCATGTCATTTATAATTGACATGTCATTTATAATTGACATGTCATTTATATTGTACTATACTTGGCACAAGAAAGATTAGGATGGAAAATGAACCGAGTTAAAGAATTTCGAACTAATTTAGGCATTTCTCAGCTGGCTCTTGCTAAGCAAATAGGAATCGCAAGGCAAACTGTTAATTTAATTGAAAATAACAAGTACAATCCTTCACTGGACCTTTGCATCAAGTTAGCTGAGCCATTAGGAACTAATCTAAATACGCTGTTTTGGGAGACTCGCCATCTTTAAAAGGAAATTTGGGAATTAGGAGATTTAGTCATGAAAAAAGTAAAGGTCCACTATGGCCACGATTCATCAAGCGATTTTATGGTATTAATGGAGAATTGGATGAATACCGTGAACAAGAGGTTAATCGAATTGGAAACAAACTGTTTATCTTACTCTTTCTTTTTGAATTCATTTCAACAGCTCTTACATTTCTCTTGAGCACTGTCTGGAAAGTATCTGCTGAAATTTTTCTCTACTGCAACGCTTTTGTTATTATTTTCGTCATGCCAATGGTTATGGTGACAATGCTGACCAATAGAGACTTACAAGGACCTATTGAAGTTCCTAGAGATAAACTTGAGAAAGAGCGTCAAAAAGCTAAGAAAAAAGGCTGGTTTAGTGGAGTTGTTTTTGCCATTTTTATGCTTGTTTTTAACATGTTTAGCAAATGGCAAGACGGGGGAAATCCTTTTGAAATCTTATTCAATCCTCTCTTTTTAATTATCTTCATTTTTTCTGGTTTTATCTTTGGAGCTGTTATGGGCTCTAGGGCTACCAGTCAAATTGACCCTGAAAAGGATTAGCACTCTTTTTATAAGAGTGCTAATTTTTGATACTTTTTTCTTGATTTCCTTGTGGCTAGTGCTATAATGTAAGTATAAATTCTGACTATCTTTGACCTTTATTGTTTTAGTCAGACATTACGAAAGGAGGGTATTTTATATGCTCTGTCAAAATTGTCATTTAAATGAATCTACTATTCACCTGTATACAAATGTCAATGGTCAGCAAAAGCAAATTGATTTGTGCCAAAACTGCTATCAAATCATGAAAACTGACCCAAATAACGCTATTTTAGGAGGAATAGGAGGTAATCCTCAATCATCTTCTAACCAAACAAACCAATCATCGAACCCTTTCGACGATTTCTTTAATAATCTCAGCGGTTTCCCAGCATTTGGTAGCCAAGGATTCCAAAATACTCCTCCAACTCAATCTGGTGAAGGTAATAATAACGGACGCGGTGGCAATGGCAACAACAATTTCCGCCCAAACGGATCAGCACAACAAGAACCTAAGGGCTTGCTAGAAGAATTTGGTATCAATGTTACTGATATCGCACGTCGTGGTGATATCGACCCTGTCATCGGACGTGATGCTGAAATTGTTCGTGTTATCGAAATTCTTAACCGCCGTACAAAAAACAATCCTGTTCTTATCGGAGAACCTGGTGTTGGTAAAACTGCCGTTGTTGAAGGATTAGCACAAAAAATTGTAGACGGTAACGTTCCACAAAAACTCCAAAATAAACAAGTTATCCGCCTAGATGTGGTAAGTCTTGTTCAAGGAACTGGTATTCGTGGTCAATTTGAAGAACGTATGCAAAAACTCATGGAAGAAATCCGTGAACGCAAAGACGTTATCCTCTTCATCGATGAAATCCACGAAATTGTCGGTGCTGGTAATGCTGGTGACGGTAACATGGATGCTGGTAACATCTTGAAACCCGCTCTTGCTCGTGGTGAGCTACAATTAGTTGGTGCAACTACTTTGAACGAATACCGCATCATTGAAAAAGATGCTGCGCTTGAACGTCGTATGCAACCTGTAAAAGTTGACGAACCAAGCGTCGAAGAAACTATCACTATTCTTCGTGGTATTCAAAAGAAATATGAAGATTATCACCATGTCAAGTACAGTGATGATGCTATCGAAGCTGCTGCTAACCTCTCAAATCGCTACATTCAAGACCGTTTCCTTCCAGATAAAGCTATCGACCTTCTCGATGAAGCTGGTTCTAAGATGAACTTGACACTTAACTTTGTTGATCCAAAAGAAATTGACAAACGTTTGGTGCAAGCTGAAAATCTAAAAAATCAAGCTACTCGTGAAGAAGATTATGAACGCGCAGCTTATTTTCGTGATCAAATCGCTAAATACAAGGAAATGCAAAAACAAACCATCAACGAAGATGATATTCCAGTGATTACTGAAAAGACCATCGAGGCAATCGTTGAAGAAAAAACAAATATTCCTGTTGGTGACTTGAAAGAAAAAGAACAATCTCAATTAATTCACCTTGCTGATGACTTGAAAGAACACGTTATTGGTCAAGACGAAGCTGTTGATAAGATTGCAAAAGCCATCCGTCGTAACCGTATTGGTCTTGGTACACCAAACCGTCCAATTGGTTCATTCCTCTTCGTCGGTCCTACTGGTGTTGGTAAAACAGAACTTTCAAAACAACTTGCTATTGAACTCTTCGGCTCAGCTGATAGCATGATCCGCTTTGACATGTCTGAATACATGGAAAAACATGCAGTCGCTAAACTTGTCGGAGCCCCTCCAGGATATGTTGGTTACGAAGAAGCTGGTCAATTGACTGAAAAAGTTCGTCGAAACCCATACTCACTCATCTTGCTTGATGAAGTTGAAAAGGCACACCCTGATGTCATGCACATGTTCTTGCAAGTTCTTGATGATGGTCGTTTAACTGACGGTCAAGGACGTACTGTAAGCTTTAAAGATACAATCATCATTATGACATCTAACGCTGGTACTGGCAAAGTTGAAGCTTCTGTTGGTTTCGGTGCTGCTCGTGAAGGACGTACAAATTCTGTTCTTGGTCAACTTGGAGACTTCTTTAGCCCTGAATTCATGAACCGTTTTGACGGTATTATCGAATTCAAAGCCCTAAGCAAAGATAATCTCCTTCATATCGTTAACCTCATGCTTGACGACGTCAATAACCGTTTGGCAACTAACGATATTCACCTTGAAGTAACAGATAAAGTTAAAGAAAAACTGGTTGACCTTGGATATGATCCTAAGATGGGTGCTCGTCCACTTCGTCGTACTATCCAAGATCACATCGAAGATGCTATTACAGACTTCTACCTTGAACACCCAACTGAAAAAGATTTGAAAGCTGTGATGACAAGCAATGGCCAAATCATCATCAAATCAGCTAAAAAAGTTGAAAAAGAAGAAACTGTTTCAGCAGAATAATAAAAGCAAAGTCTAGGAAGTTTTTAGTTTCCTAGGCTTTTTTAACAATTCCGAATCCAAAATCAAAATATTCCGACAATTTTCTAGCAAAAGACAGATTTTTTTAGTATAATAACAACAATAGCCACTCTTGCAAATCTATCTTAGAGATTGATAATTTTATCTCCACTCTTTCTAACACTTGTTTTATAGGAGAATTTTATGTCTAACCCAACTTTTGGTGAAAAACTTGATAACGTTGACTACAAAGCTCGCTACGGAGTGTATGCCATCATTCCAAATGCGACTAAAGACCAAATCATTTTAGTTCAAGCCCCTAACGGCTCTTGGTTTCTTCCAGGTGGAGAAATCGAAGCGGGCGAGGATCATTTTTCAGCTTTAAAACGCGAACTTATTGAAGAACTCGGCTTTTCAGCTGAACTTGGTTATTATTACGGACAAGCTGACGAGTACTTCTACTCACGTCATCGTGATACTTATTTTTATAACCCAGCTTACCTCTATGAAGTCACACATTATGAAAAAATTGGGGCACCACTTGAAGATTTTAATCACCTTGCTTGGTTCCCAGTCGATGAAGCTATTGTAAAATTAAAACGTGGCAGCCATAAATGGGGTGTTGATGCTTGGAAAAAAAATCATCATTAAAATCTCATAATCTAAGTTTTTCACCTAAAATAGTGTTATAATAATGGTAGAAAGTTCATAGGAGGAAATTTATGAGGTTAATTAACACAACAAGTAGTCATTCCGAGCTAGTTCGTAACCAGCTTCGAAACACGGACGCTAAACTCGTTGAGACTTACTCTGCAGGAAATACCGATGTTGTTTTCACTAAAGCACCAAGTCATTACGAACTGTTGATTTCAAACAAGTATCGTGCTATCAAAGAAAGTGAAATCGAATCCATTCGGGAATTTTTCCTCAAACGCAAAATTGACAAATCTACCGTTCAATTAGATCAGTTGAAAACCTTGCATACAGCGAATCTAATTGAAATTTCCTTCCCAACAGTTCACTAATCAGGTTTAAAAACCTGATTTTTTTAGTTTACATACAAAAAAACGAACTCAGATGAGTTCGTTTTTAGTTACTATAGGTTATCTCATTATTTTGCTTTAACTTCAAAGCCTTCTGCTACTGCTTCTGGGAAGTTAGCCTCAACGATTTCAGCACAGTGGTCACAAATTGTAACACCGTATGAACGCTCTTTAGCTGTTGGATCTACGCGACGGCAACGATCACAAACTTCACCTTCAGCATGAGCAACTGTAAATGCGACACCATCAAAAACAACAGCATCAGCTGGAGCAGCTTCATCAGTAACTGTCAATTGTGATACGATAAGCAATTGAGCAATATCGCTATCAAGGGCAACAAGAAGAGTTTTCACTTCTTCGCCAGCATAGATAGTCAAATGAGCTTCCAATGATTTACCGATAACTTTAGCGTTACGAGCTTCTTCTAAAGCTTTTTGAGCTTGGTTACGAAGTGTCATGAAGGCATCCCATTCTTCAAGAATATTTTCTTGTCCTTCGAAGACTTCAGCATCTGGTAATTCAGATAATTGAACGAATTCTTCTGGTTCGAATTCAAGGTATGACCAGATTTCTTCAGCAGTGTGAGGAAGAATTGGTGTCAACAATTTAGTAATTTTAACCAAGATATCGTAGAAGACTGTTTGCATTTGACGACGGGCAATGTTATCTGCTGCTTCGATGTAAACAACGTCTTTAGCAAAATCAAGGTAGAAGGCTGACAAATCAACTGTGATAAAGTTAACAACAGCTTTGTAAATTGTCATGAAATCATAATCTTCATAAGCTTTACGGATTGTTGCTACTAATTGGTTGAATTTAACAGTCATGTATTTATCAACTGAACGCAAATCTTCGTAAAATACAGCATCTTCATTGGGATTGAAATCAGTTGTATTAGCAATCAAGAAACGAAGTGTGTTACGGATTTTACGGTAAGTTTCTGATGTTTGTTTCAAAATATCCATTGAAATACGAACATCGTTGCTAGAATCAACGCTAGTTACCCAAAGACGTAAAATCTCAGCACCAAATTGTTTTTCTACATCACTTGGAAGGATTGTATTTCCGAGTGATTTAGACATTTTTTCACCTTTACCATCAAGGACGAAACCTTGAGAAAGCACAGCTTTGTAAGGTGCGTGTCCGTTAACGGCAACTGAAGTGATCAATGATGAGTTGAACCAACCACGGTATTGGTCAGAACCTTCAAGATAAAGGTCAGCTGGATATTCCAAACCTTCGCGAGCGTTCATCACACCATTCCATGAAGAACCTGAATCGAACCATACGTCCATGATATCAGTTTCTTTAGTGAATTCACCATTTGGTGAACCTGGGTGTGTGAATCCTTCTGGAAGAAGGTCTTTAGCGTCACGTTCCCACCATACAATTGAACCAAATTCTTCAAACAAGTCAGCAACGTGGTCAGTTACTTCTTTTGTCATGATAGCTGTACCATCTTCAGCGTAAAAGATTGGAAGTGGAACACCCCATGCACGTTGACGTGAGATAACCCAGTCACCACGGTCACGAATCATGTTGTAAAGACGAGTGCGACCCCATTCTGGATAGAATGTTGTGCGGTCAATTTCATCAAGAATATCTTGACGGAATTTAGAAACAGATGCAAACCATTGTGGTACTGCACGCCAGATGATAGGTTTTTTAGTACGCCAGTCAAATGGGTATGAGTGAGTGATAACTTCGCTAGCAAGCAAAAGATCACCAAGTTTTTCTTTAACAGTTGGAACAACTTTATCGTAGAATTGACCTTGGAATTCCGGGCCTGCATTTTCCATCATGATACCACGTTCGTCAACTGTAACAGCAACTTCAAGGTTGTATTTAACACCAACATTGTAGTCATCTTCACCAAAACCAGGGGCAGTGTGGACAACACCAGTACCTGAGTCAAGTGTAACGTGGTCTCCAAGGATAACAAGTTCGTCTACTTCTGTATCCCATGGGTGTTCAGTAACGATGTATTCAAGTTCAGTACCTTTGTGTTTTGCAAGAACTTCGAATGATTCCCAACCAAATTTTCCAGCAAGGCTATCAAGAAGTGCTTCTGCAACAACAAATTTACGACCATCATTAGCAGGTTTTACAACAACATAATCCATCTCAGGACCAACTGTCAAACCACGTGAAGCTGTTACTGTAAATGGAGTTGTTGTCCAAACAACGATGTAAGTATCAGTATCAAGAACACCTTTACCATCTTTAACTTTGTTAGCGTAGTAAAGTGATGTTGAGTCAATATCGTGATATTCAATTTCAGCTTCTGCAAGAGCAGATTCTGATGACCATGACCAGTAAACTGGTTTAGCACCACGGTAGATGTAACCTTTATCAGCCATCGCACCAAATACACGAATTTGAGCTGCTTCATACGCAGGAATAAGAGTCACGTATGGATTTTCCCAGTCAGCAGATACACCAAGACGTTTGAAATCTTCACGTTGTTTATCTACTTGGCTAAGTGCGTATTCACGACACATTGCAAGGTATTCAGTCAAAGGAATTTCTTTACGTTTTACACCTTTTTTAGCCAAAACTTGTTCAATTGGAAGTCCGTGTGTGTCCCAACCAGGAATATAAGGAGCACGGAAACCAGACATTGATTTAGAACGTACAATAATATCTTTAGAAATTTTATTCATGGCGTGACCAACGTGGATGTTTCCGTTAGCGTATGGAGGTCCATCGTGGAGGTTGAATGAAGGTTTACCTTCGTTTAATTGTTGACGTTTTGCGTAGATGTCAGCTTCTTCCCATTTTTTTTGCCATTTAGGCTCTTTGTTTGGGAGTCCAGCACGCATTGGAAAAGCAGTTTTTCCAAGATTAAGCGTTTCTTTTAATTTCATGACTACTCCTTATAATAAATAATATTCAACTGTCAAAGGATTGTTAACCAGCGACAGAAAAATGACAATGTTTCTTAGCTGATAAAACAAAAGAGCCTTCGTCTCAATAAGGACGAAAGCTCGTGGTACCACCTTAGTTTAGAAATTTAGGCACACCAAATAATGGAGTGAAAATCTAAATTTCCCTCATTAAACCCGTAAGGTGAGTTTATCCCTTTTATCTTACTCAATTCAGATAAAATCTTAGAAAAGGATAACTGATATCCCAGAGATTGCTGGCCTCTCACCATCACCTGCTCGCTGTAAATGTAGAATATCAATCGCGTTTTTCTTATTCTTCAATATTTAATTTAAATGTTTGAGTTTCGTTAAGATTGATGTCGTCTGCTTCGCTATCATCAATTACTGGAAGTTTTTGTGTTTCTTCAAGATGTTTGTTTCCTGCTTCAACACGACGTTGCAATTCTTCCATTTCTTCTGGTGTGAATTGACGAGTAGCATCCATTGACATTTCATCATCAGTTTCAGGCATTTCTTCTTCCAAAACTTTTTCAACAACTTCACGGAAAGCTGCATCTGAATTTTGAAGGTAAACAGCTGTTGGTTGTAATAATTCTGTCCATTCTGGTGAATTTGTCAAACCAAGTTGACCTTCGATAGCGGCAACCAAACGTTGGTGGAAGACACGAGTTTGACGTTTCAAGTCTTCAGTTTCAACCGCAACACGTTTAGCTTCATCTGTTGCATCACGCAAAATTTGGTTTGCTTTAGATTTTGCTTCATCAATCAAATGTTGTGCATCGTAGTTAGCTTTGCTAACAAGGTTAGCAGCTTCATCATTAGCTGATGTTTTAACTTTTTCAGCAGTTTCTTGAGCAAGAATAACAGATTGGCTTAAAGATTCTTTCATTTCATCGAAGTAAGCAAGTTTATCTTCCAAATCTTTGATTCTGTTTTCTTGTTCATGGTTGCGACGAACCAAGTCTTCGTAGTCATCTACAACGATATCAAGAAATTCATTAACTTCTTCTTCGTCATATCCACGAAATTTTAATTTAAATGTTTTATCTTTAATATCAAGTGCTGTAAGTGCCATTGATTTCTCCTTATTTATGTATCATCTTATCTACGGTCAATTTGTATTTTCCATTCTTCGTAAGCCCATTCTCACTTAAGATAGAAAAACGACCAAATCCTCTAACACTAATCAAATCTCCAACTTGAAGCATTTCTGAAGGTCTATCAAGCGTCTGATAGTTAAGCTTTAGCTTTTCAGCACTGATCAACTGAATAGCTTGACTTCTAGAAAGCTTCAAAACTGTTGCTAGAACTTTATCTAAACGCATACTTGAAACCATGATATCTAGCTGATGAGATTCTTTTTCTCCCTTAATCAACTGATCAAGTGGAATCTCTTTTAGGCTTACGCTTGCTTTTGCAATCTTTGTAACATTAGCTTGAAAATAATCAACCATATTTTTCGTAACTAATAACTGTGCGTATCCTTGCTCAACTAAAATATCTCCAATAATCGTTCGCTTAACTCCAAGCTTGTGAAGCAAAGCTCCCATTATTTGAGCGTGAGTCAATTGATTAAACTTCGAATTATAATTCACTTCTAGCAGTGCTAACTCGAAATTTTCCAAATTTAGCTCATAGTAATCAGGGGCAACTAGTATACGTGCGTACTCTGCAGGATAATAATCACTCGAAACAAAGTAGCGCAAGCCTCGATTCCCAAGAATACTTTTAGCAATATCAACTTGGCGAGGATTTAGAAAATCTGTTAATGAATAAGCGTATGTCTCTTCTACCCTCTGAGCGATGTCATCTATTTTTTCAATGAAATCATACTCTTCAGGTCGAAAATGTTGGTAAATTTCTTTTTTCATCGAACTAATAACATAATAAGAAAGCGACTCAAGAGATTTAAGGCAATAACCGCGGCCCAGATCGTAAAGTCCAATCCCATAAATTGAAGATTTAAACGTTGAAACGGTTTAATTACTGGCTCAACAATTTGAACCAGTAAACGACCAAATCCAGTGTTATACGCACCTGGAAACCAAGATAGGAGCGCATACGCAATTAGCAGATAAGAGTAAAATTGAATGGTTTTTAATAGTACAATTAATACAAAAATCATATATTAACGTCTCTTCATGTCAAAGTCGAAACCAACATCTTGTCCCGCATTTGGAATTGGAAGTTCTTCGAGATTGACGATGACATTTGATGGTGTCAACAAATACATTGAACTGCCAACTTTTTGAAGACTACCATAAAGAACTTTACTTGCACCATCAATAAAATCAAGACAACGACGTGCTTGAGCATCAAGCATATATTGAAAATCAATCAAAACACATTCGTTAACAATCAACAAATCAACAATTTCTTGAGCATCCTCATATTTACGAGGGTATTTCAAGGCAATTGTCGTAGTCGTTTGATTGTTTCTAACTTGCGATTGTTCTTCACGACGTTGATTCAATGAATGAACGTGCGGATTTTCATCAACTGCACGTCTTTGTTGAGGTTGTACACGTTGACGAACAGCCCCTCCAACAGCTTGAGCTTGTTGAGCACGTGCTGATGAGAATTGCTGTTCTGCGCGTCGAGGTGCTTGCTGTGGCTTAGCCTCAGCTTGTTGTTGAACACGAGGTTGTCTAACCTCATCTTCAACAGTTTCTTCAACATCACTTACCTCATCAGTATCGAAATAAGAGATTAGTTTGTCAAATTTATCTTTAAAAGCCATGTTTTTCTCCCGTTATTTAAAGAATGATGAACCAATTCTAACAAAAGTTGCCCCATTACGAATAGCAATTGGGAAATCACCACTCATGCCCATACTTAATTCGGTAAACGGCATATGAGCTAACTGTCGTGCTTGCAACTCTTGTCTAAGTTTGGCGGCTTTTCCAAAAATGTCGTCAATTTCACTTTCAGAAGCATTCTTAGGCGCTATCGTCATCAATCCTACAATTTCCACTTTATCAAAGTCAGAGATTTCAGCTAAAGCTTCAGCAATTTCTGAAACTTTAAAGCCGTGTTTACTCTCTTCCTCGGAAATATTAACCTGTAGGAAGCATTTAATGGGATGCTCTGCTCTTTTCTGGATTTCAGCAGCTAATTTAACAGAATCTAAAGCATGAAAATAATCAACGTAATTAATGACATTTTTTACTTTACGACGCTGTAGAGTACCGATTAGGTGCCATGTTAAATTTTTATCTTTTAACGCTTCATACTTCTCCAGAAACATATCGACCCTATTTTCACCAATATGTTCAATACCTGTGTCAATAAGACGAGCAGCAACACCACTATCAACATACTTCGTCACAGCAATAATCTTGACACTTTCTTGTGAACGATTGGCTGCTTTTGTTGCTTGCGCAACCTGTTCAAAAACAAGGTCTTTATTTTTTTGAAAACCGGTCATTAACGATTTTTGAAAAATGGTGGTGTTTCAAGTTCATCATCAGCATCTTCATTAGCTGTAAATGTTGACATTGTCAATTTACTATCAAGTTCACCTTCTGTTGGACGTGCGATGTTGTCGCGACGAAGGTCCCAATTTCCAAATGAATTATCTTTTTGTTGTGATTTATTTGCTGTTGGTTGTTGTGAAGCTGGCATTGCATGGTTTTCGCTCATATCATAGTCAAAGTTTGAACGACGTTCAAAAGCGGCTTGACCAGGTTGTTGAGCACGTTCTGAAGCGTATTGAGCACCAGCTGCTTGTTGTGCGTTGTTTTGAGCAAATGAACGAGTTGCTTGTGGACGGAATCCAGCGACTTGTTCTGCACGGTCTTGATGAACACCTGTAGCTACAACAGTTACACGGATTTCATCTTTCATAGTATCATCAATTGATGTACCAAGCCAGATGTTAACACCTTTACCAGCTGCTTGACTGATGATTTCAGAAGCTTCTTCTGCTTCAGTAAGAGTCATGTCAAGACCACCAGTTACATTAACGATAACATCTTCAGCACCATCGATTGTTGTTTCAAGAAGTGGAGAGAAGATAGCTTTACGAGCTGCTTCAGTGATACGTTCTTCACCAGAACCGATACCGATTCCCATAAGAGCGTTACCTTTGTTAGCCATAACTGTTTTAACATCGGCAAAGTCAAGGTTGATAAGACCTGGATTTGTAATCAAATCAGTAATACCTTGAACACCTTGACGAAGCACGTTATCTGCTTCTTTAAGAGCCTCAAGAAGTGGAGTTTTCTTATCAACGATTTCAAGAAGATTGTTGTTTGAGATGATAAGCAATGTATCAACTTGTTCACGAAGTTCTTGGATACCTTCTGCAGCGAAGTTACCACGTTTGTTACCTTCAAAACCAAATGGACGTGTTACAACTGCAACTGTAAGAGCGCCAAGGCTTTTAGCGATACGTGCGATAACTGGTGCAGCACCTGTACCAGATCCGCCACCCATACCAGCAGTGATGAAGACCATATCAGCACCTGTAAGAGCTTCAGTCAATACTTCTTCGCTTTCTTCAGCGGCTTTACGACCAACCTCAGGTTGTCCTCCAGCACCGAGTCCACGAGTCAATTTAGGGCCTAACTGAATAACAGTTTCAGCTTTTGAAGAGCTCAATGCTTGGATATCAGTGTTTGCTGCGATAAATTCAACACCAGCAACACCTTCATCAATCATGCGGTTGATGGCGTTACCTCCGCCACCACCAACACCAATAACTTTAATAACTGCACCTTGTACTGATGCTGTGTCAAATGAAAATGCCATTTTTATTCCTCACTTATTATTAGTCAAACATACTTCCGAAAATACCACGAACACGTTCGCTAAATTTTGATTTTGGTTCTTCGTGTCTTTGTACAGGCTGAACTGGAGCTGGCTGTTGTACCATGTTTTCATTAACTGGTACAACAGGTTCGTTATTATAAACCACTCGTTGTTGCGCTTGTACTTGTGGCTGTGGTTCGAAATCAACTGGTTTACGACGAAGTAATTCTTCACCAGACACCGCACGTTGAGCAATAACATCAACTTCGCTCATTGTACCAACGTATTCAACCAAGCTAATAACATTAGCGAACATTGGGTTACGGATACCAACTTGATTTGGAACGTGTAGTTTGACAGTTGTTCCAAAGATTTCTTGAGCAACTTCTACCACACCTGGCATAATTGCTCCACCACCAACAAGAATAATTCCTCCTGGTAGGTCAAGTAGACGCCCACGTTCTAGATCTTGTTTAACACGATCTAAAATGTGGCGTACACGCGCAGAAATAATTTCTGACAAGTAACGCTCGCTAACTGAGATAGGTGTATCACTACCAACAACATCTACTTGAACAGTTTCTGAAGAGCTTGCTTCTTCTAAGTTTGCTTGACCAAAGTTAAATTTAAGGGCTTCAGCAATTTCCATAGAAGTTTTCAAGACTTTAGAAATATCTTTAGTGACATATTCGCCACCTTCTGCATAGATGTTTGTGTATTGTAATTCTTGTGCTCGCATAGAAGCAACAGTTGTTTGACCGCCACCCATATCAATCACAGTAGCACCAAATTCACGTTCACCTTCGTTAAGAACTGATTTTGCCAAAGCAAGTGGTGAAATAATAACATTTTCAACACTGATACCAGCACGTTCTACTGTTTTACGAAGGTTATGAAGAATTGTTGTTGGTCCAGTATAAATTAAACCACGCATTTCTAAACGAATTCCCATCATGCCACGTGGGTCACGAATACCTTGAAAACCATCAACGATGAATTCTTCTGGAATCAAAGAGATAACTTCACGTTCTGGAGTGATGCTCTTAGTCAATGCTGATTTAACAACGCTATCAACATCTTCATCTTTGATTTCTTTTGATTCACTTGGAACTGGAATCATACCTTGAGTTGGTTCGATTTGAAGAAGATTAGCTGGAAGACCAACATTAATCTTATCGATTGTCATTCCAGCTTTTTCTTCTGCTTGTTCAATCGCTGTTTTGATTGCTTCTGCAGCTGCTTCAATATCTATAATAATACCGTCTTTTACTCCCGTGCTGGGAACGTTACTCACACCAATCACATTCATTTCGCCAGAAACAAATTCTGCTACTAGAACTTTAATCGAGCTTGTCCCTATATCTAATCCTGTAAAAAAGCCATTTCTAGCCATTCACTCGACCTCACTATCTTTCCAATCATTTACTATTCTAAAATCTGCATAAAATCAGAATTATTCAGGAAATATTATATCATAAAAAAACGTAAAATGTTATCATTTTACGTTTTTTGTTATAGAAATTTATCTACTATTAATATTGTAAAAAACGTTACAGTATAAAACACATACTAATATTTATAGGTAGAATACATTAATTACGATAAAATACACGTAACAAAAAACGTAACAAATTTTATAACAAATTTACGAGTTCAGCAGGCAGGAAAAAGGCACCTTAACGGGTGCTTTTATGATATAGTGAAAATGTTGGGGCTGTTTTTTGAGGTTTTTGAGGTTCTTTTTTTGTTACCATTCTTTTAGCTCTTCCAAAACGTCTGCTACTCGTTCAGTAGTAACTACCTCATAGGGCTTTACTGGTTCATTAGGTAAAACATAATCAAATACTATCCCATTCTTTCTCACAATTTGAATAGTATCACCTTTTATAAAGCCTCTATCGATTGCCTTTTTTAGTTCATCATAATATAACATAACCATAACTCCTTTACTTATTTATTCGTAAAAGAAACAGAAAAAGTACTAATTTTTACTACATTCAGCGCCTTATATTAATCATTTCAATAACCGCGCGTGTATGACTAACATAACCCATTATGTTATAATATTAGTGTACTTAGATAGATATATTGTGATTTTCTTCCGTGGTTTATTCCACGGTTTTTATTTAGATAAAAAACACCCTTAATCTTGGCGGATAGGGTGCTTTTCTTATGCCTAGAATGCTATTCTAAACATTCTCCTTGTTGTTGACTACATTGTAGCATGAACTAACTTTTATTGCCAAAGAAACACGCTTAAACCATAGGGGGTAACTATTCAAGGGCTTTTTATGTACTTTGTATAAATACACTCTAGAATATCCCAAATTATCGGCTACCTTATCCCAATTATAGCCATTGTAGTAGCGTTCTATAAGCACTTTACGCTGTAACTCATTATCTAGGCTATTAATTAAAGCCATAGTGTTTTTTTGGTCTTGCTTAAGCTCTGCTATTTGTTGCAATACCTCATTATGTCCTAACTCTTCTAACAGTCTAGGAAAGTTTTTGAACGTTTCTCTATCACGTTTTATCATGTTTTCTAAGCTTTTAATCAATAAAATAGTCGCCCTTAAGTTTTTAAGTTTATCTTTGATATTCATATCTCTATTATACTATTGTGAACAATTTTGATATAATAAAAGTAAGTTTTCTATGTGAATGTTCCTGCTTATACGGGCAGGCTTTTTTATTTAAAATGATTTAATAAAGTCATAACGAATTCATACCACAAAAACTTGCGTGAATGCTTACAGGTTCGCCCTGTGAGCTTTTTTAATGCAATAAAAAAAGACGGCTATCAATAGATAACTGCCTATGGGTGTTTGATTACTTTAATAATTGGAAAATGGAGAAACACCCACGTCTTAAGCATACCAAAAAGCAATATCAGTAGCAATCTAAAAGCGGAACAAATAGAAAGTTAACTGGTAAACAAAATACAATCAAAATAAGACTTTTCAAGGTTATATGACACCCCTTAAAAATCTGAAAAAATGGCGCGTGATACAAGCGGACACCTTGTGGTGGCTCTCCTCCTTGACACGAGATAGGGGGCGGGGGAATTTTAAATAAGTTTGAATGAATTACATATGAAATACCTTTACCGCCATACACGGGCTTTTAGGCAGGTTCTAGGACGTTCTAGGACGTTCTAAAAAATTCAAAAAGGGAGAATCACGCGCAAAAAAAGGCAGCGTTGTTATATCCGAACAATACAGTGCCCCGATAAAAATTTAAGGGTATTTCCGAATAAAAAAGAAGCTATCAAAATAGCTCCCCTTAAACGTTAAGAAATTTTAATAATATTGACTGCTTGAAGTCCGCGTTCTCCTTGTTCAACGTCAAACTGAACTTTCTGACCGTCCTCTAAAGATTTAAAACCATTAGATTTAATTTTAGAAAAGTGTGCGAACACATCAGTCCCATTTTCTTGAGAGATAAAGCCAAAACCTTTATCCATATTAAACCATTTTACTGTACCTTGTACCATTGAGTTACCTCTTTTTATATAAATTTGTAAAAATATTCAAGAGGAAAAACAAAAGATACCACTTATTACTTAAACCCCAAATCTTATTTACACTCATTAGTCTAACAGTAAAGTCACTATAAGTCAAGACTAAACTCTCATTTACCAAATTATAGAGAACCATTGAGTGATATATTTTAAATCTGCTTAGCTAATTCTTGAGTGCTTTTCGTTTTAATCGGAACAAAGTTCTGTCGGTTTTTCTGTAATTTCTTTTAATGTTCGTGTCATTGTAACATCTCCTCTGTATTATTAGTCTTCTTTGTTTAGTTCTGTATTGTAATACTCTAAACCTTGATACTCATTATCAACGTCTACAGACTTGAATAAGTCAATCGCTTCATCATCCAACATATCAAGTGTTTCAATTGCTGTTTCACTATCTGTATTCAATGGTTTATCACTTAACAAACGTTCTGCATAATCTAGCAATTCACTCTCATATCTTGCGACTTTGTTAATCAATTCCTCAAACGTTGCTTGTTCCTTTAGTTGTTCTGTTCGTTTGTCAATGTACTCATGAATAGTATCATCATAAGCAATCTCACGCGCTCCCTTGTCGCTATCCTCTACTTCTTTTACCAGCTCATTATACTGTGCCATCTCGTTGGCTTGGTTATCCAAGTCACTTTCTTCCTCGATTGGCTTTGGTTGATAATGTAATTCATTATCTTCTAACATCATCAAGAAGCTTTCCAAACAATTGAAAACACTAAAAGCGATTGCTTCAAATTCTTCTTGTTTCTCTTCAGGAAGATAGCTCTTATAGTCTTTGGTCTGTAATAGCGTTGATAGTTCGCATGTTTCTTCTACCCATGCTTTGAGTTCTGTTAGGGGCATTGGTGCTGTTGATTTGTTTGTGTTAGTCATATTAGTTTACCTCTTCATATGTAACCATGATATTATCTCCGTAAGCTTGTACACTTCTTATTTTCTTATCAGCCATGAACTCATTCACTCTGGTTTCTAGTTCCTCATTATTTTCTTGTCTAGTTTTCGTTATGCCATTGCTGAAATATCCGTCAGCAACTAATTCACGGTTAAATAGTTTAATTTTCATCTGTTTTTGTCCTTTCTACTTTATAACGTGTTGCTAATTCGCCAAATAGCACTCCCAACGCTTTCTAAGCCGTCTTGAATTCTTTTAGCATTCTCACTCTGACGGTCTAAGCGTTCAGTATCTTTGTAGCTGTCGTAAAGTGTTGCCGATAGCTTACAAATTTCTATGGCTGTTTGTTCAGATAAACCATAGTCGTGTTTAATGGTGTTGACCTTATCAGCAATCAAATCCACAAATTCCATGCTCTCGCTGTGTATTCTGTTTCTGTCGTATCTATCCATGTTTACTTGGTCTTTCTGTTTGATTGGGGTATGGGTTAGCTTTTTTAGGTAAGGTGTCAACATTTTAGCTAACAACGCAAAGCCAATAATATCAAGGGTTTTAGGGTTTTTGTTAGCCAAATAGCGAAAAAACGCAAAAGAAATTTAAGTTAATTCTTATACCCCTATATACCCTATTACTATATATATTATTATTTATTATTAAAAATATTACCCTTTTACCTCTGACTGCTTATAAAACCTTACATATCAAGGGTTTTCATGGGGGTACTTTTAGGTGTAAAGCGGTAAAAAGTGCTATTTCGGGGTATTTTTTTGCTTAAGATAACCATTGGTGTCTCGGGGGCTACCGAACATACTAAACTTAACCGACTTACTTCTATACCATTGGTCTGAATTATCAAGATAAAGCTTGATTTTATTCCTAATTGTCTTCGGTTGTTCGATATCATTATCTTTAAATATTTCTTTCATAACGTCCTTGACGGTTAGGCGGTCACGTTCAACAATTCCGACCCATTCAGCACCATTCTCACGGTCTACCTCATTTCTATATCCTACGCCATAGTTTTCCATATCTGTGTAATACTGTTTTCTTATATAGTCTTGATATTTTGGACTATAAAAATCTTCGGGGATTTTAGTAGCCAAATACCACTCAAAGCGCTCAATAACGTCATCTCGGTATTTGTGTTTCTCACGGTTTTGGGTGATAAGTTTGCCCTCTTCGCTATTTTCATGGAAAGTTCTAAAATGAAGTTAGCCACCTAAGGGTATCAAAAAACATCTCAGAGAGATATAATTGTAATCACCACAACAACAATTAAAAAGACTCTGAGATGCAAAACTATTATACTCCAAAAAGTAAACATTTAACACTAACTGAACGTAGAATGATTGAACGTTGGCTTCAAGAAGGGCTCTCAAATCGTGAAATCGCTAGGAGATTAGCTAAAGCTCCTCAAACCATTCACAACGAAGTCA
>SKEY01000603.1_pt1 | contig 56311 bp, 60 predicted proteins | sample 4843871 | NCBI WGS metagenome assembly SKEY01 (sample SAMN11008797, study PRJNA524170) | human gut metagenome | biome: Human fecal sample; material: Feces; isolation source: fecal sample from pouch patient p36 | host: Homo sapiens | place: Israel: Tel-Aviv | collected 2016-12-04
TCTTGTCATCCACCTGCCTTGGCCTCCCCAAAGTGCTGGGATTACAGGCATGAGCCACCATGCCCAGCTGATATATCAACTTAAAAAGCACAAACGTGGAGTTATTTTATCTAAAAATATTTTAGTTATTTAAAAAAGACAAAAAGCGATAGATCTATTGATTTTTTATTTAATAGAACACCCTTATAAAACAAATCGAATACGTTTTTCCTCTTAATTGGTCGATACAGGATAGGTACATTGAAAACAATAAAAAAATCGAGCCGCAGCTCGATTTTTTTACGCATATGTCTGAATGATTTGCACCAACGCTTCTGTTGCTCCTGCCCCGCTTTTTTCGTCATAATATTGAGTGAAACGTTCGTCAGCTAAATACATCTCAGCCAATCCCTTATGAGCTTCACCGGAGTAGGCTTTCCAGCTGAAGCTCAGCCACTCTTTATGCAACTGATAAATTTCTTTAGCCAAAGTCGGTGTCTCTTCTGTCAAATAGTTACTCAATTTCTCAGTTAACGCAGCTTCTGTTGCCTGCATTTTTTGATAATCGGCCTCACTCATATTTTGCCATTTTTGATTCGAGGCCTCGACCGTTTCTTCTCCATATTTTTCACGGATTTCTTGTCCGTATTTTGCTTCATTTTCTGTGAGCTTTTCTTGTTTGAAGGCTTCAAATTTTTCTTTATTCGTCATAATTATTTCTCCCTTATAGTAACGCAAGGTCTTATCGATTGTTTCCAGCAGCTGATCAAGTTCTTGGCGCTTTTGCTCCAATTGGATTTTTTGCTGAATCAACGTATCCGCGACTTTTTCGTCAGGTCGGTCCACTAATTCCTTAATTGTTTTCAATGGAATCCCCATTGAGCGGTACAAAAGAATCTGTTGCAGCCGATCAATTTCTTTTTCGGTATACATCCTATAGCCTGCCTCACTTAAAAAAGCTGGCTTTAATAATGAGCGCTCATCATAAAATCGCAGCGTCCGTGCACTGACACCTGAAATTTCCGCCATTTGTTTCACTGTATAGTTCATTTTGTACCTCCTGACAAGAACATCTTACACCTTGACGTAACGTAAAGGTCAAGGGATTCTTTCATCGTTAATTTAGTTTATCTTTCTATAGGAAATCATTTTCCCAAAAACCGGTAAAATGAATCTATTCTCGTTTCGCATATCATTATGCTAAACAGCTGATGTTAAGCAACTATATTTGTAGCTAACTCATAGCTTAAGTATGAATTTTTCTAACGTAAAAATTCAATTAATTTTCGTGCGCATACCATTTTACTAATCGACTAAAGTAGAAAGTAAAACTGGCAACTGCAAAAAGCATAACTGACAACTAGCTCAGTCATAATGTATTCATTTTCCTAAAAACCAGGAAAATGAGTTTTATTCTCGCCACGCATACGATTCCGCTAAACACCACTACTATTTACTTGTTCAAAATCTGAGATCAATGCTCTTTTCTTATTAAACTGCGAAAAGCGGAACTCGCAAAAAACCCCTCTTAGAATAAAATTCTAAGAGGGGTTCTCCCAGTACCAAATAATTGATAGAAAGGTTCTTCGTCCACTAAGCTTCTTTCCGACACCCTGAAATCCGACAGGTGACTTGCGTCGTGTGCCTCTGGTATCGAAGGATCCATCTTTCAGATCCACTCGACTCGTCGCATGAGACAAACTATAGCACATCCGCTTAGTCTTTGACAATCATTTTTGATAGTTCTTATAAATTGCTTCCGTAATCGTCACAGTTTTCAAGGTCAATTCTTTGGTGACAATTGGACTTTCCAGTAATCCTTGCTCCAGACAAGCATTCACATGATCGACTTCAAAAACAAATTCACTGTGTTGATTACTGTGAAGGGTTTCTTTTTGCCCATCATTATAATGAATTTCAGCTGTATCTGTTTTCCAAAAATCAGGAATAATGATTTTTCCCTTTTCTCCGTAAATAATCATTCGCTTTGATAGATCTAGATCGACAGTCAAAAAGATCGTACCAATCACACCGTTTGGAAAATTCAAGGTCACCTGCGCTTGCGCGTCAGATTGTCCTTCTGGAAAAGTCAGCGTTCCTTTGAATTCCTCAGGGGAAGCCCCTAATAAATGCTGCATGTATTCTAACGGATACGTTCCAGCACCTCGAAAAACACCCCCGCCCGCACTCAAATCACGGAACCACGAAATATGATCAATGTTGGGATAGGCTGTTACTGAATCTAACCAGCGAAGCGTTCCGATTTTTCCTTTTTGAATCACCTGCTGAATTTGTTTGGTGATTGGCAGGAATAGCGCCTTTTGCGCCTCCATTAAAAATAAATTGCGTTCTTTTGCCAGCGCAAATAATTCCTCCGCCTGAGCCAGCGTCATAGTAAAAGGCTTTTCTAATAGAACATGTTTATTATTCAACAATGCTAATTTTGCGGCGTCATAGTGCCCCTTGTTGTAGACCGCCACGTAAACAATATCCACATCTTCACTTTGACAAAGCTTCTCGTAACTGCCGTAAGCTTGTGGAATGTCTAACTCTTGAGCCATTTTCTTGCCCTTTTTGATTTCACGAGACACAATTGCCGTTACTGTACCACCTTGACTTTCCTTCACTCCTGCCACAAAACGTGGAACAACTTGAGCTGTACTTAAAATACCGTAACGAATCATTTCATTTTCTCTCCTATTCATTTTAAAGCAATAATGAAGGAACTGATTCGATAAAATCAGTCCCTTGCTTGTTTCGATTCTAATTTTAAAGACCAGCGAATGTTTTATTTAAGACGAATAAACAGAAATAGCCGTAGGAAGCCACCGACCAGATTTTAAAAATCAATACGATCTTCAGATACTCCCGAAAAGAGAGATCCGTCATTCCCGCAACCAGACAGGTTAGATCATCTGGCAAAAATGGAAAGATAAAACAAACAATCAAGAGCTTTTTGATGTCCTGAGTATGGTCTTGCAACGTCGTCTCAAATTTATCAAAATTTTTCTCAGACAGGACAAGCCGAGCAAATTTTGAACCAAAACGCCGAACCAATAGAAACAATCCGACTTCTCCAATTACCAATCCTATATAACTATACAAAACTCCTGGAATATTACCAAACATCAGCATTCCAACAATCGTAGCGAACCCGCCAGGTAAGAAAGGAACAATCGGCTGGATGGCCTGCACAACGATAAAGGCTGCAATAGCAAAGTTACCAAAATTCTTGATAAAATGCTGCAAATCAGCGACAGAACTAAAAATTCCAGAATGTCTAATGTAGATCAATATAATAATAAAGGCAGCTAGGCCAATGGCTGGCGCCATTTGAATAACTTTCTGCTGCCAAGGAGCGCGCTGTTTTGTTTTTTGTGCCATCCTTCCCCTCCTTTATCTGGTTAAGTTGTTTTCTAGCTCATTATTGATAAAATTCACCAATTTGATCAACATATGGGAGTGATTCTTTTAATGGATAAACGACAAAATCATGCATCATTCCTTCCACAACCTCTAGACGCATCGTGGTTCCTTGACTGCGTTTAATGCGATCCTGCAGCCGCAGTACGTCAGGATATAAAATTTCATCAGTGCCAGCAACGACCAGAAGTTCCCCAAGCTGATCAAAATTACCATAAATCGGCGAAACCATCGGATCGGTCAACGGTAATTCCCCTGCATAATTTTCGCCAGCTTCCGCCAACAAGTCCTTTTCTAATAAAACATCCTTTTTCTGCAATTCCTGAGAACGCGGGTCACTCAATGACGCATCTAACCATGGTGAGGCTAAGGCGATTTTCTTTGGCCGCTTCGGCAGATCGATATTCCGTAGGTGCTGTGCCAGACTCATCGCTAATCCGCCGCCAGCAGAATCACCAAATAGGAAAAAGCAGTCATCTGGATATAAGTACGCCAACTGACGAAAGGCCATCTCCGTTAGCGGTACTGTCTTTTCTGCCGTATTCTCAGGTGCTAAGGGATAATCGAAATAGCTTACTTTTAAATTATAGCGTTTCACAAAACGCTCTTGAATTTCTTTATGAAATGGCGATGCTTCTAGCGCATAGCCTCCGCCATGCAAATAAAACACGTGACGTCTCGTAGGATGACCTGGAAATAACGTGATTAATTGATGTCCATCGATTTCAGCGATTTTTTGCGGGATATCTGTTTGCGAAAGTTGACGGCTAATTAGACGCCGACGTTTTGGCGGATCTACCATTGTTGCTCCCACAAGCTTTTTCATATTGATAACTTTAAAAACATTCTTTACTAATTTTGCTGAATAGCGCATCGCTTTATCCTCCAAATAATTCCCACATAATCGCATAGAACTCGACGTTTCATGCTACAATAGACACGGTGGACTATCGCAGTCTGCTTCTTAAGCATAACGGAATCTGAAGGAGGTGTCCACAATCACAAAACAAAATCGTGAATACCTTTACGATAATATTCGCGGCATCCTGATTTTGCTCGTGGTCTTAGGACACGCGTTGGAATATTTTCGTTTAGATAACAAGGTCGGTGAGTTTCTCTACGTCTTCATCTACCTTTTCCATATGCCGGTTTTTATCTTTATTTCCGGTTATTTCTCAAAAAATCTTAAAAAAGGTCGCTCCACAGCTGTGGAAACCTTCCTAGTCCCTTATCTGCTATTAAATTTAATTTTGACTCTGATCATGCTGGCCATCGGCAAGATTGATCAGTTCATGATCTTAAGTCCGGGCTGGACCCTTTGGTATTTATATTGTATGTTTATCTGGCGTTTATTGCTACCTGACCTCGTAAAAGTACGGAGAATCTTAATTTTAAGTTTTATTATCGGAATTTTCTCCGGTTTTCTGACCGAATTTGGTACCTATATGGCAATGGCACGAACCTTAGGCTTTCTGCCTTGTTTTTTAGCGGGGTATTATACGACTCCCGAACACGTCGCTCGAATCCGCAAGATTCCTTTTCGAAGAGTAATCAGTTTTGGAATTATTATTTTTGGGATTATTAACGCTTATCTTTGGACAAAGAATAATTTGCCGCCGGAGCTTTTATGGCGAGATCGTGCATATGCGTTCTTTCCCGTTCCTTTGCTGCAAAATTTACTGACGATCGTCTTTTTATACGGAATTGGCTTTGCCTTTATTTTCGTCTTTTTGGCCCTCGTTAATAATAAACCTCATTTTTTCACAGCATGGGGACAACGAACCTTGGCTATCTACCTGCTTCATGTTTATCTAGTGGCGCCATTAGTAGAATTTACACAATTTGAAAAAAATCCTCTGCTTCATTTAATTCTCTTAGTTGCTGGCAGCGGCTTTATTACTTATTTACTGTCTCACCCTAAAGTTACAGAAATTCTGCGGAAAACACTTGCACGAATTTTACATTTTATCATGCCAAACAAAAACGGCGACTCGTCATGAGTCGCCGTTTTTCAGTCTAATGGAATTATTCAAAACTGCTTTCTGTTAAGCAAGCTGTAAAGATTTCCTTCACCGCTGCTTCGTCCAATGGCACAAACGCATCGGTCTTAATCGTGCTATGAGCTACCGCTTGTTTCGCCATTTCATCGAATTTCTCCTCATTGATGCCAACTTCTGGCAAGGTCATCGGAATACCGCAGGCCTTGAAGTAATCATATAACTTTTGAATTCCGATACGAGCCGCCAACATTGGAACTTTTTCTTCAACGTTCCAGACATTCCATGCATAGCTGGCAAATTTATCGACTGTTTCATCATTCAGAGCATATTTCATCCAACGCGGTGTTAAGATTGCTAAACCAACACCATGAGTAATATCATAAAAGGCACTCAATTCATGTTCCATTGGATGACAAGACCATGCGCCGGGTTTGCCGCTGCCAGTTAAGCCGTTCAAGGCTAAGGTACTTGCCCACATCAGGTTCGCCCGGGCATCGTAATCATCAGGATACTTCAACGCGATCGGACAATTTTTGATCACTGAACGCATCAAGCCTTCAGAAACAGAATCTTGGACATCGGTTCCTTCTGTCCGTTTGAAATAATTTTCGATCAAGTGACTCATGATATCAGCCGAGCCTGCCGCTGTTTGATACTTGTTTACGCTAAAAGTATTCTGTGGATCTAAGAAAGAAACCTTTGGAAGCATTGATTTGCTTCCAGTGCCTAATTTTTGATGAGTGGCAAGATTTGAGATTACTGCACCGCTGTTCATTTCACTACCAGTTGCAGCTAATGTCAAAATCGTCACTAATGGTAATGCGCCACCTTGATATTTTCGACGCTGCAAGACTAAATCCCAAGCATCTCCTTCAAATTTAGTCGCCGCCGCGACGACCTTCGCACAGTCGATCGTTGAACCGCCACCGACTGCTAAAATCACGTCAACATTTTCTTTACGACAAATCTCTGCACCACGACGTACTGTTTCTACTCGTGGGTTTGGTTCAACACCGGCTAATTCAAAGACTTCGTTGCCGTTCGTCTTCAGCTGCTCCATCACTTTATCGTATAAACCGATCTTTTTGATACTGCCTCCACCATACACAATCAAGACCTTTTTGCCGTATTGATTTAATACTTCCGGCAATTCGGCCAAGCGATCTTTACCAAAACGAATATCCGTCGTTACATGAAAATCAAAATTCTCCATTTAACTTTCCTCCTACTGTTCACTTCTATCCAATAAGCATAAACCAAAGTTTTCCAGAATGGAACTAAGTTCGCTCAGATATACCTAAGTTATCCGCAAAAAATTCTGTAATCTGATCCATCGTAGCAATCTGAACAAAGTGCCGTTCCTCTGCGCTGACAAAGGTAATATTGACTTGCGGATTCGCCTTAATAAAATCAGCAGTATGCTGATAAGGCACCTTTTCATCTTCTGTCCCATGCCAAAAGAATAAGGGACGTCCCGCAACCTTTTCCGGATCTAAAGATAAATCATACGCTTCTAACCACGAAGTCAGTTGTCGATAATCCTTCGGTAAATAGAATCCTAATTCGCCAGCATGCATAGCAATTCGTTCGCGATACTTGATCGGAGCCGGTGAACCCATTACACAAGCGGCTACATTGATTTCTGGATGCTGAGTTAATAGCATGCAGGTGGTAATTCCGCCCATCGAAATCCCGCCAACTCCGATTTTCCCCATGACCAATCCAAGGTTTTCAAAATAATCCACCAAAAAACCGAACTCGTATAAATTTGTTTGGATGCTATCCCAAAAAGTCAGGGAAGGAATCTCCGAAGTTTTCGTCTTACGTTCACCATGATTCGCGGCATCTGGCAGCAATACCCGAAAATTCTTCGCTGCTAATTTTCGACCTTGAGTCAGCACTAATTCTTTTGCCGTTTGCCATCCATGATAATAAATAATCAGCGGCAGCGGTTCATAGATTTTATCCTCTGCAACGACTTCAAGCAAAGGAATATTACCGACTGTGCGTTTGCGTACAACTACTTTCATATTGCCCTCCTACTAAGCATTTCTTCTATTATACCTAGTATTCTTAAAATACACGAAAAACCGCCCTTCACGAATGAAGAGCGATTAAGATCTTATTTTGCAATCAACGTTTCCAACCCTACATACATCATATCTTTAAAGGTGTTTTGACGTTCCTCTGAAGTTGTTTCTTCACCCGTCACCATGTGGTCGCTGACCGTCATGATCCCTAATGCTTGAACATGGAATTTCGCGCCTAAGTAATACAAGATTGCAGCTTCCATCTCAACACCTAAGACACCATATTCCGCTAATTTGAAGGTTGGTGCTAAATCATCTTTGTAGAAGGTATCTTCTGACAATACATTCCCAACATGAGTAGTAAAGCCTTTTTCCATCGCCACTTTATAAGATTTCATCATCAGATCAAAATCAGCAATCGGTGCAAAGTGGAAATCTGGAAAATGTTTTTTCACCATTGAAGAACTTGTCACCGCTCCTTGAGCAATGATCAAATCACGCACGTGAACATCTTTAGACAACGCGCCGCAGGTTCCCACACGAATCAATTTTTTCACGCCATAAGATTGGATCAGTTCTTGTGCGTAAATACCAGCAGAAGGCATCCCCATCCCAGTACCTTGTACAGACACACGTTCACCCTTATAAGTTCCTGTGTAGCCTAACATGCCTCGTACATTGTTATAGCATTTCGCATCTTCTAAAAAATTTTCCGCGATAAATTTCGCCCGTAACGGATCTCCCGGCAGTAAAATTTTATCTGCGATCTCCCCTTGTTTCGCTTCAATATGAACGCTCATTGTATTCCTCCCAATAATATACTTACTTTTATACGATTATAACACTGCTAAGGTTTCTTTGATTAATTTCTTGAAGTCTTCTTTGACACGTTCCGTCGTTTCCACAACTTCAGCGTGGTTTAAATTCGCCTGCATACCCGCCGCTAAGTTGGTAATACAAGAAATTCCTAGGACCTTCAGTCCACTGTGAGCCGCCACGATGACTTCCGGTACGGTTGACATTCCAACAGCATCCGCGCCCATTGTACGAGCCATCCGAATTTCCGCTGGCGTTTCATAAGTTGGTCCAGTGAAGCCTATGTAGACTCCTTCTTGCAAATCGATAGCCAATTTATTTGCTACTTCACGCGCTTTTTCTTGGTATTCTTTCGTATAAGCTGCGCTCATATCTGGAAAGCGTGGACCCATGTTTTCATCATTTGGTCCGATTAACGGATTAGTGCCCATGAAATTGATATGGTCGGTGATCAGCATTAAATTCCCTGGTTGGAAGCCTTCGTTCACACCGCCCGCAGCATTTGTCACAACCACTGAATGAATGCCTAATGCTGCCATGACACGAACAGGATAAGTCACTGTATCCATTGGGTTTCCTTCATAGTAATGGAAACGACCTTGCATCGCTAATACATTTTTTCCTGACAATTTTCCATAGACTAATTGTCCCGCGTGACCAACCACTGTTGAAACAGGGAAATGTGGAATTTCGTTGTACGGGATCACTACAGGGTTTTCAATTTCTTCTGCTAATTCACCTAGTCCTGAACCTAGGATCAATCCAAATGCAACATCTGCTACTCCTTTTTCTTGAATATAGCTTGCTGTTTGTTGAATTTTATCTTGTAAGTCTGTCATAAACGTCTCCTTATATAGAATATTTTTTATTTCAATAATTTTAAGAAGCTTTCGCCATTTTCTGTCGCGGGCACGTCAAAGTTTTCAGCAATCGTTGCAGCGATATCTGAATAGTAGCCTTGCGGTAATTTCCCTTGTGCCACCATTTTCTTGCTGTAAACTAAGAAAGGTACATATTCACGAGTATGGTCTGTACCAGTAAATGTTGGATCGTTCCCGTGGTCAGCAGTGATCATTAATAGATCGTCGTCTTGCATCGCATCTAAAATTTCTGGAATTCGTAAATCAAATTCTTCAATCGCATGAGCATAGCCGACAACATCCCGACGATGACCAAACAAAGCATCAAAATCAACGAGATTCGTAAAACTCAAGCCAGTAAAATCATTTTTCATTACCTCTAACAACTTGTCAACGCCATCCATGTTGCTCTTTGTACGAACAGCATCCGTAATTCCTTGGCCATTAAAGATATCGTTGATTTTACCAACCGCAATCACATCTTTACCATTGTCTTTCAATGAATCTAAAACAGTTTTACCAAATGGATCAAGGGCATAGTCGTGACGGTTGCTAGTACGTGTGAAGTTACCTGGTTCACCAACATACGGACGTGCGATAATCCGACCAATCATGTAAGGATCGTCCTTCGTAATATCACGAACATATTGACAAATTTTGTACAATTCTTCTAACGGAATGATTTCTTCGTGTGCTGCAATCTGTAATACAGGGTCAGCAGACGTGTAGATAATCAAATCGCCAGTCTTCATTTGTTCTTCGCCAAAGTCCTTGATAACTTCAGTTCCGCTATAAGGCTTGTTGGCACCCATGATAATTCCGCGACCAGAAAACTCAGAGATTTGATCAAGCAATTCTTGTGGGAATCCTTCTGGAAAAACGCGGAAAGGTGTTTGGATATTCAATCCAGCAATTTCCCAATGACCTGTCATTGTGTCCTTACCGACAGAAATTTCTTCTAGTTTTGTCGCATAGCCATCATGCTCCGAAACATCCTTCACACCTTTCAGTGGACGAATCGTTCCAAGACCAAGCTGTTCCAAATGCGGAATGTTCAATCCAGCCTCTTCTGCAATATGACCTAAAGTATCTGAACCGACATCTCCAAATTTTTCAGCATCCGGTGCTTCTCCAATACCAACTGAATCCATTACGACTAAGTGAATGCGCTTAAACATTTCTATTCCCTCTTTCTATTTATTTATATCAAAATAAGTAAGACGAATCCCACTTATATATTTAACAAAACCTTTGTGCTGTTAAACTAATTGTCACAGCTCCAGTATATTGGGTTCTTAGTGTTCCGTAAAATAAAAGCTACGCCTTGCTAAATTATGAAACACCCAGCTAATTCGATTTAAAGGATTAACTTTTTTACCAGTCCGACTTTGAGCAACTGCGAAAGTTGGACTGGCAACTAGCCCAGTTTAGCGGAATTCATTTTTCAAAAACCGCGAAAAATGATTCTATCTTCGTACGCATACGATTCCGCTATTATAATGCGCTTGGGCAATTGATTCGCAGCTAATTCGCATTATGGTATTAACTTTTTCAAAAAGCGAAAAAGTTAGTTTGATCCTCATCACGCATACCATCCAACTAAACCTCGCGTATTTATGCCTGCTTTTAAGATTTTATTTTTGCCAGTCCGACCTTGAGCAACTGCGAAAGTTGGACTGGCAAAAAGGGCGCGACTAAGAACATTGTCCCATAGCCCCACCCTTTGAAAACGAAAGAATTATTTTGATTTGATGTAATTGACACCGTCTGCTTTTGGTGCTGCTGCTTTTCCTAAGAAAATGACCAATACCACAATGGTTAAGACGTATGGTGCCGATTGTAGATACACATCTGGAATTTGTGAAATGATCGGTAAATTTGATCCTGCGATACTCAAGTTTTGCGCGAATCCGAAGAAGATCGCAGCTCCCATCGCACCTAATGGATTCCATTTACCAAAGATCATCGCTGCTAGTGAAATGAACCCTTGACCTGCGATGGTTGTTTGTGCAAAGCGTCCAGCGATGGATTGTGCAAAGACTGCTCCGCCCATTCCGCCAAGGAAACCAGAAATCAACACACCTGAGTAACGTAATGCGTAAACATTGATTCCTAAAGTATCAGCTGCCTGCGGGTTTTCACCGACAGAACGTAATCGCAAACCAAAACGCGTTTTAAAGATCACAAACCAAGAAAGTACCGCAATTAAAATTGCAAAGTATGCTGGCAAACTTGTATTTTTAAAGAACAGATCACCAAGTACAGGAATCTTACTCAATCCTGGAAAATCAAAATAACCAAATTGCTGTTGGATCGTATCTGTTTGACCTTTTCCATAAATCACTTTGATCAAGAAAATTGCTAATGGCGGTGCTAATAAGTTCATTACTGTACCACTGATGATGTGGTCTGCACGGAAGCTAACTGTCGCAACAGCATGCAGTAAGGAGAATGCCATCCCTGCTAAACCACCGACTAAAACACCCAACCAAGGAGTCATTGCACCAAACTGATCGGCAAAAGCTAAGTTAAAGACCACTGAACTAAATGCCCCGGCAACCATGATTCCTTCCAAACCAACGTTAACGATCCCGCTGCGTTCAGAAAAGACGCCACCTAAAGCCGTTAAAATCAACGGTGCTGAATACACAAGTGTCTGAGCAATAATTGAAGCTACTAAATCCATATTCATCAGACTTTGCCCCCTTTTTCAGATTCTTCGTTCGGAGCACTTTCTATTTCTTGGACAGTAGCAACTTCTTTTTTACCGCCCATGACTTTTGCTAGACCAACACGTACGATGTAGTTGATGGCTACGAAGAAGATGATCAACGGAATTACACTATTGGCTAATTCACTTGGAATACCTGAAAACTGCATCCCTTGTCCGCCGAGCTTCAAGATACTGAACAGCAGTGCGGAGAGTAAAATTCCCACTGAGCTTCCGTTTCCTAACAGTGAAACCGCCATTCCATCAAACCCTATGCTGACTGATGTTCCTTGAACAAAGTAATTCATAAATGTTCCTAGTCCATAAACGACACCACCAAGGCCAGCTAAGGTACCTGAAATGATCATGGAGATCACGATCGTGCGTTTACTACTCATCCCTGCATATTCAGAGGCAAAAGGATTCAAACCAACGGAACGAATTTCAAACCCTAGCGTTGTTCGCTTCATTAAGAACCACACAAGCACTAAGAAGACTAACGCTAAAATAATACCCATGTTGACCCGCGAACCGCCAAATAAGTTTGTTAACCAAGGTTCGCGTAATGATGCATTCAAGCCGACACCTTTAGTTACACCCTTATTTGAAATGATATCTGGTGACATTACATGATTAACGATATGATTCGCTACATACAAAATCACATAGTTCATCATAATGGTTACGATAACTTCACTGGTTCCAAAGAATGCACGCAATAATCCAGGAATCGCTGCAGCCGCAGCTCCGGCTAAAGCACCAGCTATGATCGCTAATGGCAAAACAACGAATTTCGGTGAATCCGGCATGCTTAATGCGACCCAGATACTTGCGACCCAGCCGCAGAGCGCTTGCCCAGACAGCCCGACGTTAAAGAACCCAGCTGAATTGGCTACTGAGAACCCCAGCGCAGTAAAGATTAACGGTCCCGCACCAACCAAAATTTCTCCGATAGACATTTTGCTTTGGAATGCGGAGCTAAACATTGCATTATAACCTTCGATTGGGTTAAACCCAAATACTAACATCAAAACAGCACCAAGAACAAATCCTAAAATAACTGAAATAATCGGTACTAAAATATTTCTAATTCTTTCTGAGCGATCATTCATTTATCTCACCAGCCTTTGCTAATTCTGCTCGCGCTTCTTCTAAACTATAGCCGGCCATCAATAGCCCAAGCTCGTTTTCAGAAGTTTCTTTCGGATCTACGATACCAACGATCTCCCCTGCATGAATAACCGCGATACGGTCAGAGACATTTAAAATTTCATCCAGCTCAAAGCTTACTAATAGCACGCCTTTTTGCTTGTCGCGCTGTTCAACCAAACGCTTGTGGATATATTCGATCGCCCCAACATCCAGTCCACGAGTTGGCTGTGATACAATCAGCAGATCTGGATCACGATCGACTTCTCGTGCGATAATCGCTTTTTGCTGATTCCCGCCTGATAGTGAAGCCGCTGGTGCTTTTTCACTGGTTGTCCGTACATCGTATTCTTCAATCAAGCGCTTCGCGTAACGATCAATCTCACCGTAGTTCAAAATACCCGTTTTACTAAATGGTTCATGGTAGTATGATTGCAGCGCGATATTCTCCGATAATGGCAACGGCAAAATCAAACCATATTTATGACGGTCTTCCGGCACATGTCCGACGCCTGTTTCAGTAATATGACGCGGCGCTTTGCCTGTTACATCTTTTCCGCTAATTGTGACTGTTCCACTTTCGACTTTACGTAAACCAGTAAGAGCTTGGATCAGCTCGGTTTGTCCATTGCCATCAATTCCGGCAATTCCGACAACTTCCCCGCGATGGACATCCAGCGAAAGATTCTTCACTGCCTCTAAGCCACGACTTTCTTTTACAACAAGATTCTTAATTGAAAGAACGACTTCGCCTGGCGTTGCTGGTACCTTATCTGTTTTGAATGAAACAGAACGTCCCACCATCATATCCGCTAATTGCTGCGAGCTGACATCTTTGACGTCGACCGTTCCTATGTATTGTCCTCGACGAATAACGGAACAGCGATCCGCGACTTTTTTGATTTCATCTAGCTTATGAGTAATCAGAATAATCGATTTGCCCTCATTAATTAGGCCTTCCATAATCGTAATCAGCTCATCAATTTCTTGCGGTGTCAATACAGCCGTTGGTTCATCAAAAATCAGAACATTCGCACCACGATACAAGGTTTTCAAAATTTCGACCCGCTGCTGCATACCCACTGAAATGTCGCGGATATAAGCGTCTGGATCAACTTTTAACCCGTATTCTTCAGATAAACGCACGATCTCAGCTTTAGCTTTCTTTTTGTCCAGCATGCCGTTTTTCTTCGGCTCGCTGCCTAAAATAATGTTCTCTGTGACGGTAAAGGCATCAACTAACATGAAATGCTGATGGACCATTCCGATCCCTAATTGATTGGCTTTCGTTGGGCTTGAGATATCGACGGGTTGACCATCCATTAGAATCTCACCAGAAGTTGGCTGTAATAGCCCAGACAAGACATTCATCAATGTTGATTTTCCAGCGCCGTTTTCACCTAGAAGCGCGTGAATCTCGCCCTTTCGAATCTGAAGATTGATGTTGTCATTCGCTTTAAACGTACCAAATTGCTTGGTGATATTGCGCATCTCAATGACATTTTGTTCTTCTGTCACTTTCTTTTCACATCCTATCGCTTTTTAAAACCTGACAAAACATTGCAACGCTAAGGGCGTTCTTCCCTTAGACAAATCAAGCACAGGCTGTGACTTGTCTAAAAGAAGAAAACTTTTTTTAAAAGAGGACCATAGCCTCACGCGTTGGAGACTATGGTCACCTGAATAATTATTTTTCAGGAGTTTCTGGAACTTTGATGTCGCCAGCAGAAACTTTTTCTTTTGCTTCTTTAACAGCTGCTTTCGCATCGTCTGAAAGATAGCCGTCTGTTAAATCAACACCGCCGTCTTTCAAACCAAATGATAAGTGTTTGCCGCCAGGGAATTTGTCATTCAATGCATCCGTAGAGATTGATTGAACCGCTGCGCCCACGCCTTTAAGTGTTGAAGTCAAACAGAAGTTGCTTTCTTTACCGTCTTTAGATTTATATTTGCCATCGTTTTGTTGGTCGCTATCGACACCGATAACCCAAACTTTGTCAGCTTCGTCAGCTTTTTCGTTACGTGCTTTCGCTTCTGAGAAGACCCCTTGACCAGTACCGCCTGAAGCATGATAAATGATGTCTACGCCAGCATTGTACATATTCGCTGCCAAAGCTTTCCCTTTAGAAGGATCACCAAATGAAGCCGCATATTGTACGTCTACAGAAATGTCTTTGTCTAATTTTTTAGCAGTATCTTTTACCCCTTGAACGAAACCAGCTTCAAAGCGGTCGATTACGGCACCTTCTTCACCACCGACAAAACCTAATTTATTTGATTTTGTTGTTTCAGCAGCTGCGACACCTGCTAGGTAAGCTGCTTCTTGGTCTTTAAATGTTGCCGAAGCAACGTTATCTTTGTCTTCAATCACTGAGTCAATGATAACGAAGTTTGTATCTGGGTTTTGATCTGCTGCTGCTGAGATTGGGTCAGCTAGTAAGTAACCAATCCCGAAAACTGTTTTGAAACCGTTAGTAACAGCTTGTGAAATATTTTGTTCATATTCAGAAGCATCGTTTGATTGGATATAGTTATATCCGCCAGTACCTTTTTTGATATCGTGTTCTTTACCCCATGCTTGAAGACCTTCCCAAGCACTTTGGTTAAATGAACGGTCGTCCACCCCACCAATGTCTGTTACGATTGCTACACTGTGTTTTGCATCGTCTTTGGCCGCTCCGCCTGAAGAATCAGTTGAACCGCCGCCATTACCGCCGCCGCAAGCTCCTAGAGTCAGCAACGCTGCCATTGCTACGGTACCTAGGCCAAATAATTTTGCTTTTTTCATTTCTGTAAAGCCCCCTAAATATGTTTTTTTCAACAGTCCTGCGACTGAATGAACATGGTTTATAAATCTTTGTCAGTAAAAGTATACGGCAGTAACTCTTCAACGGTCATTTCTTTTGTTACTCCGTTGTCACCGACTAAGGTTACTGGCATCGCTGGATCGCAAAATTCCGCCATAACTTGACGACATGCGCCACATGGAGAAATCGGTTCTGGTGTGTGACCAGCGACTACTAAATGACTAAAGGCTTTTTCGCCTTCCGAAACAGCTTTAAAAATAGCTGTTCGTTCTGCGCAATTCGTTAAGCCGTAAGAAGCATTTTCAATATTGATTCCTTGATAGGTTTTTCCTTCCTTCGTCACAAGACATGCGCCGACAGGAAATTTCGAATATGGGACATACGCTTTGTCGAGTGCTTCAACTGCGATATCGATCCATTCTTGCTTACTCATGTGTCATGCCTCCGTTTTTTAGTACCCCGTACCAGAAAGACCGTTCATAATAGCAACTCCTGAGCTGGCACCTAAACGAGTAGCCCCTGCTTCGATCATTGCTGCTGCTTCTTTGGCATTATGGATACCACCGGAAGCCTTAACACCCATTTCTGGTCCAACAGTTTCACGCATCAAACGCACATCTTCGACTGTTGCGCCACCTGTTGAGAATCCAGTAGAGGTTTTTACAAAATCTGCTCCCGCCGCTTTGGCTAATTCGCAGGCTTTGACTTTTTCTTCATTATTTAATAGAGAGGTTTCGATGATCACTTTAACTAAGGCCTTATCTTTTGCGGCTGCTACGACTGCTTCAATGTCTTTTTGAACCTTTTCGTCGTTGCCATCTTTCAGTTCGCCGATATTGATAACCATATCCACTTCATCCGCACCGTTTTGAATCGCGTTTGCTGCTTCGAACGCCTTTGTTTCAGTAGTATTTGCTCCAAGCGGAAAACCGATCACCGTACAAACTGCAACGGGTTCACCCTGTAATTCTTTGGCTGCAAGCGACACCCATGTTGGATTGATGCAGACAGAGTAAAAGCGATATTTCTTAGCTTCTTCAATAATTTTCATTACATCTTCTTTACTGGCATCCGCCTTTAAAATTGTGTGGTCGATCATTCGATTTATTTCCATTTCTGACCCTCGCTTCTTTCATTATAATATACTTTTTATTGTTACAAAAAAGTTTTAAATACTTATTCTGTAATAATATCGTGGATTAAAATAGGCTCTTTTGGCTCTTCACCAATCGAAATATTTTCATAAAGTAATTTTTCTACTTCGTCAATTTCATTGGAGTTCGCGTAGATTGTTAATAGCGATTCGCCTTCAGCAACTTTATCGCCGACTTTTTTATGCAGCTTGATACCAACGGCATGATCGATATCTTCTTCTTTCGTTTTACGTCCCGCGCCTAACAGCATTGCTGCAATCCCAATTTCATTGGCTACTAAATCAGTGACATACCCCGAGGTTTTAGCTGGCAACTCAATTTCATATTTAGCGGTTAAAATCTTGTCCGTTTGATCAATTACCGTTGTATCCCCACCTTGGTCTTTAACCATTTCACGGAATTTTTCTAGCGCCTTACCAGAATGCAGGGCTTCCTCTAGCATCGCTCTGGCTTCATCCAACGTCGCCGCTTTACCTGCCAAAACAACCATTTGACTACCTAATACATAGCACATCTCTGTTAGATCAGCTGGTCCTTCTCCTTTCAAGGTATCAATCGCTTCCACGATTTCTAGGCTGTTTCCGATTGCTTGGCCTAACGGCTCAGACATATCCGAAATCACAGCCATCGTTTGACGTCCAGCAAGCTTTCCGATGCGTACCATAGTTTTCGCTAAACGTTTTGCATCATCGATGTTTTTCATAAAGGCACCTTCGCCGGTAGTCACATCCAAAACGATTGCATCTGCACCCGCTGCGATTTTTTTACTCATGATTGAACTGGCAATCAACGGGATGGAATCCACTGTCGCTGTTACATCACGTAATGCGTACAGCTTCTTATCCGCTGGAGCCAGATTTCCTGACTGACCGATGACAGCTACTTTACTCTTGTTTACAATATCAACAAATTCTTGATCGGATAATTCGATTTTAAAGCCGGGAATTGATTCGAATTTATCTAAAGTACCTCCAGTAAAACCAAGACCGCGTCCAGACATTTTTGCTACAGGTACGTCTACACTTGCTACAAGTGGCGCAAGAACCAAAGTTGTGGTGTCACCAACACCGCCAGTGGAATGCTTATCCACCTTCACACCCTCAATAGATGACAAATCAATGATGTCTCCTGAGTTTGCCATAGCCAAAGTTAAATGAGAAATTTCCTCATCCGTCATGTCCTGATAAAAGATTGCCATTAATAAAGCGCTCATCTGATAGTCTGGAATACTTCCGTCTGTATAGCCATCAATGATGAAGTCGAGTTCTTCTTTTGATAGGGCGTTACCGTCTCTCTTTTTTTCGATCAAATCTACCATTCTCATAGGTTTTCCTCCAAGCTTCAAAAGATATTATACAATAAAATGGCGAAAGGTAAACCACTTTAGTAAAACAGTTTACTAAATACAGAAGCGCTTTCTGTTAGCGCTACCATCGTTACTATAACGGGTACTGCTCCCGTTGTCAACCCTGATCTACTTTTTTAACACTCTCACGAATAATTAATTTAGTTCGGAAGATTTTATTCGGAATTCGCTGAGAAGGGAAATTAATGGCATCTACTAAAAATTTTGCTGCTGAAAAGCCAATTTCACTGCTCGGCTGAAAGACAGTTGTCAAAGGCGGAACCATGTATTCACTAACTTCTAACCCATCAAAGCCCACGACCGAAATGTCCTCAGGAATTTTTAATCCCGCTTCATAAATCGCTTGATAGCAACCAAGAGCCATCTCGTCATTTCCGCAAAATATCGCCGTGATTTTCTTATTTTTTAATACCTCTCTTGCCGCATGATAACCGCCGGAGATCGTTAATTGTCCAGAACAAATATAGCTTTCTTCAAATGGCAATTTATACTCAAAAACTACCTGCCGATAGGCCTTCACCCGCTCAGTTAATTGATAATAGCCTTGACTCTCTTTTAACATACCTATATGACGATGCCCTTTATCTACCAACATTCTCAGGACTTCTTGTGCCCCGGCATATTCTTCTACTAATAGCTGGCCCCAATCGCGATCGTTCAAGCCTCGGTCGATCAAAACAATCGGGTGTTTACGGTAAAAGTCACTGCCCAACTTGTGTTCTCCCTCAAGATGATTAGGCGTGGCCAACAAAATACCATCTACTGACCGATGTGACAGCTCATTTAAATAACGTTTTTCTTGTTCAATATCGTGGCGAGAGTTACACAAAATGATCATATAACCTAGAGGATTTAAATAACTTTCTACTCCTTCGATCACCTTTGAGAAAAAAAAGTCGGTTACGTCCGGCACGATCATCCCGATCGTTTTTGAATGACGATTAATCAAGTTCGCTGCAAAAAAATCCGGTTTGTATTGATGTTCTTCAACAATGGCTAAAACCTTTCTGCGCGTTTGTTCGCTGAAGCGGCTGCCTTTATTATTTAAAATCTGTGAGACAGTCGTTACTGACACGCCAGCCATCTCAGCGATCTCTTTAATGGTGATCTTCATCACGGTCCCTCTCTTTGCGTTTTTTTTAAGTGTAGCAAAGGAAAAAATAGAAAGAAAGCATTTTTCTTCAAAAGGCCGGACTTCTTGCTTATTCTGTAGGAAAAAAGTGGAATTTAAAGGCTCCTAGAAATAAAAAGTAGTTAAGCAAATAGCAGACGTTTTAGGTGCCATCAAAAATCAGCAAGAATTTATGCATCAATTCTAATTAGACTACACCGTTTTTGCACGATTCAGATAGTTTTTGAAAAAAGACTATGATGTGCCCCAACAAAGACTGCTGGCCATTTTATTTAAATCCATAAAAAGCGAGATAGAATGATTGCGAATTAAACATATAACGAAAAGTATCAAATTCTCTAAAATGATTATGAACCAAAAAAATCTAAGCTGTGATCTTTTTGATAAGCAAAACAGTGAAAAAATGAATCCAGGCGTCGCGAACTCTGCCTTTTTCGAATGATTCATCTTGGATTATGTAAATTTGGAGCTTTTAAAGTAGGCAAGGTTTTTATCTCGAATTTCAAATAACAGTGATCCAATATTCATCACAATTTTTATAAATAGTTTACTTTCTTTTTCCAGTGCCTATAAATTACAGCTTTCACTTTCTGAAAAAGATGTACTCTGTAACGCAAAAATTAACTGCCGGTACTGTCCATAATGAAGTCTACTCAGACATTGCCAATCAAGTCATTTTAAAAGAACATCTATAAAATGAACTGCCGCAGAATCAGTTCTTTTCTGCGGCAGTTCTTAATTTATAGTTACATCAATTGCGTACCAAAACCCGAACGTTGGTACAGTAGAAAATGCGAAAACGTTTGATTTATTCATTTACTTAATTGAAAATTAAATATTTGGATAATTCTTCAAAACATAATTTTCAGCCTTCTGACTCCAAATACCATCTGTTTCTGCTAGAATTTCGCCTAATTCTGAATTGTTATCAATCTCTGAAAGTTTTTTCAATTCAGATTGTTTATGGGTATAAACTAATTTTTTTCCGCCGCCAATCGCTGGTTGATTCAACGTGGTTTCCCCTACTGCATCCAATCCTAGAATATGGGTAACAACATTGGCAACTTTAACTTGCTTATCCTCAATCAATTTTACCGCCTTGCGCATGTCCTCGGTATTACCGCCAGACGTTCCCACAAAGTGCGTAAAGGAATAATGTACGTCATAGAAATTTACTGGTGCTGAAAATTCTTTGTCCTGCGGCCCCGCGAAGAAGTTCAAGCAGCCATCCGGATTCAACATGTCCGCCGCATCCGTTACTACTGGTGCCACTGGAATCATTACAAAGATATCATCGAAGCCTCCATCTGCTTTTTCCTTCAAAAGACTGACTTGATCTTCAACATCTGCTACATTTATATATGAAACTTCAATGCCGTTTTGACTTGGATAGAGCTTTTCTGCACGAGCTAATTTTTCCGCATCACGATCGGTAACAACTAATTTCTTCGGTTTGATGGGTCCATGCAAAGCATAATCAATTGCTAATAAACCCATTGGGCCCGTCCCTCCCATGATCAATAGATTCCCATCAGCTTTGATTCCCATCTTGTGTTCATAGGACCCTTCTTTTAAATGATAATTTGCTTCAAAGGCGCCAATGACACAGGATAATGGTTCAATCAGTGAGCCTTCAAAATAGGTATCGCCTTTATAAGGGATCAAGCAGTCCTGATTCATGACATCTTCTGTGATCACGATGTAGGTTGCATCGCCGCCAGTATAAGAATACGAATAGCCGGGACAATCTGGACGATCCGGTAATTGTAAGTTTGCCTGCAAAACATACCGCTCTCCTTTTTTATATTTATGTGCCCATTTGCCGCCAACTTCCAACAGTTCGCCACAAAATTCGTGACCAATAATAATCGGATTTTCCGCAAGATTATTGGGTGCTTTTTTATGATCCGCCCCTTGATTGGCTAACTTCCACGTTGACATACAAATACTATCAGTGATGACTGAAGCCAAAATCTCATTCTCTTTGATTTCAGGCAATTCAAATTCCTCTAAACGTAAATCCTTCTTACCATATAAACGTACTGCTTTCGTTTTCACTACTGCTCCCCCTAATTTCTTCTATAATATTATGCTAAAATTCCTAACCAATAACCGATGATTCCTACTGCAAACAACACAAAAATCAAAACGATTGGGCTGACTTTTTTCTTTAGTAAATACATCATCAACAAGGTCAAACCTAACGCTGGTAAACCTGGAACTAAATCATCCAAAACATTTTGCACAGTTGTAATAACTGTTTTGCCATCCGCACCTGGTGTTTTCGATACGACTAGCGGTATATTGACAGTGGTCCATTTCGTTACCAGGACCCCCATGATGAATAATCCTAAAATTGTCGCACCTTCAGTCAATTTCTGTAATAAGTTGCCAGATAGATCTTTAACAATATCCATTCCCTTACTGAAGCCGTAAGTCAATCCAAACCATTTCATCGCCAAGCGAATCACGTTAAAAGCTACGAAGAATAAAATTGGTCCCATCACATTTCCAGATAAAGCCAACGAGGCACCTAATGCTGCGGTGATCGGACGTAAGGTTCCCCAAACTAATGGATCGCCGACACCAGCTAAAGGTCCCATCAAACCAACCTTTAAGCTATTGATTGTCCCATCATCGATATCCGCACCGCTTGCTCGTGCTTCCTCCATCGCCATCGTTACGCCGATAACAGGTCCGCAAACAGCTGGTGTCGTATTAAAGAAAGTCAAATGGCGTTTCAAGGCTTCTGCTTGTTCTTCTTTGGTTTTATACACTCGACGGATCGTCGGAATCATATCCACACAAAAAGCCAACGCATGAATCCGTTCAAAGTTAAAGGACGCCTGCTGGAAGTTTGAAAAGACAAACGTTGTCATCAAATCTTTTTTCGTTAATTGCGATTGCGCATAAATATCTTTTTTCGTTTCTACTGTTGAAGTATTTTCCATTTGTACTCCTCCTTAATCTTCCAGCTCATCATCGGCTAACTCGCCGGCGACAACTGCTGCGACCTGATTTCCTTGAACCTCGTTTTTCTTAAAGTTCGGATTTAACTGCACGTAAATCAATGCAGTAATTAGCCCGATAATTCCAAACGCCAACAAACTAAACTCTAAATAACCGCCCATGACAAATCCAAGATAGAAGAAAGGCATCAAATATGCCACGCTCATCATATTCAAGACCATCGCATATCCGACAACTACGATGAACCCACCGGCAACTGCTAAACCTCCTGTGATTACATCTGGTATCATGTTCAACATATTTGTCACCATCTCTGCGTTAACAAAAGCCGCCACAATCGTAGCTGGGATTGCTACTCGTAAGGCTTGAATGAATAAGGCACTGAAATGAAGAAAGATAATCTTATTGAAATTTGCTTTTTCCGCTTCACGATCCGCTGCGTGCTGAAAAGCTACCGTGATTGTCCGTGCGATAACCGTCAATACTTGCCCCGCCGCTGCCACTGGCAACGCAATCGCAATTCCTGATTGAATATCCTGCTGACCAACAACGACTAATATAGTAGAAATCACACTCGCCAGAGCTGAATCCGGTGACTGCGCCGCCCCAATATTCATCCAGCCTAGAGCAATCAATTCTAATGTTCCTCCTAGAATAATTCCCGTCTGCACATCGCCTAAAATCAGACCAACCATCGTACACGCAATCAACGGTCTATGCGTCTGAAATTCATCTAACACACTGCCCATCCCGCAAATACAAGAAAAAAGAAAAATAAGTACAATCTGCAACGCTGATAATTCCATTATTGTGTCCTCCTATTTCATATTAAGGTAATCATTTTTCTCAAAATGAGTTTGATGTTCAATACGTATACCATTCCACCAGGTTTTTCAGCACTCAATAGAATTTTATCTTGCTTACAATTTTTACCTGAAAAAAGTGGAACTAGTATCCTGCCTCCTTTTAGAACCCTGCTTCTTTTAGCTTCTCTTCAAAATTACCCTTCGGATCGGTCGCAACGACTCTCAAATCTAACTCCACACCTGCTGCTTCAAGCTTGCGAAATGCATCCGCTTCTGTTTGATCGACTGAAACAGCTTTGGTGATTTGTGTCCGTCCTGTTTTGAATTGCATCCCGCCGATATTGATAGATGTGATTGGCACCTGCATTTCGACTAATTCCAATACTTCCATTGGATTCGTAAATAGATAGAACACTGATTCATCTGCATATTTTGGGTTATTGTAGACCTTTACTGCTTTCTCCGGAGTCACAATATTCACTTTGATTCCTGGCGGGGCTGCTTGTTTGACCAATGTTTTACGAATCTCATCATTAGCCACTTCTTTACTAACAACGATGATCCGCTTTGCACCAGCTTCCTTTGCCCATACTGTTGCCACTTGTCCATGAATCAAGCGATCATCGATCCGTGATAATTTGATTTGCATCTTATAAATCCTCCTCTTCTTCAATCGCCTGCTGTTTAAACGCTTTCACTGTATCGCAGGATATTTTTGTAACATGATTCACAATCTCTGTTAAACTGCTTCCTAGCATACTTGCTGCCTCTAAGACAATCGGCAGCGACATTCCTGATATCACGTCAATCTCGCGTTCAGGATTCTTCATTGCAACTGCACAGCTGGCATTATAAGGCGTCCCACAGAATAGATCTGTCAAAATCAGATATGATGCATCTTCCTTCATTGCCCCAGCAACTTTTTCTTGGATCGTGTCTAATCCTTCTTCTTTCAAAAATTCGATCGATTCAAAATCCGGTAGCGTACCAAAAATCATTTCTGCTGATTTTTTCATTTCGTGTGCCAACTTCCCATGCGCAACCAAAATTACCTTGTTCATAAGCTCCTCCCAGTTCTTTTTTATTTTATAATTCTGCCGACCGCTTATTTCTCACGATCAGCAGAATCAAAAATTACCCTCGTGTTTTTCCGCCAGCGACGTTAACAGTCACACCATCTATGTAGCTTGACCGGTTAGAAATGAAGTAGGCAACTAAGTCTGCTACTTCTCTTAATTTACCGTCACGACCTAATGGAATTGTCTTAGTATTCGTGTACCCAGCACGTAATTGCTCGACTGTTATTCCCCGCGTATAGGCTAACGCTGTTTCGTACTCGATCGTACGTAAGCCGGTTTCTTCCATAATCCCAGGAGCAATTCCAACAACACGGACACCTTTTTTCCCTAACTCCTTTGCCCATGAGCGAGTAAAGCTGTTCACCGCTGCCTTTGTTGCCGCGTAAACACTTTGTCCCTCCGAACCTTCTAAGCCACATTCTGATGACATATTAATGATGACTCCATAGCCTTGCTTGACCATTACACGACCAACTGCTTGGCCCATTAAGTAGACACCCTTTTGATTAATCGCGATCATCTTATTAAATATCTGTTCATTAATTTGGAATTTCCCTTCCTCGGACATCTTCTCGTCAACTAACAAGGCTGGGATATTAATACCCGCATTATTGACAACTGCATCAATTGTTTGAAATTTTTTCACTGTTGTCGCTACCGTCTGTTCCACCGATTCTGGAGAAGTAACATCTGTTTGACTAAAAAATAAATTTTCGTGAGTAAATGTCCCTTCGCGTAAATCCGCATTCACTACATTGATCTTTAAATCACATAACTCTTCAACGATAGCTGCGCCAATCCCTGATGAACCTCCAGTAACAATGACCGTCTTTCCTTGTACACCTAACCAATCCATAGCAAATACCCCTTTAACATTTGTGATTTACTTTTAACATTTGTTGCACTTTTATAGTAACCGCACTAGAAAACGTTGTCAATAACTTTTTGCAATTTTTTTAAAACAAAATCACAAAAGTGCAAGATGGCATAAAAAAAAGACGAGTTTCTCCAACTCGTCTAAATAGATACTATTCGTAAACCAATTCCATAATCGTTTCCTGCTGTTCCTCAGGTATCTCCTCGTCGCTCAAATAATACTCATAAGAAATCCCGCTGAATTTCCCGCCAATTTTTTTAATCTCATCCATCATGGCGAAATAGGGCTCAGTCATATCATCATAACGCCCGACATAAAGTGCAGATAACGCCTTATAGGACGGAAGGAAATAACTGTCGCTTTCGATCTCCGCAGCATTTTTGACTTCCTCTGCCACGGGAAAACCAACCTCCATCTCAATGGCTGATTCATCCAGTCCGCCATTTTCATCCATATTTTTATAAGAAACAAATGGCGTACTTAATATTTGGATTCCTTGCTCTTGAATAAACCCGCCTAGCTTCATAAAGGTTGGTCCAATGACTTGAGGAATTTCTTCGACCTTCACCGTAAAGGTTTGAGAAAGAATCCATTGATCTGGTTTCATGATTTGTTCAAACTTCATTGATATCTCCTCCTTTTTCTATAAGTGTATCGAATAAAAGTGCCAGAACATGTCATATTAAAAATGATTTTTATAAAATGCCCCAACGTAATTTAAAACCTTCTCGCGAATCCAATCCGGGCCAAGAATTTCGACATTTTTCCCTAGCGGAATTAAAAAACGATAGAGATCATCGAATTCCGTGAAGTTCAAAGTCGCATCAAAGCTACTGTCAGGATTGTCCGTCCAAGCAAAATCCGCAAACTCGGCATACTTTTTATAAGCGATCCGCTTGCTGAATCGTAGCCGAACAGACAACTGTGGAAACACCAATTCTTCCTCTGGAAACGGATAGTCGATTGGCTCTTTTAAAACAACGTCTCGAATTTGTTTGAGTGGAAATAAGACCCAATCTAGCTTACTTGATTCCCAAGCCAGCAAATACCACGTTTGATACTTGTACAGTACACGTTTTGGTGCTAAAGATATGAGCCGGGTTTGGCCATATTCAGTGTGATAAACACAGTTGATCTCACAATGATTGAATAACGCCTCTTTGATTTTTTCAAAGGTTTGGCTGGTGATCTCGGTCTGACTCAAATCGACCTCCAGCCATTCGCTCCAATCATAGACCGTACCCATTTTTTTCAGCAGCTCCTCCGTATCAGCTAAGCCTACAGATTGCAATAAATGTAAAGCAAGAAATAAATCATCCTGCTCTTCTTTATCAATCAAGGCATTACTAACATGATAGGAATCATCCAAAAAAATCCCGCCATTTCGCCCTTTATTAGCATAGACTGGAACTCCTGCCAAACTCAGCGCATCGACATCACGATAAACCGTCCGGACCGACACTTGGAATCGCTCCGCTAATTCCTTTGCGGTAACTTGCTTGCGGCTCAATAAAATCAAGATTGTTTGAAGCAAACGAATAACCTGCATAGCTCCTCCTTAAAATAGAAAAAGATAGGACCACCCTATCTTTTCAATACTTCTCGCGCAGTTTCTTCCGTCGTGACTAATACATTAATATACTGACCCTTTAATGCGCTGGCAATCGCGTCGGCTTTATCGACTGCTTCTGCTACACCGATTCGATACGGTGTTCGCTTCAAGTCAGCGATATCGATTCCAATCAGACGATCATCTAAACTATTCTCAATGTGTTCGCCTTCAATATTGTAAAAGCGTGACACCACATCTCCCACCACTTTTTTTCCTTCTAAATAAGCCAGCACATCTTCGCCATAGAACTGTTTCCAGCTTTCACTCGCCTTCAATGTCGGCGAACCGATTCCTAAAATGGCAATATCAATCTTGCGCCAATAATCGATCAATTCTTGATTAAAATCATTTTCCATCAAGGCTTTTTTCAACGCGACCGTTTCGGGAAAAGCTGGTGAGTCGATCAATAATGCTCGACCATTTAGTTTTTTTGATGCTTCATAGGTAATTGTATTGACATGATAATCACTGATTAAACGCCCAGACGGTCCGCCGATCATTGGGACACAGAGAATATTATCTACCGCATAATTTGTCAGCCCTTCTGGTATTGCGGACATGGTTTCGCCCCAAGAAAAGCCAAAGATCATATCATCCTTAATAATCTCTGTTAGGTATTCACCGACCCCTTGTGCTAACATTTTATCCTTTTGCGTACGACTTAAATCTGTTCCCGCTTGCACTATAATTGCCTTTTCCAGATCGAATTTTTCCTGCAATTCCTTTTCGATACTGTAGGTTCCCGCTTTATCATAGTTGATGGAAATATTCACGATTCCTTCGTTACGAGAACGCTTCAGCAAACGACTGATCGTACTGCGATGTATATTCAGCTCTTTCGCGATTTGACTTTGATTTTTATCTTCTTGGTAATACATTTCAGCAATGCGAACCAATAATTTATCTTCTTCTTTTTGCATAGACTTATCTCCTTATCACATTTGTGAAAAACATGAGTCAATGTGATTGTACCCTTTCTTCGACCACACATGCAAGCCTTTTCCCTAAAGACAAAGAACCCGTTCATCCAGATATCGAATGAACGGGATCAATTTATTCCTTCACACTGCGAATAATGTAGTAGCCTTTGTCCTTCGCCACTATTTCAGCGTTGCCGAAAACTTCTTCCATTTTACTTTTTGCGCTGGGCGCACCTTGTTTCTTTTGGATCACGATGGTCAGTGTACCGCCATCTTTTAACAACGGTTCTGCATCGCTTAATATCTGATGAACGACTTTTTTCCCTGCACGAATCGGCGGATTGCTGACGATTGCCGCATATTCTTTTTGATGCAAGGTTTCATAGATATTCGATTGATGAATATCTGCTTCGATGCCATTGCGCTTCGCATTTCCTTGCGCCAGTTCCACCGCACGATTATTCACGTCGATCATTTCGACTGGACGCCCAGTCTGATAGGCCAATGCCATACCGATTGGACCATAGCCGCAACCAACATCTAGCAATGTTCCTTCCGGTAACTCCTCCGCATCGAAATGCTCGATTAATACACGTGAGCCATAATCAACGGTGTCCCTAGAAAAGACTCCGCTATCCGTCACAAATTGAAAATTTTTTCCCGCCAATTTAAACGACCATTGATGCAGATCGTGTGCCGTCTCAGGATTTTCCGAATAATAATGATTTGCCATGTTCTTACCCTTCTGCTAATAAAATTTCTTTGATATCACGTGCAATCAAGGCCCCCAAGAAATGATAGCCCTCGTCTGACGGATGGATGCCGTCGAATGTTTGCACAAACTCTTTTGGTTTTGGATAAACAGTCATGTGGTGATACAGATCAATCACGTTAACGCCCGATTCTGCCGCTATCATTTTCGCTTTTTGGGCGAAGAGCTGTTGACGCTCATTGTCTCCCTTTGAATAAATGTCTGTATTGATGTAACCTGTCGTCAATAGAATCACTTTTGACGCATCAAAGGATTCAATGATTTCTCTAATATTTTCGCCAAAGGTTTCAAGTGAATTTGCCTGCTTCAACGAATCATTGGTTCCAAAAGAAATGACCACAAAATCACCTTCTGCATCCACGGCTTCACTCACCCGAGCCAAACCATCAGAAGAAGTCTCACCGCGCTTGCCTAACTTGACTAATGAGTAGCCGGGAAAGCCCATCTCCGTCAGTTCATCAAGAATATACTTATCTAAAATATCACTGGTTTCACCATTCATGACTCCAGCTAATAAACTGTCTCCGAACAAAACGATTTTTTTCATCATACACACTCCTTCTAACAATTTTCTTCCTTATCATAGCACGAAATGCGGAAATTATTTAGGCAAATAGCGCGGGCCGAATTCCTGTCGTGCCTTTTTACTATATTTCTGCACAAAATCCGATTTCGCATCCGTATAGGCATCACGATTGTGCTCAAACTTTTCCTTTAACGTAAGCTTTAATTCTTCATATTGCCGCGCAACTTCTGGATACTTTCGTAGATAATCCCGAAAATAAAACTCATCCCAATCTCCTATAGCACGAACATGCAGATGATAAACCTTTTCCGCAAAGCCTTCCGATGTGTAGCCCTTATTCAAATCTAATCTTTGTTTCTCCTTATCTTCAATCATCAAGATCCAGCCGGCATTTTTCAGCCTCGCTGAAGCTTCTTCCACATCATACCCATCAGGAAATTCCAGCAATATATCAACGATCGGCTTAGCAATCAAGCCTCCGACTGAGGTGCTGCCGATATGATTGATTCGTTGTATCTCAAAATCAACGAACAATTTCGTTAACTGCTGTTTTTCTTCCCCGTACCATTTCTCATAATCCACGTTATGATCCTTCAAGATAATTGGAAATAATTCCCACAATTCCGCCAGCGTCATTTCTTCCAGTTTCTTCATTTCACCACCTACTTTCCTAAATCTTCTGCTTCTATCATACACTTTTTCAGGTTGTTTCTTGGCTTTTCTTAACATCTCCCTAGTTTTTTCCTTCGCAACTAAAAAAACAATGAAACTCCTATCATTACGATAGCTTTTTACACTTTTTTTCGGCTAAAATGGCTTATAACGTTTTGTGTTAGGAAATTATTCGGATTTCTTGGAAATAGAACACTTTCTAAGACTGTTTTTATGGTAGAATAAGCGCAGTTGCCAGTTCAGCTTTTTACTTGAAATTGACTGGAATGCGCATGATATTGAACTCATTTTTCGCTTTTTGAAAAATGATTACTTTAATATGAATAAGGATGCCAGTTTACGAGTTCCACTAATCGTATGCGCAACGACTATCAGAATTATTTTCGAGGTTTTGGAAAATAATTTCCTAAATAGGAGTTAGCCTTGTTTTGATTAGTAGTTGAATGGTATACGGCATGAAAATAGGACTCATTTTTCGATTTTGAAAAATGGTTACTTTAATATGAATAAGGAGGTTCTTATGAACGAAAGAGGGAACTATTTCCGGATCGCCCGCGACCAGTGGCAAGATTTCTACACACCGGGAAACACACCGTTGACGCAAGCAGAGCTTGACAATATCAAAAGCTTGAATGACCAAATCTCGATGAAAGATGTGGCCGATGTTTATGTACCCTTATGTCACCTGATCCATCTTTATATGAAGGATTTTGAGTCGCTCACGTTAAGCAAAGGGTTGTTTCTGCACCGTTATGTGAAGATGCCGCCGTTTATCATCGGAATCGCTGGAAGTGTTGCCGTCGGAAAAAGTACCACCGCTCGTTTATTACAGACCTTATTAGACCGCCTATTCAAACATCAGACGGTCCAATTAATCACTACTGATGGCTTCTTATATCCAAACGCTGTCTTAGAAGAACGTGGGATCATGGATCGCAAAGGGTTCCCCGAAAGCTACGACATGGAGAAACTGATCGATGTCTTGAATGAAGTGAAATCAGGCAGAGAAAATATTCCCATCCCAAAATATTCCCATGATGTCTACGATATCGTGGATGGAGAATACGAGCTGATCGATTCGCCGGATATTTTGATCGTCGAAGGAATCAACACCTTACAACTGCCAGCCAATCAGCAAATCTATGTCAGTGACTTTTTCGACCTGTCGATCTACGTCGATGCTGATCCGAAAATGGTCGAGCGTTGGTATATCGAACGGTTCGAATCCTTGCTGGACACCGCCTTTAAAGATCCGGATAACTACTATTATGACTACGCAATCGGTGATCGCAAAGAAGCGCTTGCCATGGCGGAGGATGTCTGGAAAAATGTCAACTTGAAGAATTTGGAAGAGTATATCTTGCCAACAAGAGGTCGAGCTGATATTATCTTGCACAAGGCAAAGCATCATATCATTGATGAAATCTATTTGCGTAAATACTAGCTTATAAAGAAAGCTTGCTTTCTTTTATAATAAAACTTGAAAAGGGGTAATAATTGTGACAAACGTTTCTGCCGAAATGACAAACGTAGAAAAAATCATCGTACTCGACTACGGTAGTCAGTACAACCAATTAATCACTCGTCGTATCCGTGAATTCGGTGTTTTCTCAGAGCTTTTGAGCCACCGCATCACTGCTGAAGAAGTCAAAGCCATGAATCCAAAAGGGATCATCTTATCAGGTGGCCCAAATAGTGTTTATGACGAAGGAGCCTTCTCCATTGATCCAAAAATCTTTGAATTAGGGATTCCAATTTTAGGAATCTGTTACGGCATGCAGCTGATCACATATAACCTAGGCGGAAAAGTTGAACCCGCTAAAAACCGTGAATACGGGCAAGCAACGTTAGAAATTATTTCTGATAATGCCGTCCTATTCGCTGATACACCAAAAGAACAAACCGTTTGGATGAGCCACGGCGACTTAGTAACTCAAGTACCAGAAGGCTTTGAAAAAGTCGGTACCAGCAAAGACTGCCCAATCGCAGCAATCCAAGATACAAACCGTAACTTCTTCGGCATCCAATTCCACGCAGAAGTACGTCATTCAGAATACGGCAATGAACTATTACGTCACTTTGCCCTAGATGTTTGCCAATGTAAAGGCGATTGGACGATGGATAACTTCATCGACATGCAGGTCGCAAAAATCCGCGAACAAGTCGGCGACAAAAAAGTCCTACTTGGCCTATCAGGCGGTGTGGACTCATCTGTCGTAGGGGTGCTTTTACAAAAAGCTATCGGTGACCAATTAACATCGATCTTCGTAGATCACGGTCTATTACGTAAAAACGAAGGCGAACAAGTCATGGAAGCACTTGGCGGAAAATTCGGCTTGAACATCATCAAAGTCGATGCTAAAGACCGTTTCCTAGATAAATTAGCTGGCGTTTCTGATCCAGAGAAAAAACGCAAAATCATCGGAAACGAATTCGTTTACCTATTCGACGACGAAGCAACTAAACTTGCCGGTCAAGAAGGCATTTCCTTCTTAGCCCAAGGTACGCTTTATACAGACGTCATCGAATCTGGTACCGAAACAGCTCAAACAATCAAATCTCACCACAACGTCGGTGGATTACCAGAAGATATGCAGTTCGAATTGATCGAACCATTAAATACCTTATTCAAAGACGAAGTACGGGAATTAGGAACACAGCTTGGCATGCCTGACTCAATCGTTTGGCGCCAACCATTCCCAGGGCCAGGTCTTGGTATCCGTGTCCTTGGTGAAATCACTGAAGAAAAACTAGAAATCGTCCGCGAATCAGATGCAATCCTCCGGGAAGAAATCGCCAACGCCGGTCTTGACCGCGACATCTGGCAATACTTCACTGTCTTACCAGGCATCCGCTCAGTCGGTGTTATGGGCGACGGCCGTACCTACGACTACACAGTCGGTATCCGCGCGGTTACCTCAATCGACGGTATGACCGCAGACTTCGCGCGCATCCCATGGGATGTCTTGCAAAAAATTTCTGTTCGGATCGTGAATGAAGTGGCTCATGTCAATCGGATTGTGTATGATATTACGTCTAAGCCACCAGCTACTGTGGAGTGGGAATAAAGAGCCACTATAAATTGAAGTGAGAAAGCCTATTTTACAGCGTTTCTTGGAATGTAAAACGGACAAAAAACACTAAAATTCAAATAGTTCCCTGCCAAAAACCCTGCCAAGAATTTTCTGGCAGGGTTTGGTTGTTTTTATATAAAAAATCGCTATTATGTTAGAAACTTGAATCAGGCGAAAATAAGGAGTTAATACATATAAACCATATTATAAATGATTCCTTAGATTGCAAAAAAACAACAGTAATCAAAAGCGGAAATAGCTGTTTAGGATTCATTTAAATAATTCTAACTGTGGCATACAATTTTTTAGGCGCTCAGTTGCAAGTTTCACATAATCCTCCACTAATTCAATCCCTATATAGTTTCTATTATGTTTCAATGCAACAACTCCGGTAGTTCCTGATCCAAAAAAAGGATCAAGAACTGTATCCCCTTCTTTTGTTGCAGCGAGTAGGCAAGTTTCGACTAATTTTTCTGGAAATACCGCAAAATGAGCTCCTTTATATTTCCCTAATGGTATACTCCATACTGTACGTTTATTTCTTCCAAGAGGATGAAATGCCTGATCCCATCTTCCATCATGCAAATTAGAATTACCAGCATTTTTCCCATTCTCTGGCGTCCCGCCTTTTTTCCCTAAGTGATTTCTTCCGCCTTTCATTTTTGATTTTTCAGTAAATGTCACGTGCTCTTCTCTTATAGCATCTGCATCATAAAAGTAATTCTTTTCGCTTAACGTAAACATAAAAATATACTCATGATCTGTGGTAGGTCGATTTTTCACTGATGACGGCATAGCATTTGGCTTATGCCAAATGATATCACTTCTTAATATCCATCCTTTATTTTGCATTGCAATTGCAAATCTCCACGGTACGCCTTGGAGATTTCCTTTCACATAAGAGTCCCCTAGGTTAACCCAAACTATTCCATCCTTTTTCAGAGCAGGCTTCAAATGTTCAAACACCTGCACTAGATGATTAATATATGAATCAACTTCTTTCTCTCGACCTATCTCGCTTTCCTTTTCCGATAAACTTTTACCATATTTTCTTAAGCCGAAATACGGTGGACTGGTAATAATAGTCTGGATTGACTCTTTTTCTAAGTCCATTGAATTTTTTATTACATCTCCATGAATAATTCTATTATATTTCACCTTTCAAAACCTTCTCTATATATATATTTATTTGTCGTTGTGAATCGTCATCCAATATAGTCAACTCATTTGGATTCATATCAAAGTGAAAAACAATATCAATATCTTTCAAAATCGATTCAATTTCGGAATTGGCCCAATTTGTAGCTACTATTACAACAGCAATATGTGCATCCGGTACATTTGACTTTATATTTTGTACAGCTGTAATTATGTCTCTAGAAAACAAGTGGGAATGTCCTCCACCTTCAGTTTCCCGAGATTTCACAGGAATAAATAAATTTTTAATTTTATCATCTTTTATAAGATCCGCTGAGACATCAATTGTATCAGACCCAACTGAAATTTGCTTATTCTTAATTTCTACCTTATCATAAATACCATAATCAATATTAATTGAATAGAAATTTTGAAACGCTGTGGCTAGAGCTGCCCGTATATTCGCTTCTAACACATGCCCACTGATGCTTCTTCTCGACCCTTCCAATCTATCAATAACTACTTCACGAATAGACTCCCATTTGAAATATTTAGCATTCTGCCTATATTCAATAAAAAGAGCTGCTAACGCATCAATTTCTGCTTGAATCTTTTTCAAATCTTTATCTTGCTTTTTCATCCTTGAAATTAATGGAGCTAGTCTTTGTTGTGGTGCGTCTCTTATAATCCAAGCAAAAAAATAGAAACATGCTTTATTATGGGGATAATTTCTTCCTACTCCATCAAAAAGCAAAGGGACTTTTTCCGGATCATCAAAATAGCAATCTTCAATAAGTTGGGAAAGTTGTTTTTTGTCCATAACCATTATATTGTCTTCCAACATTAATGAATTCTTCATCACGTTTTTGGCTCTTCTTTCTATCCAATCGTAGAAAGGCTTTGCCTGATCAGCTAATTTGGACAGTTCAACTAATCGAACATGAGAGATATCTACTTTGTGAACCATTATTTTCTTATTTTTACTTTGAATTACATTTATGGATTTTGTCAATTTTTGACCTCCTTAAAAAAGCTTAAACTACATTGAAGTTATCACTGTTTTCTAATTCTAACAAAGGATTATATCACAATCTAAATATATAGAAAACAATATCTTATACTCCCTCAAGTACACCTAACCGTTATCCTTGAATCAAAGATGCTCACAATGAACCGCTAATTTCCTATTTCTCAAACCAATCATACAACTCATCCCTACTCTTCTCCGCATACAACTTCATCAAAGCCGGACGCATTGCTTGAAAAATCTCAATCAACTCTTTCCCACCAAAAAGCGGCGAAAAAGCTTTCCCTGTAAGATTCAACGACAAAGTTGAAATGATCCTTGCCGTCTCAGCATCATCATCAAGAATATTCACTAACCTTCCAACCAAATATTCTTCTGAAAATTCGATTTTTCCTCTTTTCGCCAGATTACTGATCGAATCTTCAACCAATCTAATAACCTTCTCCTCTTCCCCATACTTAACTTCGCCGCTCATTTCAACATAATCCATTACTTCTTGATAGACAAAAGCTACGGCTTCTCCCTTTTCCTTATCTGATAAGTTTTTCAACTTCTCCGATTCATCAATCTGCTGCGTAACAATTTTACCAATATAGCGATCTAAAATACTTGGAGAGAAATCCGAGAAACAATCATCGATGAATTCTTCCATTGGATAGCCAACTTCATTTTCCCAGCCCGGATTTTTAAAGTCCCCAGTAAAGAATTCTTCCTTGATCTGCTTCACCATATCCGGATATTCCTTAACTAACTCTCCTTGTCCCGTGAGAGTCAGATAGTCCGCAATATATTCTTCTGTCTCCCCAAAGTAAAACCAGCCAACAGACCTCCCGCTGATCTTAGCCACCTTCTCGATCACATCAAGCGGTGCTAAATTATATCCTTGGACATAAGAACTGATTGTCGGCTTCTTCAATCCAAGTCGACTACCAAACTCTGTAAAAGAGATATTCATTTCATCCTTGATCAGCTTTAGTCGTCTCCCGACTTTTTCTTTATTTGGTTGTAACAATCCAAACATTTCTGATCCCTCCTATATGATTTCATATACAGCATACCACACGTATATCGTTTCGTATATATTTTTCCGCAAAAACTATTGACACCGTATTTAAAACCGTATATGATGTAAATGTAGAGGTACCACTACATTTTTTTAAATCGAACGTATATCAAATCGTATATTAGAAAGGAAGAAAAAATATGCCGATCAAAATCAGTGATCTAACCTTACCAAAAGAAAAGTTAGAAAAAGAGTATCAAGTCGTTAGTGTCTCACGATGGCAAAAAGATGGAGAAATTTTGGGATGGAGCTACGAGTGTATCTTACCCAAGCTGCGTTTTGAAAAGATGAGCGTAAAAATTGGAAGCGCTGAACCAGTCGTAACGCTGGATGAACTTGAGAAAAATGGGATCGCGACGGTCACTTTTAACAATCTTTCGATAAAACCTTGGGGACGGGCAAATGGTCAGTTTGTCAGCTATGGATTATCTGCGACGGCAGACTCAGCAGTTTTACTGACAAAACAACCAACAGAGAATCCTAGCAATCATTCAAAAGAGTCACGCAACTAATATCCCTGATCGTTTGTTGGGTGTTTTCGGAATGGGCGGCTGGCGTCAGCCAAAAGCCGTTCATTCCGAAAAAAAACGCACAACAAATGAGCAGTCTACAAGGGCTGCGTAGCAGGGCTGCTCCTTTACTTGATTTATAGGACAACATCTGTCGAAAAAAGTTGTTCTCGTTCATTGAAAACTAAATAACCTTGAAGTATGTCAGGAGCGATGATGATTGCTAAAAGCTTACAATCAAAAAATCATTGAAACTCCTACGTATACAGAAATTTGGGAATACGAAAAACCGATTGTTTACAAAGTGGATGAAAAGAAAAATGAAGAATATGAACATCAAACACCTGAATGGATCAACAACTTAAATGAGCCCAATAAAAAATATGACGAGCTAACAGCAGAAAAACAATATGACAGCTTAAAAAGAAAACAAAAACACTATAAAAATATGCGCTTTGAAATTGCTCGCTTGATTGATATGAATTTCGACGACAACACAAAATTTCTCACACTCACCTTTAAAGAGAACATTCAAAACATTGAAACCACGAATGATGAATTCAAAAAATTTATTAAACGATTAAACTACCAAACTTATAAAACGAAAAAATCCCAGATCAAGTATTTGGCCACGTGGGAAAAGCAGAAACGCGGTGCTATCCATTACCACATTGTCTTGTTCTCCTTCCCTTTCGTCCCTCATGAACGACTGATGAAAATTTGGGGGCATGGATTGGTTTGGATCAATAAGATCGATGTAGATGCGGTGGAAAATCGCGGAAGATACCTCAGCAAGTATTTTGACAAAGATTTGGACCTCAAAGAGCATAAGAAAAAGGCCTTCTTCAAATCGCAAAATCTCAAAATACCGAAAGAAACAAAAAGACTGACCGAACAAGAATACGATACAAATGGTCAAGAAGTTCTCCACACGAAAAATTATATCCGGCGATCACCAAAATTTTCTGAGGAACTTAATGAATCGGGTGCCCTTGAACAGGTCGTCGAATTTGAAGAGAGTAACGTGAAATATACAAAAATAAAGAAAGATAAGAACACAGAAACTCATTGAATTCATCATTCGTGGTTTCAATGTTCTTGTATTTGAGAGGTGAGTGTTATGAAGTCAACAATATGTAAGGATGATCTATTAAGTTTAGGCTACAAACCTCATACTGCTAAGATGATCGTTCGACAAGCAAAACAGATTATGGTACAAAAAGGGTATCCGTTTTACAACAATAAACGATTGGGCTATGTTCCAAGAGAGGTTGTAGAAGAAATCATAGGCGTTTCTCTTGAAGGAGAGAATCACAGTGCCTAAAACAAAATATGTAGGTGTCTATCGGGATAAAAACGGGAAATATTTTTACCAACTGGAATTGGGAATCGACAAAGCAACTGGCAAGCGAATTCAGAAAAAAGGACGCAAAGATCAAAATGGAAAGCCATTTGAGTCTGCCAGAGAAGCCTATAAAGAGCTAACTCGATTGAAAAATGATTTTATGCTCCAAAATGGTTACATCAATTACAAACTGACTTATGCCCAATTCATGGAACAAAAATATATTCCCTACTATCGGTCAAGTGTTGAACGCAGCACATGGAATTCAAGACAAACTGGTTTGGAACAAATCAAACAGCGTTTTGGAGATATGAAGCTTCGAGAAATCACTGTTGAGGATTGCGAGAATTATCGAATCTGGCTATTGAACGACAGTGGTTACTCTCAATCTTATTGCTCCCTAATGTACGGAATGTTTCGTAAAACATTGGACTATGCAGTGACGTTGAATTTCATGAACGAAAATATTTCCAAACGAACCAAAGCCATATCTAAAGGTAAATCCATTGTTCCTTATTGGACCAAAGAAGAATTTCAAAAAGTTCTAGCAACAATCTTCATTGATGATTTTTACGAACACATGAGCTTCGTGCTAATCTGGTTGTATTATATGACTGGAATTCGTGTCAGTGAAGGTCTAGCACTCCATTGGACTGATGTAGATTTGAAGAGAAAAAAACTGCGTATCCATCATACACTCGACATGAAAAATCAAAACGACTTTATCAGAAAGCCTTATACCAAAACAGAAAGCGGTATGCGCACAATCTCACTGGATGATGATACGGTCAGAATTTTGAAACGCTGGAAAAGCGTCCAAAAGAAACATGGTGTCGAACATTTTATCCTAAGTTACACCGACTTACCTTTATATCGTTCCACCGTTCAGCGAATCATTGAGAGATACGCAAAACTAGCTAACGTTCCTGCCATTCAAGGCAAAGGATTGCGCCACTCTCACGTAAGCTATTTGATCAACGAATTTAACGCAGATATTTTAGTCGTATCACAACGATTGGGCCATTCCAGCCCAGAGATCACTTTGAAACACTACGCTCACCTGTGGAGTAGAAATGATGAAAGTATCGCCGATCAGATGGCTGGCAACATCATTTTCAACTTTGCAAAGGAGTCAAAAGTTGATTTCAATGGTAATCAGGCAGTAAAAATATAACACTGCCAAATCCCTGCCAAGATGGATGTTATCTTTTATGGATGTTGTTAAATCAACGTTTATGGAGGGTTGACTTACATCGAGTGGGAATAGCATAAATTGGTACGCCTAAAAAAGCTTTAAACAACAAATCAAAACAGAAATCGGTACACTATTCATTGCTTAGTAAGCAACTATTCTTACAAGTTATGCCCCGCTACAATTCATAGCCTGACTAACGCTCTTTTCAATTATTTTGAATAATTGGAAGGGGTGTTTTTCATGTTGTTAAAAGAGGCACAGAAAGAGGATCCACTTAATTTAGAGATTTTAGGTAGAACAGACGGACCTATTGGAAATAACACGTATTCAATTAAACTCTTTATTACTTTTGTAAAGGAAAATTTTGTTATCATTACCATTGAAGAGATTCGTCCTACTCATATTAAGCAGATTATTCCTTATTGGAAAAATGAGAAGAAATTGACAGGATTAATCAGAGTAATGTTCAATTATTCAGTTGATGAAGGCTATCTTTCGAAAAATTATAATCCTGTAACGAGGATAAAGAAGCTAAACGCCAAAAACGGTAAATATGTGGGTTTCTGGGGAACTTTTTAATAATTAATCAGAGTATGGCATAAGTCTTGTCTCACTCTAATTTTACGAGCAAACAGTCTCTAAAAGTCGTTTCTTCTTCGGAAATAAGCTGAAATTCAATTGAAATTTGAGAAACAAGTTTCAGAAAATCCGTTTTATTTTTTTAAACTAACACTTCTATCATAGCCTTAAATTTTTTTTTAAGACTTATTCCACCTCTTTTCCTAGCATCTAAACGTTACCTTACTAGCAACTGAAAATCTGTAGCAAAAAGAATATCTATTGACTATAATGAAAGAAAAAATGTTTTGGGGTGAGTGTATGGTTTTATCGGAGCAACTAAGAGCTAGTCGTGAGAATATGGGACTTTCACAAACTGATGTAGCAAAAAGATTAAATATTACAAGACAGTCAATTTCTAAATGGGAAAATGGGAGAGGGTATCCCTATTTGGATAACTTGATATTGTTGAGCGACATTTATAAAGTCTCAATTGATGAATTACTTAAAGAAAACGCAAAATTAAAGAAGAAATTAGAAGAAAATAATGATCAGATTGCAAATAATAAAAAGAAATTGAAATTTATTGAAAAGAAAACTAGCGAGCTAAACCCAAAAGATGATAGTTTTCTACTTTTGATTATTTCTCTAGCTTCATGCTTAGTACCTTTTTTGGGAATAATCCTTCCTGTTTTTGTCTACAAAATTAATAAGACAACAAACGCCTACCATAAATTAATAAAGGTAATTTGCATTTGCTGTCTTATAGTCAGTTTTTACAATACTATCCTAATTGCGAATAATATATTTTTTCATTATGGTGATGGCAGCGCCGAGTTAATCGATTAAAAACCAGAAACTCTTAAGCTGTTTCCCGAAATAGCTGATCGTACTCCACAATTAATATAAATCGCTTGTTTTTTCCATGTGATAAAATATCTCGCCTCGGTGGAACTGGTTACAGACAAACGTTTAGATGTAATTGAACCAGTAATCGCACTTGCACTGGCTGAATGGGCACCTGTAATTCTAGCATTACTAATAGATACTCTATAGTTTGCACGCCACGCACTTGGAGATGTATAACGTACATTGTAAGTACCTGATTTTATTGCTCGAAGCCTCGGAGAGCCAAAAGAATCATTCTGAACCTCTGAAATTTCTACTTCTGCTAGTCCTTCTTCTGTTTCAAGCAGAAATGACTGTCTACCACCTTCAATTAAGTCATAGGTAGCTTCAGAGGTAGTGCTTAATTCTGTTGCTCTTGCTTCTCGAGTTCCAATAGCAATCAATAGTAAAACTGTCCCCAAAAACACTTTAACAATTTTTTTCATAATAACACTCCTTTCGAAATAATATTACAAGATTGGTAAACAGACTTGTAGCAACTAATAGGTGCAACTTAGCAACTATCTGTTGCCTTAGCCATTTTTCATTCTTGTTGAAAAGACAACTTATTTGCTAGTAATGCTCATGGTAAAGGATAATATAACCTAGAAACCAATGATTTCTAGGATGTAATACACTGAGTTCTCTGAAACCTCTCCTAAATTCGGTAAGTTTTAGTTACCAAATATTAGGAGGCGTTAAAAATGAATCAAAAAGGTATTAAACTTGTAACTGTTGTTGCATTGTCATCATTGTTTGTCACTAGTTCTTTAGGATTTATAAATCTTACCGAAAGAACGGCACCTGTAGAAGCACAAGCAGCCCGAATCACACTAGGCTCTTATACGTTAAGCAAGGCACAGACAAAGGATCTAGCGAATCAGATGAAGAGTCTCAAGGAAAGCAGACTAAAAGTTGTTAATCAAGGTTTGGCATCTAAATGGGGTGGTGTACATGGATGGGCAGCTTCTATCGCGCTGGAACTGAGTTCAAGAGCACAGTATAAACAGCAAGTAATCAACGCAGCGAACAATGGTAAGAGAATAAAAATCTCTATCACAGATGATAAGGTGCATACATCATATTCGCAAAGAATTGTCTACACGACAGTAAATTAAATTAGGAGTGATCTAATATGAATTTGAAAAAAATAATTATCGAGTATTTGGGTTTAGTTGCACTGACTCTAGTTTACTTCTTAATGTCATCTGTAGAAATGGAAAGAATGCTAGTGATTGCAGTGATTGAACTACCAATCACGGTTTTATATGTCTTCTTTGTTGAATTGTACAAGAAGCATAAACTAAAAACTACAAACTAAGAATGCTAAAAAAGCAATCTAGATATTTTAATCGAGTTCTTTCTCAAGTTTAGTTATAGCCACAAAAAAACAGGTACAAATGTACTTGCTTTTTTGTGGCTATTTGTACTGTTTTGATACTTCCCGTCTTATACTATTGATAGAAAGAGTATCTTTAGAATGAACTACACCGAACTAACTCATTGCTCTTTTTTGTTGGATGAAAACCATTTTGGCAATGATCCTCGGAAAATTCTGAAGCAGTCCAGTTATTTATCAAATCAAAGCCCCAAGTTCGTGTCCTACTTGTGGTACAGTCTACCGAATCTTAACCGCGACATATCAACGAACACTTCAAGATAAACCAATCCATGGTAAACAAACGTTTCTTCATGCCGATCTTTATAAATACAGTTGTATGAATCCTAGCTGTTCTCGCCGTATTTTTAAAGAACCTCTTTACTTCGCCCGCCTTTTCCAAATTCGAACCGATGCGTTTAGTATCTTTATTTTAGGTATTGCAATCTTTTTTAGCAACAAATATATGATCGATTGGTATTAGATGATCGTCCCAATGTCGAAGTAATAGGTATCGATGATGTAGCGATAAGAAAGGAACAGAACTATGTCACAGTTATTTAGTTTTACTATACTATCCAGATAGGAAAAGTACTCTCGATCTCGCTGGCAGCTATTACATGGATATCAAAAGTGTCCAACGTATCATTCGTACGATGAAAAAACAATGTTAAGAAAGAGCTGTCTCTGGCTCTTTCTTTTTTATACAAAAGGATGCTCCTCCACCTGCAAATCCCTCCTTTATACTAAAGGTAGTCCTAATGAAAGGATTTGATTTCTATGAAATTAATTGCTAACTGCAAGTTTTGCTGAAAGGAGGAACATTCATGCCCCAGCCTAAGGCGAAGCTGGAGGATTTTCTGCATCAGAAGAAAAAGAAAACCTTTGAACACTCGCAGCAACTATCTAAAAATAAAGTGAAGGATAAACAAAACACCCAGCCGGTCCAAAATAGACGCGGTCGTCCATTATCGAAATAATTGACGCGAAGCCCTCATTGAAAATGACCTCATAAAAAAAATAAGAACTTAAACACCGAATTAGATCCAGTGTTTAGGTTCTTATTTCTCGTTTAGTTTGATTAATTTTTCATCCAAAAAAGATCATTAACTCAATAACTACAAGTAACCCGATCAACAGCGCTAACCCCAACGGATGATAAGGATTGATCGCCCAGCCGACGCCAAATGATTTTGGAATGATTATCGGGGCGTATCTTCCGCTGACTTTATCGTCTTTGGGAATAATTAGAAAGAAGCGCAGGATCGTAAAAAGAAACACGATTCCTACAATTAGCATCGGCAATATCCTTTGATTCGCAAGCTCCGGTATCCGGCTCATTATATAAGCAAAAAGCACCGTCAGCAGCAATATCACCACAAAGGCTGCGTCAAAAATTTTTCTTCGCTTGGTTCGTTTGATGAGCTCTGCGTCTTTCTTCATTTTATCCATTAATTGTTCATCACCTTTCAACAATTCGTCTAAGGAGATTTGGTAGTAATCACTAATTGAAATGATCATGGGAATGTCTGGAAAATTCCGTCCGACTTCCCAATTGGAGATTGTCTGTCGTGAGACGTGCAGATGATCTGCCACCTCCTGTTGAGTCAATCCCATTGACTGCCGTTGTTTTTTTAATTTTTCGCCTAGCAATACTTCATCCCCCTAAATCAAAATTACCTGTTGATAAGACAACTTACAAGCAAGATACCAAAGCACTCTGAAAAAGACAAGCTCGAATGACAAGCATCGTTATTAAATCAACGTTTATAGCTGTTGAAACGCCCTAAGCCTTTCATAAGAATTATATCGTTAAAGGCAATCAAAACACACCCTTAATTCGAAATCTAGACAAAAAAGTGGTCGCAAATGAATCTGCAACCACTCCACTTTATTGTTTTTTTCAAATCAATTTTCTACTCTTCGCCGACCGTTCTTCTGTTTTATTTTTCAAACTTCATGGTAATACCGTTTGGATCGACGACGGTCAAACTGCCGCTTTGGTCTTTGGAATAATCGGTCTGATTTTTCCAATGTTCTTCTAAGCGATCCAACTCTGTTTGATCGGGTACGACGAAACTGAAATAATCCAATCCTAAATCCTGTTCAGACATGGCAGGAATTTTTTTTCCTAACCAGATGTTGGACCCGATATGGTGATGATAATCCCCCGCGGCAAAGAATTTGGCTTGATTACCAAAATTATTCTTCAAGGATAGCCCTAAAACTTCTGTGTAAAATTTTTCTGTTTGCATTAGATCCGCTACCTTTAAATGCACATGACCAACCGTCGTTCCTGCTGGAAATCCATCCCCTGCACCATCGCTCGCAGCAATAACCGCTTCGGCATCCATCTCGAGCGTCACGCCAACAATCTCACCATCGGTGCGAATGTCCCATTCACTTTGCGGCTTGTCACGATAGACTTCGATTCCATTACCTTCGGGATCATTTAAATAAATGGCTTCGCTATAACCATGATCACTAGCTCCGATCAAAGGCGCCTCGATCGTCAAATAGTGACGCAGCGCATTTCCTAAATCTTTTCGAGTCGGTAATAAAAAAGCTACATGATATAAACCGGTTTTTGGTGTCAAAGGCAGCGGCTCTTGCACCTTATGTAATTCTAGTAGTACCGTATTATCAACACCTAAAGTACTTTGAATTGCGCTTTGTTCTAAGACCTGCAGCCCAATCACTTCTTGGTAAAAACGGGTCATTTTTTCTAAATTTGCTACTTTCAATGCCACGCGGCCAATGTGTGCGGTGGCACTTAATTGAAATGTGGGAATAATTACTGTCATGGTTAAAACCTCCTGTAAGGAACAACGCCAGCGAGTGCCGTTATTCGTTTCTTGAGATTACCTTAACATCTTACTAATAGTAAGTAAAATCCTATGCTTAACTTCCCCTCAATACTAACTAGAGCATTCGTAAAAAGGTAGACGGTCTTCTATAATAAACTAAAGAAACAAACTTAGACAAGTTTCGAGGTATTTTAGCGAAATGATATACAACATAAAAGGAGCAAGAAGACATGGCTGACTCAACGGAACAAAACTACCTGCGGTTAATTAATAAAACTGAAGACTACATCGAACAGCATCTCGCGGAGCCAATCTCTTTAAGTGATCTAGCCAAAAACGCGCATTTTTCAGAATTTTATTTCCATCGAATGTTTAAAAAATATTCATCGGAGACATTGAAGGAATTTGTAACTAGATTTAAGCTAGAACGTGCGGCTATTTTTCTATGTATTGCTTCTTCTATTTCATTAACCGACATTGCCTTAAGCTACGGTTATAACGATGCGAGTTCCTTCAGCAGAGCCTTTAAAAAGCACTTTGGCGTCAGCCCTTCCAGCTATCGGAAACAGCAAGAAATGACAAGAGCTTCTGATAGAAACATGGAATAATGAAGTTATTCGAAAAGGAGGACATGAAAATGATCGAACCAAAAAGCATTACCATAGAAAATTTAGAGGACTTGACCTTCATCTACATTCGTTTCAGAGGAAGCTATGCCGCCTTTAGAAAACAGAGCCGCAAAATGTTCAACGAACTATTTGAGTTTGCGACAAAGAATGAGCTTATTATTCAAGATGAGACCAAGGTATTAACTATTTACGATGACAATCCATTTATTACTGACGCGAAAAATTTACGTACAAGCGTTGCCATGACGATTCCAAATGATCGGCCCCTTCAGGAAACCGGCAATATTTGTTTATCGAGTATTTCAGGAAAATTCGGTGTTGGACATTTTGAACTATCTGCGAAGGAGTATGGGGATGCGTGGCAGTATATGTATCAAGAATGGCTGTTTAAGGATGAACGAAAAGTTCGCGATGCCGTTCCGTTTGAATTGTATGTAACTGAACCGCCTAGAAATTCAAAGGAAAAAAGTTTGACGGATATTTATATTCCGATAAATTGAAAAATAGAAAAAACGAGGTTGTTTAGATTTTCTATGAGGAAAAAGCAGGACCAAGTGCTCAGATAGTCATTCTGAGCGCTTAGTTATTTCGTTGATAGTTCACGCTACTGGATACATAAGAATTCATAGAATTCACTTGTTACTTGATATCCTTTGCCCCACATTGTTTGAATGATTGTTTCTGGAATATTTCTAATCTGTAATTTCTTTCGTATTTTCTTTATTAACACGGATAAAGAAGATAACTTAGATTGCGTTGTTCCGCCTTGCCACAAATGTTCGCAGATCTCATCCCGAGAAGCAATTTTTCCTTCTGTAAAATAAAGGTATTTAAGTAACTTATGCTCCATTGCTGATAGATTCAATTCTGAAATTGTTCGTTTTATTTTTACGTGATTTGTCTCGTTTAATGGAGATAACTGGTTCATTTGATTGAATGTCTTATTGGCTAAGTATTTCTTGGTAATGACTTCTCTAATTACTTCCAACGAATGAGATGTAATTAGCCCATCCACTTCATGATTCATCCAGAACTCTTCAACTTCTAGGGTTTGTTCTGTATCAAATTTTCGTAAAATCGGGCGCTTCATTTTTTTCAAATTCTCTAAAGTTTCCATAGCCTCTTGATCTGATAACGTATTGCTTAATATAACTAAATCAAAATTGCTTATCCGTGTTCCTTTTTTTAACAACGTCAGCAAGTGAGCAGAACAATAGACTTCATGGCTCAAGATTTGAAGTCTATGTTGAATATCGTATTCAGCTAATATGTTTTTGGTTAAAATTAGAATTTGCATTCCTTTATTTCTCTCCTTCTATAGTTACTTAACAAAGCTACTTTATTAATCAAAACTTCTTCTTTTTTTGATGAGGATGTTAACGAAATTAAACCAATCAATCGCGCGAGGCGGCTCCAGCCAATAGATAACTAACGTGCTATTCAATTTACTATTGTCTAAATTGTTGGAATCTGTTAGCAGCACATCGGTATTTTTCATTAACGTCGGTTGAAAATCGAGGTTCAAGTGGCTACAAATATTTTTAATGCTCCTTTTTATGAAAAGGTTGTATTCTTCACCAAAAGAGAAATCAATCGTGATATTGATGGCACTCTGAAGCATTTCCGGTGACAAACAATTCACGAGCATTAATAAATAGTGATAATATAAATAGACTGCATGCTCTTGAACAAATAGGTTCTTTGCTTTCTTTTGAGTAGCAATAAAGCTCCGGCAAAAATCAAAAACGACTTGATAATTTTCTTGAAAATATGACAAATCAAAAATATTTTCAAAAAGCAGGACCTTTCCACTGAATATCGCGTTGAAATGAATTCGGGCCATTCTATTCGTGATTTCCTTTTTTAAAGAAGAAGTATAAATTTGTGGAAAGGACTGAAATAGCTTTTCTATAAAAAGCTCAATGAGATCACTTTGTATTTCTTCATTTACTAATTCTTCCGCCGCCTGCTCAGGCAAAGCTTCATTCAATATCAAAATTCCTATGAACTCATTCAGCTCATTTTCTTGACAGAGTTTTTTTATTCCGTTCGCAAGTAAAAGCTGTTTTAATTCTTTAAACGTTTCTGATTTCATCAGCTTCTCTTTTATTCTTCTAGATAATTTTCTAGTACTTTTATCCGAAGAAAGAGCAATTAGCACATAATTAATGATTCTATTTTTATGTGAAGGGCGCATTGGTTTATAGTTTCTTTCAATAATGTCTACAATGTGGGTCGCTCTTATGAGCATTTGTTCGCTAAATAGTGACCCGGCAAGATCCGTCCGATGCAAAAGATTTACACCTAGCAGTCGAACCGTGCGTTCGTTACCAGCGATCGAGTAACTGCCCTTCTTTTTTACTAATTCCAAATCTAGTGGTTTTAGCGATTCTTGTACTTTGTCTAACCACTTGTAGACAATCGAATTGCTGGTGAAATGGGTACTCGCAAATTCAGGTGCCGAATCAAATTTGCCCATTAAAATCTGTAAGAGCATCTTTACCCCTATAGATTTTTGAAGGTACTTTTTTAGAAAAAAATTGGATGTCACACCGCCCAATTCCTCTATAGAAATAATGCTATCGTCTTCAGTAATTTTGAATTCTTCTGTAATCCCAAATTCACAGCAATCTTCTTGAAGTCTATCAATCGTTACTCGCAATAAATATTCTGACAATTTGAACTCGTCTTTGATGAAAGATTTTGACTTTGATAAAAATGGGTCCATCTCCAATAATTTAATTAGGTGGTATTTTCTAAGGTCTTTCTTTTCAATCAATTGTTCAATCACTCTTAATTGCTCCTCCAAATAATAAAACAGCCAGTTGCATCCCCACTTAAAAGGGTCCTTTTTGTCCAAATAGTACAGTTCCCGATAACATATAAGCCATTTGGCTCAGCGTCCCTATATTTTCTTTTCCATCACCACTAGGAACAGGAAATTTATTGATTGGATAATCAAAAAAATGGTCGTTCGTAGCTAATATTCCTTTTCTTTTTGGGATAACCACGGCTGAATCACTCTCTTTTGCTTTTTCAAGCATCGTGCCTACAGGTTTATTTTTTCTAGCTTTTCTTTCTTCCCTCTTAACTTTTTCAGGAACAATCTCTTCAGCCGGTTTTTGCGAGTTAAAAATTGGATTGCTGACTGCTTCAGAAATACTGCCTATTGAAAAAGACATTGCTACTAATGAACTGAATAGTACTGGTATGTAATATTTTTTCATCTCAATCCTTCTTTCTGCCTGTCATCATCCAAATAAACCAAGAGAAAAGAATCAATAAAAATATCAACCCAATACTAGAAAGAATTAATTGATTTGAGGGCACTTTTGGCTTGCCTAGATATCGCTTGTTCATCGTTTTATCGCTTTGATTAATAGAATTCTTTGCATTGACTAAACAAGCCTTCACACAAATTCGATTGCTCGTTGCATTTGTACTGTCGCAAGTAAGTAGTGTTAGCTCAGGTTTCTTCGTTTCCTGCATAACCTGTATATCTCGTTCATCAATTACTTTTTTCTCTACTATTTTGTACTCATAGTTTTTCCCCAGATAATGCAAGAATACGGAGTCCTCTACTTTCACCTGATTCAACGAACCAAACAAAAAATTTTGACTGCCAACATAGTGCCCTAAAATGACTAAATTATTTTTGGATGGCTCTCGTTCAGGAAATATGGTACCCGCACCGATTAAGAGCTCTTCGTTTTTTAGACCTGAAAAAACTGGTAAAAAAATATCAGCAGCGGGTACCTCAATAGTTCCTATGCCAGTAGTTTTTGGGACCTTCGCTGCTAAAAAACTGGACAGCTGCAAAGGCTGGATCTCTTCGACTACTGGTTGTGGGGTATTGGCTAAATTTGAAGTGATCGTTATCTCTGTGTTCTGATGATAAAGAAGCAACCACTCTTTGATCTTGTCTACTCCCATCAAAGTAATAGCAACCAGCAATGCTCCTACCAACATAGTTCTGAGAACTAGTCTATTCATCCGTTTTTTTCTTATCCTTTCTGCGAATCAATAGCAATATCGTGAGGATAAGCAGTAAAATAATCGCTCCTAATAGGTAATAAAGCCATGTATAGTTCGGAGCAGCGTCTAAGACATCAACATCTTTTTTATTGTAGGTTTGTGCAGCTTTTTGAGTAATGGTAAATTTCTTTTCAAATTCCCATTTCTGTTGATAATTCTGTGGTTTTCCTTCGTTGTCCTTCCCGAAAGTAAATTCTCCATTTTTATCTTTTATTCCGTAAGCAGTTCCTTTATAAAGGTATTCACCAGCTTCTAGTTCTTCTCCCTGTAAAGGAATGTTGTACCAGAATCCAGAATTTGGTGCCATCTGCATATTTTCTGTTTTCTCTGAATAAACTTTTTTTCCATCTTTTTCCTTATAGATTGCCGCATCAATGGCTAAATTGTTTATGTAAAACGGCTTATCATTGCTGAAGTATCCACGAATAACATTTCTAACATTACGTTGATTGGCTTCGGCCTTTTGTAGGGTCAATTCTCCTGTTCCAGAGATTCCCTCTGATTGTCGCATCAATACAGCCACTGCAAAATTAAATTTATTTTTGATGGCCATGCCTTCGGAATCCTTTTTCTCTTTTTCATCGCTATCAACTTCTTGGAATGAAATTCCTCCGGCAATAATCCCAGGAAATTCTTCTTGAGGCATTTTTACAGTAAAGGAATAGCGTTCTTTTGATTTAGGTGCTAAGGTGACTACTTTCTTATAGTCGACTAATTTTTCGAGATCATGCTTTTGTGAGGCATGTAGTGGTAAATCATTAGGCGAATATTCTACTACCCCATTATCATTCGTCTTGGCGCTAGTCATTCCAACGTTTATTTTTACTTCTTTATCGGTAGCATTTGATAGATCAACTTCTAGTTTTTGTGTTCCTCCCGGTTCAAGAAGAATATCGTAGTAACCCAATTGCCCTTTTCGTTGGCTCTCCGGCAAAATCGGATCGACATTAAACGCAAACTCAGAAGCTTGAGCAGCTCTTAACGGGAAGAAAATACTTAACGTAACTAAAATAAGTGATAGTACACTATATTTTTTCATGAGACTTCCTTTCAAATTCAAAAATAATATTTTTAGGCTTTACTGCCAGGGCGCGCTAACAAGTATCCACTGAAAATTGGTTGTATAGTTGGTGTCATATTTGATTGTTCGACCTGGAACAGATAAGTGAATACTTTTTTCTCCTTCTTCAGCATCTTTCCCCCAAACAAATTGAAATGAACCTTCACCAGTACCTTCTTTGGCCTGCATCACGTTTACAGACTCATTGGGAAAGAGCACAAAACGCTCTTTCCCATCCGGCAATTCTGAAGTTGAATTTGTGACAGCTCTTCCATGTTCAAATGAAATACTTGCACCATCTAAGATACGGCCTTCAGAATCTGAAAATTGATTTTCTTGCTTCAGCTCTAAATTCCAACCAGTATAAGTTTGTCGGTTATCAGTAATTTGGATAAAATTGGGCCCTTTTTCCAATTTACCTGTTGCTTTCACACGAAAAGGCTGTAAAAATGCGAAATATTCTTTGTCGATTGTTTGAATTGATTGCTGTCCAAAATAAAACTCGGAAACATAATCAATTTGTAGCTTTCTCGGCTGATTCTTTGTGTAGAAAAAACGAATATCGCCTTTACTAGTGGTTTGCCCATTGACCTCCAGGGAATAAGCAAATACTAGACACAAACAAACAATCCACAAGATTTTTTTCACAGATTCTCCTCCTTATTCGTTTTAATGAATTAATTTTTCACGGAAAAATTAGTTCTATTCGAATGCCGTATATCATTCAACTAAAGTATTCAGTCCATTTATGAAACATTTTTGCCTGATACTTCTCTAGCTATATCTCCTGCTAAAAGTTGAGCCGACTCTAGTAAAGATGTGTAAATTTGAATCAAATTCTCTTATTATCGTCGACATACGATTCCACTAACGTATTAAAAATACGTAGTGGAACTCGCAACTGACATCCTTATTCGTTTTAATGACAGGTATTAATCAATCGGGCTGCTTGTTAATGTCCAAACCAAATTTGTCGAATAGTTAACAGCTTCTTTTGGTGTTTTTCCAGGCAGAGAAAGTTCCACCGACTTGATTACAGGTATTTCTTTCACTTTATCTTCTTGATCTTTCTCTTCTACCCATTCGACAGTTCCCCAGCGGTTTACCCATGTACCAATCCCAGCGTTTTCGCTCGCCTGCATGACTACATTTGAACGATTATCGCCTTCTAAATAAATTTGAGGATTCAGCACTGGAGCCTGACTATCAGATACACTAGCGCTTTCCGGATTTTTCAAAGTGATTCTTGCACCCGTTAACGTGTGATACTTCGCCGCCTTCTCCGCATGAAACTGATTGGTTTGTCTGACTAATAATTGCCAGCCAGTATACTCACCTCTCGTATCTGTCACCTGCACATAATTTGGGCTTAAATACTCCGTGTCAACGTAACGTTGCGCTCTAGCGTAATATGTTCGATCTTTATTCGTGATTTCTTGCTCACCAAAGTCTAAGCTGGAAACGAAATCGACTGATAGCGGCCCGGGTGTTCCTGGCTTTGGACCATTGGGATTAGTTGGATCAATTGGACGTATCGGCTTATTCGGGTCGGGATCATTTGGATCAACGGGTGGTGTAATTTCATTCCCTGATGTAAAGCCTACATCACCCTCACTTGGATAAAATTGTTCTTGCGCATGTGCAGCTGTTTGAATTGAGGCAAAAATCGATAAACTTGCTGCGGTAATGATAAACTTTGTTACTGCTCTCATATTTTGCCTCCTATTAAATTAAGGTTTTGCCACTAATTTCCAAGTTAGGCTAGTCGTGTATTTCCCAACTTCTGCATTGGCAGTCCCTGGTACTGTTAAGCTAACCGCATCGGCTGCATCCGTTGCATTTTCGCCAAAATGGAAAGCCCAAGTTCCTTTACCTTGTCCTGCAGCGGCAGAGGCAATACTATGCTCATCACCAGGATTTAGATCTACTTTAGTGGAAGTTGTAGGAGCAGCAGATCCGCTGATACTTTTAGCTTTGATCTTATTCAACGTCATAGCTGCACCTGTTAAATCAGTCGTTCCTTTTTTAAATTGTGATTCTTGTTTAACGGTTAAGTCCCAACCTGTATAAAGACCAGTTTTATCCGTTACTTGCACATAGTTAGGGCCATCAGCAGGGGTTCCATTTTTGTACTTTTGCAATGCGGCATTATAAGTATGTGTTTGAGTTGAGATTTTTTGTGTACCAAAGTCAAAGCTTGATGCATAGTCAATTGACAATGGTCCAGGGGTACCAGGCTCTGGGCCATTTGGATCAGTTGGATCAACTGGATCAACCGGCTTGTTTGGATCTGGATCAACTGGATCAACTGGGGGAGTTGGAGTATCGTCCTTTTCAAAATTCACGACGCCATTCGATGAATACGTAGCTGCATCCACTGATAGACTGCCTAATACAGCCGAGCTTAATAAAAGTCCTGTTAATAAAATAGTAATTTTTTTCATATTTTCCTCCTGAGATTATAAAAATTTTTTATGTTTATATGACTAACTTCGCTCCTTAATTAAGGCGCTGTAGGAGCTTGCTCCAATGTCCAAGTCATGGTTGTTTGGTACGTTGTTTTTTCAGCTAAGGCTGTTTTTGGCACATGTAAATTTGCATTATGATTAAAGGTCCATTGGCCTTTTCCTTCATCTTTAGCAGCTTGTACGATTGGTTGATTTTGATTGAAATTCGTAAAAGCGATTGTTGGATTGATTGTAGAAGGTGCTGTCACACCTTTTGCTCCCACTGGGGTTCCTACGTCAGTCAATGATAAAGCAGCACCTGACAAATCTTTCCCATTTCCTTTAAATTGGGCATTCTGCTTAACTAATAAATTCCAGCCTGAATAAACACCCGTTAGGTCTACGACTGAGAAGGTATGTCCATTACTCTTATAATCTTGATCAGTCAAACTAATTTCTTTTTTCCCAAAATCTAAATTAGACACATGATCAATGTAAAGATCCTCTCCGTTATGCCCAGCCCCTTGAGTAAATTCGATTTTTCCAGTTGTTTCTTCAGCATTTGCTGAAATAGCACCTGTAGAGATAGACCCTAAGATTAGTGCCAATACCAATAATTTTGTTTTCTTCATGCTTGCACTCCTTTTTTTCGTTCTTTTACTATCATGCATCCGATCATTCCTAAAATCAGTGTGCCGAAAATTTTAGCTCTTACATAGCTAGAATCCCCTAATTGTGGAATAGTATCGGGTAAAGAAGACGTGCTTGCTCCACGATCAACATAGTCGTTCCCATTACCAGATGTCCCTGGTAATTCTTTTTTGTCTTTCGGATTAGCTGATTCTTCCTCAAACTTATATTCTCCATATAACGTTACACTGCCATTACTGCTATATTCTTGTTTTTCTTCTGCATAAGCACCTAGGCTTGTTGAATGAAAGAAAAAAGAAATCATTAAGCAACTGATCAATAGCAATAGCCATTTAGGTGTTTTCTTAACTTGCATCTCTCAAACCTCCAGTCTATGGTGCTAAAGCATACGTCCAGGTTAGCTCACCTGTATAGACGCCTTTGTATTGCTTACTAAACGGTATTTTCATCATCAAGCCCTTAGTGTCTGTCCAACTGCTGCTGATATTCAAAATAGTATCAGTCGTAAACGTATCCGATTCAACAACTGAAGCATTTTGATTAATTTGAGCATCAGAATAGTACAACGTATCTGCTAGTGATTTACGATCACCGTCCCCTTCTAATTGAATCGGTTTGCTTTGAGCTAAAGAAAGCGTCCATTTTGATTTTTGATAACGCGTATCCTTAATACTCAAATCAGTTTGTGTGCTGCCATCTGCTTCGTATCCTTTAGGTTTTGTCGCATTGATTTCCTTTTGCTGAATGGGGTATGAGCCAAAGTTAAAAATCTTTGGAACCGTCATTTTAAATTCACCCTTTGGCTTATACAAGAGCGTAAATTCTGCGCCAGCTGAGGTCATTTCATGTTCGGTTTCATCTGAATCGCCGCCTTCAAGTCCCGTATAAACATAGTCTTGATAATCGGATGTCGCTTTTTTGTAATCGATCAAACGAAATTTTTTCCCAATTGGCATTGAGATTGTTTCCGTCTCAACACTTTTAGAGTCAGCTTTCTTATGATGAAGGACTAGATTTGCAGCAGGCGGATTCTCTACTGTTACCGAGACATTATTTGACGTGTAATCTACCTCTAAGGCATCGGGATTGGTCAGATGAAAATTCGTGCTCAATGATTTTCCGATTTCTGCGCCATCGCTTACCTTCGCATTGAAGGCAATCACATACTCCTTCAGCAGATCGTTGCTCGTGTTTTCCAGATTCAAATTAGGAAATTTAAGCTTTTGACCACTAATTTCGTAAAGCGTTTCAGGAATCTCAGTACCATTCAATCTCAGATTCAACTTGTCATCAAAATCGAGACCATCTGGTAAAGTTGTTTCAATGGTGACATTCTTGGAACCAAAGGAATTTTTCTTGATTTTGATGGAATCCTTGATTTCTAACTTATCCCCACGCTGCGCAGTCACATCCGTACCAACAGATGAATTTTGCGTGACATTTTGAATTGTTGCTTCTTGACTTTTGATTGCTGTTGGCATTTCGCGGATCATCAAGGCATTGGTTTGTGCCAACGACCCTGTTGAACCAGTAAAGCCGAAGTAAACTTCCTTCGAATCACCAAATGTCGATAGCATTTCTTGTTCATCCTTGAAGGTGTAGCTGATTGGCGGAATGCCGTCATCTACATCATTTTCTTCACGGATCATTAACGTACGACTAGCCGCATGCCAAGCAACCACCATTGAACGCCAGCCTGGAAGGAGCCTATTATCGTAATACGTCCCACCAAATGACAGCCAAAAATTAGAATTCGTTACTGCGAGATGCCCCTTGGGTGTTGTTTCAGCAGGTTTGACAACTCCGATATGTCCGTATCGACGATCAGTAGCTGAAAGACCGGAATCCTGGTCATCGTTATAAAACGTATCGTACTCAACTGAGATGGCATTGCGAACATAATTTCTTCCCGCACTACCGACGCCATAAGCACCTAACGCCTTCCCGCCAGAACCGATCACGCTTGTTTCATCAGCAGTTCCAATTCGCGGATCATTTGTAAAAGTGAAGGTCATCCCATCACCTGTTCCCATTTCACTAGAAGGGCTTGTAGTTTTTCTTTTCTTTAAGCCTAAGTAAATATCAAATCGAAAGGCAAAATCATACGACAGATCGATTTTATTCTTGGACCAGACGGCACCCAGCTGACTTTTCTGATCCTTCGTAATCGTCAGCACCTTACCATTCTCATATACCTGCGGCGGCAGTCCCGAACTTGAGATACCTGGTCGAAAAACATTCGAAATGTTTACACCGCTTTCGTATCCATTCGGATTGTGATAATCTCCAAGCTCTCCCCAACTAGGGTGAACCTTTGAAGGATTATCCGCTGTGCCTACCAAAAAGGGCCTAACTAGCGTCCTTTTATTCTTTGCCGGACCATAATTACTAGTCACAGTCTCCTCTTTCGCAGAAGTAGGTAACTTTTCCGATTCCGATGTACGAACAATTTCAGCGTTTTCGTCACTTTCATCGCTTTCATGAACGGATTCCTTCGGTTCTTCTGGATCTTCTGACGATTCTGAACTACTTTCATTACTAGAGCTTTCAATGATTCGCTCAGAAGTTTCCGCACTGACAAACGAAACTTGGGATAGAGCAATGAAAGTTAGGATGAAAAATACTGTAAGCTTTCTCAGTCTCTGCATTTGCATCCTCCTCTCTTTATAAAATAACTGTTCTCTTTTATATCCTTAGACCTCCTTTCTGTAATGACAATAACAGAAATTGATTTCTTCATTTTTCTTTTTTTTTTTTGTAAATTAAAAAAAAAACAAAGGAAGGTCTTTTTAAATCAACTTATTTCGAAATAAAATTTAAGAAATATGTTTATAGACATACATATAAC
>SKEY01000605.1_pt1 | contig 56101 bp, 51 predicted proteins | sample 4843871 | NCBI WGS metagenome assembly SKEY01 (sample SAMN11008797, study PRJNA524170) | human gut metagenome | biome: Human fecal sample; material: Feces; isolation source: fecal sample from pouch patient p36 | host: Homo sapiens | place: Israel: Tel-Aviv | collected 2016-12-04
CTCGAACTCATCTGACCGGCAACGGGCGGCGGCCAGCCCCAGCCAGCCCCGGCAGTACAGCGCCAGACCCCGGCAGCCCAGCCGGCCAGGCCAGGCCAGACATCTGAGCCGGTAAAGGCCCAGGTGGATGGGAATGATGATTTTGAGATATTCGATTTATAGTAAGGGAAACATATACAGATAAGGGATACAGCGTTCCGTGGCAGGCGGGGCGCTGTATTTTTTGTGGATTTTAGTACCTTTTTGGCTTAATGATAAATTTTTATTATCAAACCATTACAATATATAATTAGGCATACCATTTTGGATTTGTTATAATAATAACATAGGTTTAAAAATAGATTATATAATAAAGATGGATAACCAGTAAAGGAGGAGGCATTTCATGGGATATAAGGTTGGATTTAAGGATGCCGACAGGATTTTTGGGCAGCTTCAGGACGAGTATGAGATCTGGGCACCCAAGCGGTTTGTGGGAAAAGGAAGATATTCAGACACAGACCTGATTAAGTATGCCCAGGTGGCAAGTGCAGAGGAGATTGAGTACAAGGAGAAATCAGACTTTCCGGCAAAGGAAGTCTTAAGCCCCATAACCCAGTCCCTGTTTTATTTTACCGAGGATGAATTCATTGAGAGCAAAGCCGGCTCAAAGAAGCTCCTGATATTCATGCGCCCCTGCGACATCCATGCCCAGCATCACCAGGAAAAGATATACCTTCAGAACGGCGGTTTTGAGGATATGTATTATAAGAGGATGAATGAACGGGTCAAGATCGTCATGATGGAATGCCAGGAAGGCTGGGACACCTGTTTCTGTGTCAGCATGGGCACCAACAAGGCAGAGGATTATTCCATGGCAGTCCGTTTCGGTGAGGACGGCCTTTCCTTCCAGGTAAAGGATGAAAGCTTCGCCCCGTATTTTGAAGGCATGGAGGATGAAGATTTCACGCCCGCCTTTGTGGAGGAAAATGAACTCAAGGTAACTGTGCCGGAGATTCCTGACAAGGAAATCCTTACAAAGCTGAAAGACCATCCCATGTGGAGACAGTACGACAAACGGTGTATCTCATGCGGAGCCTGTACCGTTGCATGCAGCACCTGTACCTGCTTTACCACCACCGACATCATATACAATGAGAATGCCAACGTAGGCGAGAGGAAGAGGACATCCGCCTCCTGCCAGGTAAAGGACTTTACCGATATGGCAGGCGGGATGAGCTTCAGGAACCGGGCTGGGGACAGGATGCGTTACAAGGTGCTCCACAAGTTCCACGACTACAAGGCGCGGTTTAAGGATTACCATATGTGTGTTGGATGCGGCCGCTGCATCGACCGTTGTCCTGAGTACATATCCATCGTGGCTACGGTGAACAAGATGGCGGATGCCATTGAAGAAATAAAAGCAGGGGAAAATGGACAGGAGAGGGGATAAGCCATGAAGAATATTGTAAAGCCTGTGGCATGTAAGATATTGGAAGTTAAGCGTGAAAGCCTTCACGAGTATACATACAGGGTAGAGACAGATATAAAGCCGGAACACGGACAGTTCCTTCAGCTTTCCATACCAAAGATTGGGGAAGCCCCCATCTCAGTCAGCTCCTTTGGGGACGGATACATGGATTTCACCATCCGCTCCGTGGGCAAGGTGACAGATGAGATTTTTGAAAAACAGGCAGGGGATATCCTGTTCTTACGCGGCGCTTACGGCAAGGGCTGGCCTGTTGACCAGTTTAAGGATAAGCACATGGTGGTGATTACAGGAGGGACCGGACTGGCGCCTGTAAAGAGCATGCTGAACAAGTTTTATGATGAGCCTGATTTCACAAAAAGCGTGCATCTGATCAGCGGCTTTAAAAATGAGGAGGGAATCATCTTCAAAGGTGATTTAGAGCGCTGGAAAGAGCGTTTCGACACCATCTATGCCCTGGACAAAGACCATAAGGACGGGTGGGAGACAGGATTCGTGACTGAATTCGTATCAAGGATTCCCTTTGGTGATTTTGGGGACGATTATGCGGTTGTAGTGGTAGGTCCGCCTCCAATGATGAAGTTCACAGGTTTCGAGGTCCTGAAGCAGGGCGTGCCTGAGGAGAAGATATGGATGTCCTTTGAGCGCAAGATGTCCTGCGCAGTGGGCAAATGCGGCCACTGCCGTATTGATGAGGTTTACGTCTGTCTGGACGGACCTGTATTCAATTATACACAGGCCAAATATCTGGTTGATTAAGAGAGGGGTGGCAAAGAATGAATCATGATATAGATATCAAAAAGGTAAGGATTAACTGCTTCAGGCAGTCCAAGGTGGCTGGGGAGTTCATGCTTCAGATGCGTGTACCCGGAGCCATGATAGAGGCAAAGCACCTGTCCATGGTGCAGGAAATCTGTGAGCGTTTCGGAAACGGGACCTTCCATATGGGCACCAGGCAGACCCTGGATGTACCGGGAATCAAGTATGAGAATATCGAAGAGGTAAATAAATTCATCAAGGGCTACATCAAAGAGGTTGATGTGGAGATGTGCGACGTGGATATGGAGGTCAATGACTACGGATACCCAACCATCGGCGCCCGCAATATCATGTCCTGTATCGGCAATGCCCACTGTATCAAGGGCAACATCAATACATACGAACTGGCAAGGAAGATTGAGAAAATCATTTTCCCCTCCCATTACCATATCAAGGTTGCGGTGGCAGGATGCCCCAATGACTGTGTAAAAGCAAACTTCAACGATTTTGGCATCATGGGCATCAACAAGCAGGATTATGATATTGACCGCTGCATCGGCTGCGGTTCCTGTGTGGAGGCCTGCCAACATCACGCCACCGGCGTGCTGAGCCTGAACAAGAACGGGAAGATTGACAAGGATGCCTGCTGCTGCGTGGGCTGCGGCGAATGTTCCTTAATCTGTCCCACCGGCGCATGGACCAGGGGAAGCAAGAAGCTTTACCGTGTAACCCTGGGCGGCCGTACCGGCAAGCAGAACCCAAGGGCAGGAAAGCTGTTCTTAAACTGGGTGACAGAGGACGTGGTCCTTGGGGTATTCTCCAACTGGCAGAAGTTCTCTGCGTGGGTCCTTGATTATAAGCCGGAATATCTCCATGGCGGACACCTGATTGACAGGGCCGGGTACAAGGAATTTGCAAAGCATATCTTTGAAGGCGTGGAGTTCAACCCTGAGGCCAAGGTGGCTGACAATATTTTCTGGGCTGAGAATGAGCAGAGGGGCAACATGCATGTGATGCCGCTGTCAGAGCATAAACATGCGGGACCTCAGGAGAAATAATAAGTAAGACGCGCGGATGTGTGCGGATGAGGCAGGAATCAGGAAGAAAAGATATGGGAGCCGGGCGGTTAAGCCCGGCTCCCGTGTTCATGCCATGACGTGTTGTCAAACTGTTTATTCATCGTTCAGTTTATGGTTTAACTTCTCATAAACCTCATGAATCTCATCCCCCTGCCGCATCAGTTCCTCCACATCCGGTTTCTCAATGTCATGTATCAGCACGTTCCTGGTCCTTCTGAGGGCGCCTATTTTGTTGGACAGGTCCTTGTCCAGGATGTCCATGCGCTTTAAGGTGTTGATATTGAAGGCACTGTAGGACTTGGGCGTGTTCCGGCCGGTGGCGCGGTTGAGAAGGTTCTCAAGTGGGACCCACTGGCCGAAGAAGTAGTTGACGGCCTGGCGGGTCTCCGGGTCGGAGACATCATCGCTGCTCCTTAATTCCTGGTAAACATGGTACCGCTTCTCGTTGCCGGTGATGATCTGGTCGATGATCTGCTGGGAAATGTTCCTGCGGTCTTTTTCAAATTTGACGGATTTCAGTATAGGCTCAATGTCCTTTACCTTGAAAAATTTTAAGCGGCTGAGAAGCTTGAACAGCAGTTCAATATTGCCCATACGCAGTTCAATGTCCTCTTCCTTAAAATGATTGCTCAGGTAATTGTACAGGTAGGAGGCCAGGTCGTACTGGCTGGTAAATGTGGTCTCCTTGTTCTTTATCCTCTCATTGCCCGCGCTCTGCAGCCGTTCAAGGGCAATCTCCCCGGTCAGCACCAGACCGTTAAGCTCATCCAGGATGGACAGCTCCTCGTCCGACAGGGCGCCCTGGAGGGGCTTGTAGATCAGGTCGTGCTCCACCTCGGACCAGGCGTGCATGAGGACGGAGGCTACCTGGATTTCAATGCGGGCCTGGACATACTTCTTCTGGCTGGGCGATATATTCTCTTCGCTGATATGTACCCTGTAATGGTTGGCCCAATAACCGGAAAAACGTTTGTTGTAAGTGGGTGTCTTGGACTGTTCCGGGAACTGCTTTTTCTCCATGACAGTAAAAAGGTCGCTGATAAGGGCGTCCGCCTTGTCGCGGTCACCAGGGAAATAGAGGGATACGCGGACACCTGCCAGGTCAAACATGTCATCGTATATCTCGCGCATGTTTTTGTAGGGGGTCTCCCTCTCGGCGTTCCGGTGGAAGGTCTTGTATTTCAGCCTTCCCGGGTTCTTGGCCCTGGAAGTGACAATGGCACGGATACCGGCAGACTGCAGCGCTGTCTCCAGCTGTTTCGCAGCCAGGCGCCCGGCATTTTCATAAAATGTGTATTTCTTCCTGTAATTTTCTATAAACTGGTTTACTAAATCCATGGTGGGCACCTCCCTCTTGAAACAGTATATCTTAAGGAGCAGAAGAATTCAAATACTTTCCAGTATTTTGAAATGGAAATTTCCGGCGGGGATTCCATTGTCCGGATGGGATGGGCGTAAATCCGTTTTCACATAAGTTGAGGAAAGGAATTCTCAAACATGTCCGAGTATGGTACAATTGTTACGGAGATAAGAAGGATGAAAGAGAGAGGGAACATGAAGCTGACAGAACTCAAATGCACTGCCTGCAACGGCAGCCTGAAACTGGATGAGAACAATCCCCATATAGCTGTCTGCGAGTATTGCAGGACACGCTATGTGCTGGAGGATGAAGGGGAAGGGAACGTACGGCTGGCCGGTGAACCGGCAAAGATGAATCATACCACCATCCGGCCGGAGCTTTCTAAAAAAGCCACTGGGTGGGAAGCCTACGGATGGAAGCGTGTTGCGTCCGCTCTGGCTGTATTGTTCCTGCTTGTGGTGGTGATATCCGGCCTGGCCGTAAATAAAGTCCGGAATGGGAAACATGCCCCGGCTTCCGGCAATCCGCCGTCTGCCACCAGGTATGCAGGGAAAGGAACAGGCCGGGATCCTGAGGTGACGGCAGGAGCGGACGGGAAGGAAGCGCAAAAGGAAGAGCTGACAGGCATATTCGGGGATATGGCAGCCACTGCTTTTGGTAAGGCGGCAGATCTGCTCAGCGATGAGGAACTGGCCCGTTTCCGGTGGATTGAATATGAATATTCCGGCGACCATATCATGGTGGGATACAGCTTTGATGATCCCATGGAAAAGCCGGAGGCAGCCCTTACATGGCTGGAATTTGACAGGGACAGCGCAAAAATCAACAGTAAGGTCCTGTCCCGGTTTACCGGGCTTAAGTCCCTGAGCGCGGCAGGCTATCTGTCGGCAGGGGATATAAAGGGGCTGGACCTGAAACGGCTCAGCTGCTACGGCAAGTCCCCGGGGGAGGTGGCTGCTTTGTTTGAGGACCCGGGACAGTTAAAGGAGCTTCGCATCAGCGCGGGACTTGAAAGCCTGGATGGGCTGGGCGCGCTGACGGGTGTGGAGAAACTGGCCCTCAAAGGCTCCGACCTGACGGATATCAAGCCTCTGGCCGCCATGAAGGGCGTCAAGTCCCTGACCCTTGAATACTGCAATGAATTAAAGGATTTTTCCGTGCTTTCCGTGATGGACTGGCTGGAAGAGCTGTCCATTGAATCAGAGGGGGTCAGGGATGCAGGTTTTGTGAAGGATATGCCAAAGCTTACGTCATTTTCACTGTCCAGGGCCAAGATACTGGATCTTGACAGCCTGAAGGGCAATACAGGCCTGACCTCCCTTTCCATTACAAGGTGCAGCGAGGTAAAGGACCTGAGCGCGGTATCCGGACTTACCGGGCTTGAGGAACTGTCCCTGGAGGTGCCTTACAACTGTACCCAGCCGGACCTTTCCGGCCTCACCGGCCTGCGCCGCCTTAAGGTGAACGGCATGGACACGGTTTCCTACCTGTCAGGGATGGGAGGGCTTGAGAAACTGGAACTGGAATGGGTGGATATTGATTCCACGGCGCCCTTTGCAGGGCTTGCAAACCTGAAGGAATTAACCTGTTCCCGCATCCCGGATGAGACAAAATGGGATTTTGTGGCCAGGATACCATCCCTGGAAGTGCTGAACCTCAATGGAATAAGGACCTATAAGGATATATCAGGCCTGTTCGGCATGCCCGCCCTGCGGGAACTGTATCTGAACGGGGTGGAGTGTGAACTGTATTTTTCAAAGATATCCCCCAATGAACACTTGGAGGTCCTTGAGATGGACGGGGTGAAGCTGTATGAGAATGTGAAGATCAGCGGCGGGGGAGGGATTGTATACGTGGATTACGATAAGGTGGACCTGAATGATAATACAGGTTTTTTGACCGCGTTCCCGGGAATCAGAAGGCTGAGCCTGGCAGATAACATGCTGACGGACATAAGCTTTGCAGCCTCCCTTCCCAATCTCGAGTATCTTGACATAAGTGATAATTATGTGACGGATATCAAACCGTTGGAGGGACTGGGCAGGCTTGGGACCCTTGACTGTTCCGGCAATCCGGTGGGGAACGTCCGTGTTTTAAGCGATGACGTGACAATACTCCAGTGAGTAAGTGTACACTAAATAATACAGTGACATTTGGGGTAAAATGTAGTATACTTCTAAACGAAATGAAACATTGACCATCATTTAACGAAAGGATGACTGAATATGTACTGTGTAAAGCGCATTAAAGACGACCTGTTCTGGGTTGGCGGGACAGACCGCAGGCTGGCATTATTTGAAAATGCCTTCCCTATTCCCCGCGGCATTTCCTACAATGCCTACCTGCTTGTAGATGAAAAGACCGTGTTATTTGATACCGTGGACCGTGCCATTACGGAACAGTTTTTTGAAAACATAGAGGCTATATTAAAGGGACGCACCCTGGATTACGTGGTAGTGAACCACATGGAGCCGGACCACTGCGCCACCCTGGGAGAGATTGTACGCAGATATCCTGAGGTAAAGGTGGTCTGCAACCCCAAGACCGTTCCAATCATCAAGCAGTTTTATAACTTTGATATTGATTCCAGGGCCATGATCGTGAAGGAGAATGATACATTCTGCACCGGAAGGCATACATTTACCTTCATCATGGCTCCCATGGTGCACTGGCCGGAGGTCATGGTCACATATGATACCACGGACAAGACCCTGTTTTCAGCAGATGCCTTCGGCACCTTCGGCGCCATGAACGGCAACCTGTTTGCGGATGAGGTTAATTTTGAGCGTGACTGGCTGGATGACGCCAGAAGATATTATACCAATATCGTGGGCAAGTACGGTCCTTCCGTGCAGACCCTGCTTAAGAAGGCGTCCGCCCTTGAAATCCATACCCTCTGCCCGCTCCACGGTCCTGTGTGGAGGAAGGACATTGACTGGTATGTGGACAAGTACCTGACCTGGAGCAGCTATGAGCCGGAAGAAAAGGCGGTCATGATTGCATATGGTTCCATCTACGGCAACACGGAGAATGCGGCCAACATACTGGCAGGGATGCTGGCTGACAGGGGCGTGAGGAATATTGCGATGTACGATGTTTCCTCCACCCATCCGTCCACCATGATATCCGAGGCATTCAGGTGCAGCCACCTGGTGATTGCGTCCGTTACCTATAACGGAGGGATTTTCAGCAACATGGAACATTTCCTCATGGACCTTAAGGCACATAACCTGCAGAACAGGACCGTTGCAATCATGGAGAACGGCTCATGGGGCGTGCTGTCAGGAAAGCAGATGAGGGAAATCATCGGCTCCATGAAGAACATGACAATCCTGGACGAGACAGTGACCGTAAAGTCCGCACTGAAGGAGGACCAGCTGGCCATTCTGGAGGGCATGGCGGACGCCATTGTCAGAACCATGAATCAGCAGTAGGATGGTAAGGATGTAAGAACGGTAAGGACGCAGGAACGGTAACGACGCAAAAACGGGGAGAGGGGACGGATCATGATTAGGAGAAAAGATGAAGCTGAAGTAAAAGTCATGCATGAAGTACAGAAGGGGAACGGGGATGTGGTTTTCCACACATTCATGACAAAAGACGAGGCTTACGGCGCGGGAAGGACCTTCGCAAGGGTGGAGTTCCTTCCGGGCACATCCATCGGGGTGCATGGGCACCACGGGGAATTTGAAGGCTATTATGTGCTGAAGGGACAGGCCCTTGTGACTGACAATGGGACTGAATCCATACTGAATCCGGGGGATTACCACATGTGTAAGGACGGGGACAGCCATGGCATTGCATGCTATGGGGAGGAGCCCATGGAAATCATTGCGCTGATCATCAATGTCCCGGCGCGGTCTTAGGATGGCCCCGGACTATAAAAGATGACAGATGGAAAAGAACCGGCGGCAGGCCAATTGCATCCGCTGGTTCCTTTTTTGGCACCAGAATACATTACAGTACATTAAAAATATGAATTACAATGAATATCTGGTTGTGTTTTTTTAGATAACGTAGTAAAATAATTAGGAAATTACAGGAAATCAGAGGGCTGGCCCCGCAGGAGTTCCGTAATATAGCGGACAGCAGGAAGGATGGCCCTGGCTTCGCTTTCGCTGCAGTTGTGCAGCTCCCAGAAAAGCTGCTGCTTGGCGTCGCCTATGGCATCGGAGCCAGGATAGAATATCCTGTCTGCCGGAATCCTGAGCGCGGTAATCAAAGGATAGAGAACCTCAAATTTGGGATTCCCGCGGAAGTTTTCAATATTAATAATGGTACGGACATCAATTCCCAGTTTTTCAGCCAGTGACGCCTGGGACAGCCCCTGTTCTTCACGGGCTTTGCGGATGACCGTACCTAATGTTTTAACGTAATCATGCATTGTGATTCACCTCAATACTAGTGTACACTACAGTTTACATATTATGAATTACTATGCGATACATATATTTTATGAATCCAGATACACTGATATACAACATGGAAAGCAGATAAAGGAAAGGGGGATGCAGGTTCATGGATGGGAATGCAGGTAATGGAAAATCCGGCGTCCGCATTGTAATGGATGCAAAGCGGGAGAAAGAATGCGCGGGCTCCCTTTCCGGGATTTTTGATGAACTTATGGAATTCAGCATGGAAACAGGGCGGTGCAGGGGAGTCTTTTATACGGAAGGGGGATGCCGCCTTTCGGTGAACCAATCCTTTGAGGACTTCCGGACATTTGCCTGGGAGAACATCCACCCTGAGGAGTGCAGGGATTTTCTTGGGATATTTAACAGGGAACATATGAGGAAGATTATGGAGGAGGGTAAACCGCTGCGCCATGAATTCCGGTGCCGGGACATCGGAAGGAATTACATATGGCTCAGGATACTCCTGATACCGGAATCAGGCAGAGGTGACACTGTGCTCTGCTATGTGTCGGACCTGGGGGATAAGGATGGGGAAAACTATCTGTTAAGGCAGATTGTGGAACGGTACGTGTATAGGAACTGCGATTATCTCATATGTCTGGATGCGGATAAGGATTCCTATACCATGTTTAAAAGGAATGAAGGCTCTGACCTGCTTCCTCAGGAATCCTCGGGCAGTTACAGCCAGATGGTCCAGACATGTATCAAGGGTTATGTGGTGCCTGAGGACAGGGAGATGGTCGACAGGGAGATGGAGATCAGGCATGTCCTTTCCGTACTGGACGCGGAAGGCGAGCACATCATAACATATGGCGTAAAAGACCCGGAAAAAGGTTATCTGCGCAAGCGGTTCCAATATGTGTATTATGACAGGCCGGGCAGGATCGTGTTCCTTATGCGCAGCGACATCACGGAGGAATACCAGGAACAGTTGAGACAAAAGGAACGGTTAAAGGATGCGCTTAAGAATGCCAGGGTGGACTCCCTTACCGGGCTTTACAACCGGCAGGCCATATGCAGGGAAATCAGCCGTTTCCTGGAATCCCCCGCCTGCTCGCGCGCAGTCCTGCTGTTCATGGATCTGGATGATTTTAAGAACATTAATGATACCATGGGACACAGAAGCGGGGACTATGCCCTGCGCTGCGTGGCTGACCTGTTCCGCCATACCCTGCGCGCCACGGATATGGTCGGCAGGGTTGGCGGGGATGAGTTCGTTGCGCTCCTTACCGGGATTTCCGCGGAAAAGGGAGGCGTGGAATGCGCGAAACGGCTCTGTGAGGCGGTCAGCAGCATGGAAGACCCCAACATGGGTGGGCTTAAGCTTTCATGCAGCATAGGCGGCGCCGTATGTCCTAAGGACGGCAATGATTACGACACCCTGTTCGTAAAGGCGGATACGGCTGCTTATGAGGCAAAACGGCAGGGAAAGAACCGGTACGTGTTTTATACCCCGGGTCTGGAGCTGAAGAACGGTTACTGCTCCAGTTCAATGTCATAGGTTTTCATCCAGTAGTTAATCTGCAGGATATAGGCCATCATCTGGGGACCTGCCATCAGCTGTCCATACCATGGCTTGCCGTAATCGCCCGGGTTTGACAGGAACTGTTCCAGCTTCTTCCTGTCTAGGAACTGCATCACAGGCGCATGGCTGTCGCCCATCATTTCGCGGACACGTCCGGCCAGAAGCTTTTCATAAGAAGTATCATAGGTTTTGGGATAAGGGGACTTGCGCCTGAAGAGGATATCTTCGGGCAGGAGTCCTTTTGCTGACTGGCGGAGCAGGTTCTTGACCACACCGTCCCTGGTCTTCATATCCCAGGGCACGTTCCAGACATACTCCATGATCTTGTGGTCCGCAAAGGGGACCCTGGCTTCCAGGCCGGAGTACATGCTGGTGCGGTCCATGCGGTTTAACAGGGTCTGCATGAACCAGCGCAGGTTCAGCCAGGCGATTTCGCGGCGCCTTGCCTCCACCGGCGTATCCTCTGCCAGCCTTGGTGTCTCGGCTACCGAACGCTCATAGGTATTCCTGACATAGCTGTCCATATCCAGGTATTCTATGAAGCTGTCATTGAGCAGCACCTTCCTGGCCCCCAGATCCATGGTCCATGGAAATGTATGCGCCTCAAAGCACTCCTTTTTGTGGAACCAGGGATAGCCGCCGAAAATCTCATCCGCACACTCGCCGGTAAGGGCCACCTTGTTGTGTTCCTTTACCATGGAGCAGAACTGGAGCATGGAGGAGTCAATATCCCCCATGGCCGGCATGTCATGGGCCAGCACGGAATCATACAGGCGGTCTGCCTGGGTCAGGTTGTCACATTCCAGATAGTGGTGGTCCGAATCCAGGAACCGTACCATACGGTCCACAAAGGGGCGGTCCTGGGAGGGCTGGAAGGAGTTGGCCTTGAAGAATCTGTCATTGTCCACAAAGTCAAAGGAAAATGTGGTGAGACGTTTCCCTTGTTTCCTTAATTCTGAGGCGCAGATGGCAGACACCAGGCTGGAGTCCACGCCTCCGGAGAGGAAGGTACAGATGGGCACATCGGAGACCATCTGCCTGCGCACGGCGTCCTGGACCAGGAAGGATGTCTTTTCAATGGTTTTTTCATAGCTGTCCTCATGTGGACGGCTTTCCAGTTTCCAGTAACTTTTAAGCCTTAAGCCCTCTGCCGAGCACATAAGGAAGTGTCCAGGCAGCAGTTCCTCCATATCCTTAAACACACCGCAGCCATAGGTCCTGGCAGGTCCGATGGAGAAAATCTCGTTCAGCCCTTTTTTATCCAGGACCGGGCGGACCCCGGGATAGGCAAGGATCCCCTTGGGTTCGGAGGCAAAGATGATTTCCTCTCCCCTGACCATATAGAACAGGGGTTTGACGCCTGCCCTGTCACGGAACAGGCACAGACGGTTCCTGGCAGTGTCCAGGATGGCAATGGCGAATATGCCGTTGAGCCGTTTCACGAAGTCCGGCCCGTATTCCATATAGCCGGCCAGTATGACCTCGGTGTCGCTGGAGGTCTGGAATACAAGGCCGCGTCCCAGCAGTTCCTGGCGCAGCTCCCCGGTATTGTAGAGTTCGCCGTTGTAGACAATGGCAAATGTCTGACCGGACCCGGATTTTACCATAGGCTGGTGGCCTCCGGCCAGGTCGATGATGGACAGGCGGGCGTGGGACAGTCCGCCGTGTTCGCTTAAAAACAGGCCGGAGTCATCCGGCCCCCTGTGTTTCTGGCACTGCGCCATGGATGTAAGGATTTCCCTGCAGTGTTCTTTCTCTTTGAGGTAATGGTCATGGGGGTTATAAAAACCGGCAATTCCGCACATAGTTCGTTCCTCCTGTCATGGATTGATGCTGCGGCCCTAAATCAGGAAACAGGCCGCGATATAGGTACAGACAAAGCCCAGGCATACCGGAACCAGGTTCTTCCTGGCCAGTTCCACCGGGCTTACATTACAGATGGCAGCCACCGGGATAAGACCCCAGGGCACAATGGTCCCCCCGCCCACGAAGATGGCGGCAATCTGGCCAAGGGCAGCCATCACGGGCACGGAGGCGCCGGTGGCAAAGCCAAAGGTGCGGGCCAGGGAACCGGTCAGGGGAAGGCCGGAGAAACCGGAGCCGTCAAGGCCGGTCAGGCTGCCCACCACCATCTGGATAAAGGCCGCCATATATTTGTTCAAAGGCGCGTTCTGGGCCAGCCACATGGCCCAGTCATTCATGATTCCATGGGAAAAGCCTGTTCCCATGATGGAGGTGATGCCTTCGCCGCCCAAAAAGAAGAAGGCGCCGATGATGATGACCGGGGCAAATATCTTAATGGCAAAAAGGAAACCGTCCGTCACATAGCCGGTCACCTTTTCAAGGGAGTCCTTCCCAAAGCCAAGGAAGGCGCCAAGGCACATGAGGATAAGGGCTGTTCCGGACACCATGCTGGTGGCATCCCCGCCCTTTAAGTCAAATACCAGCATCAGCACAATCACGCCCACGAATGCCAGCGGGGTGAGGATGGCCATGAGAAGTGCCATGTTCCCGCCCTTGGGAGTATCTGCTTCCCCGGTCTGGATGGTCAGGCGCAGTCCGCGTCCTTCCATTTCATCCCTGTTTAACAGATATGCGCTGCCCACCGTGACAATGCCCATGACCCAGAAGACGGGCCATGCCTGATGGAGGATGCCGGTGGTGGTGATTCCGGCCGCCCCGGCGGAAACAGCGGGCGCGCCCTGGATGACAAAGTCATAGCTTAAGGCGAAGCCGTGGCCGAACAGGTTCATGGCCATGGCCGCGGCCAGGGGATTCAGGCCGGCCTTGACGGCAAAGGGGAGCATGATGGCCCCGACCAGCGCAACCGAGGGGCTGGGCCACAGGAAAAGGGAAAATAAAAACATGGTAAGCCCCAGTATCCACCAGGTGACGGAAGGCGTCTTCATGATTTTTGACATGGGGACCATCATCAGGTAATCGCTGCCCAGGTCCTTGAGGCATTTGGAAAGGGCGGTCACCATTGCTATGGTGGCCAGTACCTCCATGAATTCCTTACCAGCGTAGAGGATGGCGTTAAACACGGTCATGATGGCGCCTGTAAAGGATTTTAAGCCAATCAGGCCCAGGATGAAAAGAAAAGCAATGCAGACAGCCGGCGTGTCCCGTCTCATGACCATGACAGCCAGGATGACGATGACGCCGATGAGATAAGCATAGTGCAGGGGAGTCAGCACTATGGTGGATTCAATCATAACAGTCACTCCTGTATCTAAGAATATAATCTATAGTATGAGAAAATCCGTGCCCCGGTGAAATAATCCTGTTTTTGGGGGTTGATTTTATGGTCAGGGGCTGGTATGCTTAATAAGGATTAAAATAAATGATGAAAGGAAGTGAACCTAAGTGGAAGGTCGAAGTCGTAAGATGGAAGCAGACAATTATCATAAGCGTATGGTAGTGGGAGCTGCCGGTGTGGCTGTGTTTTATCAGGCATGCCCCGGGACGGCTTTGGTTCCGCTTTGCTTTCACTGCCGTTAACCGTCTATATAGAGATACGTTTATGATGATAGCCATGGATTACGGGAACGCCCGGTCACGGGGACTTTTTGTAATTATGGCTATTTTGTGTGCTGCTTTCATGATAGTACCATTCATGAAAGGAATAAGATGCAGGAGAATTTTGATTTAAAACAGCTGATGGAGCTGCTGGACACAAGGCAGCTCCGCAGGCTCAAGGAGATTTTGTCGGAGATGAATGAGGTGGATATCGCCTCCTTCATCGAGGAACTGGATTCAGAGCGGACCGTGGTCGTGTTCCGCATGCTGTCCAAGGAGGTTGCAAGCGATGTGTTCGCCAACCTTCCGGTGGAAAAGCAGGAGCATATCATTAACAGCATTACGGACTACGAGCTGAGCGCCATTGTCAACGACCTGTTTGTGGATGACGCGGTCGATATGCTGGAGGAACTGCCTGCCAATGTGGTGAAGCGTGTGCTTAAGAACTCCACAAGCGACACAAGGAAGCTGATTAACCAGTTCCTTAAGTACCCGGAGAACAGCGCCGGGAGCATCATGACAGCCGAGTACGTGGGACTCAAGAAGACCATGACCGTGGAGCAGGCATTTGCCTATATCCGTAAGAACGGGGTGGATAAGGAGACCATATATACCTGCTATGTGATGGACGCAAAGCGGACATTGGAGGGTGTGGTCACGGTCAAGGACCTGCTGATGAACCCATATGATGAGGTCATAGGCAGCATCATGGATACCCATGTGATCAAGGCGGTGACCACGGACGACCAGGAGGAGGTGGCGGAAAGCTTCCGCAAGTACGACCTTTTAAGCCTGCCCGTGGTGGACCATGAGGACCGTCTGGTTGGAATCGTCACGGTGGACGACGTGGTGGATGTCATGGAACAGGAGGCCACGGAGGATTTTGAGAAGATGGCAGCCATGCTTCCAAGTGAAAAGCCATATCTGAAGACAGGGGTGTTCTCACTTGCAAAGAACAGGCTGGCCTGGCTTTTAATCCTCATGGTCAGCAGCATGATAACAGGCAGTATCCTGGCTAAATACGAGGCGGCCTTTGCAGTGATTCCCCTGCTGGTGACCTTTATCCCCATGCTGACGGATACGGGCGGCAATGCAGGCAGCCAGAGCAGCACCATGATCATCCGCGGCATGGCCGTGGGTGAGATAGAGGCAGGGGATATCCTCCGGGTACTGTGGAAGGAACTGCGGGTTGGCATCATTGTGGGAATCCTTCTGGGGCTGGTGAATTATGTGCAGTTACTCATCCGTTTCCCGGGACAGGAGATGCTGTGCCTGACCGTGGTGCTGAGTCTTCTGGCCACCGTGGTGATTGCCAAGACCATTGGCTGCACATTGCCCATCATTGCCCAGATCCTCCATCTGGACCCGGCAATCATGGCCGCGCCCCTGATTACCACCATCGTGGATGCGGTGAGCCTGGTGGTCTATTTCCAGCTTGCCTGCAGCCTGCTGAGTATTTAGGGCCCTGGACACGCCCCCCCCGGTGCCGGCAGTATGGTTTCCAGCCGGATGGAGCATTAGTATAGCACTGTTATTTACGCAATGCTGTACAAGTATGACAGGAGATTGGATACCATGCTGTTCAACAAGCGATTTTCATTAAAAACCGTATATTACAGAAGCTTTTTCCTTCTGATTGTCATCCCCATCCTGCTGGTGGGCGTGGTCACCCTGGGCATCATCCGGTATATGATGGAGAAATCAGCCATTGCCAACATCCAGAACGCACAGGCCAGCATAGAGACCAGCCTTTCAGAGTCTGTCCGGGACATATCCCTTCAGCTGTCCCATCTGGTCTTTGTGAATAACGGGGAAATCATGGGACTGGTATCGGGCATGGATACGGATGACAAGGAACAGCGCTATGATTTCAGCAGCCGTCTGGATGAGATGTTCCGTGTCTCCATGGTCCCTTCCCAGGACACGGTGTCTGCCATGTTCTACCTGAAAAGCGGGAACACGGTATATCTGAAAGACGAGGTAATCCTTTCCAGGGAGGAGATTGGCCGGGAGAACTGGTACCTTCAGGCCCTGGAACATAAAAATGTGGTCAGCGTGGGCGCTTTTGACACGGCCAGGCAGACCATTACATATTCGCGTCTTAAAAAGGGGGAGTTTGTGCTGGCGGCAGCCCTTGCTCCTGATTATCAGGCGGACCGCTCCGGGAAACTGGAGATGGTCAGCCTGTTTTCCGTTACCCATGTGGGTGAGGTCATCCGCAGATACAACAGGGATGAACAGCTGGGCACCACCTTTATCCTGGACAGGGAAGGGAGGCTCCTCTTTGCAGGGGACAGGAGCCAGGAGGCAGAACGCCTTATGAAGGGGCTGCCGTCCACGCAGGCGGGCATTTACAGGACCCCGGTGGATGCCCAGGGCACGGGCCATGTTATGAATTATACGGCGGTTGTCTCCTCAGTGGAAGAGAATGGGTGGAAGGTGGTGTCCATGGTCAGCACCTCCCGCCTGACCGCTGCCTATAACCGGGTCATGGGAATCTCCCTCCTGGTCATCAGCCTTCTGCTCCTGCTGTTCTATCTTTTTTCCAGGTATTTCCTGGGAGAAATCATCACACCCCTTCACTCGGTGATGGAAGGGATGAAGGAGATGGAGGAGGGGAACCTGACCGTCCATGTGGAGCCGGCGGGCCAGAACGAAATCAGGACCATGATCCACTCCTTTAACCGGATGGTCCGGGAACTTAAGGCATCCATAGAGGAAAATGAACGGGTGCAGCAGAAGAAGCACCGGGCGGAGGTCAATGCGCTCCAGTCCCAGATTAACCCGCATTTTCTTGTGAATACCCTGAATTCCATCCGTTTCATGGCCCAGGTGTCCAGGTTCGAGGGCATCCGCAGGATGGCGGAGGCTTTAATCAAGATCCTTTCCTGCTCCTTCAGGGGCAGCATCAGCTTCTATACGGTAAGGGAAGAACTGGATGTGCTGGACAGTTACATCTATCTGATGAAAATACGTTATTCCGACGGCTTTGAGGTGGAGTACCACATTGACCAGGGATGCCTGGATTATAAGATGCCCAGGCTGATCCTCCAGCCGATTGTGGAAAATTCCATTGTCCATGGCCTGGCGGAAAAGGAGGATGACATCGGCCATCTGAAAATCAGCCTGAAAGAGGAGGTGGAATCCCTTCTCTTCACGGTGGAGGATGACGGGCGGGGCATGACACAGGAGGAAATAGAGGCACTCCTTCATCCAAAGGAGAGGGAGGAGGATGACAATACCAGTATCGGGATTGAGAATGTGCTGGGGCGCCTGAAGCTGAACTTCGGAGAACGTGGCCAGGTCTGGATGGAGAGCCGGATTGGACGGTATACCAGGACATTCCTGCGTATTCCAAAGCTTTGAGAATTGTTGGACAGGGGGAGGAACAGGATGAAACGTGTCCTGATTGTGGATGATGAAAGTATTGTCAGGGTGGCGCTGCGTTCCCTGGCTGATTGGGAGAAATACGGATTTACGGTCGTGAGGGACTGTATGGGCGGCCTTCAGGCCGTGGAATACATGAAGGAAAACCCGGTGGAGCTGCTGATAACGGATATGAAGATGCCGGGAATGGATGGGCTTAAGCTTATCAGCCATTTAAAGGACATGGGACTTCTGCCCGTTACGGTGGTGCTTTCCGGTTACAATGAATTTGAACTGGTCCGGGAGGCATTCCGGCTGGGGGTTTATGACTATATGTTGAAGGGGGATTTAAACCAGCGGGTGCTGGAGGAACTGCTGGATAAGGTGAACCGCCAGTATTTTAAGGACCAGGACCCGGGACGGCCGGACATGGCTTTAGGGGACATGGACCCCATGGATATGGGGCTTGCGGCAATCAACCTTCCTAAGGACGGCAGGTATGGGATCATCCTTTTTGAAGTGGTGGACTTCAAACGCCAGTCCATGCGCTTTGCCGACAATGTGGAGGAGGAGATGTCAAGACCCATGCTGGACCTGGCCAGGCAGATTCCAAGGCTGGCCGCCAAGGGAGGTATCATTAAGGTATATCCGTCCCAGTTCCTGATGTATTACAGGGTGACGGACCCGGTCCAGTATCCCTCCGGCATCCTTTCCCTTGTGCGTCAGATACAGAAGGTGTGGAGGGACTACATGAACCTGGAAACCCAGGCCGCCATCAGCGGTATCGTGGATTACAGGGACATCGGACAGGCCCTTGACCAGGATATCCGGCTTCTTAAGTGGAGCGCCCTGGCGGGGGAGTACGGCATGTGCGCTGCATGGGACTTTGAGGGGTATCTGTCCGTCATGGAGGAAAAAAAGCAGGGCTGCCAGGCATTCATGACAGCCCTGTTCTCCGGGGACAAGGTGGCTGCCGCACAGGAAAAAGACAGGCTTTTGTCCACAATCAATACCATGGACATGCAGTCAGCCACACAGGAGTGCCTCCACATCCTCTGTCAGCTGGCGGACCAGTTCCATGTTTATGAAAATGAATTTTCAACCCTGCTTCCTGAACGGGTCAACTACTTTGAGAAGATAAGCCGCCTGACCCAGGTAAAGGAACTGGAGTTGTGGATGAATAATTATTTCCGCTGGGTGTGGGATTATCTGGAGAACTGCCGTGAGGACCGGCAGGAGGACGTGATACCAAGGGCCCGCCATTTTATTGCGGACAACTATGCCAGCCCGGAGATGACACTTAAAAGCACGGCTGACTATGTGGGGCTGAATGAAAAATACTTCAGTACCAGATTCACCAAAGAGACAGGCATGACCTTCAGCACCTACCTGACCAGCGTGCGCCTGGAAAAGGCAAAGCGCCTGATGGAATCCACGGACCTTAAGATGTATGAGATCAGTGACCGGGTGGGATATCATAATGTGGAGCATTTTAACCGGATGTTCAAAAAGACGTATGGAATCAGCCCACGGGATTATAAACGGGGCAGGACCTGACGAAACATCAAGAAATCAAACCATTTTTCATGGATAACAGCCTCTTAAACTGGTAAAATGTGGACAGAATCAAAGGAAAACAGGAAAGGGAGGTTTTATTATGAGAAAGAGATTACTGGCGTTTACCATGTGTGCGGCACTGGCAGCAGGGTCCCTGTACGGGTGTGCCCCGGAGGATGGGGCAGGTACGGCACAGACAACCAAGGCAGGAACACAGGCCCAGCCATCCGATGGGACCCAGGCAGAGGCAGGCGCCACGGAGGCAGCCAAGGCAGAGGTGAATGAGGAACTGAGCGGCGACCTGGTTTTTGCTATCTGGGATAATAACCTGATGGATTACATTGACGCCAATGACATGGAGGCCAGGTTCCAGGAAAGCTACCCTAATGCCAGCATTGAGGTGGAGAAGATTAAGGATGACTCTGAATACTGGAATGCCATGAAGATGCGCGCAAGCGCTAACCAGCTGCCGGATGTGATGTTTAATAAGGCATTTACCCTGTCCCGCTTTAAGGATTACCTGACAGACCTTTCTGATCTGGAAGCAACGAAGAATAATGAACTGGCGGCAGGATATGCCCTGGATGGAAAAGTCCTTGGCGTGCCCATGACAGCTGGTTATGAATATGTATACTACTGGAAGGATATGTTTGAGGAAGCCGGTGTCAAGGTGCCTACTACCTGGGAACAGTTAAAGGAGGTTTCAAAGACGCTTCAGGACTACTACGGCAAGGACAACCCGGACTTCATGGCCATTGCCCTGGGCGCAAAGGAAGAGTGGCCGGATTATCCGTTCATGGAATTCATGCCTGCCCTGGAAAACGGCAATGGGCAGAACTGGAATGACATGGCGGGGACAGACGCGCCATTTGCGGACGGCACTGATATTTCCAAGGCATACCACAAGGTAAATGACCTGTTTACCTCCGGCGTGTTCGGAAAAGACCCGCTGGGGCTTGGCAGCGACCAGGCCACCTCCCTGTTTGCACAGAAACAGGCTGCCATCACCGCGTTAGGAGACTGGGGCCTTCAGAATATCCAGAACGGTACGGATGATTACTCACAGCTTGGGACCTTCTACCTTCCTGTAAGGGATTCGGAGAGCGACCCCTTCCGGGTAATCGTACAGGGCGATTCCTTCATGGGCGTTACCACCCACAGCAAGAATCCTGAACTTGCCAAGGCGTTCGTGGAATGGTTTTACAGTGACGCATGGTATCCAGGCTACATAAATTATGTGACAAGCGCTTCATCCATGACCAATTTCCCCAAAGAAAAAGACCCGATTCTGGCAGAGGCGGACAATGCGCAGCCGGATATGGAGCTGGTCATGTATGATGGAGGAGGAGATGATTTCCAGGCCATCCAGAATGAGACTGCCTTTGATTATAAGAAGCTGGGGGCAGAGATGTTTACCAAGGGATTTGACCTTGATGCAAGGCTGGATGAACTCAATACCAAGTGGGCGGCTGCAAGGCAGAAGCTGGGAATCCAGTAAGGGCAGGGATTTTCAGATATAGCTTAGCCGGGCAGGCAGGCCCTGCTACATGACAGTAACGGATGCAGCAAAAGGAACAGGAACCGAACCCTGAATCATTTTTGCTGTATCCTTTTTTATGGAGATCCATCCACTATGTGCTCATGACAAGGAGGAAAATACAATGAGTTCCCTTGAAAGGAAAAAGAGGAATTTTATCATACTGTCCCTAATCATCCCCACCCTGCTGCTGATCTGTTTCGTGGTGCTCCCGGCCTTTGATTTAATGCGGATGAGCTTTACCGACTGGGACGGAATGTCGCCTTCCAGTAAATTCATCTGGCTGGATAACTATATATCCATGTTCAGGAATGCGGACCTGTGGCAGTCCCTTAAAAACAATGCGGTTTATTTCGTGGTCCACCTGTGCATGATTCCTGTGGAGCTGGCCTTTGCGGTGCTGCTCACCTCCAGGCTCAGGGCCGCCAAGTTTTATAAGACCCTGGTGTTCATGCCTTATATCATCAACGGCGTTGCGATTTCTTACGCCTTTTCCTATTTCTTTTCACCGGTTAACGGTGCGTTTGATGCGATTTTAAAAGCGCTGCACATGGGGATGCTGTCCCAGAACTGGCTGTCCGACCCCAAAATCGTAAACTTCGTGCTGGCCTTTGTGTCCCTGTGGAGGTTCTCCGGTTACCATGTCATCCTGTTCATGGCCGCCCTTCAGTCCCTGCCCCAGGATGTGCAGGAGGCGGCAAGGGTGGACGGGGCCAATGCATGGCAGATGTTTAAGTTCATCCAGATCCCGGCCATCATGCTGATGGTTGATTTTGTACTGTTTGACAACATCAGGGGTGCGCTCCAGGTGTTCGACATCCCGTTTGTCATGACCTCGGGCGGGCCTGGCTACGCGTCCTCCACCTTTACCCTGTATACCATTGAGACGGCATTTACCTACAGTAATTTTGGCCTTGCATCAACCATGGCAGTGGCCATCATGGTCATGATCGTGGTGATTTACCTGATTCAGAACAAGATCATCCATGGCATTGTATTGAAAGGAGATAAGTGATTATGGTAAAACGTACAACAACCCAGATCCTGAAGCAGCTTATCTGCCTGGCCATGGTGGCCATTGTGCTGGCACCCATCATACTGGTGTTATTTGCCTCCTTTAAGACCAAGGCCGACATGGTAAGGATATCCCCGCTGCTCCTGCCGCCAAAGAGCCGGTTCACACTGGATAATTTCCAGAAGGTGCTGGGCAACAAATACCTTCTGGTGGGATTTAAGAACACAGGCATCATACTGGCGGTTAGTATTTTCTTCAATGTGATGTTCGGCACCATCACGGCTTTCATCATTGAACGGTTTAATTTCCGGTTTAAGGGATTCATTGTGGGACTGTTCTTTGTAGGGATGCTGATTCCCAGCTTTGTCACTGAGATTGCACGTTTTAAGGTCATACAGGGGCTCCATCTTTACAATACCCTGGGCGCCCCGATTGTGATTTATGTGGCATCCGACCTGATGCAGCTGTACATATACAGGCAGTTCATATCCACCCTGCCCGTGTCCCTGGATGAAAGCGCACTGTTGGACGGCTGCGGGTACTTTGGCCTGTTTACCAGGATCATATTCCCGCTTCTGGCGCCGGCCACGGCCACGGTGGTAATCATCAAGGCCATTAACATCATCAATGACATGTACATCCCATATCTGTATATGCCTAAGAACAAGCTGCGCACCCTGACCACCTTCCTGATGGATTATGCCAATGCCCAGAGGGGGTCCTGGCAGCAGCTGGCGGCCGGGATCATCATTGTCATGCTGCCAACCATATGCATATACTTATTTTTCCAAAGATATATCCTTGCAGGCATTGCGGCCGGGGCGGTTAAGGAGTAAAATTGCATGAAAGAATGGCGCGCAGTGCATGTGGCAGACATTTCTTATTACATGACGGACAGGGAGGAAAGGGCCTATGTGTCAGGATGGGACAAGAAAGAGGATGGAAGAGGGAAAGCTGTATTATCCAGGAGATACGCAGATCCTGAAAGAGCAGGAACAGTATATGGAACTGCTCTATGATTACAATGCCACCAGACCGGGTGAGGGGGAAAAACGCAGGATCCTCCTGGAGAAAATGCTGGGTTCTGTGGGGCAGGACTGTTACATTGAACCGCCCCTGCACTGTAACTGGGGAGGAAAGCATGTGTTCATGGGGGATTTTGTCTATGCGAATTTTAACCTGACCCTGGTGGATGACGCTGAAATCCACATTGGGCCGCACTGCATGTTCGGACCGAATGTGACAATTGCCACGGCCGGACATCCTGTGGAGCCGGGGCTTCGCAGGCAGGCAATCCAGTATAACATTCCGGTGCGTATCGGGGAGAACGTGTGGGTCGGGGCAGGGGCAGTCATCCTGCCAGGAGTGACCATTGGGGACAATTCAGTCATCGGAGCGGGAAGCGTTGTAACCAGGGACATCCCGGCCAATGTGGTGGCTGTGGGGAACCCCTGCCGGGTCCTCAGGGAAATCGGGGAGCGGGACAGGAAGTTTTATTATAAAGAGCGGGAGATTGATATCTGATTGGAACCAGGAGGATTTGGAATGAAACATAGGAAAGCAGATATTGGATGGCTGGAGGATCCCCAGGTATTCCAGGTGAACCGGCTGGATGCACATTCAGACCATGGATTCTACGAAACAGAGGCACAGGCGGAGGCTGGGGAAAGCCCGCTCATCCAGAGCCTGGACGGGGAATGGGGATTTGCCTGGAGCAGGCGGCCGGATGACCGGCCCGCCGGATTTTTTGAGGAAGGGTTTGATGACAGCGGCTGGGATACCATAGAGGTACCAGGGCACATGGAACTGCAGGGCTATGACCGGATCCACTACATCAATACCATGTATCCATGGGAAGGCCATGTAGAGATGCGCCCGCCCCATATTGACTGGGACCATGACCCGGTGGGAAGCTATGTAAAGGAGTTTGACCTGGAGGAGGGGTTAAGGGGAAAGCGTGTGTGCATCTCCTTCCAGGGCGTGGAACAGGCGTTTTATGTATGGCTGAACGGACAGTTTGTGGGCTATGGGGAAGACTCGTTCACGCCTTCGGATTTTGACCTGACCCCGATGATACGGGAGACAGGGAACCGCCTCTGTGTGGAGGTGTATAAGCGCAGCTCGGCGGCCTGGCTGGAGGACCAGGATTTCTTCCGGTTCTCCGGCATTTTCCGGAGTGTGTACCTGTATGCAAAACCCATGTTCCATGTGGAGGATGTATGGGTACGGGCAGGGCTTAAGGAGGATTACCGGACCGGTACATTTGCCCTGGGCATCAGGGTCTCTTCTGCTGAAGATGGCGGAGGGGGACAGGAAACCAGATGGATTGACAGCCTGGACGGAAGCGGTGTCACGGCTGAGTGGAGGCTGTACGGACAGGACGGAACTGTGGCCGCGTCAGGCAGGACTGTCGGGGATGATGCAGGTCCGGACAGTATGAAGGATGGCAGGTATCTGATGCTGGCGGAGGAGGAAATCCCCGGCGTCCGGACATGGTCATCCAAAGACCCATATATGTACCAGCTATATATAAGCCTTAAGTGGGATAGTGGGGAGGTTATCGAGGTGGTCCCTCTGAAAACCGGGTTCCGCCGTTTTGAAATCAAGGATAAAATCATGCTCATCAACGGTGAACGCATCATGATTAATGGCGTGAACCGCCATGAGTGGAATCCCAAAAGGGGACGTGCCGTCACACAGGAGGATATGCGCCGTGATATCGAAATCCTGAAGCGCAACAACATCAATGCGGTTCGCACCTGCCACTACCCCAACCAAAGCCTTTGGTACAGTCTCTGCGATCAAAACGGCATCTATGTCATGGATGAGGCAAACCTGGAAAGCCACGGTTCCTGGCAGAAAATGGGAAAATGTGAACCCTCCTGGAATGTTCCGGGCAGCCTGCCGGAGTGGGAGGCCTGTGTGGTGGACCGGGCAGCGTCCATGCTGGAGCGGGACAAGAACCATCCCAGCATCCTGTGGTGGTCCTGCGGAAATGAATCCTATGCAGGAACCTGTATCCTGGCCATGAGCCGGTATTTCCACGAAAAGGACCCGTCCAGGGCGGTTCATTATGAAGGGGTGTACTGGAACCGGAAGTTTAATGAAATCAGCGATGTGGAGAGCCGTATGTATGCGCCTCCCAAAGAGGTACGGGCATACCTGGAGGACAATCCCCAGAAACCGTATCTTCTGTGCGAGTACATGCACGACATGGGCAATTCCATTGGCGGCATGGAGAGCTATATCCGGCTGGCGGATGAATTCCCCATGTATCAGGGCGGGTTCATCTGGGATTATATTGACCAGGCCATCTACAGGAAGGATGTGGATGGAACGGAAGTCCTGGGATATGGCGGGGACTTTGGGGACAGACCCACGGATTACGCCTTCAGCGGAAACTGGATTGTTTTTGCGGACAGAAGGGAAAAGCCTGCCATGCAGGAGGTACGCTACTGGTACAGCACAAAAGAAGAGCGGGAACGGTTTGACCGGGAGGGCCGGGACGCAGAGGCGGGGGATGGCGGAAGGCCGGGTGGCAATGGGACAGGGCATAAGCGTCTTACCGTCATTCACGGGGATGTTACACTGGGAGTAAAGGGTGACGGGTTTCATGTGATTTTCTCCTACTCGGAGCATGGCATGGTGTCACTGGTGTATGATGGCCTGGAGTGGGTTTACCGTCCTGCAATGCCTGCCTTTTGGAGGGCATCCACGGAGAATGACAAGGGGAATGGGTTTGCTGTCAGGAGCGCTGTCTGGTGCGGCGCTGACCAGTTTATCAGCTGCACGGGATGGCATGTCCAGGAAAGCCCTGACCAGGTGCGTATTACCTATGAGTACGCTGCCAGCACGGTACCGGCGGCCCAGGTGAGTGTCAGCTATACCGTTGACGCTGCCGGGACAATCCGGGTGCACTGCCATTATCACGGGCAGGATGGACTGCCCCAGCTGCCGTTATTCGGCCTGCGCTTTTCCGTACCCTTTGTGGCGGGGAATGTACAGTGGAAAGGGCGCCGGGGAGAGACATACCCTGACAGGAAAAAGGGCGGTGCATGGGGGATATGGGAAAGCCAGGTTGAAAAACCGGATTATCTGGTGCCGCAGGAATATGGCTGCCATGTGGATACACAGTGGCTGCGGCTTCAAGAGCCTGAGGACGGCCTTAAACGCTGTCTTGAGATAGCCATGGAAGAAAATCCCTTTCATTTTTCCGCAATCCCATATACTCCCCATGAACTGGAAAATGCCCTTCACAGGGAAGAACTTCCGGTACCGCGCAGGACCGTGGTATCGGTGCTGGGCGCCATGCGGGGCGTAGGAGGGATTGACAGCTGGGGGTCGGATGTGGAGGAGGAATACCACGTTCCGTCGGATGAGGATATCGAATTTGGGTTCGTGATACGGGGGACGGTATCAGGGATTGTTTAAGCTTTCAGTCCCATCTAAGTACGTCCCTGGTAATAAAGATTTTATGGTATTTACGGATGCAGGCAATCCTGGTACGGATAGTACTCCGCCCAGGATTGCCTTTTTTGAAATCATCATGTTTTTTGTAGATGGACGTTGATTGAGCTGGCCGGAATCTATCTGTGGGAGAAGGTATGCCGGGAAGTGAAGGGGCATGGACACCCCGGCAAGGTGGTACCTCTGGGGTTAATTATGCAGCTGTCTGTAAATCCCATCTTCATCCATATCAGGATGCTCTTTAACCGCATTATAAATCCGGCTGATTACGGTTAGGTCCTCTTCAAGGACTTCGGCTGTTTCTTCCGGTGATAATCCCTTTTTGGATTTTTTCATGACCTGGGAAATCAGCTTAATCATTTCCCCCTTTTTAAGTCCGTCTTCCATAAGCATCTGTCCAAGTAGTGTCATACCCATCATCTCCTTTACCTTTGCCAAATCTGTTTTATTCAGGAACTTAATTGCTAATGCGTAGAGCACGGCTTCCATATGCCGGATATCATCTTTATCCGCATCAACCTGTGCCATGCGCAGGATATCCATTCCCCGGCAGATGCGTCCGCATATATCCATGTTGCCGGACATAAGCGGCGCCAGCAGCAGGGGAAATAGGTCGCTTCTGGTGAGGCGTCCTCCCTGCCCCATCTTCATTTCCAGGTCATTGAATACACGGTCTGCATCATCATCCTTAATCCGGACTAATTCTATCCGGTATACGTTAATCCCACAATTTAAGTTTGTTTTAGGATTCCTGACATCGGCGCTGCAAAGGACAGTGGTGATGACCTGGTGACCGGATGTCAGGCTTAAGAATGCCTCGTATTCCCGGAAACGTCTTAAATCCTTTTCAGTAATCGGGTCGCTTTCAAATTCCAAATGCCGTAATACCCCATCCTCCATGATGAAATTAAAATCTTCCTCCATCCTGCGCACATCCAGGTGGACCTGTTCCGTGGGGGCGATTGCAGTCATGCGGCCCTTAACCCCAAGGTAGGGGAGCAGTTCCTGTCCGAAGAACATGGCTGCTGTTTTCAGTACTTTGTCCTCAATCTGGCTAGGGGCGTCTAAGACATCCCGGGGTTTGTAAGATACGTTGCTTTGTTCCATATAGCCTCCTTTACCGGTAGGCCATAGGTAAGCTACTCCTATTATAACTTCTTTTGAAATGCCGGACAATACCCTTATTCAATAAGGGCAGCTTCATACCGTTGATAATTAAGATGGATATTGAATGTTTTGCTTTTTGGGAAAATATAGTTGGAAATAACTTGAAACTTACTATCAGAATGATTGGATCATAATGAGATATGTGTAATTGGAATAGCCTCCTGATAAGCCTGCTGATGTCCGGATGAATAGAGTATAGCGCCATTAAGATGCCAAAACAAGATACTTTTGAAATATAAATTAAAAACCTATAAATTAAAAACCAAGAAAATTCCTCTAAAGAAAATTCCTTTAAATCATTTCCTTCCACCCAATGAACTTTTACCTTGCCGTAGGTCATGTTTGAGAATCCATTTCCAATATCCAGTCCTAATATCCAATCCCAGAATCCATTCCCGCTATCCAATCTAAGGAATGCACCCAAGGTGCCCTGTTAGGGCAACGCAGGATATACAGCTGACATAAAGCAATTTTCAAACATGCCTTAAATCTTCAAACATGCAAAAAAGGATAGATACATTGTAAAAATGCACAAAATCCCTCTCCGGTTTTCGTGAGGTTTTAACGAAATGGAATGGATGATGAAAATAATGATTTACAAAATACAGTATTGGTGATACATTTTAAATAACTTGTAAAACAAGTTTGTACACATATACAAAAAGTATTATAACAAGTATAAAAACGGAGGGGAAGTAAATGAAGAAAACAATGAAAACAATGAAAAAATTAGCAGCATTCATGGCAGCAGCCAGTGTGGCGGGCACCGCAATCATGGGATGCGGTTCTGCATCCGCAGGCAGCGCAGGACAGAAGGCAGGACAGTCAGGACAGGAATCAGGAACAGCAGGAGAGGCGGCAGGGGAAACAGCAGAAGGCGCGGTCCATGTGGGAATCATTTTCACGGAAGCAGGGCTTGGGGGGAATTCCTTCAACGACCTGGCCCTGGAAGGCGTGAAGAAGGCGGCCCAGGATTTTGGGATTACATATGATGAGGTGGAGCCAAAGTCAGTGTCGGATGAGGAAATCATCCAGGACGAGATGGCATCCTCCGGTGACTATGATTTAATCATCTGTGTTGGCGCGGAACAGGTGGACGCCCTTACCAACGTGGCAGCCACTTACCCGGAACAGCGTTTTGCGCTTCTGGACGCTGATTCCGACCTGTCCAATGTGGCGTCCTATTCCTGTAAGGAGCAGGAGGGCGCGTTCCTGGCAGGCGCCCTGGCAGCCTTGGCCAAGCAGGAAGCCATTGACAGTAAGCTGGGGGACGGCAGGACCATCGGTTTCATCGGCGGCGTGGACAATCCCCTTATCAACCGGTTTGCAGCAGGCTATCAGGCCGGGGCCAGGTACATAGAGCCGGATATGAATGTGCTGATTGACTATGCAGGCGGCTTTAATGATCCCACTACGGCCAAGACCATTGCCAATACCTTTGTGGAAAAAGGCGCTGATGTGATTTTCCACGCCGCAGGGGCCTCCGGCATGGGCATGTTCCAGGCAGCAGAGGAAAAGGGCTTTGTGGCCATTGGCGTGAACCTGAACCAGAACAGCATTGCACCGGACTATATCATGGCAAGCATGCTTAAAAAGCTGGATTCCTGCGCATACCATGCCATTGCCAGTGTTGTGGAGGGAACCTATACAGGGGAGAACCAGATGTTAGGCTTAAGTGACGGCGGAGTGGACGTGACCGTGGAAAACAGCAATATCAAGGTTACGGATGATATGCTGGCACAGCTGGAGGAACTGAAACAGAAAGTAATTGCAGGGGAGATAGAGATACCATCTGAACTGAACTAGGAGACAGGAGGCAGGTATGGACGCAATCAAAATGGTTGGCATTGTAAAATGTTTCGGGCCGGTACGCGCCAATGACGGCATTGACTTTACTGTTAAACACCAGGAGATCCACTGTCTTCTGGGAGAGAACGGAACCGGTAAAAGCACCCTGATGAATATCCTTTTCGGGCTGTATCATCCGGACGCAGGAGAGATCCATATTAATGGAAAAAGGGCATCCATTGCCAATCCCAATGATGCCTATGGACTGGGAATCGGCATGGTGCACCAGCATTTCATGCTGGTAAACCAGCTGACGGTCCTGGAGAACATTATCCTGGGCAAGGAATCCGGCGGTTTCTTACTGGACAGGAAAGAGAGCCGCAGACGGGTGGAGGAACTGGTGGAGCGGTTCGGCTTCCGGATTGATCTGGATGAGAAAGTGGTGAATCTCTCCGTGGGCATGAAGCAGAGGGTGGAGATACTGAAAACCCTGTACAGGGGAGCGGATATCATTATCCTGGACGAACCTACCGCCGTGCTGACACCCCAGGAGGTAGATGAATTATTTAAAATCCTGCGTCAGCTCAAGGAGAACGGCAAGACCATCGTATTCATCACCCACAAACTTAACGAGACCATGTCCCTGTCCGACCGGATAACCGTTATCCGCAAAGGTAAAGTGGTATTCTGCTGTGACACCGCAGACACCAACGAGAAGGAACTGGCCACACAGATGGTGGGCAGGCAGGTGGAATCCGTGGTGGCGGGAAGAGGAAAGGCCGGCCCCGTGGTCCTGGAAATCAGGGATGTCCGCCTTCATGAACGGGCCGGGAACACAGTGAGCCTGACCGTGCATGCAGGGGAGATACTTGGCATTGCGGGCGTGGACGGCAACGGACAGCAGGAACTGGAGGAAATGATAGTGGGTAACCGCAAGGTGACAGAGGGAAGCATCCTTTTGAACGGGACCCCCATCCATACCATGCCTGTAAAGGACAGGAAGGCCATGGGCCTTGGCTATATACCGTCCGACCGACACAAGAATGCCATGATTTCCAGCTTTTCCATCACTGAGAATTTCCTTCTGGGTTACCAGAAAAATCCTCAGTACTGCAAAAAGGGCTTTATTGACTATGATAAGCTGAAACAGGACGCCGGGAAGCAGGTGGAGGCATTTGAGATAAAAATCGCTGGTGTGGACCAGGAAATCGGCCAGCTGTCAGGGGGGAACCAGCAGAAGGTAATCCTCGGCAGGGAAATCAGCCACGATCCAGGTCTGGTACTGGTGGCCCAGCCCGTGCGGGGACTGGACATCGGAGCCATTGAAAAGGTACATAAGACCCTGCTTGAGCTAAAGGACCAGGGCAAGGCCATCCTTCTGATATCGGCGGAACTGTCGGAAATCATGAACCTCAGCGACCGCATCGCCGTGTTTTACGAAGGGGAGGCCAGCGCCCAGTTTACCAATGGGGAATATACAAAGGAAGAAATCGGCCTGTTCATGGCAGGAAAGAAGCAGGAGGTAAATGCTCATGAAGTGGATATGTAACAAGAAGACCGCAGAGATAGGCAAATCCCTGGCAGCCATTGGGCTGGCGCTTTTAATCGGAGCCCTGTTCATCCTTCTGGCAGGGGAGTCACCCATCAGGGCCTATGCCTCCCTGATACAGGGCGCGCTGGGAACGCCCCAGTCCATTGCCAACACAATCAGTAAAAGCATTCCCCTGGCATTTACCGGCCTGGCAGTGGCCATGGGCTCCCGGTGCGGCATGTTAAACATAGGAGCAGAGGGACAGCTTCACGCCGGGGCCATGGCAAGTGTCATAACGGCCCTGACCCTTAACTTCCTTCCTGCCCCCATACTGCTGGTTGTCAGCATCCTGGCAGGAATCCTTGCGGGGATGGCGGTGGGAAGCGTGCCAGGCATTTTCAAGGCCAGGTTCAGTACCAACGAGGTAATCGTGGCCATCATGCTCAACTATATCTGTACCCTGTTCACATCCTACCTGGTCAATGGTCCCTTTAAGACAGAAGGTTCCACGGCCCAGACAGAACTGATTGCAGAGGGAATCTGGTTTGGCAAGCTGCTTCCAAGGACCCAGCTGACATATGCCCTGTTCCTGTTAATCTTCATCGCTGTGGCCATGTACATTTTCCTGTGGAAGACATCGGTGGGATACCAGCTCCGCGCCGTGGGGGCCAATCCATCCGCTGCAGGGACAGCGGGCATCCGGGTGAACCTGTTCCTTATCATGTCCATGACACTCAGCGGCGGCATTGCGGCCATGGCCGGAATTACAGAAGTATTTGGAAAATATCACAGGTTCATAGAAGGCTTCTCCCCCTCCTTCGGGTTCACGGGAATCGCGGTGGCCATACTTGGCAGGAACCACCCCGCAGGAGTGCTTCTCACGGCCCTGCTCTTTGGAATCATGGACATGGGCTCCCTGCGCATGAGCAGGGAAACCATGGTCAGCACCAACATGGTAATTGTCATACAGAGCCTGGTAATCCTGTTAGTAGCGGCCCCGGAACTGATTAAATGGGGCAGAAAGAGAGGATGACATATGGAAATGATCAATAATTTTATCGGCCTGACCCTGCAGCTGTCCGTCCCCATTGTCCTGGGCGCCCTCTGCGGCACCATTGCGGAGCGCGGGGGAATCATACTGCTGGGTGTGGAAGGAATCATGCTGGTAGGCGCATTCTCAGGGGTCCTGGGTTCCTATGTCACCGGCTCGGCCCTGGCAGGCGTGGCGCTCTCCCTGGTCCTTGGGGGCCTGATCGGATGGTTTTACGCCCTGTTCTGCCTGAAATGGAAAGCACACCAGTCCGTGGTTGGCGTGGGCATCAACCTGTTTGCCAGCGGTATCACGGCAGTGATGTTAAAAGCGGTCTGGCAGACAGAGGGCATGTCTGAATCCGTGGCATCCATCCCCAACCTGACCATACCGGGACTGTCCCGGATTCCCATCATAGGCGCCCTGTTTAAGGAACAGTCCCCCTACCTCTACGCCATGTTCCTGATTGTGGCAGGGGTCTGGGTGGTATTCTATAAGACAAAATTCGGCCTTAGGTACAGGGCCATGGGCGACCAGCCCTATGCGGTCCAGACAGCCGGGGTGCCGGTAAACCGCTACCGCTACACGGCCATGATACTGGCCGGCAGCATCGCTGGCCTGGCCGGCTCCTATCTGTCCATATCCCAGAACAACCTGTTCGTGGTGGACATGACGGCGGGAAGGGGCTTCATGGGCCTGGCCGCCAATATTTTCGGCGGATGGCAGCCCCTTGGCTCCATGGGCGCGGGCATGATATTTGCCATTGCCCAGGCAGCCAGGTTCTATCTCACGGATTTATCCATTCCGTCCCAGTTCGTGCAGATGCTGCCCTATGCAGTGACCCTGATTGTGCTGCTGTTTGTGGGAAAACGGGTAAAAGGTCCGGAAGCACTTGGCAAACTGGTGGATTAGTTCTATACTAGTATACAGGAAGCGCGGCATTGTTGAACAAGATATATGCTGTGCCGGACATGTATAAGAACTGACGCCAAGGCGCACGAAAGGAGCACGGGACCTGTGAAGGATACTGTTATTAATGAAAAGAATGTAAAGATACCGCTGTATGTGGCTGCATATGAGACCATCAGCCAATGGCTGAAGGATGGGAAATACAAAGCTGGGGACAAGCTGCCGGGAGAGAACATCCTGGCGGAACAGCTGCAGGTCAGCAGGGGTACGTTACGTCAGGCCATGCTGCTCCTGCAGGAAGACGGTTTAATCATCAACCACCAGGGAAAGGGCAATATCGTCCTTTCCAACCAGGATATGAGTAAAAGCGGGCTGGAGCGGATTGGGAATCCCATCGTGGATTTCTGCAGTGAGCCGGTGGACCGGGTGGTGACCACCATCGGCTTCCAGCCAGCCACACAAAAGCACCAGCAGGTCCTTAAACTGCGGCCCTCCAGCGTGGTGGCTGTCATTGACATCACCTACTATTCCGGGGATACGCCGGCCGGGTTTTCCATGGTGTATATGCCCCATGAGGTGTTGGACAACAGCAATGTGGATCTGGAGGACACGGATACGGTTTACCGTTATTATACGGAACTGCTGGAAACAAGCGGACTGTACAGCGATACGAAAATCCGCCTGGGACAGGCCAGGGAGCGTCTGGCCAACATATTACACATCCAGGAAGGGGAACCGCTGCTTTTGTTAGAGGAGGTGCTCTACACGGAATATGACACGCCTGTGCTGTCACAGAAGCTGTTTTTCGGGCCGGACCAGCATGAACTCAGTATCCGAAGGAAGAATGACAGGAATATAATAAAGAAATCGGAGCAGTGAGATGAAGACATTCCATAATGAAGCAAAACCAGGGCAGATAGGAAGTACTGTCCTGATGCCGGGCGACCCCCTGCGCGCAAAATATATTGCAGACACATATCTCTCAGATGTGGTGTGCTATAACCGGGTAAGGGGAATGAACGGCTATACAGGTTATTATAAAGGAAAACGGGTTTCGGTCCAGGGAAGCGGGATGGGAATCCCGTCCATGGGCATCTATGCCTATGAGCTGTACCATGAATATGACGTGGACACCATCATCCGCATCGGGACAGCCGGGGCCGTGCACAGGGACGTGGGGATAGGGGAGCTGATCCTGGCCATGGGATGCTGTACCAATTCCAATTTTGCGGGCCAGTATCATTTGCCGGGAACCTTTGCCCCAATTGCGGACTTTGGCCTGTTAGAGGCGGCGGCGGCCCAGGCCCGCAGCAGCAGCATACCCATCCGGGTGGGCAATGTATTTAGTTCGGACGTGTTTTACGAAGACCGGAAAGGGGAAAAGGGAGAGTGGGAGAAGATGGGCATCCTTGCCCAGGAAATGGAAACCCTGTCCCTTTACTGCACGGCCGCCCGCGCCGGTAAGCGGGCCCTGGCCATGCTGACCGTGGGGAGCAGCATCCACCATGACAGGGCTTTGAGCAATGAAGAGCGGGAAAAGAACCTGGATGCAATGATTCAGTGCGCGCTGGAAATTGCCGGGTGATTGCCGGAATATAGATAAGAAAAAGACGTGGGCGGACCCATGCATTCATTCATGCATTTGTCCCCACGTCTTTTTATTTGCCGGAACATTTCTCCAGCCTCTTTTTTGTATATTTCCTGGCCTTGCATTTACAATGCCCGCACCCGGCGGCCAGACGGGTGGCCTTCTTCACTTCCTTAAAGGAACCGGCGCCGTCCGCAATCGCTTTTTTGATATCTGCCTTTGTCACTTTAAAACAAGGGCATATGTACTTATCCTTTCCCATTACAGCACCAGGGAGGGAGCGGCATAGACCCTTGCGGCCAGTTCGGAATCCAGCATATAAAGCCCCTTGGGGTCGTGGCCGAACAGGTCATAGCGTTTTAGGAGCTCACTGGCATTTTTCTCCTCCTCGCCCTGTTCTTTTACGAACCAGTCCAAAAACTGCATGGTACGGAAATCCTTAACAGAATAAGCTGCATCATAAATCACATGGATAAGCCCGGTTACATACCTTTCATGTTCCAGCCCGGCCTCCAGAGGGCCTCTGAAATCCTCAAATGATTTGTCCGGCTTATCAATGGCCTCCAATGTGACACCGGCATCGTTGTTCTGCAGGTATTGGATGAACAGCATGGCATGGTCCCGTTCTTCCTGGGCCTGTACCTGATACCAGTTATGAAATCCATTCAGCTCCGCATCCTTATAATAATTTGCAAAATCCAGATACAGGTAAGCGGAGTAGAATTCTTTGTTAATCTGTGTGTTTAATAACTCAGCAACTGTTTTGTCCAGCATGTCTGTTTCCTCCTTAGGTTTCTGTTTAAACGATAAATCTGACTGCCGTGCCGTAAGCAATTACCTCTGCGGCTCCCTGCATGACAGCGGAAGACGCATAACGTATATTGACGATTGCATCGGCGCCCAGTTCCTCGGCTTCCATGACCATGCGCTTGGTAGCCAGGGCCCGCGCCTCATTCATCATTTCATTGTAGGCCTTCAGCTCGCCGCCCACAATGGTCTTGAAGCTTTGGGTAATATCCTTGCCGATATTCTTGGACTGGATTGTGCTTCCCTTTACAAGGCCCAGCATCTCCAGTTCCTTTCCTGTAATATAATCAGTATTTACTAAGATCATCTTCTTCACCGCTCCTTATCTCTAATATCCTGCATACCAGGTTGTAAATGGAAACGCCGATCAATCCCATGAAGATAAGACACAGTATCAGCTTAAGCAGCAGGGGAATGGGCGCTATGGTCCAGATACAGAGGTAAAATGCAAACCACAGTACCAGCAGTACCGTTATGACGACCGGGGCAATGATTTTTTTCCAATGCATGGGCTATGCACCTCCTTTCATCTGTAAGGCGTCCAGATACAACGGTTTCATATCCATCATACTTGGTTTACCGGACTTTGGCAAGAAAAACATGGCAGTCCCCAGGACTTTTTTGATGTAACTTTTTCCAGATTATAGGAAAATGCATCTGATATCACATGATGTTGGTGATATTGTTTATATTATCATAAAAAACAGATTATTTAGACAATTAAAAACAAATAAACTAATAAGAATAAAAATATTTTGAAAAAGTATTGACAAAACAGCCCTGATTGAGTATACTAAAATTAACAAAAGGAACGAAATAAAAACAAGGAGGTACAGTCCACCAGAAACAGATTTATCGTTTTCCATATGATTTCATATCATATGTGAAAACAGTGAATAACAAACCTGCCTGATGAAATGTTAAATAGGAAACCAGATACAATGGAAGTATTTATTTTCGAAAACCAAGTAGGTTATCAAGGAACGTGAACATTTGAATGATATGACGAGAAAGTATCATTTAAATGAACTTGATAATGAAAGGTGAAGATAAAACAACATATGTATATGGAACACCTGGAAAACAAAGTAAGGAGAGCAGAAGAAACAAAAAGACAGGTATCGAGGAAGAGAAATCTGAATCGATACCTGTTCTTTGTGCACACTCTAGTACTCCATCCAGCCATCATGCAGGGCCGGCAAAAGGGCCGGTGCCCATGCTTCAGCCAGGCGGTCCAGTGTGAATGCGGCGTTGGCCGGGCTGGTGGAAGGGCACCTGACTGCGTCGCGTCCGGTCTGTTCCCGGCAGTATTTCATGTACAGTCCATGGGCGGTGCCGCCGTTGGTGATGATCTGGCGGATGCGGGCGGCTTTCAGTATCCTGTTTAAGTCCATGGGAACCACGTTGCGGATGCTCTGGTCACTGGAACCCTTGATATCGCAGGACTCTATCACATCCCAAAGCGCAATGCCCCTCAAGAGCAGGATGCCCTTCCTGGATTCATAATCAGGGGGAAAGGGTTCTTTTAGCAGGCGCTCCATCAGCTTCCAGAACCGGTTCTGGGGATGGCCGTAGTAGAAGTCCCGCTGCCTAGACCTGACAGATGGGAAGCTGCCAAGGATCAGTATCCGTGAGTTTCCGTCATAGACCGGTTCCAGGGTGTGGAAGACCCGGGTATATCCGGGAAGCAGTTCTGTTCCAGCAGGTTTTTCTTCACGTGAAGGTTGGATGTTCTTTTCCGTAGACATATGGTATGCTCCTTTTCGGTGTTTCTGGTCAGGCAGGTATCTGCATGATAGTATTGTACCACGATTCACGGAATTAGCAACTTTTGGAAACCCCTATTGACAATGGGGTGTGGATTTTACTATAATGATAGTAAGTATAAATAGGTTTGTTTAGTGCGATTGTTTTCGATGTGTTAGGTCTGCGCCCCGCGGCCAATAAGACAGTAAAGAACCCGGAACAGGACGGCGCGGTCAGCGTCTTTCTGTTCTGTTTTTATTTTCCATAAGAAAGAGAGGTAGCCATATGAACCAGGACCAGTTGAAACGTATGAGTGAAGGCAAGGGGTTTATTGCAGCATTGGACCAGAGCGGCGGGAGCACGCCGAAGGCCTTGAAGAACTATGGTATTAATGAGGACAGGTACAGCACGGATGAGGAGATGTTCAACCTGGTTCATGAGATGAGGACCAGGATCATTACCAGCCCTTCTTTTACATCACAGCATATCCTGGCGGCCATCCTGTTTGAGAATACCATGGAGCGCAGGATTGACGACAGGCTTACAGCCGATTACCTGTGGGAGGTAAAGGGAATCATCCCTATCCTGAAAGTGGATAAGGGGCTGGCAGAGGAGGAGGACGGGGTGCGTCCCATGAAGCCCATACCGGGCCTTGATGACCTTCTTGCCAGGGCAAAGGAACGCCATATTTTCGGTACAAAGATGCGTTCCGTGATTAAAAAAGCCAACCCGGAAGGAATTAAGAAGATTATCGACCAGCAGTTTGAAATTGGCCTTAAGATTGCGCAGGCGGGCCTGGTTCCCATCCTGGAGCCGGAGATTGATATCTACAGCCCGGATAAGGCTGAGTGTGAGAGGATTATGAAAGAGGAGATGAAGAAACATCTGGCGGAGCTTCCCCAGGATACCAGAATCATGTTTAAGCTGTCCATTCCGGATAAACATGGTTTCTACAGCGATATCATGGAAGACCCTCATGTCATCCGGGTGGTGGCTTTGTCCGGCGGCTATTCCAGGCAGGAGGCTAATGAGCGGTTAAGCCGCAGCCCGGGCCTGATAGCAAGCTTTTCCAGGGCCTTGTCCGAGGGCCTTAATGTGGACCAGACAGCCGGTGAATTTGACCGCATGCTGGCCCAGTCCATTAAGGAAATCTACGAGGCTTCTATTACCTGATGGCATGGATGTACCGGATAGGCAGAACCGGATAAACAGAACCAGATGGACGGATTCGGATAGGCAGAACCGGATAGGCAGAACCGGAAAAATAGAACCAGACGGACAAAAATGGCGGATAATCTGGCGGAATCAGCCGTAAGCAGCATATCCGGATTATAGATGTAAATGAGCGTGGGCCCCGCTGGAAACAGCGGGGCCTGTATTTGGTCCGGATGTATGTCCCTGTACCTATGAAACCCAGATTACCTGTTCATTGGTCAGTTCTGCCCTGTACCCATCATGGAAGCGTACGTCATATGTAAAGCACCGGCCAAACCTTGGGCCCATCTGGTAAATCAGATATGCCTCTGCTTTGTCCAGATGGAAGCTGATCCAAAATCCGGCTTCAGGATAATACATTCCGGATACCGGGCTTATCCGGTGCTTCACATCATTTCCGACCACAACAACAGGCAGGGGACCGCTCTCCTTGCCGGTCCGTGGGGAATCATCAGGCAGATGATCCAGTCTCCAGGTGCAGCATGGACTGTTCTTTAGGTAGCCTGCGATTTCGGTGGTCTGGTTTTGACAATATTGGATGATGGCCGATTGGGGCATTTCCCCGTAGTACGAAGCGTCCTGGCCCCTGGCATATCCTGCAAGTTCACGGAAGATGCTGCAGCACTTATCCAGCAGGGCATACAACAGCCCGTCGGACCTTCCCATGTTAAGCGCATACATGACATCGGGCATCAGCTGGTCCTCAATACATGACAGATTCTGTTCCAATATGGGGAAGGGAGGATATCCGTAGCTGGTCAGGAGATTAAGGGCATCCTCCTTAAGGGACAGGGGATTATTGGATATGATCACGTGCTCCAGCAGTCCTGTGATTTCTTTCCCGTACGGCAGTGTGTTTTTATAGTATGGATCAAGATAATAATCGAGGCATAACAGGAGCCGTTCCTTGGCATTTACGTCATTTCCTTCCAGTACGTCCCCTATGGCGGTAACGCCGCTTTCCACAATCTTTTTTTCATCATCAGAATATGTAATGAATCCCATATACCCTCCCCTGAACGTGTTTACGTATTGTTTGAAGCAAATCCTTTTATATTCATATGTTACCACAGGAACACCTGCGTGCAAAGGCTGTCTTGTGCCATAAAATATTTCATGCTATACTGGAACATGAAAAATACAGGAAGTATCAGGATAAAATATGAAACAGGAATATTATTACCAGCATATGGATAAGGCGGAGCAGTCCGTATACCGCGCCATGCTGGATGGATTTGAGATGATATCGCCGGAATTCCCGGTGCTGCGGCTGGATGGAAGGGATTTGTCGGAGCTGTTCTTCAGGCTCCGCCTGGACCATCCGTCTGTGTTCTATGTGGAGGGGTTCCGTTACCGCTATGCGGAACATTCGGATTATGTCCAGCTCATACCCCAGTATATGTTTGAGAAGAAAAAGATTAAGGAAATGAAACAAGCCCTGGAGGCCAGGATGAACCGTCTGATCCAGCCGGCAAGGAACCTTTCACCGGAAGGAAAGGAACAGTATATCCATGATTTCATCTGCACCAATGTCACGTATGATAAGCTGAAGAAACAGTATTCCCATGAAATCATTGGCCCGCTCCAGCAGGGAGTCGGGGTCTGCGAAGGGATTGCAAAGACGGTGAAGATACTCTGTGACCGTCTGGGGCTTGAGTGCATCATCGCCATCAGCCAGGCCAATCCTGAAAAGGGTGTGCGCTACCGCCATGCCTGGAACGTGGTAAAGCTTAAGAATACATGGTACCACCTGGATGCCACCTTTGACAATTCCCTTGGAAGGTACGGACAGAAGCGGTTTGATTATTATAATCTGGATGACAGGATGATGTTCCGGGACCATGAGCCGCTGGTTTACCAGATACCACAGTGCACGGACGGGACGCATTTTTATTATAAAGAAAACCGGCTGTCCCTCACTAAGATGGAGGACGTGGCCGGACGCATGAAGGCTGTGCTGAGGAAGAAACAGCCATATTTCGTGTTTCACTGGCGGGGAGGCGCCCTTAACCGCGCTGTCCTGGAGCAGATTGCAGGGATTGCCTCTGAGGCTGCAAAGGAGAAGGGGAAATACATCCGGCTGTCCGTGAATTATCTTCAGGCAGTGATGGAAATAGCGGTACTGGAACACCAGATACAGGATAATATATGCAGGGAAGAAGCCAATGAAGGCGAACTGGACCATGGAGCGTTAACGAAAGGGGAGGGCAGTGATGGATAAAAGCTGGGGAAGCGTAATCCTGTCAGGCGGCAAGGGCCGCAGGATGGGATATGAGGATAAAAGCGGGCTGTCATATAGGGGAGAGACATTCCTGGAAGCAATCAGCCGGCAGCTTGGCATGCTCGGGGGGGCCTGTTACCTTTCCAGGGCTGCCTATAAGGCAGGGGAGGCCCATCATGGTTTTACTGTGATTGAGGACACGGTGAAGGGGAAGGATGGGGAATGGATCGGTCCCATGGGAGGAATCTGGTCCTGTTTTGAAAGGACAGGGGAAGACTGCCTGTTCTTTGTGTCCTGTGACATGCCGATGTTCCGTTCCGTGATGGCGGAGCGGCTTTTGGGATATATGAAGCCGGGGGTTGACGTGGTCCTGTGGAGGACCAGGCAGGGGCGTATCCAGCCCATGTGCGGTCTTTATTCCAGGTCCTGTGTGCCGGTCCTCAGACAGCATATGGAACAGCAGGACTACAGGATGATGGGGTTACTGGACCATCTGGAGTGCGTGGTGGTGGAAACATCAAAGGAGCATATTCCGGACCAGTGGTTCATGAATGTGAACACGCCTGAAATATATGGAAAGCTCAAGCAGATAACGCCGTCCGTCCTGGCTGTCAGCGGAAGTAAGAATACAGGAAAGACATGGCTTCTGGAACATCTGGTGTCCATGCTTTCCCGGTCGGGTGTGCGCGTGGCTGTGATTAAGCATGACGGCCATGAGTTTGAGGCAGACGTGCCGGGCACGGACAGCCACCGGATGAAAAAGGCAGGGGCCTTTGGGACCGTGGTCTATTCCGGCAGCCAGTATGCCCTGGTCAAGAGCCAGGCGGGAATGGAGGCAGGGGATTTCTTTGGATTTTTTCCTGAAGCGGATCTGATTTTATTGGAAGGGCAGAAGTATTCTTCCTACCCCAAAATCGAAGTGCTGAGACAGGAAACCTCATGCAGCCCCGTGTGCCGGCCCCAGACCGTGCTGGCCTATGTGGCGGACTGCCAGGTGGACCAGGAGGGTGCCCGGGAACCCAGGAGGGTATTCACCTTTGACCAGATGGATGAGGTGGCGGAACTGGTCATAGGGCATATGGACGGAAGCCTGTAAATGAACCCAGACAGGATACTGTATGCATGGCTTCCTGTCCGGTTTAGGCGGCATCTTAGTTAAGGCAGTTATTGATGTAGTTATTAATGCAGCATTTTCTTAAAATTAACCTGCTGCCTGCCCCCGCCATATCCGCAGCGATTATAGAACTCATGGGCCTGGGTCCGTGCCGCGCCTGAAACCAGCCGGACACCGTGGGCACCCGACTCCCTTGCCCATGTTTCGATTCCTTCCAGCAGGGCTTTTCCAACGCCGCGCTTCCTATATGAATCCGCGACCGCGATTCCCATGATATTTTTCATGTGCGGTGCATAGGTGACATCATAATCATTGGCATGGATATATCCAATGACAGTACCCTGAAAAACAGCAACCAATATCCTGTCCTTATCACTGCCAAGGAGCAGCCTTAATTTATCCAGTGTCATCACGTAGTCATATTCATATCCCATCCCGTCCCGGTTCAATTCATGGATGGAAGGAGCATCATCCATCCTGGCCTCTCTTATCGTAAAATCCATCATCATAAAGTCCTTCATCATTTCCCTTTCCCCGATTCATTGTTTTGAAATATATGGGATTATATGGAATTCCGTATCATTGTACGGTTCACGATACGTATAATCTGAGTATAGCAGATAAATCCATGCCCTGGCAATACCCCTCCGGGGGAGAGGGGATTTTCCATCCTTTTTCTGCTTGACGAAACGCCCATCCCTTGCTATATTAATAATAACAGCAATTGTTATATTGCTTGTAGAACAAATATAACTTTTATGTCAGCATAAGACGAAAGATGGTGGATTTATGGTGTTAAAGATTGATTTCAACAGTGATGAAGCAATCTATATACAGCTGCGCAACCAGATTATCATGGGGATTGCCACGGATATGATACGGGAGGGGGATACACTTCCTTCTGTGCGCCAGATGGCTGATTATATCGGCATCAACATGCATACAGTTAATAAGGCCTATTCCGTGCTGAAGCAGGAGGGTTTTGTGAAGCTGGACCGCCGTAAGGGAGCCGTGGTGAGTTTGGATATTGATAAGATCCAGTCCATGGGCGAACTGCGCCGGAACCTGGATGTGGTGCTTGCCTGGGGTATCTGCAAGAATGTTACCAGGAATGAGGTTCACCAGGTGGTTGATGAGATTTACGATAAATACACCAGGGGGTGTATGGATACGGAAGAAGATGAGGCAGATGAAAATTAGGACGTTTTTACGCCCTGAATGACTAATGGAGGATTCGTATGTTATGTGAAAGATGCAAGATCCGGGAAGCCAATATCAAATACACAGAGATCATTAATGGGATTAAGACAGAACACAACCTCTGCTCCCACTGTGCAAGGGAGATGGATTTTGGTCAGTACGCCGCCATTCTGGACGGTGAATTTCCTCTGGGTAAACTCCTGTCCGGCCTTCTGGGACTGGAGGACGATGAGGAGGAGACAGATGTGCGCGGCAAGGTGGTGTGCCCTACCTGCGGCACCAGCTTTGACGATTTTGTGGAGAACAGCCGGTTCGGCTGTCCTGACTGCTATGGCGTGTTTGACCTGTTCATCAATGACAAGATGAAGCAGCTTCAGGGAAGCGAGAGCCATAAGGGTAAGCACCCCAAGTTCAGGAGCACGTTTGAAAAGGAACATCCCGATGTGTCCGCGGCAAAAGAAGAAGATGGCCAGGATGCGCCGGAGACCTTGGATGCCAGGCCGGTGGAGAATACCCGCCCTGCCGCCGTGAATAAGCAGATCCGGGAACTGGAGGGCAGGTTAAAGGAAGCGATTGAGCGGGAAGAATATGAACTGGCTGCGCAGTGCCGGGACCAGATCCGGGAACTGAAGAAGGAGGCGTGAATCCATGAGCAGATGGTATGACAGCGTGGACAACAAAAGTTCCAACATTGTTTACAGCCGCATCCGCCTGGCGCGCAACTGGGATGAGTATACATTTCCTTCCAGGATGACCAGGGAACAGTGCGGGGAAATGCTGGAACGCATGAGGGATGGGCTTAAGGACATAAGCAGCCTGGACGGAATGGAATACCGTTACGGACAGCTGGACGAGATGCAGGATCTGGAGAAGCTGGCGCTCAGGGAGCGCAGGATATTGAACCTGTCCGCTGTGAATAAGAAGGAACCGGCCGGTCTGTTCCTGTCAGAGGACGAGGGCAGCAGCATCGTGCTGGGCGGAGACGACCATATCAGGATGCAGTTCCTGGCATCGGGCCTTAAGCTGGATGAACTGTGGCACAGGGCAGATGTGATGGATGACTATATGAATGAGCGCTTTTCCTATGCCTTTGATGAGAAGTACGGCTACCTTACTTCATTCCCAACCAATGTGGGAACCGGGCTAAGGGCATGTGTGGTGCTTCACCTCCCAACCCTGTCCCAGGTCAGGAAGTTCCAGAGCATCGTGGGCGACATGAGCCGTTTTGGGACTGCAATCCGCGGACTGTATGGGGAGGGCGGCGATAATTATGGCAGCCTCTATGAAATCTCCAACCAGAGGACCCTGGGACAGTCGGAGCGGGAGATTGTGGAGCTGGTGACCAAGGCGGCGGCCCAGCTTAACAACCAGGAGATGAGGGTGAGGAATGCCACCCTCAATACCCAGAGGCTGGAGCGGGAGGACGAGGTTTATAAGTCCTACGGCGTACTTAAGTATGCCAGGAAAATATCGGAAAAGGATGCGCGCATCTTCATTTCCCAGCTCATGGCAGGGGAGGAGGACGGCCTTATGAGGCTGGATAAAAAATGCTCCCTTTACAGCCTGATTATCGGAATCAAGCCTGCCAATTTAAATCTCTGGGCCAAACGGCCATTGGATAAGGATGAGATGGATGCGGTAAGGGCAGCCTATGTGAGACAGAATTTACCTGAGATAGCAGATAAGTAATACTTGTAAGGAGGACACGGAATATATGATGGAACGATATACACCACAGGCCCAGGAAGCGCTGGGTCTTGCAGTGGAAGTGGCAGAGGGCCTGAACCATGGATATGTGGGAACCGAGCATCTGCTGATTGGACTTCTGCAGGAAGGCACCGGCGTTGCGGCAAAGGTACTGGATGACAACGGGGTGGAGGAGGACCGGGTGACCCAGCTGGTAAGCCAGCTGATCGCGCCCAACCCCACCATCCAGACCACGGGGCAGACCACCTATACCCCAAGGGCGCGCCGGGTCATAGAGAACAGTTACAGGGAAGCAGTGCGCTTTAAGGCGGCGCAGATAGGGACCGAGCACATACTGATTGCCATCCTGCGGGAAGGCGACTGTGTGGCAAGCCGGCTGCTGAACACCATCGGGGTCAGCATACAGAAGCTGTACATCGACCTGCTGGCAGCCATGGGCGAGGATGCGCCTGCGGTAAAGGACGAGATTGGCGCCAAGGGCGCAAGGAAGGGCAATGCAACCCCTACCCTGGACAGCTACAGCCGCAACCTGACCCAGCTGGCGGCAGAGGGCAGGCTGGATCCTGTCATCGGCCGTGAACAGGAGATTCAGAGGGTCATCCAGATCCTGAGCCGACGCACCAAGAATAACCCATGCCTTATCGGTGAACCAGGGGTGGGCAAAACCGCGGTTGTGGAAGGCCTGGCCCAGATGATTACGGCAGGCAATGTGCCGGATACCATTGCGGACAAGAGGGTCATGACGCTGGATTTATCCGGCATGGTGGCCGGCTCCAAGTACAGGGGCGAGTTTGAGGAGCGGATAAAGAAGGTGATTTCCGAGGTCATCGAGTCAGGGGATGTGCTTTTGTTCATCGATGAAATCCACACCATCATCGGCGCGGGCGGAGCAGAGGGCGCCCTGGATGCCTCCAATATCCTAAAGCCTTCCCTGGCCAGGGGCGAGCTGCAGCTGATCGGCGCAACCACCATCAATGAGTACCGCAAGTATATTGAGAAGGATTCCGCCCTGGAGCGGCGTTTCCAGCCGGTGACGGTGGATGAGCCCACGGAAGAGGAATCCGAGGCAATCCTTAAGGGCCTGCGCAGCCGCTATGAAGAACACCACAAGGTGGAAATCACGGACGACGCCCTGGCGGCGGCAGTGAAACTCAGCAGCCGCTATATCAATGACAGGTTCCTGCCGGATAAGGCCATTGACCTGATTGACGAGGCTTCATCCAGGGTAAGGCTGATGAATTATACAAAGCCTGCCAAGATTAAGGATTATGAGGCGGAGATTGACGCCCTGGAGGAGGGCAAGGAAGAGGCCATCAAGAAAGAAGCCTACGAAAAGGCGGGGGAGATTAAGAAAAAGCAGGAAAAACTCAGGGAAAAGATTGCCCAGACCATGGAAAAGTGGCAGAAGGAAAAGGAAACCAGGAAACTGGTTGTAAGTGAGAACGAGATTGCGGATGTGGTATCAGGCTGGACCAAGATTCCGGTGAGGAAGCTGGCGGAGGAGGAGTCCGAGCGCCTGATGAACCTGGAAGGCATCCTCCACGAGCGCGTGGTGGGCCAGGAAGAAGCGGTGACCGCGATTTCCAAGGCCATCCGAAGAGGACGGGTAGGACTTAAGGACCCGGGCCGCCCCATTGGCTCCTTCCTGTTCTTAGGACCAACGGGCGTGGGCAAGACAGAGCTTTCAAAGGCATTGTCCGAGGCCATGTTCGGCACCGAGAATGCACTGATACGTGTTGATATGTCGGAATATATGGAGAAGCACAGCGTGTCCAAAATGATTGGATCACCGCCAGGATATGTGGGCTACGACGAAGGCGGACAGCTCAGCGAGAAGGTCAGGCGCAACCCCTATTCAGTGATTCTTTTTGATGAGATAGAGAAGGCCCATCCGGACGTATTCAATATCCTGCTCCAGGTGCTGGACGACGGTCATATCACGGATGCCCAGGGCCGTAAGATTGACTTTAAGAATACCATCATCATCATGACAAGCAATGCGGGAGCGGAAAACATCATATCCCCCAAGCGTCTTGGATTCGGCATGACAAGCGATGCCAAGGCAGATTACAATTTCATGAAGGACCGGGTGATGGATGAGGTGAAACGCCTCTTTAAGCCGGAGTTCCTCAACAGGATTGATGAAATCATCGTGTTCCACCAGCTGACCAAGGAGCATATCCGCGGAATTGCCGACATCATGCTGAGGACCATCGGGAAGCGCAGCAAGGAACAGCTGGGGATTCAGCTGGCTGTAACGGATGGGGCCAGGGAGTACCTGATTGACAAGGGGTACGACGACAAATATGGGGCAAGGCCCTTAAGACGTACCATCCAGAACCTGGTAGAGGATAAGATGGCAGAGGAAATGCTGGACGGCAGCATCAAGGCCGGAGACACGGTGACCGTGGATTTCGATGGCGAGAAGCTGACTTTTAAAGCCAGGTCAAAAGCAGCTCCCAGACGTAAGGCAGCGGGGAGCAAGGAGGCAGGAGCCAGGACTGCGGGCAGTAAGAACGGCGTCAAGACCGGCACAAAGACTGGTACAAAGGGAGACGCCGGGTCAGGCGCCAAGACCGGTGCCAGGCCAGGTCCGGCCAAGTCCGGTTCAGGCAAGGCCTCTGCGGGGAAATCAATTTAAGAATTATTTCACTGGTCATTTGGGATGGATTGATGTATAATTTTTATGAGGAAGTTACTTAAGCACAATTAGCAGGAGGATAAGAAGATGCCGGTCATTGAAGAATTAATCTGCACGGAGCAGGATGGCACCATTAGTTTTGGCAATTACAAGTTAGGGCAGAAGGCAAAGAAGTCCGATTTTGAATATCAGGGAGACATGTATAAGGTCAAGACCTACAACGAGATTACCAAGCTGGAGCGCAATGACATGTTTGTATATGAATCTGTTCCGGGAACCGCGGCAGAGCACTTCAGGGTTACGGATGAAGGCGTGGAATTCACTGTGGAAGGCAGCAAGGATGCGCAGATTACGGTGCAGCTGGAGAACGATACGGATTATGATATTTATGTGAATGACTCAGCGGTTGGAAACATGATGACCAATATGAGCGGCAAACTCAGCGTGAGTGTTGAACTGGAGGAAGGTATTTCCGTTCAGGTGAAGGCTATCAGGCGGGTGTAAGTTGGGAAAGTAAGTCAGGAATGTAAGTTAAAGGGCCGGAAGCAATTCCGGCCTTTTTCTGTGAACCGGGGCGTGTCTGGAACATGCCTCCGTGAACATGCGGACAGGAGGAAGAGATGGCAAAAGCAAAGACAACTGCATTTTTCTGTAAGGAATGCGGTTATGAATCATCAAAGTGGATGGGGCAGTGCCCGGGCTGCAGATCCTGGAATACCATGGTGGAGGAACCGCTGGCCCCGTCTTCGGGCAGTTCGGGAACAAAAGGCCGGAGCAGCCTTATAAGCCAGTCAGGAAGCGGTGCAGGTCATGTAAAGCCCGCGCTGCTGTCGGAGATTAATATTGAGGAACAGGACAGGATATCCACTGGTTTTGGGGAGCTGGACCGTGTATTGGGGGACGGGATCGTATCCGGTTCCCTGGTGCTGGTGGGAGGCGACCCCGGCATCGGCAAATCCACCCTGCTGCTTCAGGTGTGCAGGCATCTGGCCGGGGCAGGCCGTAAGGTGCTGTACATATCAGGCGAGGAATCCCTGAAGCAGATTAAGATGAGGGCCAACCGGATTGGCCCGGTGACAGGGGAGCTGCGTTTTCTGTGTGAGACCAGCTTAGACCGGATTGAGCATGCCATTGAGACGGAAATGCCTCAGATTGCCGTCATAGACTCCATCCAGACCATGTACCGGGAAGAGATATCCTCTGCACCGGGAAGCGTAAGCCAGGTAAGGGAGTCCACCGCCATACTGATGCAGATAGCCAAGAGCCGGGGCATTGCCATCTTTGTGGTGGGCCATGTGACAAAAGAAGGCGTGGTTGCAGGCCCCCGGGTATTGGAACACATGGTGGACACGGTACTGTACTTTGAAGGGGACAGGAATGCCTCCTACCGCATCCTGCGCAGCGTCAAGAACCGCTTTGGGTCCACCAATGAAATCGGTGTGTTCGAGATGCAGGAGGAGGGGCTGGCGGAGGTTGAAAACCCCTCGGAATACATGCTGGACGGGCGCCCGGAGGAAGCGTCAGGCGCAGTGGTGTCCTGCTCATTGGAGGGGACAAGGCCCATCCTTTTGGAGGTCCAGGCCCTGGTTGCCGAGACCAGCTTCGGCATGGCCCGGCGTACGGCAGCCGGAACGGACTATAACCGTGTGAACCTGCTTATGGCTGTTCTTGAAAAACGCTGCCACTATGAGATGTCGCGCCTGGATGCTTATGTGAACATTGCAGGCGGTATGAAGATGAATGAACCCGCCCTGGACCTGGCCATTGTCATGGCCCTTATCTCCAGCTACAAGGACCGGCCTGTGGACCCGCGGATGATCATATTCGGCGAGGTAGGGCTTTCAGGCGAGGTCCGGGCCGTGTCCCAGGCCGACCAGCGGGTGAATGAAGCCGCCAAACTGGGCTTTACCTCCTGCATGCTGCCAAAGGTCTGCATGGATAAGATGAAGCCGGTGGAAGGCCTGAAACTCATAGGGGTTTCCAATGTCAGGGAGGCCATTAACGTTTTGTAGGAAGGAGGATGGGCCATGGAGGCGGAAAACGGCTGTGCGGCATTTACAAAGGCTGTCCTGGATAAAGGACTGCCAGATGATTCCCAGGCCCAGGAGTTTCTTTTTGACATGGTTCCGGAGTTGAAAGCCATGGTTGGATATGAACAGAATAACATCCATCACGTGTATGATGTGTGGCGGCATACCATGAAGGCGCTGTCCTCTGCAGGTGATGATACAATTGTCCGCCTGGCTGTTTTATTCCATGATATCGGGAAGCCCCAGTGCTATACGGAAGATGAACGCGGTACCGGACATTTCTATGGACACGGGGCCGTATCCGCGGGAATGACAGGCAGGATAATGGACCGTCTGGGCTTTGACCATGATACAAGGGAAAAGGTGGTGGAGCTTGTAAAATATCATGACCTGGACCTGCATGGGAAGCATAAAAGCGTGAGGACCTGGCTGAACCGGCTGGGGAAAGAACAGTTTTACCGGCTTTTAGAGGTATTCCGGTGTGATGCGGCGGGACAGAATCCTGAATATCTTGAGGCGGACAATGCAAGGACAGACCGGGTTGAAGCTGTATTAGATGAAATACTTGCAACGGAAAACTGTTTCAGGATAAAAGATCTGGCAGTCACGGGCCATGACCTGATCCGGATGGGCTGCCCACAGGGAAGGCAGGTGGGGGAAATGCTGCAGCGGCTATGGGAGGCAGTATCTTCCGGCGCCGTATCCAATGAGCCGGAATTATTGCTGGACAAGGCCAGGGAATGGTTGTGTGCATATTGCACAAAAACGGATGAAAAATATTGAGAAAAAAAGCCAATAGACTAAAAAACTTTTAGGGTATATAATTATTTTTGTATTCAATATTGGTGCTATTCACTATGTATATCCTGAGAATTGGCTCAGAGTTTCTACCAACTGCCGTAAAGAGTTGACTACATGGATGGGGTACGTTAGGACAATGCCCTGATGTAGTTGGCTCTTTTTTTGGTGCCAGAAAACGGTTGGCGGAAAGGAGTGGTGACAGAAAGCCTGTAAGGTCCAGCTACATGAATCACAGCCCTAGAAATCTGATGACATCATACAGATTAAAACAAAACATGGAGGACATAGCATTGGATCAGAAAAAAGGATTGATAGACCGCTATTTTGGAGTATCCCGGAATCACTCAACCATCCGGACAGAGGTACTCGCAGGAATCACCACATTCATAACCATTGCCTACATATTAATTTTAAACCCTCAGGTTTTATCTGACCCGTACATGATTATGGGCGATACCATAATGGCGGGCAAAATTGCAAACGGCGTATTTATCGGAACATGTATCGGGGCATTTGTGGGAACAGCCCTCTGCGCATTGTATGCCAAGGTTCCCTTTGCCCAGGCGCCGGGCATGGGCCTGAATGCATTTTTTGCCTACACGGTGGTGCTGGGGATGGGCTATACATATGGCCAGGCCCTGGTAGTCGTGTTCATATCAGGTATTTTCTTTATTGTCATCACTGCCATCGGACTCAGGGAGGCAATCATCCGGTCCATACCGGATGCGGTGAAGACAGCTATCACGCCGGGTATCGGATTGTTTATCACCATCATAGGACTTAAGAACGCAGGCATTGTCATTGCCAATCCGGCCACCCTTGTCAGTCTTGTGGACTTCTCACAGTGGAAGGCGGACGGCGCGGACATGGCCCTGATCAACGGGGCGCTGGTGGCGCTGTTAGGCCTTGTCACCATGGGGATACTGCATGCAAGGAAAGTAAAAGGTTCCATCCTGCTGGGCATCGTGGCAGCCACCCTGATTGGGATTCCCCTGGGCATCACCCACATTTCCAATCTGGATATGAACATTGGGGTAAAATTCAGGGATTTTGCGGAAGTATCCTTTATGAAAATGGACTTTGCAGGGTTATTCGCAGGGGGGAACTTCATCGAGACCTTATTCACGGTCACCATGCTGGTAATCAGCTTCTCCCTGGTCAATATGTTTGATTCCATCGGCACCCTTCTTGGGGCCGCCAAACAGTCAGGCATGATTGACGAAAACGGGGAAGTCATCAACATGAAGCAGGCGCTGATGTCAGACGCGATATCCACGGCAGCAGGCGCAATGGTCGGAACCTCCACCGTCACGACCGTGGTGGAATCCAGCGCAGGAATCGCTGCAGGCGGAAGGACCGGGCTTACAAGCCTTGTCACGGCAGTCATGTTCCTGGCAGCCATTATCTTTGTTCCGGTGGTCAGCATCATCCCGGCGGCGGCAACAGCCCCGGCCCTGATCTTTGTAGGCATCCTGATGCTGGGTAATATCAGGGACGTGGACTTTGGCGACATGAGCAATGCACTTCCGGCTTTCTGTACCATCGTGTTCATGCCCTTTACCTACTCTATTGCAAACGGGGTTGCATTCGGCCTGATTACATACTGCCTGATGAAGCTTACCACAGGCAGGAAGCAGGACGTCAAGGCGCTGACCTTGATGATTTCGGCTGTGTTTATCGTAAGATATGCATTTATGACATTGGGATAAGTTGACCGGTATAAGTTGACCGGGACAAAATGACGGGACAAAATGACGGGACAAAATGACGGGACAAATTTACCGGATTGATTTACCGAGATGAATTAAACGGGATGGGTTGAAGAGGATAAATGAATGGGATATAGTGGTGGATATCCGGAATATGGATATTCATCACTATATTTTTATGCATTTCTGTGTTATTATGGCATATAGAAAATTCCGTACAGATACTGGACCGTGCGCCGGATTGGCAGTAACGGTTTTAAATGCAGGGGGAGTGCAGGATGACATATATATCGACTCAGGAGCTGTTTAAGGCATTTTATACGGTTAGGAAACGCCCGGGGATGTTTCTGTATCCTTTAACCCTTTCCTCCCTTGGAAACTACATAAATGGATACCGGTTGTGCTGCACCTTAAATGCCATACATCAGGAAGAGGATGACTTCCTGGAAAATTTTCGCATCTGGCTGCTGGACTGTTATGGCATGGAGCATACGAACCGTTTTTCCTGGTGGGGGATTGTGCTGGAAAATGGATCCGGTGACGGGCCGGAGGCATTGGATGAATTCTATAGGATGCTGGGAAGGTATCTGGAAGAACTGCAGATAACGGTTCCTGATGTATAAAAGAATGCGGAAAAGGAACCGGATGATTGGAGGCGATGAAATTGTCTGGACTGGGTAACGGTGCTTTTTTTCTTATGGTGCTGATCCTGCTGTTGGCAGGAATGGCCCTGTTTTTGCGCCATGGACAGAAAGAATCCGGGAAGAGGTTAAAGTCGAGGTGTACCGGGAAGACATCCGGCACACTGGAATATGTGGACCGCGGATGTTACTTTAACGGATTTAAACTATCCAAACACGGGTGGGGGAATTATATGTACGGCCCATCTTTTGTGATTACCAGTCATGCCGTTTATACATACAGTGTGGACGGAACCAGGTATTTAGGCATTGACGCCAGGAATCCCCTTACATTGTCCGGGGGAAGGAACCGTGGGGAAGAGGCGGAAATTTATTATAACCCCCATGATGTCACGGAATTCTATTGTCCAAGTGAAGACAGGAATATAATATATGCGGATTTAATCGTGGCCGGTTTTGCGGCCGCGGTTATTGGAATCATCTATTATTTTATGTACGTTTGGAAATGATGCCTGGAAATCGTATCCGGGCATTATATCCGGGAATGACGGGCAGCGGATTAATTAAGCAGCAGGAGGTATATAGATGGAAGAACATGGGACGGTTTCCGGGTTATACCAGAAAAATCTGGAGAAGTTGGAAAAAAACAAAAGGTGGAGGAATGCAGCTTCAATTGTCTGCATCCTGCTGGGAAGCTTTATCGTGGCAGTCAATATGAATACCTTTGTGGAACAGGGAAAACTGGTGCCGGGAGGTTTCTCAGGACTTGCCAAGCTGATACAGAGGGTGGGTCTGACTTATTATGATACCAGGATTTCATTTACCCTGCTCAACGTGGTGTTCAATGCAGTGCCTGCCGTGTTCGCTTACCGCCTGGTAGGAAAGAAGTTCACCATCCTTTCCTGCGTCAGCCTGTTTACGGTATCCATCCTGGTGGATGAACTGCCTGTCATCCCGATTACAGGGGACATCCTGCTGATTTCGGTTTTCGGCGGAATCATCAATGGCCTGGGGATGAGCCTTGTCCTGAACAGCAATGCCAGCGGCGGAGGAACGGACTTCATAGCCATGTCCCTTTCCGCTAAGTATAAGGTATCCACATTTAACTACATGCTTTTGTTCAGCGCTGTCATCATCCTGATTTCGGGCGCCATATTTGGAATGGATAAAGCATTGTATTCCATTATTTTCCAGTTCTGCAACACACAGGTCATCAATACATTCTATAAGAAATATAAGAAAAAGACCCTGATGATTGTCACGGACAATCCGGCCGCTGTCTCGGCGGACCTGCTGGAACTTACTAACCATAGCAGTACCATACTGAAAGGCTTTGGCTCTTACACGGCCCATAAGAAATATCTGATATATACCGTGCTTTCGGATGGTGATGTGAGGAAAATGAAAAAACGTATCCGTGAGCAGTATCCGGATACGTTCGTGAACGTCATCAATTCCAGTGACGTGGTGGGGAATTTTTATATACAGCCGTTTGAGTAAAGGGGCTGGTAAAATAAACACAAGCCTAGGGCATGGAAGAAATAGGAAGGCCGTCACATGGCTTTCCTGGATGGAGATGGTTTCTGGAACAGGTTCCTGTATTCACGTGGGGATATGTGTTCCAACCGTTTAAATGTCCTGGTAAAGGATGATGCGTTGTCATAGCCTACCTGAAGGGCTATTTCAATGATTTTATAGCCGGTATCCGCCAGCAGGGCCTTGGCCTTTTCAATCCGTACAATCTGGATGTATTCGCTGGGCAGGATGCCGGTTTTGCTTTTAAACCAATCCGTATAGTAGAACCGGTTATAGTTCTCTATTTCTGCCAGCTTGGCTACCGTGATATTTTCTGAAAAATTTTCCGCGATATACTTCAGGGAGCGGAAACTCTGTTTTTCCACAAACTTGTCATAAATATAATAAAATAAATACCGCACGGAATCAGAAGCCGGATTCATGGTGATTTCGTGGTGAATCAGTTCTATGACGGGCATTAAGGTACTGCTGATTGGAAGTATCCGGTTGGCGGAGAATATGGCATAATCCTTCTTTTTTATCATTGTTTCCGGAATATCCATCACAATGTTATTTTTCTGGCACTTGCCGCTGAAGGTGTGATAGGAGTAGGGCAGGATGAATGACATGCTGCCAGGCATAAGGTAATAGCTCATCCCGTCATGCGTCAGATGAACCGGTTCTTTTATGGGGATGATGATATGCGCGTGGGGATGGGAATGTCCCTGTTCGTGGCTGGGAAAATCCACCATTTTACAGATTACTTTATTTGTCATGTTGTATTCGCCGTCCTTCTATCAATTAGCCCCCGGTCAGCTCTGAGAGGGGGCTGGGTGATATGTTATCAGTTGCTTTCCTCTTTCTGGACTTCTTTGTCGGCCATCAGTTTGCCTACGAACATTGTTCCGAACACAGCTACGATTACTACAATATTGTAAGGTGCAAACGGGAGCCAGTCAAACAGATGGAGATTCACAAGAATGGTTAATCCCACTGCAAGGGAGATTGCAACAATGCCAAGCTTCTTGTTTTTCATAAAGAACTGGCCGAAAATCCCGCCGAATAATGCGGGCAATATGTAGTTTAATGTGGTGACGACATTGGCAGGAAGTTTGGCAAGGAGGGCAGAGCCGCCCAATACAGCGCCTGTGATAAGGAGGAGGCTGACTATATTGGAAACAGCAATGCCGATGGTTGCTATTACATTGCCTTTTTCGGTACCGGCATCAACGTTGGCACCCTGCTGGGCAGCGGCCAGGGCCGGAAGCCTTAAATTTGAAATATTGCCCGAAAGGAAAGACATGAACATACCGGGCATACCTAACATGGGATACATGGCAATGGGGTCCACCAGCCAGGAAACCAGGGTACCTGACATTAGCTGCAGCGTACTTCCGGCCACAATCATACTGAAGCTTGGGGTGATACCGAACACCATGGAGATTACCATGGCCGGCAGGAATGCAAGGATGATTCCGAGTGTATTAGTAATCATGCCCCATTTATAAATACCGGGAATATATTCTTTTTCATAATATGCAGCGGATGTTCCGTTTCCTGCGGCAATGGCTGCTTCTGTACTCATATGCATATCCCTCCTTAATTTAAAAGTGTGATTGGTATGGTGACCACCATTCCGGACACCATTGCAATGGTAAGTGACCAGTCGCTGACCCATTGTTTACCGGTCTTCTTAGCAAGTGTCACCATGGTGCACATTACAACAAATCCCACGATGACGGCAACGGTTCCGGCATCCAGATTGACCAGACGACCCGCACATAAATTACCGAAGCATCCAAGCATTGCGCCTACCGATACCATGCCCAGGACCTTCTGGTTATTGCCAGCAATCATGTGGGTCATTTTGTCGAATTTTTTTGCAAACAGGACGGTCATTAACAGCCAGCCAACGGAACAGATGGTCATTGTCCATACGGCATTGGCAAATGCCAGGGGTGTCATTGTGTCAAATGTGGCATTGGCTGCCTGGGCGCCGAATGTGGCTGCGGTCAATTCATATTGCACAGCTCCGATAAAAGACAGGCGGAGCCAGGAGATGGGTCCTCCCATGGCCAGAACCAGTCCTAAAGCCCCGATGGCCACAACAACAGATGGTCCAAATGATGCAATTGCGCTGCTGCGCACAGCGCTGTTAATCTGGTGCTTCGTGATTCCAAGGGCATTTGCCGCGTTCAGTGATTTACAGACAAATATGACTGCCTGAAAAGCAATCAGTAAAACTGGAATCGCACAGGCAATCCATAGGGTTGGGCTGTTCGCTATCTGCAGATAATCCATTTTAATACCTCCCAATAACATGATGTGTTGTATCCTGATTTTAATATATTGTTTTATTCCGTCCTGATTTGACTTTATCTCAGAAATATTCAGAAGGTAACGATTGATATCATGCAGATTCCCAATTGCATTTGTATATTTTTCTTCTGTACGCCAATATAAAGTCTGATAATTATTAAAAAGATTGGAAAAAACAAACTATATTTTTTCAGAACCTGCAACAATTATATATAAAAAAACAAAAAAATACAATATATATGTACAAAATATATAAAAACCTGAGAAAACGCATGGTATTTATGAGATATTGATAAAATTATGTAAAATTAGTGGGGGGGGGGGGGGTAAAAAAAAAAAAAAAATATAAATTAAA